>Ga0126377_10003846_pt1 | contig 10758 bp, 8 predicted proteins | sample PanSoiMetPlot_22_FD_92647 | JGI IMG/M metagenome (GOLD analysis project Ga0126377, IMG submission 92647) | Tropical forest soil microbial communities from Panama - MetaG Plot_22 | ecosystem: Environmental > Terrestrial > Soil > Tropical forest > Bulk soil | place: Panama | collected 2016-02-17
AGGTGATGGACCACGCCACGCTCACGGACAACAACGGCAAGAAGGCCGATTTCCGCAACGCGATCCTGGTCATGACCACCAACGCCGGCGCGCGCGAACTGAGCGGCAAGAAACTCGGCTTCAAACAGACCGAGTCGGGCGGCATCGGCGGCACGGGCAGCAAGGCTCAAGGCGCCATCGAACGCACGTTCAGCCCCGAATTCCGCAACCGACTCGACGCCTGGATCGCGTTCGAGGCGCTAGCCTCCGAGAGCGTCAGACGCGTCGTCGATAAATTCATCAATGAGCTGCGCGGTCAATTGGCTGATAAGAGCGTCACGCTGGAACTGAGCGAGGCCGGGCGCGTCTGGCTCGCCGAAAAGGGCTTCGACAAACTGAACGGCGCCCGCCCGATGGCGCGGCTGATTCAATCGAAGATCAAGGAGCCGCTGGCCAACGAGATTCTCTTCGGCAGCTTACAGGGCGGCGGCCAGGTCCTGGTGGACGCGAAGGACGCCGAATTGAAGCTTGAATACATCAGCTCCTGAGAAGGGCCTAGGACAGCCAAACCGGCTTTGATCGTCGTTTCAGTCATAATGAACAAGTTGAGAAATCATCGATCCTCAGACTGGGACGCGCGCGAAGTGTTACGCGGGAAGGGGCAGTTCTGGACGCCGCAATGGGTGGCCGAGGCGATGGTCGCCTATTGCCTCGCGGATGGCGCCGAAAGCGTTTTCGATCCGGCGGTCGGCGCCGGGGTCTTCTTTATAGCCGCGAAAGAGATGGCCAGAAAAATACGCCGCCCTATAAATCTCTTTGGAGCCGAGTTGGATCGAAACGCGCTGCGGCAGGCGGAAAGCAACGGGTTGTCGGCGAGCGATCTTGAGCAGGTCGTGATAGGTGATTTCGTTCTGCGGCCGCCGGACAAACGCTTCCCGGCGGTCGTCGCCAATCCCCCGTACATCCGCCACCACCGTCTTTCCCCAGCGACCAAACGAGCGTTGCGCGCGCTCGGCGTCGAGATGATCGGGGAGGAATTGGACGGGCGGGCGGGTTTGCACATCTATTTTTTGCTGCGCGCGCTGCGACTGCTTGCGGAGGGGGGGCGATTGGCGTTCATCGTGCCCGCCGACACCTGTGAAGGCGTCTTCGCGCGAACGCTATGGCGGTGGATCACCAGCCGTTATCGCCTCGACGCCGTTGTCACTTTCACGCCTGAGGCTTCGCCGTTTCCGGACGTGGACACTAATCCGATCATTCTTCTGATTCGCAACGCCAGACCGGGAGCCTACTTCACTTGGGCGCAATGCCGGCGCGCCGGAAGTTCAACACTGAGGGAATGGATTGAAGCGGACTTCGATCTCGCTTCGACAGACGAGCTCACGATCCATCGTCGCGATCTGCAGGAAGGCCTCGATTCGGGGTTGTCGCGTCCGCCCTCAGCGCGATCGAACGCGGGAGTCGTCCTGGCGGATTTTGCGAGCGTTATGCGCGGCATCGCCACCGGCGCGAACGAGTACTTCTTTCTCACGCGCCAACGGGCGGCCGAGTTGAAACTTCCCTCTGAGATGCTCCTGCCGGCCATCGGGCGCGCTCGCGACGCGCTAACGGAGGAGATCACACAGGACACGCTGCGGCGACTCGAAGCCGCGGGCAGACCCACTTTGCTCTTCGCCCCTGACGGCAGAGAACTTGACGGTTTTCCGGAAGCGGCGCGCAGCTATCTGCGGCAGGGACGCAACGCCGGACTCAATAAACGGCCTTTGATATCGACGCGGCGGCCCTGGTACAAGATGGAAACACGGAAGGCCCCGCCGTTCCTGTTCGCTTATCTGGGCAATCGCAACGCGCGGTTCATTCGCAATCTGGCGGGAGTTATGCCGCTCACGAGTTTCCTCTGTGTCTACCCTCATCGTGATGACGCCGATTTCATCGCCAGACTCTGGCAGGCGCTGAAGCATCCTGACACGGTTGGAAACCTCGCGCTCGTCGGCAAGTCATACGGCGCCGGCGCGATCAAAGTGGAGCCTCGCGCGCTCGAACGATTGCCCGTTCCGGCGCGCGTTATCGCCAAGCTGGGATTGTTATCAATCCCTTAACAGACTCTCCCGCTTTCCGACTAAATGGAATTACCGGAAGTCAAATTCGACAGCATGCGGATGTGGGTGGATGAAGCATCCAACCACGTTTACGTCACGTACAACGGACATCTCATGAGGATGCCACTCACCACGAGACGCCCCTTATGAAAGCTAATGATCTGGTTGAACTCGCTGGAGACCCGCGCTTCATCTCGGGCATCTACAATTACTGCGACCGCTGGTGTGAACGATGCAATTTCACGTCGCGATGTTTGACTTACGAGCAGCTTCCCGAATCGTCAAAATCGGACGATCCGGCGGCTCACGATTTGAATAACGCGAAATTCTGGGAAGAGTTGAAAGAGATATTCGGCAAAACCCGGCAGATGATCGAAGAGTTCGCCGCCGAGCGGGGGATCGATCTGAAAGCCATCGAAGACAAAGCGGCCCATGAAGAGCATAGGGAGCGTCGCAAAGCGGCGCGCGAGAAGAAGTTGACCAAAATGGCCGAGCGTTACGCTCATATGGCAAGGGAATGGCTCAAGGGCGAAGATGACGACCTGAGGGAAGCCGCGAGATTCGACGAAGCTTTGCAGGACGCGCTTGAAGTCATCCTCTGGTATCAGTTCATGCCGGCGGTCAAAATCGCGCGTGGTTTTATGCGGAACGAACTCGGCGTCGAAGAAGACCCGATCCAGAACGACTCGAACGGCTCGGCCAAAGTCGCGTTGATCGTCATAGACCGTTCAATCGCCGCCTGGGGCAGATTGAGTACGCTCTTACCCGAAAAGGCCGGAGGCATAATGCCAATACTCGCGCATCTCGAAGCGCTGCGCCGGCGTACTGAACAAACATTCCCGCACGCGAGAGACTTCATTCGGCCTGGGTTCGATGAAGTGACCGAGCATGTGATGTGAAAAACGACGGGCAGGGGAATGTTTCAGACTTTTTCCTCACATGCCACGTCAAACGCGTCAGGAGGGTCTGACAATGAAATGCCTCATTCTTTCAATCGCAGCCGCGTCCCTGCTCGCAATCTCCGGCGGCGCCCCGCGCCAATTTCGCGCGCCCCAATCCGAGGCGATCAATCAAACCTTCAATATTGACGGCGTCGAACGCGCGGCGATTATTTACCCCAACACAAAACCCGCGCCGAAGACAGGCGCGCCGCTCGCGCTCGGATTCCACGGCCATGGCGGAAGGGCTGAATTCGTGGCGCGCAGGTGGAGTCTGCACACGCTCTGGCCCGAAGCTGTTGTGATCTATCTGCAAGGGCTTCCCACCGCCACGACGATCGACCCGGATGGGGCTAGGCCCGGATGGCAGATCGCTCCCGGCGGCCAGAACGACCGCGACGCGCATTTCGTTGACGCCGTAATCGAGCGGGCGCAAAAGCAATACAGGATTGACCCGGATCGGATATACGCCATCGGCCATTCAAACGGCGCGCGGTTCGCTAACGTGCTCTGGAAGACGCGGGGCGAAAAATTCGCGGCTTTCTGCTTCGCCTCGGCGCAGGGCGGACTGATGATCCGTGACGCCACCCCGCGATCAATCTTCGCCATCGCCGGCGAGAATGACCGCATCGTTCGATACGACGGTCAAGTGAGAAGCATCGAGGTTTATCGCAGCGTGTTGAAAACCGATTCGTCGAAGGCCGTGACGAAGGGTTATATGAAAATCGAGCCCGGAATTAATGGGACTGAGCTTGTGACCTATCTTCATCCGGACGGTCACGAATTTCCGGAGGGCGCGCCTCCGCTGGTGGTAGAGTTCTTCAAAAGACATTCAAGAAAGTGAAAATTCAGGCTATCATTCGCCCGTCTGTAGCATGTCCTGAAACCAATCCACGAAGTCACGCGATACTTTACTAAGAAAACCTTTCTTTCTTCCTTCGTGAAGCTTCGTGTGACTTCGTGGATCATCTCCACAAGCGAGGCGCAAATTATGAAGACACACATCCGCTCCACTCGTCGCGCGGCACTGATCGCGTTCCTCGGGCTGCTGGCGTTCGGCGCAGCGCTCGTCACAAACTCCAATTCATCGCAGGCTCAGCAGATTTCCCAATCGAACCCGCTCACCGGGTTGCGATGGCGCATCGTAGGCCCGTTTCGCGGCGGGCGTTCCGTGGCCGTCGCCGGTGTGGCGTCGCAGCCGATGGTCTATTACTTCGGCGGCACGGGCGGCGGCGTTTTCAAGACCGCCGACGGCGGCGTCACGTGGGAGCCGGTCTCAGACGGGCAGCCGTTCGGCACGGGCACCGTGGGCGCGATTGAAGTCAGCCAGTCCGATCCGAACGTCGTTTACGTCGGGATGGGCGAAGCGTGCATACGTGGCAACTTCTCCCACGGCGACGGAGTGTATAAATCGACGGACGCGGGCAAGACGTGGAAGCGGGCCGGGCTCGAAGATTCGCGGATCATCGGGCGCATCCGCATTCATCCGAGAAATCCCGATCTGGTTTACGCGGCCGCGCTCGGCCATGCCGCGGGCCCGAACGATCAGCGGGGTGTCTTCAGATCGAAGGACGGCGGCAAGACCTGGGATCGCGTGCTTTTTAAGTCGAACAAAGCGGGCGCGGTGGATTTGATCATGGACCCGTCGAATCCGAACGTGCTCTACGCCTCGATCTGGGAGGCGAAGCGCACGCCTTACAGCCTCGAAAGCGGCGGCCCCGACAGCGGCCTCTACAAGACGACCGACGGCGGCGACACGTGGGCGGAGATTTCGCGCAATCCCGGCGGGCCTAAAGGCGCCACGCTCGGCAGGATCGGCGTGGCCGTTTCGCCCGCCAATCCCGAGCGCGTCTGGGCGATCATCGAAGCCGAAGACGGCGGCGTCTTTCGCTCTGACAACGGCGGCGCAAACTGGACGAGGGTCAACGAGAACCGAAATCTCCGACAGCGCGCGTGGTATTACACCCACATCTACGCCGACACGAAGAGCGCCGACACCGTCTACGTGCTCAACACGGGCTTCTACAAATCGGTCGACGGCGGGCGCACTTACACGACGATCCAGGCGCCGCACGGCGATCACCACGATCTCTGGATCGCGCCCGACGATCCGAATCGGATGATCAACTCCAACGACGGCGGCGCGAACGTTTCGTTCAACGGCGGCAAAAACTGGTCGGAGCAGGATCAGGCGACGGCGCAGTTCTACCGCGTGGCGCTCGACAACGATTTCCCCTATCACGTCTACGGCGCGCAGCAGGACAACTCGACGGTCAAGATCGCCAGCCGCACAACCGGCCCTGGCATCACTGTGAGAGATTGGGAGGAGACCGCAGGAAGCGAGTCGGGCTGGGTGCAACCTCATCCGAAAGATTCCAACGTCGTCTTCGGCGGCAATTACGGCGGCCTGCTAGGACGGCTGGATCACCGCACGGGGCAGCAACGTGACATCAACGTCTGGCCAGACAATCCGATGGGCTGGGGCGCGGAAGGCATGAAATACCGCTTCCAGTGGAACTTTCCGATTCTCTTCTCGCCGCACGACCCGAACACGCTCTACACAGCGGGCAATGTTCTCTTCAAAACCACGAACGAGGGACAGAGCTGGCAAATCATCAGCCCCGACCTGACGCGCAACGAAAAAACAAAGCTCGGCCCTTCCGGGGGGCCGATCACTAAAGACAACACTTCAGTCGAGTATTACTGCACGATCTTCACGCTGGCTGAATCGCCCGCGCAGAAGGGCGTCATCTGGGCGGGCAGCGATGACGGCCTCGTTCAGGTCACGCGCGACGGCGCCGCCGACAAGCCGAAATGGGAGAACGTCACTAAAAACATTCCGGGGCTGCCCGAATGGATTCAGATCAATTCTATCGAGCCGTCGCCGCACGACGCGGCGACGGCGTATTTCGCCGCGACGATGTACAAGTCCGACGACTTCCGCCCATATCTTTACAAGACCGGCGATTACGGCAAGACCTGGAAGAAGATCGTGAACGGTATTCCCGACAACGCCTTCACGCGAGTTATCCGAGAAGACCCGAACCGTCGCGGATTGCTTTACGCCGGAACCGAAACAGGAATTTATGTCTCGTTCAACGACGGCGAGAGCTGGCAGTCGCTGCAGCTGAACTTGCCCGTCGTACCCGTCACGGACATCGCCGTGCACAAACGCGAGAGGGATCTGGTCGTCGCCACGCAAGGCCGGTCGTTTTGGATCATCGACGATCTGCCCGTGTTGCATCAGTGGAAAGACACAATCGCTCAGGCCGACGCGCACCTCTTCAAACCCGAAGAAGCTTATCGGATGCCGGGCGGCGGCTTTCGCATCCCGTCGAGCGCGGCGATCGGCGAAAACCCGCCCGCAGGCGCTTCGATCTGGTATCACCTGAGAGAGAAGCCGAAGGGCGAGGTGACGATCGAAATCCTCGAAGCGTCCGGTAAATCGGTGAAGAAGTTTTCGAGCAAAGCGCCGGAAACGCCAGCAGGCGCGTCATCGGCCGCTGAGGGCGGCGAAGAAGGCGGCGGACGTTTCCGCAGCGGCCCGACTCGCGTTCCCGCCGAAAAAGGCTTGAACCGCTTCGTGTGGGATTTGCGTTATGCCGACGCTGCGCGCTTCCCCGGGATGATCCTATGGTCAGGTAATACGTCGGGGCCAAGGGCGGCGCCCGGTAACTATCAGGTCAAAATGACGGTCGACGGAAAGACGATGGCCGAAACCTTCGAGCTCAGGAAAGACCCGCGCCTCGCGACCACTCAGGAAGAGTTCCAGAAGCAGTTCGACCTGCTGACGAAGATTCGCGATAAATTTTCGCAGACCAGCGAAGCGATCGTCTCCATCCGCGACGTTCGCAAACAGGCGCAGGATTACGCCGCGCGCGTCAAAGACCAGCCCAGCTCGCAGCAGATCGGCGACGCGGCGAAAGCATTGAGCGCCAAGCTGACCGCGATTGAAGAAGAGTTGTATCAGACCAAGAATCAAAGTAACCAGGACCCGCTCAATTACCCGATCAGGCTGAACAACAAACTGGCCGCGCTGGCCGGCTCGATCGCCGGAGCCGACGCGCAGCCGACTGATCAGCAGGTCGCCGTCTACGAAGACTTGACCGGCCGCATCAACGCGCAACTCGAGAAGTTGAGGCAGGTGATGGTGACCGACGTTCCGGCTTTCAATAAATTGGCGCGTGATCAAAATACGCCAATGATATGGGTGAAGCCTATCGCCTCAGGTCAACCATAGACCGCAGCCGGATTGATAGTTGCGGCGGGCGATTGAGGTCGCTCGTCGCAACTCATAGCGCCGATGTGAAAGACATCGACGAGCCGATGTGTTTCACATCGACGTGATCAGGTATACTTCGATGGTATGGCTGCGACGCGACGTGAAATCGGCTTTGACCCCGAACAAATCCGGCAAGCCCGCGAATTGATTCTGCGCTACGGCTGGAACGCCACTGCATACCAGATTATTAATCCCGGAATCGAGCTTTGGTTCTCTTCAATCTGCGAGGCGGTCGTCGGCTTCGTTCGCGCTCGCAACACGTTGGTAGTGGCGGGCGCGCCGATCTGCGCGCGGGAGTGGCTGGCGGACGTTGCGACGGAGTTCGAGCAGGCGGCCCAGCGCGCAGGGAAGCGCGTCTGTTATTTCGGGGCGGAAGCCCGGCTCGAGTCGCTGTATCGCGGCGCGGCTACCCACTCAATGGTTTTGCTGGGCGCTCAGCCTACCTGGCGCCCGCTGAATTGGCTGAAAATCATTTCGCATCGCGCCTCGCTCAGGGCTCAGCTCAGCCGCGCGCGCAACAAATCCGTGTCGGTGGGCGAATGGCCTTCGTCGCAAGCCGCCGGCCACGCCGCCTTGCAGGATTGCCTTCAAGAGTGGCTGGCGACGCGCGGGCTGCCGCCGATGCATTTTTTGGTCGAGCCGCAGACATTGGAGAGATTGGTCGATCGCCGCGTCTTCGTGGCCGAACTGAAGGGACAGGTCGTGGGCTTCCTGGTCGCCTCGCCGATCCCGCTACGTAACGGTTGGTTAATCGAACAGATCGTTCGTAGCCGTGGCGCGCCGAACGGAACGGCGGAGCTGATGATTGACGCCGCCGTCCGCGTTATGGCCGAAGATGGGAGCGAATACGTGACGCTGGGACTGTCGCCATTGTCGCGACGCGCCGCGATTTCGAAGGAGGAGAATCCTCTATGGTTGCGTTTTATGCTTTCGTGGGTAAGGGCCCACGGCAGGCGCTTCTATAACTTCGATGGCCTGGACGCGTTTAAAACGAAATTCCAGCCGGAAGAGTGGGAGCCGGTTTTCGCGATCTTCAATGCGCCACACTTTTCTCCCACCGCCCTTTACGCCATAGCCGAGGCTTTCACAAAAGGGTCGCCGATCAAGACCGTCGCCATAGCTCTGCTGAAAGCCGCGCAGACGGAGGTCGGATGGTTCACCAAACGTCTACAATACGAAAGTAAAGAGACGACATGAATTCAGTCATTACGGAGGCATGCGAGAGACAGGCGCGAAGTAATTGGCTAAAGAGTGTCGATCCCTGAGCGAGGCCTTAGACTTATCGAATCAGACTATGATTAGAGCGAAGGTGATAATGAGAATGAGCATTTGCATCAGAGTATTCCTGTTAGCGTTGTTCCTTTGCACAAGTGGTCAGTCGCAGGAGACAACGAACAAATTCGATCCTTTAAGAGACGCCGAAAAAGATATTCAGGCGGCCATAGCCAAAGCCAGACAAACTCACCAAAGGATTCTCCTTGATATAGGAGGCGAATGGTGCGGATGGTGCCACACCTTGGACCGGTTTTTTAAAGAACGAAACGACCTCTCGGCGGTAAGAGATAAGAACTACATTTGGGTCAAAGTGAATTACAGCCCGGAAAATGAGAACAAGGAGGCATTGTCCCGCTACCCGGAGGTTAAAGGCTATCCACACATTTTCGTGCTTGATGAGGACGGCAAGCTTTTGCATTCACAAGACACAAGCGAACTTGAGCTGGGAAAATCATACGACCCGGAAAAGTTCCTTGCATTCCTCAGGAAATGGGCTCCCGAGAAAAAGTGATCAAATCAGATCCAAGATACACGGACTTACTGCGCCACGCCGGATTCAAGCCCTGAAAAAAGTCGTGTCATCTACCAAGCAGCCCGCGCGCGGGACCATCGGGCGGAGTCAGATGGCAGAGCGCGCAATTCCGCACATTGCCGGGGAAGCGATCCGACCGGTCGTGGACCTCGTGGACGCGAATATCGAGCGCAGCGTCAGGCTCGAAGAAGAGCGAGGCTTGACAACTGAAGTCTGAAGGAGACGTTCTCTCCGGGCATGAAGTGACTGCGGTTAGCGGGATTGGAGACCGGATCGAGCGAGACCTGAAAACCGTAATCGTATGGCGCGCTGGATCGAGGAACTTGAGATAGCGAGACCATGCGCGAGGCGGCGGGGTCTGCGCTCCATTTGAGCGCGAGGCGCGTCGCCGCTGCAGGGATGAGGAGATCGCGCTGATCGGCGCGCAGCGCGTCTCGGGACTGCGCCAATCCCTGAGCGGTGAAAGTCGCGCCTGCGCAATCTCCCGCCGCACGACAGCCTGTAGCGATCTGCCGCGCGACGAAGTGGCCCACAAAACCGTCATCGAGTTCGCTACCTTTTACTATCGGCCGCTGTTTCGAGCGATTGATTGTCCATTGTGTATTCAAAGAGTCCCATCAACATCTCGTCGTAGGTCGGATCGCCCCAGCGCACCGCTTGCTTCGGATCAGGGTTGTATTTGTTGCGGTCCGAGTTGTCGTAATGGGCCGTCAGCATCAATCGGGTCCCTTTGGGAATTGCGATAGGGCGCTTGAAGTAATAGATGGTCTGCCAGGAGAAGTCGTACCTGGGCACGTTGAGGAGAGCCTCCGAGCGGCCGTCAGGATAAAAGGCTCGGATCTCCATCGCTTTGCCGCGAAAGTGCATGTGCGGCGCCGCAGTGACGAGATGGATGTCATCCTTCGCCGTCCAGCAAGCCGTCACTCTGTGGTTTTCCGCGCCCGGCGGAATCTGAAAATAGTGATTTGTTATCAGGCGTGTAAGCGATTCCTTTTGTGGAGGCTTCTTGGCGAAGATGAGGCCGACCATCGAGCGATCCTTTTCAACCCTGCTCGATGTCTTGGAGTAGTGGAGATTCAAGACGATCTTCGATCCTGCGGGGATTCTCTTGGCGGTACCGGGTTCCAATTTCATGACACTCGTCCCCGGAACATACCCGCCGAGCCAGGCCCCCCAGGCGCGTTGGCCGCTGCCGTCAGGACGGTCGCCTCCTCCTCCGCTCGGAAGGCCGCAGCCGTCGTCGCAGACCGGTACATCCGGCTTCAGCCGTATCACAAATCCCTCACGCTGAAAGATCGAATCCTTTGACGCCTGGAGGCGCAGACGCTCACTTTCCTCTCTTTTCAACTTCTGTTGCGGATTGCCCCCAGGAGGCGGGGGCACAATGAAGACATTGATGTGGTGAACGATGCGGCGATTGCCGGGGCGCGTTTCGGCAATTTGCACATACTTGTCTTCGGTGAAGCCGGGATCAATTTCGAAGAAGTGGTACTCATCCGGCCCTGACGCTTCGAGAGTGAATTCTTCCGGCATCTGCAGGATCACGTCCGGTTTGCCGATTTTCCATCCTTCGACAATCTCAGGTTGAGGCGGCAGGTCGCGCGGATCGCCTTCGAGGGCCCCGCCGTCAACCCAGGCCTTGATCGTGTCGAT
>Ga0126377_10003847_pt1 | contig 10756 bp, 10 predicted proteins | sample PanSoiMetPlot_22_FD_92647 | JGI IMG/M metagenome (GOLD analysis project Ga0126377, IMG submission 92647) | Tropical forest soil microbial communities from Panama - MetaG Plot_22 | ecosystem: Environmental > Terrestrial > Soil > Tropical forest > Bulk soil | place: Panama | collected 2016-02-17
CGCAGCCGTATGGCCAAAAAGTATACGTGACTTGGCCGTTCGTATATTTTTGCACCGAAGTCCTGCGCCACAACAATGAATTGGCACGGGGCTGACGTCCTCGAAACGGAAGTCTGCACGAACCATGTTGATGGCCGCTCCCGGGCGGATTGTGTTGCAAAAGCCGCCAACCGAAGTCTGTGAAATTAAAATTTAAAATAATCAAATTTGTCTGCGTTCATTTTTGAATCAATGTTGCGGTTAGCACCGCCATTTTGAATCGATCTTTCGCGCCGGAGCTCTCAAAATAGTTTTGCAACACAATCTGAATGCTCGCCCGCCGATGGCACGGGTCGCTGCCGTTGAACGACGGGTATTCGCACGCCCCCAACAGCTAGTTACGAGGCTACTTCAGGTTAGCCTCGCTATCAAAGGGCTTCATTTTGGAATTGGCCCATCGCGTCGGTTGCTTCGATCCGGCAGTGCGCAGCTGCCGGGTTTTCACACGGCCAAGATCCCAAGTGGTCACGTGTCAGTGCCGGCCTAAGGCGGACTCGACGCGGCTTGTGGAGCGGATTAGCGTAGCGTATCCACCAATGGTTGAGGACGGCGGACCACGCCTTCGACTAATCCGCCCCACGTTCGACCAAGGCTCATAACAACGGAGGAAATCCACATGCGTGTTTACAGCGTTGCGGCTACGATTTGCGCTGCCATGTTGGCGTCGAGCGCTTTTGCCCAACAGCCTACGCCGGCTCCCGGAACCTTCATGAACAACAAGGACATCATGAGCCTCGTCGACAAGGCCAAGGCCGATCGCAAGGGCGACGCCCCGCTTGTGGCCGAGCCAATCCTCGCGCTCGCGCCCTATCGGGCCCAGCTCGAATACCGCCCCGGCATCTCACCGGCGGCCGTACACGAGAAGGACGCGGAGCTGATGGTCGTGCTCGATGGTACGGGCGACATCGTGACCGGCGGCAAGCTCGTCAACGAGAAGCGCACCAACGCCAATAATTTGAGTGGGTCATCCATCAGCGACGGCAAAACCCAGGCGGTCGTGAAGGGCGACATGATCATTGTGCCGGCCAACACGCCGCACCAGGTGATCCCCAAGGGCGGCGCCCCGATCGTGCTCATGACCTTGCACGTGCCGTTCCCGCCGAAGGACTGGCCACCGACGAACTGATCGGCCGACGCGAACAGCTGCTGTGTTTCGGACGCGGGTGCTGCAGTCAGGCACCGCTTTTACGCTTGCAGCGCTCACTTGCTCTTCCTGTGCTTTCGCGGCAGTGGGAGCGGGTGGAAACGATCGAAACCGAATCCCGCCTTGGAACAGTGCGCCAGGAGATCGCGCAGGCCTGCCGCGCAGCCGGGCGTGATCCGGCGTCCGTCACGCTGGTGGCGGTATCGAAGACGTTCGGGGCAGACGCAATCGAGCCGGTCATTGCGGCTGGCCAGCGGGTGTTCGGCGAGAACAGGGTGCAGGAGGCGAAGGCGAAATGGCCACCGCTGCGCTCACGCCATCCCGGGCTCGAGCTCCATCTGATTGGCCGGCTGCAGTCGAACAAGGCGAAGGAAGCGGTCGCGCTGTTCGACGCCATTCATTCGGTCGATCGGCCGAGCCTGTGCGAGGCGCTGGCGAAGGAGATCGCCCGGCAGGGTCAGAGGCCTACTCTCTTTGTCGAGGTGAATACCGGCGGCGAGTCGCAAAAGGCGGGTGTCTTGCCGGAGGCGGCGGATGAGTTCCTCAAGGCCTGTCGCGATCGCTATGACCTGTCGATCTCCGGCCTGATGTGCATCCCGCCGGCCAATGAACCACCCGCGCCGCATTTTGCCCTGACGGCGAAGATCGCGGCTCGCAATGGTCTCAGTCTGCTGTCCATGGGAATGAGCGCAGACTTCGCGACCGCAATTGCGTTCGGGGCCACACATGTGCGGGTCGGGACCGCAATTTTTGGCGGCCGAACCTAGACCTGAATCAGGATTCGTGTCTTTGACCCGAGCCTTCCGAGCAGCCGGCGCAGGTCTCCAGCTGCGAAGGCGACGCACCCCGCGGTCGGAGAGCGATCAGGCCGGGCCATATGCAGGAATACGGCGCTTCCCCGCCGGGCGATGCGGGGCCGGGTATTGTGGTCGATCTCGATGATGACGTCGTACAGCTGGTCGTCGCGCCAGAGCCGGTCGCCTGGTTCATTGGCTGAGCGCCGGAACGGCTGGTTATAGCGGCGGTCGCCGGGATCCTCGCACCAGGCCACGCGGCGATCGATGCGGGCGATCGGCAGCAAGGTCAGCGGGCGCGGGCTCCGGTCGGGCCGCCACCACAGCCGCCGCAGGCGGAACTGGCCCCGCGGCGTCGCCCCGTCGCCTTCGCGCTTGTTGGCGCGGATCCCGGAGCGGCCCAGCACCACCGGGATGGCCAGCCGGCCCGCAAGCAACACCCCACGGCTGCGCTGACCCGGCCGGGTGGCAACCTTGAGGAGTGAAAAGGCCGTGCGGCGCATAGGTTTCCCCCAAGTTTGCCAGTTCTTTCATGGGCGTAGTCGAGGTATAAGCGCCCGCCAACTGTCGCTTGCTCTTTTGGCCGCAAATGCTCTATTTCCCGCAACGCCTGCCCGGCGTTAACTGTTGGGGGGATAGTCCTAGCCGGTTTTGCGGCCATTGCGTATGGTTGGAGGCCAGAACCACATAGGAATCATAGATTTGCCTCTGTCATGCTAGGACCTCCGACGATCGCGACCCTCGTCAGGGTTGCGAAAGTCGGACACTGAACTCACCAGTCCCCGTCCAGAGCCCTCGATGACTAACGTTCGCAGGATCCTGATCGTTGAAGATGATGCCGAGCTGCGCGAAGCGCTGGTCGAGCAGCTCGCGTTGCACGAAGAGTTCGAAGCGGTCGCCGCCGAGAACGGCACGAAAGGCGTGCAGGCCGCCAAGACCGGGCAAATTGACCTCGTGATCATGGATGTGGGCCTGCCCGATATCGACGGGCGCGAGGCTGTTCGGATGCTCCGCAAGGGCGGCTTCAAGGCGCCGATCCTGCTGCTCACGGGCCATGATACCGATTCCGACACAATTCTCGGGCTTGAATCAGGCGCGAACGACTATGTGACCAAGCCGTTCCGGTTTGCGGTGCTGTTGGCGCGCATCCGCGCCCAGCTGCGCCAGCATGAAGCGAGCGAGGACGCGGTCTTCACGATCGGGCCCTTTACGTTCCGGCCGAGCTCAAAGCTCTTGCTGAACGCCAAGGGCAACAAGGTGCGTCTGACCGAGAAGGAGACCGCGATCCTGCGTTTTCTCTACCGGGCCGGCCAGAAGCCGGTGACGCGCGAGACGCTGTTGCAGGAAGTGTGGGGCTACAATTCGGGCGTAACCACCCATACACTGGAGACCCACATCTATCGGTTGCGGCAGAAGGTCGAGCGTGATGCCACCACGCCCACGATCCTGGTGACCGAAACGGGGGGCTACAAGCTGGTGCCGTAACTTCGTCGATGCATGACGATTGATGGATGGCGATTGAGGACGACATCAATTTCTTCGAGAAGGTCCCGACACTGAGCATGTTGGGGCGTGGGGCGCTGCGTATTTTGGCGATCGGAGCCGAGAGCCGCTATGTGCATAGCGGCGAGACGTTGTTCACGGTCGGCGACGATGCCGATGGCGGCTATGTGGTGCAGGAGGGCTCGTTCCGGCTCTCGCCGCGCGGCGGCGATGCCGCAAAGAGCATCCGGGTCGGCGTCGGCACGCTGCTCGGCGAGCTGGCCTTGTTCACCGAGACCTCGCGGCCGGTAACCGCCACTGCGCTCGAGCCTTCGACCGTGCTTTGCATTCCGCGGCCACTGTTTCTCAAGATGCTCGAGGGCTATCCGGACGCGGCGGTTCGCCTGCGCGAAATTCTCGCCAAGCGCACGGACGAATCCGAGCGCGATATGCAGCGCCTGCGCGCTGTGATCGATCCGAGCGGGCCGCGGTAAGACCAGCGCTCGTTCCTTCGCATCGGCAAACCAGGCAACTTCTCGCTTCTCTCCGCCTCGTCCTGAGGAGCGCTCCGCAGGAGCGCGTCTCGAAGGATGGGGCGGCCACTGCCAGCGGCCCATGGTTCGAGACGCGGCGCTTGCGCGCCGCTCCTCACCATGAGGTCGAACGAGGCAGTGCGTAATGGCAACTCGCTCTTACACCTCAAGCGTCGCGGTCACCGGCACATGGTCGGACGGGCGCGCGGCGCCGCGATACTGCCGCGCGATGGCAATGTCGGATACGCGATCACCTAGCGCGGGCGAGGCCCAGATGTGGTCGAGCCGGCGGCCCTTGTCGGCCGTGGCCCAGTCAGGCGAGCGATAGCTCCACCATGTGTAGAGCTTGGTCGGCTCCGGCGTGAGCACGCGCATGGAGTCAACCCACTGGCCAGCCTTCGCGACCGCAGTGAGCTTGTCGCATTCGATCGGCGTGTGCGAGACGACGCGCAGCATCTGCTTGTGGCTCCAGACATCGTGCTCGAGCGGCGCCACGTTGAGATCGCCCACCAGGACGGCGCGCTCGCCTGCCGCCGGCTGCAGTGCCGAATGGGTGCGCATTTCGTCGAGGAACGCGAGCTTGTGGGCGAACTTCGGATTGAGACCGGGATCGGGAACGTCGCCGCCCGCCGGCACATAGAAATTGTGCACCGTCACCGGATCGCGCAGGCCGGCACGCTCGCCGAACACCGCCGAGATGTGGCGGCAATCGCTCTTGTCGCAGAAGGTGTGCACATCAAAGCGCTCGAACGGCAGCCGCGAAAGCACCGCGACCCCGTGATAGCCCTTCTGTCCATTGATCGCGGCGTGGATGTAGCCGAGCCGGCGGAGTCGCTTGTGCGGAAAGCTGTCGTCCGGGCACTTGGTCTCCTGCAGGCACAGGATGTCCGGACGCACCGCCTTGATGAATTTCGCCACAAGGTCGATGCGCAAGCGCACCGAGTTGATGTTCCAGGTCGTGACGGTGAGGCGCACTCAGTTCGGATACTGCGTGTAATCGATCTTGAACATGTCCGGATCCGGCCGCTTGGCCGTGTCAAGATTGGAGAGCGCGACCGTGGTGTCGTAGCCCTGCGGGTCGGTCACGATCCATTGCTTGAGCTGGAAATCCTTGGCGCCGAACATCATCATCAGCCGGCTGGTGCCGACCACCACGTGCTTTTCCTCGACCACGACGGTCACGTAGGTGTCGTCCGCGGAGACTGAGGTGACGGTGGTGTCCTTCAGGAGATCGATGCGGTCGGCCAACAGGAAGCGGAGCGGCGTCTGCGACAGTGGATAGACGTCCTGGGTGGCGAGCTTGCGGTCGCGCACCACGACCGAGGAGCCGTCCGCGATGATGTCGATGCGGCTCGGTGAATCGTAATCGAAGCGGATCTTGCCGGGCTTCTGGACATAGAACTGGCCCTGCGACCGGCGGCCGTCGGGGCCGACCTGGGCGAAGTCGCCCGACATCACCTGCACGCGCGTCAGGTAGGCGCTGACCTTGTCGACCAGCGCGCGCTGCTTGGGCTCGATGCTCGGGTTCGGCCGTGCCTGCTGCTGCGGGGCCTGTTGCTGTGGCTGTTCTTTCTTCTCGTCTCCGCCGCCGAAGATCGGCGGCAGCCACTGCTGCAGCTGCTGCAGCGGACTGCTGCTCTGCGCTTGCTCGCTACCTTTCTGCTCGCTCCCCTGGGCCTTCTGCTCGCCGCCCTGTGACTTCTGGCTGCTTTGCGCGGGCGCGCTGGGGCCTTTGGCATTGGGGATCGATCCTGGCGGCTGCGGCGCTCCGCCGGGTGTCGCACCTGTCTTGGGGAGCGGTGCAGGTGGTGGCAGCGGAACCGATTGAGCTGCCGCCACTGAGGCCGCAACCACCTGGCCCGCCATTATTATTGCAATCCCCGCTGTTGCAATCTTCGCTGTCTGGCGCTTGCCAGGCATGTGACACTCCGCTGTCCGCCTCAAACCCGATTCGCTTCTAACTGTTCTACGTAGCCGCCCGGTGTGGCGACATCGCGGCCCGGTTGAACCCGATTCTACGGTGGGCCGGCAATGCCTTCCTGCATCAGGGCTGCTATTCGTTCTCGCCGCCGATCAGGATTTCACGCTTGCCGGCGTGATTAGCTTGGCCGACCACCCCTTCCTGTTCCATCCGCTCCATCAGCGAGGCGGCACGATTATAGCCGATCTGCAGCCGGCGCTGGATATAGCTGGTGGAAGCCTTTCGGTCGCGCAGCACGATCTGGACGGCCTGCTGGTAGAGATCGGTGGGATCGCCGGCCTGGCCCATGCCGGTGGCATCGAACACCGGGTTGCCGTCCTCGTCGAGCTCGGGCTCGTCGGCCGCCGTGACCGCCTCGAGGTATTGCGGCTGGCCCTGCGACTTGAGGTGACGCACCACCTTCTCCACCTCGTCATCGGACACGAACGGCCCGTGCACGCGACTGATGCGGCCACCGCCCTGCATGTAGAGCATGTCGCCCTGGCCCAGGAGCTGCTCGGCGCCCTGCTCGCCCAGAATGGTGCGGCTGTCGATCTTGGAGGTGACCTGGAACGAGATGCGGGTCGGGAAATTGGCCTTGATGGTGCCGGTGATGACGTCGACCGAAGGCCGTTGCGTCGCCAAGATCACATGCAGTCCGGCCGCGCGCGCCATCTGGGCCAGCCGCTGCACCGCGCCCTCGATGTCCTTGCCGGCCACCATCATCAGGTCGGCCATTTCGTCCACGATCACCACCACGTAGGGCAGCGGCTCGAGATCAAGGGCCTCCTCCTCATAGATGGCGTCGCCGCTCTCCTTGTCATAGCCGGTGTGAACGGTGCGGGTGAGCTTCTCGCCCTTGTTGACTGCCTCGGCAATGCGCGCGTTGTAGCCGTCGATATTGCGCACGCCGAGCTTCGACATTTTCTTGTAGCGCTCCTCCATCTCGCGCACCGCCCATTTGAGCGCGACCACCGCCTTCTTGGGATCGGTGACGACGGGCGTGAGGAGATGGGGAATGTTGTCGTAGACCGAAAGCTCGAGCATCTTGGGATCGACCATGATCAACCGGCACTGCTCCGGTTTGAGCGTGTAGAGCAGGCTCAGGATCATGGTGTTGATCGCGACCGACTTGCCGGAGCCGGTGGTGCCGGCGATCAGCAAATGCGGCATGCGGGCGAGGTCGACGATGACCGGCTCGCCCCCGATGGTCTTGCCCAGGCAGAGCGGCAGCTTGGCACTCGATGCGGTGGAGGCATCGGCGGCGAGGAGCTCGCGCAGCAACACTTTTTCGCGATGCGGATTGGGCAGCTCGATGCCGATGGCATTGCGGCCCGGGACGACGGCGACACGGGCGGAGAGCGCGCTCATCGAGCGCGCGATGTCGTCGGCCAGCGCGATCACGCGCGAGGACTTGATGCCGGGCGCGGGCTCGAGCTCATAGAGCGTCACCACTGGTCCAGGCCGAGCATTGATGATCTCGCCACGCACGCCGAAATCACCGAGCACGCCTTCGAGCGCTGCCGAATTGTTCTGCAAGGTCTCGGCGCTGACTTGCGGGCGGCCGTTCGAGCGGGCCGCCGCCAGGAGATCCAGTGATGGCAGCACATAGCCGCCGCCGCGGCGCGAAGGCTTGGCCTTCTTCTTCGGCGGCTCCGGCGCTTCCTCCTCCGCCTCCTCCTCGATCTCGTCGGTCGATCCGTCGAAGCTCGGCTCGGAGCGCGCGGTGAGCGCGAGGCGCCGGCTGGTGTCACCGTCACCGCGGCTCAACAGGCGTCCAAGCCGCGCCTTCAGGCTGAGGAAGCCGTGCACCAGGAAGCCGAGCGAGATCGCGGCGCGGCTGTCTTTCTCTTCGCTTGCCGCAGGGGGCGCCGGCGCACTCTCCTGCTCGTCCGCCTGCTCGTCTTCTTCCGGTTCCTCGTCGTCTGTCGCGTCGCCGGGGGTGCCGTGCAGAGCGAACCCGCATGTGATCGCAAGCGCGGCGAAGCCGAGCGCCGCCGAGGTCGCGCCGATCACCGTGTAAGCAAAACTGCCGAGCGTGCCGCCCATCAGCCAAGCTGCGCCGCGCAGCACGGCGTCACCGACCACGCCGCCGAGCCCGACCGGCAATGGCCAGGATGTGGGCCTTGGCAGGCATGCGGCGAATGTGGCCACCAGTGCGATGGCGAAAACCCAAACCACGAGCCTGATGCGCTCGCGTGCAAGCGGGCGATGGCTTGCCAGCCGCCAGCCCCAGAGCGCGATCGGGAGGATGAGCGCGAGCGCAGCGAGGCCGAAGATCTGCATGGACAGATCGGCCACGGTCGAGCCCACGACCCCGAGAAGATTGCGCACCGGCGCGGTGGTGGCATGGCTGAGCGAAGGATCGCGCACCGACCAGGTCGCCAGCGCAACCGCGAGCACCAGTGCGAGCAGGATCAGCGCGAGTCCGCCGAGCTCGTGCAGACGCCTGCGCAATGCGTCGCGCGCTTCCTCGGTCAGGAAGGTCAGACTGTCGAGCGTGCGGTCAATCGCCGACATGGGTCCTCTTAGCCAAGAACGCCGACCAGGCGATGGAGCGCTTCCGCGGTCGTCGCCTGGTCCTGCACCAGCGCGACCCGGATGTAGCCAGCACCGGGATTGCTGCCGTCGGCCTGGTCGCGTGCGAGATAGCGGCCCGGCACGACGCGCAGCCCGGCTTCGCGCCAGAGCCGCAGCGTCACTGCTTCATCGCCGCCATGCTGCGAGACATCGAGCCACAGCAAAAAGCCACCGGCCGGCCGGCGATAGCCATAACGGCCGCCGAGGATCTGGTCGGCGAGGTCGAACTTCAGCTTGTAGAGCCGCTGGTTCTCCTCGACATGGGCCTCGTCAGCGTAGGCAGTGATCGCCACCCGCTGCGCCGGCAGCGGCACCTGCGGGGAGGAGACATTGCGCAGCTCGAGGAAGGCACTGAGGAAACTGCGGTCGCCGGCCGCGAAGCCGACCCGCAGGCCCGGCAGGTTCGAGCGCTTCGACAACGACTGAAAGACGACGACGTTCCGGAAATCCGGCCCGGCCTGCTCGAGCGCGCTCGCGGGCGGGCGCTGAGTATAGATTTCCGAATAGCATTCGTCGCTGAACAGGAGAAAGCCGTGGCGGCGCGCGAGCCCGATCAGCTTTGCGAGATAGTTCGAGTCGGCCACTGAACCCTGCGGGTTTGCGGGCGAGGCGAGATAGAACGCGACCGTGCGCGCCAGCAGTCCTTCGGACAGCGCTTCGAGATCGGGCAGGAAGCCGGTCTTGGCGGTCGCCGGCAGATAGACTGGCTCACACTGGGCCGCGATCGCGCCGGCCTCATAGACGCCATAGAACGGGTTGGGCATCAGGATCGCGGGGCGGCCGGCTCGGCCATTGACCCAGTGCGGGGCCGCAAGTGCAGCGAGAAAGAGCCCCTCGCGCGAACCGTTGAGGACGAGCACCTCGCTCGCCGGATCAATGGGTCGCGGCAGCTTGAAGCGGCGGCCGAGCCATTGGGCGGCGGCGACGCAGAACTCGTCGAGCCCCTTGTTCATGGGATAGCGGCCGAACTCGGCCAGATGGGCGTCGAGCACGGGGCCAACGAACGAGGGCACCGCGTGCTGCGGCTCGCCGACCGCCAGGCTGATGGCCGGCATGCCAGCGGGCAGGTCGCCCAAAAGCTCACGCAGCCGCACGAATGGCGAGCGGCTCGAGGCCGGGCGGGCAGGCGAGGGCGGCGAAACGCGATCGATGACTGTCATGTACATTGCTACAAGCGGCGCACCCCCGCCGCACCAGACTATCACCTACCATATGTACGGACCGGGTTAAGGGATGTTTAACCAATGCGGCCTCTGGGCCGGCCTGCCAAACACAAGCGTGTGATATCGTTAATGAATATGGTTAAGGCCCGGCAGCTGGCGATGACGGGCCCCCAGTTGCAAGAAAGCGTGCGCATTGTAGCGGTGCTCCGGTTGGCCGCGCCTCTTTCGAGTTCCTAATCCCAAAGGTCTTCAGACCGGGCACGTGTCGTTTCTGTAGCCGGGTCCAGAAGCTCAGCGTCAGCCATCGCGAGGACGTAAGCGCAATCGCGCCCCTGATTGTCCCGAGAGAGTCAGCCGTTTGGCCGTCCGTTGTTTGATGGACGACGTCACCTTGCCTGGCGTGTGAGCGTTCGGCCGGCCTCACCAGCCACGGAAGGATTTTGTCATGGCAAGACCAATTGGCCTACTGAGGATTGATGACGTCGCCACCGCGAGCGAACTGGTCATGGATAGTGATCAGCCACAGTCGCTGATCCCGACCGCTGGGGGCGGCGCGAACCTCGGTTTTAGCGACATCATCTTCATTTACGGAACCGAGGGCTTCATCCTTTAGCTCGCAAAACGTACGGTTATCGCCGGTCGATGGTGAGCAGCGCTCTCGCTGTTCTCGGAGGCTGACCATCGCGCAGAAACAGTGAGGGGCCCTGACTTGCGCCAGGGCCCCTCGACGGCAAGGGCGGTGCCGGGTCTCCGCCCTAACCGTGTCCCTTACATCGTGTAGGCGCGCTCACCGTGATCGGTGATGTCGAGGCCTTCGCGCTCCTTCTCGAGCGGGGCGCGCAGCCCGACCAGCACGTCGACCACCTTGTAGATGATCAGCGAGCCGACGCCCGACCACACCAGCGTGGTCGCCACGCCTTTGCACTGCGAGATCACCTGGGCGATGAAGTCGTAGTCGGCGACCTTGGGTGGGATGGCGGCGTAATCGATGATGCCGGCGCCGCCGAGCAGCGGGTTGACCAGGATGCCGGTGCCGATGGCGCCGACGATGCCGCCGATAC
>Ga0126377_10003848_pt1 | contig 10755 bp, 7 predicted proteins | sample PanSoiMetPlot_22_FD_92647 | JGI IMG/M metagenome (GOLD analysis project Ga0126377, IMG submission 92647) | Tropical forest soil microbial communities from Panama - MetaG Plot_22 | ecosystem: Environmental > Terrestrial > Soil > Tropical forest > Bulk soil | place: Panama | collected 2016-02-17
CCCCGTGTGATCCCGTTTCCCCCGTCGCCCCCCGTTTTCATGGCATGGGGTGAGCTCTGCTCATGGGCGACTCCGTGTTGATCCTTGTTTCCGTTTCCTCGCAGTCGCCGTTTCCAGTGTCAGCCGGTAATGCGGATTTTCTTTCGAGGTAACGGGGATAACGGAGTTCTCATGTTTTGTCTCTCCGTTTTCACCGTTTCCTCCGTGTAATGTCGTCTTTCTCCGTTTCCTCCGTGTCCCGGTATGCGGCTCGGGCATAACCGAAATGCCAATAGATTCCGGACCAGATCGGCGCTATCCTCCCGGTGTGACATATCAGGGGGGACGTGTCGGCCTCGTCGCCGGCGCGCTGCTGGTGGCGTGTGCGGGCTTCGTCAGCGGACAAGCATCCCCGCCGACATCACCGGCTCCCGATTCACCGGCGGTCAAGTCGCGCGCGCTCCTCGATCAATACTGCGTCACCTGTCACAACGATCGTCTCAAGACATCCAACCTCTCGCTCGAGCATCTGGACCTCTCGACCGTCGGCGACCACCCGGAATTGTGGGAGAAGGTCGTGCGCAAGCTGCGCGCCGGCGTGATGCCGCCGCCGGACGTGCGGCGTCCGCCGCTCGCGGAGTACGAAGGGCTCAGAGATTTTCTCGAAGCCGAGGTCGATCGCAAGGCGGCCGCGCGCGTGAATCCCGGCGCCGTAGTGCTCCACCGCTTGAACCGCACGGAGTACGCGAACGCGGTGCGCGATCTGCTCGACGTGCGGATCGACGTCGCGTCACTGTTGCCGCCAGATGACTCGGCGAACGGCTTCGACAACATCGCCGGCTCGCTCACGATCTCGCCGACGCTGCTCGAGTCGTACACGACGGCGGGCGCGCGCGTCGCACGAACGGCGGTCGGCTACTGGAAGTCGCCAACCGAAGCCACCTATCTCGCCTCGAGCGATGCCTCGCAGAATCATCGTCTCGAGGGGATGCCGTTCGGGACCCGCGGTGGCATCGTCGCCCATCATGACTTCCCCGCCGACGGCGAATACAAGTTCTCGATTCAGAACTTCGGCATCGGCAGCTTCATCCCGGGAGAGCAGCTCGCGCTCATCATCGACGGCGAGCGCGCGCACGTCTGGCCGTATCGAGGCGTCGGGCTGTCGGTGGGCATGACTGCCGACGGCGACGGCACACTCGAAGTCACGGTTCCGGTTCGCGCGGGCTCGCGCACGGTTGGCGCCACGTTCATCGCCACCAACTATCGGCCGAGCCTCGATATCATCCGGCACTACGATCGTCAGTCGCTCGAGAACAACCAGATTCCGCAGTTGCAGTACTACCCGGCGATCGGGTTCGTCCGCATCCAGGGTCCGTTCAACGCGCAACGGCCGGACGATTCTGCGAGCCGTCGCAAGGTGTTCATCTGTCATCCGCCTTCGCGCTCCGCGCTTCGGCGAGACCCGCCGCAGGCCAATGCCGGCGGGTCCGCAATCGCTTCCGAAGAGACGGCTTGTGCGAAACAGATTTTGACGACACTCGCTCGACGCGCCTATCGCCGGCCCGCGACGATGCAGGATGTCGCGACGCTGATGACGTTCTTCGATGAAGGGCGCAAAGGCGGCACGTTCGAGGATGGCATCGAGTACGCGTTGCGGCTGCTGCTGACCAGCCCGCAGTTCCTGGTGCGCGCGGAACATGAGCCAGCGGCCGTGCGTGCGGGAGCGGCGTATCGCATCAGCGATCTGGAGCTGGCATCGCGGCTGTCGTTCTTTCTCTGGAGCAGCATCCCCGACGACCAGTTGATCACGGTCGCAAGCCAGGGCCGGCTGAATCAACCGAAGGTCCTCGAGCAGGAAGTTCGCCGCATGCTTGCCGATCCACGGTCGGACGCGCTCGTCTCGAATTTCGCGCAACAGCTGCTGTATCTGCGCAATCTGCCGGCGACGTCACCCGACGGCATCTTCTATCCGAACTGGGACGACGAGCTGCGCCAAAGCTTCAAGCGCGAAGCCGAGCTCTTCTTCGAGAGCATCATCCGCGAGGATCGCAACGTCGTCGACCTGCTGACGGCCGACTACACGTTCGTGAACGAGCGGCTGGCGCGTCACTACGGCATCCCGAACGTGTATGGATCGCGCTTCCGGCGCGTGACGCTGCCGCCCGACATGGACTACCGGCGCGGTCTGCTCGGCAAGGGCAGTTTTCTCGCAGTGACGTGGACTCAGAACTTCCGCAGCTCGCCCGTCAAGCGCGGCGCGTGGGTGCTGGAGAACATCCTCGGCACGCCGCCGCCCGAGCCGCCGCCCAACGTGCCTGCGCTCGAGGAGACCAAGAGCGACGACGGCAAAGCGCAGACGCTGCGCGACCAGATGACGAAGCATCGCTCGGCGCCGACCTGCGCGGGATGCCACAAGATCATGGATCCGATCGGGTTCGCGCTCGAGAATCTCGACGCCGACGCGAGCTGGCGCACGAAACAGGGCGGCAACGGCGGCATCGCGATCGACACGAAGGTGAAGTTGTACGACGGGCAGGATGTGGACGGACCGGTCGGTCTACGGACGGCGCTCCTGCGCTACTCACCACAGTTCGTGCGCATGTTCATCGAGAAGACGATGACCTACGCGCTCGGTCGTGGCGTCGAGTATTCCGACATGCCGACCGTCCGCGCGATCGCGAAAGACGTGGCAAAGGACGACAACCGGTTCTCGGCAGTCGTGTTGGGAATCGTGAAGAGCAGTCAGTTCCAGATGCGCGTGAAGGGTACGGAGACGCCAGTAAGTAATAACTGACGGTGTCGGGCGGGCCTGGAGTTTAGGCCCGCCGGCAGAATGTTCGAGGGAGCTTGGTTTTTGAAACGCGCCAAATGACGCCGGGCCCACAAATCGGGCCCGGCCTACACTGAGGCTGCCATGTTTCTCACAAAGAGGCATATCCCAAGACGGACGTTCTTGCGCGGCGCAGGCGTGACACTCGCGCTGCCGCTGCTCGACTCGATGCTCCCCGCGTTCACGCCGTCGCGGCTGACGGCGGCGGCACCGGTGAAGCGCTTCGTCGGCATCTGGCATCCGCATGGCGCATCGCCCGGGTATTGGAGCCCCTTGCAGTCGGGCAAGGACTTCGAGTTCTCCTTCATCACCAAGCCGCTCGAGCCGTACCGCAACCGCGTCGTCCTGATCTCCGGTCTCGACATGCCCGAGGCGATGGCGACCAACGAGGAACCAGGAGGCGATCACGCCCGCGGTGCGGTACTGCTCTCGGGCGCGCGTCCGCGTCGCAATGCAGTGAGCCCGTATCTCGGCACGACGATCGATCAGATGATCGCGGCCAAGTACGGCCAGGACACGATCCTCTCGTCGTTGCAGCTCGGGGTCGAGGACATGGGCAACTTCGGCAACTGCAACTGGGGATACAGCTGCGCCTACACCAATTCGATCTCATGGGCGTCGGCCACCGAGCCGCTCCCCACGCAGGTGAACCCGCGCGTGGTGTTCGAACGGCTGTTCGGCGACGGCACGAGCGCCGAGGAACGACTGCGTGATCGCAAGCGCAACGCGAGCGTCCTCGATGCGGTCGTCGGACAGCTCGGGTCGTTCAAGAACAATCTCGGCGCCGGCGACAAGGCGCGCATCGACACTTATGCGGACAACATCCGCGAGCTCGAGCGCCGCATCACGATTGCGATGGAGCATTCGATCAAGGAGCCGGCGTCGGATGTGCCGTTCGGCCTTCCCGAGAACAAGCATCTCCACTTCCGGCTGATGTACGACCTGATGGCGCTCGCGTTCGAAGGTGACATCACACGCTCGATCACGTTCATGTTGGGTCGCGACTTGAGCGGCGCCAGCTTCCCCGAGTCGGGCTTCACTGGCGGCTGGCACGGCACCTCGCATCACGGCGACAAGCCGGAGAACATTGCCAACTACGCCAAGGTCAATCGCTATCACGTCCAGAACCTGGCGTACTTCGTCGAGAAGTTGAACAAGATGCCGGATGGCGACGGAACGATGCTCGACCACGTGCTGATCTACAAGGGCAGCAACATGGGCAACTCGCATCGGCACGCGCACGAGAAGGTGCCGGTGATTCTCGTCGGCGCTATCGACGGCACCTTCAAGGGGAACCGGCATCTCGTGTTCCCCGACAACACGCAGCGCACGTCGAACATGCTGGTCAGCATCCTTCACCTCTATGGCATCGATCAGTGGTCGACGCCGGACGGCAAGGCGATGACCGACAAGCTCGGCACCAGCACGGGCCGCTTGCAGCCGCTGGAGATGGTGTGAGAAACCCCCTTGTTGCGACAGGACTCGGTGTAGGCCGGGTCCTGTCCGCCTCCGCCAAGGCTACGGCGAGACCTCGCCGAAGCGCCTTACGCGTAGGCGGGCTTTTTGGACCCGGCGTCCTGGCGCTCGCGTTAGCTCTCAGCGTATCGCCGGTCGCCGCGCAACTCTCGCCGCGTCCGACGCGCCCGAATGTCGTGCCGCCACAGGGGGCGGTGCGGCAGGTGATCTTCAAGTACTGCACGTCGTGCCACGGCATCGACGACTACGCCTACAACGCGCTCGACCGCACGGGATGGGACGCGCATATCACGGCGAAGCATCAGCAGGTGAACGTTCCGCTTCCGGCAACCGATCGAGCGCTTCTGCTCGATTGGCTGGCGATGCGTTTCGGACCGACCACCAAACCGTTCCCGCGCACCTACGTGGCGCGCGAGGTCACGACGTTCTTCTCGGATGCGGAAGGCGACGCGCTGCTGAAACGCGCCTGCACGTCGTGCCACGCGATCGACCGCGTCAACAGCGCTCGCTTTACTGCGGACCGTTGGCGTGTGGTCACCGTCGACATGCGGGAGCGCGGCGCGAAGCTCGAAGACGAAGAGCTCGAGCGGCTCGTTGAATGGCTGGGGCGCACGAGGGGCACGAACGACAGTGATCGGCAATAGACGAGGGTCCTTGGTTCTTGGGGCTTGCTCCTTGGCTTGCCCCGAGCGAAGTCGAGGGGTCCGTTCTTGGTCCTTGGTCCTTGGACTGGCCGTCATCATCGCCGGTGGCGTTGCGTATGGCGAGGGGCCCGCGCTGACGCTGCATGTGCGCAGTGCCGTAACGGGTACTCCGACCGGACCGATGACGATCGAGTTGTTTCGCTGGTCGACGGATGCCGAGCGCGCGCCGCTGATCGCCGCATTGTCCGCGCCGACGCCTCCCCCGGCTGCATCTGCTGCACCAGCAGCGGCGGGCCGCGGTGCCGGCCGCGCCGCAGGCCGCGGCGGACGAGGCGGCCGGGGAGCGGCAGCGGCTCCTCCACTGAGCCCGACCGCGCGCCTCGATGCCGCGATCAAAGCCGCGCCCACGTGCGGGTACGTGTGGGGTGTTGGCGTCACCGGCTACTCGATCAAATATGCCTGGCGCGCGCCTTCCGCCATCGGCGGCGATCGCATCGTCCTCGTCACCGCGCGCCGGCTGGGCGCGCAGTCGCCGCCCCCCGCGTCAACGGCAGCCCCCGATGCGGATGCCGACTTCACGATCATCGAGATGCAGCTCGATCAAAAGGGCGTCGGCGAAGCCAAGGCGTCCTACGGGGACGTGATCGTCGATGCCGCAGCGAAGACGCTGGCGCTCGACGGCCAGGTCCCATCACCCCTGCTGCTCAAGGTCACCCGATGATGCGCACTTCACACCTGGCCCTGTCTACCGGAACGCCTTGGCGGCGTTCCTACCTGTCTACCGGAACGCCTTGGCGGCGTTCCTACCTGTCTACCGGAACGCCTTGGCGGCGTTCCTTGGTGTTCCTGGTTGCGATCGCGTGTGCCACCACCGCACACGGGGCGACAACTGACGTCGCCGACGCCGCCATGCGCGGCGACCAGCAGGCGCTGCGCGCCGCGATCGCTCGCAAGGCCGACGTCAACGCACCACAGGCCGATGGCAGCACCGCGCTTCATTGGGCGGTCGAGCGCGATGATTTGGTGGTTGCCGATCTGCTGATCAAGGCAGGGGCGCGCGTCAACTCGAAGACGAGGGAAGGCGTCATGCCGCTGCAGCTCGCGGCGATCAACGGCAGCGCACAGATGCTCGATCGATTGATCAAGGCCGGCGCCGATCCGAACGTCGCGCTCTCGTCGGCGGGCGACACCGCATTGATGATGGCGGCGCGAACCGGCAAGACCGACGCGCTTCGAGTATTGGTCGAGGGGGGCGCCAACCTCAACGCGAAGGAGAGCTGGGGTGGAACGACGGCGCTGATGTGGGCGGTCTCCGAAGGACATGCCGACGCTGCCAAAGCACTGGTCGCCGCCGGCGCCGACGTCAACGCCCGTTCGAATTACGTTGCCGCCGCCAATGGCCGCGGCTTCGAAGGCCGCACTCCGGTCGGCACCAGAAACGACGGCAAGCCGGAGGAATTCGCCAGCGGATGGCTGACGCCGTTGATGCTCGCCGCACGCGAGGGCCAGGTCGAAGTCGCCCGCGTGCTGGCCGATGGCGGCGCCGACATCAACGCAGCCGCTGGCGACGGCAAGACCGCCCTGGCGATCGCGATCTTCAACGGCAACTACGACGTCGCGTCGCTGCTCGTCGATCGCAAGGCTGACGTCAACCGCGCCGATGCGCAGCGGTTCACGCCCCTGTTCTGGGCCGTCGATCGCCGCAACATGGAAACGGCTCCGAACTTTCCCTGGATGGTGACCGCCGATCCGATGCCGCTGATTCGCCAGTTGCTCGACGCCGGTGCCAACCCCAACGCGATCGTGAACAACACGCCGCGCGCGCGGATGCGCGAAGGCTCGCCGCGCATCGTGTTCGCCACCGCGCTGATGCGCGCTGCGTTCGCCGCCGACCTCGAGCTGGTGAAGCTGCTGCTCGATCGCGGCGCCGATCCGAAGATCATCTCGCGCGACGGCGAAACGATGCTGTCGGCCGCGGCCGGCCTGGCATTCATTCACGGCTACCACCGAGGGAAATCGCCGGCCGAGCGCCTCGAGGTGGTGAAGCTGTTCGTGGAGCTGGGCAACGACGTCAATCAGCCGGACGACTATGGCATCACGCCGCTGATGGCCGCAGGCAACGACGGCAACGTCGCGGTGATTCAGTATCTGATCGACAAGGGCGCCGACCTCAGCGCGCACGATCTGGGCAAGAAGAACGACGGCGCGTTCGGTTCGAGCAACGAGCCGTTGATGCCCATCGACTACGCGATCGGCGTCGGCACGTTCGTGCCGAACAACGCGGTCATCATCCACGAGGATGCGGTGGCGCTGATGGCGAAGTACATGAAGGAACGGGGCATCGCACACACCACGTCAGAATGCACGCTGCGCGGCTTCACCTGTTCGCAGGTCAACGTCGATCCGAAGGTCGCCACGCCGGCTGAGATCATGCGGGCCCGCAAGTTCGCGACCGGCCACCAGGTCGAGGGCCTCACCGGCGGGCTCGAGGTCAAGGATCAAAAATAGACGCAACTATTCCTCTCGTCATGCTTCGAGTGGATTGGTCCGGCTGGAGGGGAACGGAGGTTGACGGAGGAAACGGATTTAACAGGAGGAACGGAGCAACGGAGATCGGACGGAGATCGCCGCGGGTACCGCCATGCGCTGCTGATCGACATGCTAGGAAGCGAGTGGCGATATCCATGGCGTCTCCGTTTGATCTCCGTTGCTCCGATCCTCCTGTTCATCCGTTCCCTCCGCAACCTCCGTTATCTGGAGGGAACTTTGATACGAAAGACCATCGCCGCTGCCATCATCTGCGTCGTTTCCGTGAGCTCCGCGGCCGCACATCACGGCGACGCGGATCGGTATAACCAGGAAGTGATCACCGTCAGCGGGACGGTCGTGGAAGTGCAGATGGTGAACCCGCACGCGCGCATCGTGTTCGATGCGATGGAAAACGGGAAGACCGTTCGATGGCAGGCCGAGCTCGGCGCGCCGCAGCAGTTGATCAAGCAGTTCGGCTGGACACCATCGACGATCAAAGCAGGAATGAAGCTGACGATGATCGGGCGGCGGCTCAAAAGCGGTGCGCCGTATCTCAATCTGACCGAGCGTTCCAACATCGTCAACGCCGACACCGGCAAAGAGATCTATCGCACGGCGAACTTCGGCGAGCCAGCGCCGAAGGGCCCGAAGGGGACGCTGGACACGGTGAACCCGTAACGTCGTGCGCGACACTTCTCGTCCCGGTCCGGCTAAAGCCGGACACTACGTACGTTCTGCTAACGCCGGATACTACGTACTCTTTTTCGTTCTCACGGCGCTCTCGACCCGCGGCGATGCGCAAGCGGTCACGGTGACGCAGGTCGCCTATCTCAAAGCCTCGAACCCCGACGCGTCAGACCACTTCGGCTGCGGAGGCGTCAATCAGGGACACACTGGCCAGGGCGTCGCCCTCAGCGGAGATGGCCTCACGCTCGCCGTCGGCGCGCCGCACGAAGCGAGCGCGTCACCCGGCGTCAACGGCAATCAAGCGGACAACTCGATGTTCGATGCGGGCGCGGTATACGTGTTCACGCGCACCGGCAGCCGGTGGGCGCAGCAGGCGTATATCAAGCCGTCGAATCCCAAGATGGACGCCGAGTTCGGCCACGCCGTGGCGTTGAGCGCCGACGGCAACACGCTGGTCGTTTCCGCGTATTGGGAATCGAGCAAAGCGACCGGGATCAACGGCGATCAGAAGGACACCTCGATTCCGCAGGCCGGCGCCATTTATGTGTTCACCCGTCGCGGGACGACCTGGACGCAGCAGGCCTACATCAAGGCGTCGAACACCGGCGAGGCCGGAACGGCCGAGTCCTTTGGCGAAGGCGACCAGTTCGGTTTCTCCATCGCACTCAGCGCCGACGGTAATACGATCGCCGCCGGCGCCATCACCGAGGACAGCGGCTCGACCGGCATCAACGGCAATCAGGCCGACAACACGGCGCCTGCGGCTGGCGCGGTGTACGTGTTCACGCGCACCGGAACGACGTGGTCGCAGCAGGCGTACGTCAAGCCAGCGGAAATGACCGCCGGCGATCTGTTCGGCTACGCAGTCTCGTTGTCTGCGGATGGAAACATCCTCGCCGTCGGGAGCTTCGATGAGGACGGCTCCAGCCGAACGATCAATGGTCCCTCCGACAACAAGGCCAACGGCTCTGGCGCAGCGTACGTGTTCACACGCACCGGAACGACCTGGGCACAGCAGGCATACATCAAACCGTCGAACGGCGAGCCGCAGGATTCGTTCGGCGTCGACGTCGCGTTGAACAGCGATGGCACCACGCTGCTGGTCGGGTCGCTCGACGAAGACTGCAAGGCGACCGGCATCAATCCACCCGGTTGCGACAGCGACTGGCGCGATGATCTCTCGATGGGCGCGGCGTACGTGTTCGTCCGCAACGGCGCCACGTGGACACAGCAGGCGTTCATCAAGGCGTCCAACACCGGCTTCAACGACTGGTTCGGCTCGCGGGTCGCACTGAGCGCCGACGGCAACACCGCCGTCATCGGCGCCTCGCTCGAAGACAGTGTCGCCAAGGGCATCAACGGCAAACAGGACGACGACTCCGCATCGGAGTCTGGCGCGGTCTATCTATATACGCGCACCGGCACGACATGGCGTCAACAGGCCTACATCAAGGGCTCCAATACCAAGGCCTACGACGAGTTCGGAAGTTCGATGACGCTCGATCGCACGGGCAGCATGCTGGTCGTCAGCGCGCGTGGAGAAGACAGCGGCGCGAAGGGCGTCAACGGCAACCAGGCGGACACCTCCGTCGATGAGGCTGGGGCGGTTTACGTATTCGGCATCGCAAGGTAACGGAGGTTACGGAGGCAACGGTTGAACAGGAGGAACGGAGTAACGGAGATCGGACGGAGATCGCCGCACCGGGAACGCGTGTCGCGCGGAACGTCGCTTGGTGTGAATCGCGTTAGGCTCGCCCGAAACGCGTTCCCGGCGCGGCGCCTCCGTTCGTCCTCCGTTGCTCCGTTTCTCCTGTTAATCCGTTCCCTCCGTACGCTCCGTTAACTCTCGAGGCGGACACGATGAACGCGATCACGCGACGACAGCATCTCCAGTCGCTCGTCGGATTGGCGGGATTGGGACTCGCGGCGAGCCCAATCGGAGCCGCGCAACAGCCCTCGTCTCGACCAGCCGCGCAGCCACCGATTCCCCCCGACGGCATCGGCCGCCGCATCCGCCACATCTCTTACAGTGACGTGGGCGGGCGGCCCGACACCGTACAGATCATGATGAACCGGCGGCATCTCTACGTCGGGCACATGTTCGCCAACGGTCTGACCATCCTCGATGCAAGCGATCCGCGTCGTCTCAAGCCGGTCGGCTTCTTCACGGGCGGCGACTTCACGCGCACGCACCATCTGCAGGTCGCCGACGATTACATGCTGCTCGCCAACGGCGCGAACATCGTAGCGATGCAGTCGTACGACAACCTGCGCGGCTACTTCGAGAACTCGCTCGCCGACAGCATCACCAAGCGCAAGAAGTTCCGCTCGGGGCTGAGCATCCACGACCTGTCGAAGCCGCCCGAGATGAAGGAGATCGCGTTCCTCGAGATGCCGGGGCTGGGCATCAACCGGCTCTGGTGGCCGGGCGGCCGCTACGCGTACGTGGCGGCGCACTTCGACGGCTTCACCGACCACATCCTCTGCATCGTCGATTTGAAGGAGATCACCAAGCCGGAGATCGTCTCGAAGTGGTGGCTGCCGGGCATGAACCGCGCGGCGGGTGAGACCTCGAACCTGCCGCAGGGCAAGCGCTACGCGCTGCATCAC
>Ga0126377_10003849_pt1 | contig 10754 bp, 11 predicted proteins | sample PanSoiMetPlot_22_FD_92647 | JGI IMG/M metagenome (GOLD analysis project Ga0126377, IMG submission 92647) | Tropical forest soil microbial communities from Panama - MetaG Plot_22 | ecosystem: Environmental > Terrestrial > Soil > Tropical forest > Bulk soil | place: Panama | collected 2016-02-17
CGGCGTCGGCGTCGAGCGCACGTTCCCGCTCCACTCGCCGAAGATCGAGAAGATCGACGTGGCGGCCCGCGGCGACGTCCGCCGCGCCAAGCTGTACTACCTGCGTGAGCGCGTCGGCAAGCGAGCTCGCGTGCGCGAGCGCCGCTACACCGGCCCCGAGCAGGCGGTGACGCCCGGGCTGCTCCACGACCCCGCGGCCGCGCTCGAGGCGGAGGCCGCGGCTGCCCCCGAGGCCGTGGACGCCGAGGGCGAGACGGCCACGGAGGTCGTCGACGCGGGCGGCGCGGCGGACACCGCGGCCGAGCCGGAGGAGACCACTGGCGACGGCACGGAGCCGGTCGCCGCTGCGGCCGACGAGGCCGCAGCTGAGCCGGAGGCCGCTGCCGACGCGGCGACCGAGCCCGACGCCGCCGACGAGCCCGAGGCCGCCGACGAGCCCGAGGCCGCTGCCGAGCCCGCCGATGCACCCGAGGCCGACGATCCGGGCGCCGACCCGCAGGCTGCGGACGGCGACGGAGCAGAACCGGCCACCGAGGCCGAGCCCACCGCCAACGACAAGGCCTAGTGGCCACGCGGCAGAAGTCGACCGGCGGGTCGCTCCTCGAGCTGGTCGTCATCGTCGCGGTCGCGCTTGGACTCGCGCTCGGGATCCAGGCCTTCCTCGTCAAGCCCTACCGCATTCCCAGCGAGTCGATGGAGCCCACGCTCGACGTGGGCCAGCGCGTGCTGGTCAACCGGATCGGCAACCGCTTCAGCGCACCCGAGGTCGGCGAGGTCGTCGTCTTCCACCCGCCCAAGGGGTCGGACACCGACACGTGTGGAGCCTCCAACCGCCGCCAGGGCCAGGCGTGCGATCGCCCGACGTCTGACCGGGCCGGCGTCAACTTCATCAAGCGCGTCGTCGCAGGGCCGGGGGACACGATCTACATCAAGGGCGGCCACGTCTACCGCAACGGCAAGCGCGAGAAGGACAGCTACATCAGCAACACGTGCGTGGGCCAGGATGGTCGCGGCTGTAACTTCACAACCCCGATCACCATCCCGCCCAACCACTGGTTCATGATGGGCGACAACCGTGGCGAGTCCGACGACAGTCGCTTCTGGGGCCCGGTCCCACGCAAGTGGATCATCGGCGGGGCCTTCGCGACCTACTGGCCGCCCAAGCGCATCGGCCTGCTCTAGCGTCCCGTCGATCATGCGTCGCGGGCTCACGCGCGCCTTCGAGCCAACCGCTGCACGCCCCACCGACCCCCGCTGCGCCCGCACGCGCGCGGCCCGGGTCAGCATCGTGTGGACGGACGCCACGGCCCGCCCGTCCACCTCGTGGACGTGGCCCGGTGGCTCCGCCCCGCGACTGCCGGTGACGGCCACGCCCCCGGATCGATCCGGAGCGCCCGTTACGGTGCAGCCCGCCGTGAGCGACCCCGCCGCCGAGCACGCCGAGCCTGCCGCCGCCGATCAGGCTCCCGAGGCCGCGGGGATCGTTTCGCCCACGCGCGCGCGGCGGGCCGCTCTCCGTCGCCGCCGCAACACGCGGTACACCGGCCGGCGCCTCTTCAAGTTCGATCGTGGCCTGGGCGTCCGGTGGATCGCGGGCGCCGACGAGGCTGGCCGCGGCTGCCTGGCCGGCCCCCTGGTCGCGGCGGCGGTGCTGTTCGACGTCGAGGCGCTCGGCGTCCGCGAGGTCCGCGCGTTGACCGCGCTCAACGACTCCAAGCAGCACGACCCCGAGGCGCGCGACGAGCTCTACCCGGTCGTCATGCGGACGGCGGTCAAGGTCAACGTCATCTCGCGCTGCGTGCGCGGCATCGATTCGCGCGGCTTGCACAACACGAACCTCGCCGCCCTGCGCGATGCCCTCGCCGGGGTCGCGCGTCCGGGCTGCCTGTGCCTCGTCGACGGCTTCGCGGTGCCGGAGTTCGGTCACGAGCAGCGCCCGATCATCGACGGCGACGCCACGAGCGCCGCGATCGCCGCCGCTTCCATCGTGGCCAAGGTCACGCGCGACCGCTTCATGCACCGCGCTGACGCGCTGCACCCGGGCTGGGAATTCCGCTCGCACGTCGGCTATTCCACGCCCGAGCACCGCGACGCGATCCAGCGCCTCGGCGTCTCGCCGCTGCACCGGCTGTCCTTCCAGAGCGCCGCGTACCAGCAGCTCGCGCTGTAGCGCCTCGCCCATCAGAACGCCGCCTCAAGATGGTCGAGGCGGACAAGGCGCCCTTTGGCGTCGATGACGACGCCGATCGCGTCGAACCGCAGCTCCGGCGAATGCGGCCGATCGGTCACCTCGAGCAGGAACGCGGCCGACATCCTGCGCACCTGGCGGCGCTTGCGCTCGTCGAGCGCCTCCCACGGGCCGCGCCCGCTGCCGCTCGCACGGCGCGTCTTGACCTCGACGAACACCAACGTGCGCCCGTCGAAGACCACGAGATCGATCTCCCCGTAGCGCGTGCGGTGGTTACGCGCGACGAGCGCGTAACCGAGACGCTCGAGGTGGGCGAGGGCGAGATCCTCGCCGAGGCGGCCGAGGTGCTGGCGCAGGTCGGTGGACACGACGCCGACCGTACGTGGCGTCGTGTCACATGTGGGACGCGCTCTGTGCCAATTCTGCGCAGCCGCTGCAACACGATTCCGCGTGATTGCGACGTGCCGCCGGCGCGCGCGCCCGCTGTCGCAGAGATGTCACAAATGCGCGGTTCAACCGTTACGCGATCCCGCCTAGCGTGGCCGCATGCTTGCCCGCGTCACGACCTTCACGATCGACGGCCTCGAACCGCGACGGGTCACCGTCGAGGTGGACGTCCGCGCCGGCCTGCCGCACTTCACGATCGTGGGCCTCGCCGACAGGGCCGTGCGCGAGTCGCGCGAGCGCGTCAAGGGCGCCATCCTGAACTCGGGCTTCGACTTCCCGCTTAAGCGGGTGACGGTGAACCTCGCGCCCGCCTCCCTGCGCAAGGCGGGCCCCGGGTTCGACCTGGCGATCGCGTGCGCGATCCTCGCGGCCGTCGGCGCCCTGCCCGCCGACGCGCTCGAGCGCTACGCGGTCTTCGGCGAGCTCGGGCTCAGCGGCGAGATCCGGCCCTGCCGCGGTGCTCTCGCGGTCGCCGAGGGCACCGCGCGCGCCGGATTGGCCGGCCTCGTGCTCCCGCGCGAGCGCGTACTGGAGGCCACGCTCGTCGGCGACATCGAGGTCCTCGGTGCCGCCAGCCTGCCCCAGGTCGCCGAGATCCTGCGCGGGAACGAGCGTCCGGAGCCACCCGAGCCCGATGACGGCGTCGTCGCGCTGCCGGTGCGCCACCTCGACCTGGCCGACGTCCGCGGGCACGCCGAGGTGATCGAAGCGCTCACGATCGCGGCCGCCGGCGGGCACAACCTGCTGCTCTCCGGACCTCCCGGGGTCGGGAAGACGATGATCGCGCGCCGGATGCCGTCGATCCTGCCGCCGCTCACGCGCGCGGAGGCGCTCGAGGTCACGCGGGTCCACAGCGTCGCGGGCCTGCATTACGGAGCGGGCCTCGCGTCCGAGCGGCCGTTTCGGGCGCCCCATCACCTCATCTCGGCGTCGGGCCTGGTGGGCGGCGGTCCCGTGCCGGTGCCGGGCGAAGCGAGCCTGGCGCACAACGGCGTGCTGTTCCTCGACGAGCTCGCCGAGTTCCCGCGCCCGGCGCTCGAGGCGCTGCGCCAGCCGCTCGAAGACGGGCGCGTCGCCATCGTGCGGGGCCAGCGCACCGCGATCTTCCCGACGCGCTTCATGCTGGTCGCCGCCACGAACCCGTGCCCGTGCGGTCACGCGCCATCGCGGCGCTGCCGCTGCAATGAGGGCGACCTGGCGCGTCACGCCCGGCGGCTCAGCGGGCCGCTGCTGGACCGGATCGACCTGCTCGTCCACGTCCAGCGCCCGGCGGTCGAGCGGCTGGCCGGCGAGCCGACCGCCTCGTCAGCGGCCGAACGTGCGCGCGTGGTCGACGCGCGCGAACGACAGGCGGCGCGCCTCGACGGGACGGGCGCCGCGTGTAACGGGCAGATGGACGCGCGCGTGCTGCGCCGGCACGTGCGCCTCGCCTCCGAGGCAGAGGTGCCGCTGCTCGACGCCTACCGCCGCGGCGACCTCAGCGCGCGCGGGCGCGACCGGACGCTCCGGGTGGCGCGGACGATCGCCGATCTCGCCGCGAGCGACGCGGTGCTCCGCGATCACATTGTCGCTGCGCTCGGGTATCGCCACGAGGCGAGCGGTGCGCTGGGGGCCGTCGCATGACCGGGATCGACGCGTGCGATGCCTGCCTGTCGCGGACGTGGCTCATCGCCCATCTCGCGGGCGCGATCGAAGTCGCGCGCCACGAGAAGCGCCGGATCCGCGAGATCCTGGCGCTCTCCGAAGAGCAACTGCTGGCCAGCCTCGGCGGTATGCGGGCGGCCGCGCTCGCCGGCGAGCTCGAGGCCCTCGACGTCGACGGGCTGCGCACGTCGGTTGACGAAGCCGGACTCGAAGCGCTCTGCCGCCATGCGGACACTTACCCGGCGCGGTTGCACGACCTCGACGACGGCCCGGCGGTGCTCTTCGTCGCCGGCGGCGCAGAGCGGCTCGTCGACCTCGTCGGAGGCGATCTCGACGATGGTCCACGAGCCGTCGCGGTGGTGGGAACGCGGCGGGCATCGATCGACGCGCTCGAGGTGGCGCGCGGGCTCGGCCGCGGGCTGGCGGCGGCGCGGGTCACCGTCGTCAGCGGGATGGCGCTGGGCGTCGACAGCGCCGCGCATACCGGCGGCCTCGAATCGAGCGGCCGCACGGTGGCTGTGCTCGCCGGCGGCGCCGACGTCCCCTATCCGCCGAGCAAGGCACGCCTGCACCGGCTGATCGCCGAGCACGGATGCGTGGTGAGCGAGCTCCCGCCGGGCTTCGTCGCGATGCGGTGGTGCTTCCCAGCGCGCAACCGGATCATCGCCGCCCTCGGCCACATGACGATCGTCGTCGAGGCCGCGCAGCGCTCGGGCTCGCTCATCACCGCCGAGGTCGCGGCGGACCTCGGACGCGAGATCGGCGCCGTGCCGGGTCCCGTGACCGCATGGCGCTCGGCCGGCGCCAACGCGCTGCTGCGCGACGGCGCCGTGGTCATCCGCGACGCGCGCGACGCCCTTGACGCCGTGGTCGGCGTCGATCGCCACGACGCGCCCGAGTTGCACATCGAGCCGCGGCTGCGCGACGTGCTCGTAGCGGTGGCCGACGGACGCGACACGCTCGCCGCGCTGACTCACACCCCAGCCGACGCCGGCCCGACGCTGGCGGCTCTGACGGAGCTCGAGCTGATGGGCCATCTCCGACGGGCGCCCGGCGGCCGCTATGTCGTCATCCCTCAGTGAGCGCAGCGGTGACCCGCGAGGCGTCGCTTGCTCGGCCCGGTCCCTGAGATCGGCTTTGTCTTGCAGTTTGTGGCGATTTTCGGAGCGCTGGGTGCGGTCGCGGCCGCGAAGTCGTTTCAGCGCACGAAGGACGCCGACCGCAGGTGGCGGATCACCACCCGCTGGGCGACGTTTGGGCTCTGTGTTGGCGTTGTCCTCCTCGTGACCTTGAAGGCTCTCGGCGTACCTTGAGGCTCGTGCGCGACCACGTCGTCCTGTGCTTTCTCGCAACTGTGGCCGTGACGTTCGGGCTGTTCCTGGTCGGGCTTGGGACGAGTCCCTGGCTGCAGCTCCTCGTGCCGGTCTTCGTCGCGATCGTCTGCACGCGCCTCCTCGCGCCCGTCTATTTCGGCTGGCGCGAGCCGGACGAGGTCCGCGGTCGCGCACGCCGGCGCTAGCGCCGGGCGCGCCTATCCTTGGCCGCCGTGCCAGCTTCCGGCCGCATCCCCGTCTGCCTGTCCATCGCCGGCTCGGACTCCGGCGGCGGCGCCGGGATCCAGGCCGACCTGAAGGCCTTCGCGCGAGCCGGCGTCCACGGCACCACCGCGATCACCGCGATCACGGCGCAGAACACCGTCGCGGTGACCGCGGTCGAGCCGGTGTCGCCGGCGATGGTGATCGAACAGGTGCGGGCGGTCGTCGAGGACATGGGCGTCGACGCGGTCAAGGTGGGGATGCTCGGCAGCGTCGCCGCTGCGCAAGCGGTGGGGCAGGCATTCGATCTCCTGCCCGCCGGCACGCCGATCGTGGTCGACCCGGTGATGGTCGCCGAGTCCGGCGCGCGACTGCTCGACGAGGACGCCCAGAGCGCGCTGGTCGAGCTCGTCGTCGCGCGCGCGACGGTGGTCACGCCCAACGTCCCCGAGGCCCGCGCGCTCGCGGGCGACGACGCGCTCGAGGACGAGGCGCTGGCGCGGGCCGTCCACGCGCTCGGCCCCGCCGCCGTGGTCGTCACGGGCGGCCACCGCGAGGAGGCCGTGGACGTGCTCTTCGACGGCGAGCGACTCACCGAAATTGCCGGGCCGCGCTACGCCGACGGAGCCGCCCACGGATCCGGGTGCACCCACTCTTCAACCCTCGCCGCGCGGCTCGCGCTCGGCGACGACGTCGTGTCTGCGGCCCGAGAGGCGAAGCGGGTCGCGTCCGAAGCCGTGCGCGACGGTCTACGCGAGATCGGGGCGGGGCCCGGGCCCGTGGACGTGTTCGGCCTGGCCCGGCGGCGGGAGTCGGTCGGCCGACAGTGATGCTTTGTCATAATCGCGCGCGACCATGAAGTTCCTTCGCATGAAGCCCGGGCACGGAGAGGTGCTCATCGCCGAAGGGGACGTCGAGCTGGCCGAGGACGAGGAGCTGCTCATCGAAGAGTTCCGCCGGCAGCTTGATCTCGGCATGTGGGCCGCCGGCCCCGAGCGCACCTCGGCCGGGCGCCGCGAAGCTCGCATGGTGAAGGCCTTCGAGGAGATCCCGCGCGACGCCGAGCGCGTGATCTTCTTCCCGCGAGCGGCCGGAGGAGCCTGAGGCCGCCCGCGGCGGCCGGACGGGACGATGCTGCTCGCCATCATCGCCATCGGCGTCGTCATCGTGGCGTTGCTGTGGGACCTCGTCCTACCGTCGGTGAAGACCGCCGTCGCGCGGCACCGCGCGCGCCGGGCGATCATCCCCGGCGCGAGCTACGACCCAGGCCGCGAGCGCCGCGCCGAACAGCGCGCGCGGCAGCTGCTGAAGTCGTGCGTCGACGACGAGGAATGGGGCATGTACCGCGACCTCGGCTTCATCCGCGTCTGGGGCGCGATGGCGCGCGCTCCACGCCGCGGACGGCTCGGCTCGGACGACCCGCGAGCGGGCGCGCCGTACGCGTACCTCATTTACCCGCACAAGCCGATCGTTGCGTACCTGCCCCAGACGCGCGAGCTGCTCAACGAGTACTGCGTCGAGTTCCCCGACGAGACGCGCCCATACGGCAGCGCGCTGCTCCCCGACTCCGATGACGTCCTGGCGAAGTGGATGGCGCTGACCGGCGACGAGCGCCGGCTCATCTCGACCGCCAACATGCACCTCCCCGGCCGGCAGGTCGACCCCAAGCAGGTCCGCCGCGACCTCTGGCGGCTGGGCCAGTGGGAGCGCGAGCGGCTGCGCCGCACGCCGCAGGCGCCGGGCGAGGTCGCCGCACCGTAGGGGAGTGATCGCGCGGCGAGGCGGCCGCGCGCGAGGGCGTTGATATGCCGGGTGGGCCGGGCAGCGCGGCGGCTCAAGGCCGGGCGAGCGCCGTCGAATAGTGTCCAGCGCGTGAGCACAAACGGGTTCGACGTCAAGCACCGTTCGCGCGCGTTCCTCGAGGGCGACGCGCGAGCCGGCGCCCGGGCGCAGCTGAAGGGCATCGGCTACGACGACGAGGCGCTGGCCAAGCCGATCATCGGCGTCGCCTCGACGTGGATCGAGACGATGCCGTGCAACTTCCACCTGCGCGCGCTGTCGGCGAAGGTCAAGGAGGGCATCCGCGACGCAGGCGGGACGCCCATGGAGCTCAACACCGTCGCCATCTCCGACGGCATCACGATGGGCACGACGGGCATGAAGACCTCGCTCGTGTCCCGCGAGGTCGTCGCCGACTCGATCGAGCTCGTCGCGCGCGGTCACTTCTTCGACGCGGTCATCGCGCTCAGCGGCTGCGACAAGACGATCCCCGGCACCGTCATGGCGCTCTGCCGCCTGAACGTGCCGAGCCTGATGCTCTACGGCGGCTCGATCCCGCCCGGGCATTTCAACGGCGAGGACGTGACGATCGGCGACGTCTTCGAGGCGATCGGCGCGCACGCCGCCGGACGGATGAGCGACGAGGACTTCGCGGAGATCGAGGCGGTGGCCAGCCCGGGCTTCGGCGCCTGCGGGGGACAGTTCACGGCCAACACGATGTCCATGGCCTTCGAGGTCCTCGGCATCTCGCCGATGGCGCAGAACATGGTGCCCGCCCAGGACGCCACCAAGACCGAGGTCGCCTACGAGGCGGGCAAGCTCGTCGTCGACGTCCTGCACCGTGGCCTGCGGCCGAGCGACATCATCACGAAGCCCGCGCTGGAGAACGCCATCGCCGGCGTCGCCTGCTCCGGTGGCTCGACCAACGGCGTCCTGCACCTGCTCGCCGTCGCCCGCGAGATGGGCGTTGACCTCGACATCGACGACTTCGATCGCATCAGCGAGCGCACGCCGATCCTGTGCGACCTCAAGCCGGCCGGCCAATACGTGGCCACCGACCTCTACAGGGCGGGAGGCGTCGCGGTCATGCTCCAGCGCCTGCAGCAGGCCGGCCTGCTCAACGAGGACCCGATCACCGTCACGGGCCGGACGATCGGCGAGCTTGCGAGCGAAGCGAAGGAGACCCAGGGCCAGCGCGTCGTTCGCCCACTCGACGACCCGCTCAAGGCGACCGGCGGCCTGGCGATCCTGCGCGGCAACCTGGCGCCCGAGGGCTCGGTCATCAAGCTCGCCGGCCACGAGAAGCGCCACCACTCCGGACCCGCCCGCGTCTTCGACGGGGAGGAGGCGGCCTTCGCGGCGGTCACCCACGGGGAGATCAAGCCAGGCGACGTCGTGGTCATCCGCAACGAGGGCCCGGCCGGCGGCCCGGGCATGCGCGAGATGCTCGCGGTGACTGGGGCGATCGTCGGCGCCGGCCTCGGCGAGGACGTGGCGCTGCTCACCGATGGGCGCTTCTCGGGCGCGACCCACGGGTTCATGGCCGGCCACGTCGCCCCGGAGGCGGCTCGCGGTGGCCCGATCGCGGCGGTGCAGGACGGCGACACGATTACGATCGACGTCGACGCGCGGCGCATGGACGTCGACCTCGGCGACGAGGAGATCGCGCGTCGGCTGGCCGCCTACGAGGCGCCCGAGAACGGCGACCGCAGCGGCGTGCTGGCGAAGTACGCGGCCCTCGTGGGGAGCGCCTCCGAGGGCGCGGTCACGGTGCGCTGAGCGAGCGCGCCCGGTGGAAGGGCGCGGGTCGCGGGGAGAGGCGCGGGTCGCGGGGAGAGGCGCGGGTCGCGGGGAGAGGCGCGGGTCGCGGGGAGCGGCGCGGATCGCGGGGAGCGGCGCGGATCGCGGGGAGAGGCGCGGATCGCGGGGAGCGGAGCGGGCCCGTGAGGGCTGAGGCGGAGCGGGCCGCGACGGCTGAGGCGGCGCGACGCGGAGGCGCCAGCGTGCCGCGCTACGCCGCGCCGGTCACCGGCGGCGCGTCCGGCGCGCCCGCGGCGGCCGCCGCGTCCACCCGCTCGCCCGGCTCCTCGTCGAGGAACGCCGCGAGCAGCCGGTTGAACGCCTCGGGCCGCTCGAGCATCGCGACGTGCCCGGTCTCCTCCCACACAACCTTCCGCGCGTTCGGGATCAGGCGCTCGAAGTCGTCGGCGTCGCGGACCGGGACGAGCCTGTCCTCGGCGCCCCAGACGATGAGCGTCGGGCACGCGATCTCGCCGAGGCGATCGCGGATGGGGTAGTTCGTCAGCGCGTCGAGCGCCGGGACGAATCCCGGCTTGCCGGAGCCGTGCAGCTGTTCGGCCACCAGCGGCGCCGGGAGCAACTCGGGGTGGCGGGCGACGACGCCGAACAGCAGCTGGCGGGGGCGCGGGCGGCGCGCGAACGTGTCGGACTTCGCGCCCACCCAGCCCGTGTACGCGGCAAGGCGCTTGTCGAACGTGCGCAGCATCGCGAGCACGCGGTCGTTGCGCTGATGCTCGATCGTCAGGCCCGCCGCGCTGACCAGCACGAGACGCTCCACGCGTGCCGGGAACTGGATCGCGAGCTCGGCGCCGATGAAGCCGCCCATCGAATTGCCGACGACCGCCGCACTGCCGACGCCCAGCTCGTCCAGCAGCGCATCGACCCACCGCCCGTAGCCGGGGATCGTGATGTCCTCGGTCGGCATCTCGGACGCGCCGAAGCCCGGGAGGTCGAACGTGATGACCCGGTGGTCGCGCGCGAAGACCGGTAGCTGCTCGAGCCAGTTCTGCCACGACCCCGCCAGGCCGTGGATGAACACGACGGGCGGGCCCGAGCCCAGGTCAACGACGTCAACGCGCCGCTCGCCGACGGTGACCCACCGCTGGTGCTCACCCCAGTCGACGTCCATCCACGGCGAGCGGCCAGCCGGGCCATAGCGCCCGGGGGCGTCGGGTAAACGCGCGCGTTCGTCGGCCATGCACATCAGGATAATCGGGGCTGCGAGCGACCCGGTTCATGCGCATCGCCATCGACATCGACTCCACGCTGCACCACTACTGGGACGCGCTCGCCGCCGCGGCCCGGAAGCGCTTCGGCGTCGACCTGCCCTACGACGAGCAGCTCACGTGGGTCATCTCCCG
>Ga0126377_10003850_pt1 | contig 10753 bp, 8 predicted proteins | sample PanSoiMetPlot_22_FD_92647 | JGI IMG/M metagenome (GOLD analysis project Ga0126377, IMG submission 92647) | Tropical forest soil microbial communities from Panama - MetaG Plot_22 | ecosystem: Environmental > Terrestrial > Soil > Tropical forest > Bulk soil | place: Panama | collected 2016-02-17
GCCGATCGTCAACGACACCTTCGTCATGACGACCGCCGGCCGCCTCCGCAAGCTCCTGGGCCGCGCGCTGGGCGACGAGGCCGCCGAGCTTGTCGCGGGCCTCATGTGCGGCGAGGAGGCGGTCGCCTCGGCGCTGCCGACCCGGCACCTGGCCGCGTTGGCGGCCGAGATCCGCGCCGATCCCTGGCTGCGCGGCGTGCTCGCCGCGGGACCGCCCGCGCACGCGTGGGCGCGCCTTCGCGAAGTCTCGCCCCGGGTCCGCGCACAGCTCAACGACTACATCGACCGCTACGGCGATCGCTGCATGGGCGAGATGAAGCTCGAGACGATCTCGCTGCGCCAGGACCCGGCGTTCCTGGTGCGCGTCCTGCGCAACTTCGTCGACCAGCCCGACCTCGACATGAGCGCGCTCGACGCGCGCGAGCGCAGTCGGCGCGAGGAGCTCGAGCGCCGGGCAGCGGCCGGGCTTCGCCCCTGGCAGCGTCGCCGGCTGCGCACGGCGCTCGACAACGTCCGCCGCGGCGTCGCGGCGCGCGAGCGCCTGCGCCTTGCCCGCACGCGGTTCGTCGGACTGTTTCGCGACGTCTACACCGCTGCCGGCGAGCGGCTGTACGAGGCCCGCCTGCTCGACGAGCCGCGCGACGTCTTCTACCTGACCGCCGACGAGCTTCTCGCCGTCCACGAGGGCACGTCGGTGACCGCCGACCTCGCCGGCCTGGCGCGCCTGCGCAGGGCCGAGTACGACGGCTTCGCGCGGCGCGAGCCGCCGCACCGCTTCGAGACGATCGGCCCACCCTGCCACGGCGAGCGCATCGTGCCCGAGCGCGTGCGGGCCGCGAGCGACGAGCGGACGTTGCGCGGCACGGGCTGCAGCCCCGGCGTGGTCGAAGCGGCGCTGCATGTGGTGATGCGGCCAGACGACGACCTCGCGGTCAACGGCCGGATCCTTACGACCTTGCGCACCGACCCGGGCTGGGCGCCGCTGTTCCCCAGCGCCGCTGGACTGCTCATCGAGCGCGGCAGCACGCTGTCGCACTCGGCGGTGCTCGCGCGCGAATTCGGCATCCCGTGCGTCGTCGGCGTGCCGGACCTGCTCGCGCGGGTCAGCCACGGCGAGCGTGTCAGGCTCGACGGCGCGGCGGGAATCGTCGAGCGCCTGGAGGCGCCGTGAGGCTGGCCGAGGCAGTCGGCGGGGAGGGGCTCGCGGAGGGCTTCCTCGACCTCGCACCCGCGATCTATCGCGACGATCCTTACTGGATCCCGGAGGACAGCGAGTACTTGGAGGCGTGCTTCGGCCACGCCAGCCCGTGGCTGCGGCGCGGCCCCGCGCACACGTTCTGCGTCCCAGGACGCGCGCGCGCGTCGGTGTTCCGCCCGTCGGACCTGGAGATCGACGGGGCGCCGGCGGCGTTCTTCGGCCACTTCGAGAGCGCAGGCGACGAGCGCGCCGACGCACGTGTGATCGGTGCCGCCCGGGAGTGGGCTCACGACGTCGGCGCGGCGCGGCTCTACGGCCCGGTCGACCTCTCGCCGGCGCTCGGCCACTGCCTGCGTCTCGAGCGCGCTCCGCGCTCACGGCGCTACCTCGACGAGCCGTACAACCCCGCTCGCTATGGCGACGCGCTGCGCGCGCTCGGCCTGCGTGAAGACCGCCGTTACGCCGGCATCGATTGCGATGAGACCGAGCTGCGGATGCTGGCGGCCGTGGGCGCGCCCGTCGAACGGGCGCTGCTTGCGGAGGGATATCGCCTCGAGCCGCTGACGCCCGCGGCGTGGGAGCAGCGGCGCGCCGAGGTCCACACGCTGGCCAACGCCGTGTTCGCAGGCAACTTCGGCTTCATCCCGCTGACGCGCACCGAGTTCGACGCGGTCTTCGACGCCCGCTGGGCGCGCCGGCTCGACCCCCGTCTCAGCGTCCTGGCGATCGCGCCGGACGGCCGCGTTGCCGGCTTCAGCCCGTACACGCCGGACTACATCCCCCTGATGGTCAAGGGCGCGGGCACAACCCGCGTCGCCTTGCGAGACGTCAGCTTCGCCGATCACGCCGCGGCGCTCTCGCGCCTCGGGGAACCTGCCGCCGTTGCGAGGGCCAGCGGTGTCGATCCCGGCCACCAGCGACGCGGCCTGATCACCGCGATGTCGACCTGGTCGGCGCGCCGCGCAGTGAAGCACGGGCTGCGGGTCTTCTACGGGCGGGTCGTCATGGGCAGCCCAGCGCTGCGGCTCTTCAAGAACGTACGCGCGACCCGTCGCTCGTACGCGCTGTTCGTTACCGACGGCAATGGGAGTGGCCGATGAGTTTGCGTGGCATGGTCGACGCGTTCACCGCGCAGGCCAAGGCCCATCCGGACCGCCTCGCGATCGCGGTGACGGCGCCGGGCGAGGCCCTCGCTGCCGATCGGGCGACGTTCGCCGAGGTGCTGGAGCGCGCCGGGCGCTTCGCCGGGGGCCTGCGGGCGGCGGGCTTCGGCCGCGGCGACCGTCTGCTGCTCGCCGCGCCCGTGTGCGTGGACTTCTACGCGCTTGCATTCGCGGCCGCGGGGTCACGCATGCCGCTGGTGCTCGTCGACGGAACGCTCGACCGCCGGCGCCTGCTCAGCGCTCTGCGCTCCGCACGCGTCAAGGGGGTTGTCGGGACCGCAGCCGGCCTGCGCCGGTGGTGGATGGTGCCGCCGCTCCACGGCACGCGCCGCTACGCGATCGACGGCGCGGCGTTTGGGGTGCGCGCCGTCGAGGATCTGCGCGCGGCGGACCCGGCCGCGCTGGAGCGCTCGCGCGCCGACGAGACGGCGATCGTCAGCTACACGTCGGGGAGCACCGGGCGAGCGAAGGGCGTCGTGCGCACGAACCGGATCCTGCTCGGCCAGCATCGCGCAATCGACGGCGCGATCCCGGCCGCGCCCGACGACGTCGACATGCCGTGCTTCCCGGCGATCGTGCTGCACAACCTGTGCCTCGGTGTCTCGACGGTGCTGCCGCCCGTCGATCTACGGCGGCCCGCCGACGCGGATCCCGCCGCGGTCGTCGACGTCGCCGAGCGGATGGAGGTCACGACGCTCTCGGGCGCGCCCGCGTACATGGAGCGCGTCGTCGCCTACCTGCTTGCGAGCGGCCGCGAACTGCCGAAGGTCCGGCGCATCACCGTCGGCGGCGCGCCGGTGTCGCGCGCGCTGTGCGCCGCCGTGCTCGAGGCCTTCCCGGACGCGGACGCACGCGTCATCTACGGCGCGACGGAGGCCGAGCCGATCGCCCACGTCAGCATGGCGGAGGTCCTCGCCGCCGATGGGGACGGCGTGCTCGTAGGCACGCCGGTGCCGCAGGTCAAGGTCATCGTCGCCGACGGGCTGCCCGAACGCATCGAGGGCAAGCTCGACCGCGCGCAGCTGATCCAGGCCCGCGCGCGCATCGGCGAGGTCGTGGTACGCGGCGAAGGGGTCGCCCGGACGTACGTCGGCGATCCGGCCGCGAATGGCGCCCACAAGTTGATGGAGCCCAGCGGCGCGGTGTGGCATCGCACCGGCGACATCGCGCGGCGCGACCGTGACGGCCGGCTGTGGCTGCTGGGACGCCGGGGGGACGCGATCCAGTGGCGGGAGCGGACCATCCATCCGCTGCCGCTGGAGGCGGCGCTGCGCGAGCTGCCGGGTGTACGCCGCGCGGGACTGGTCATGCATTCCCGCGCGCCGCAGGGGGAGGTCGCGGTCGTCGGCGACGAAGCGGCGGTGGTGCACGTACGCGAGCACCTGCGCGGCGCGGGGCTCGGGGAGCTGGCGGTCAGGAGCGTCGACGCGATCCCGATGGACCGCCGGCATCACAGCAAGATCGACCGGCCCGCGCTCGCCGCGCTGCTCGCGCGCAGGCCCGCGAACTCGGCCGCGTGAGCGTTACCGCTTGATGAGGACGGGCGTGCCCTCGCGCGCGACCGCGGTGATTCGGGCGATTGCGTCGTTGGACAAGCGCACGCAGCCGTGAGACCGCGCGCTGCCCAGCGGGTCGAGCAGGCTCGCGCCGCCGCGCCCGTGCAGACCGACGGTTCCGGGCCCGCCGTCGAACTGCTTGAGCTTCTCCGAGCGCGCGGTGAGGCGCAGAATCCACGGCCCGTAGAAACCACCAGGGTTGGGCTGGCGATCACGCTCGGCAACCGCAAAGAGGCCGACCGGCGTCGGCGTCGGCGGGGCCCCGATCACGGCGCGCCACTTGCGGTACGGGCGCCCGAGCTTGCGCAGGATGACCATGCGCGTGTGCAGGCGCACCTCGATGCTCCACGGCGTCTTGTAATGGAACACCTTCGACCGCCGCACCCACGCGCCGTGGCCGTTCGGCCGCCCGGGCAGCTGCACGCGAAGCCATGCCCTGCCCTTGGCGTCCACCGCCTCGTTGGTGACCATGAGACCGACGGGCCCGCCGGCCCACGACGCGCGCACCGACAGCCAGCGCAGGACGTGCTTGCCGCCGGGCTTCGCATAGGCCGCGACCGGCTCGACGATGCGGGCGATCATCGTCGTGCGAGGGAGTGTCTTCACGGGCGCCGCGGCAGCGGCCGAGCACGCCATCGCGAGCAGCACGGCGACCGCGGCCACCACCGCGATCGGCCCTGCCGTCTTCCTGTGCAGCTCGCTCATCCGTGCCGTCGCGCCTTCCTGGGCGCTGACCCTAACCGCTCACGAGGGCCTGCACCAAGTCCGAACCGGCCGGGATGACGAGCACCGCCACAGTTTCGTTCTTCATCCCTTGTCCTCGCCTCACCCATGCCCGAAAACGACTTCCATGCTCACCGGATAGCCGCCGTGCTTCGCCGCGAGGTTGCGCTTTCGCGCGCAGGCGGCAAGCCCACCAGGCGCTTCGATGAAGGCATCGGCGTTCTTGCCGACGTCGTTGACGACGTCGCCAAGCGGCCCGCGCCGGCGGATGCCCTCCCAACGGCGGAACCCGGGCCGGAGTGAAGTGCAGCACGCGCACAGGGGCTACCGCGCTGTCACGCCGACCCGGGTCCGGACGGAGCAGCGGAAACTATTTGCGAAAAATACCGGCCGTCCGGTATGCTTCATGCACCATCGGTTTCGCCTCGCGCGCTTGGGCATCCTCGGGGCGGCACACGATGGTTCCCGGCGGATTGAACGGGCGCCGGGAGAGCATCCCTTCGCGAGCCGGGGCGGTCTTCTCTCCCTCTGCGAGCGCCCCGGCTCGCCGGGATGCGGCCGTACGATGGTCCCGGTCAGCGGTACCGGAAGGTCAAGCCGACCCGCGTCGCGACGCGTTAGACGCACCCGTCTTGCAAAGATACCGGCCGTCCGGTATAAAATCCAACGTCATCGAGTTCGCCCCGTTCATCGCATCCGCGGGGTCGACGAGCGATGGTTCTCGGCGGATTGAATCGGGCGCCGGGAGAGCATCCCTTCGCGAGCCGGGGCGGTCTTCCCTCCCTCTGCAAGACGCCCCGGCTCGCCGGGATGTGCACCAGTACCGGCGCACTACGAACCGTCCGACCGGTATGTTAGACGGCGATGCTCCGGTCGGAGCCCGACGAAACCTCCAGAACAATCCCTACGCTACGTAGGACAAGTCGACTGGGCGAAGGCTCGCCCGCGACCGGCCGGGCCGCCGGCCTGATCGTCGATGGCCTGACCGTGCGCTTCGGCGGCCTGACCGCGCTCGAGGACGTCGTATTGAGCGTGCGCCCGGGCGAGATCGTCGGCGTCATCGGCCCCAACGGCGCCGGCAAGACGACACTGTTCAACGTCCTGTGCGGGTTCCTGCGCCCGCAAGCGGGCACCGTGAGCTGGCAGGGGCGGTCGCTGGACCGGGTGCGCCCGCACCAGCTCGCGGGCCGCGGGATCGCCCGGACGCTCCAGGGCGTCGGGCTGTTCGCGGGCCTGACCGCGCTCGAGAACGTCCTGGCCGGCGCGGAACCTCGCCGGCGTGCGGGCCTGACGTCCGCGCTGCTGGGGCTGCCGCGCTCAGATCGCGACGAGCGCGCCCTGCGCGGCCGCGCGCTGGCGGCCCTGAAGGCCCTCGGCGTTGCCGAGCTCGCCGGGCGCCTGCCCGGCGAGCTGCCCTATCCGCTGCAGAAGCGCGTCGCGCTGGCGCGGGCGCTCGTCGCCGAGCCCGAGCTTCTGCTCCTCGACGAACCGGCGGGCGGCCTGGGACCGGACGACATGGCCGACCTCGGCGAGCGCATCCGCGCCTTGGGCGGCACGACGACGGTTCTGCTCGTCGAGCATCACATGGACCTCGTCATGTCCGTATGCGACCGCGTCGTGGTGCTCGACTTCGGACGGCGCATCGCCGCCGGCACCCCGGCCGAGGTCCAGGCCAACCAGCGCGTGCTCGACGCCTACCTCGGAGTCGCGGTCGATGCTGAAGGTTGAAGGCCTGCACGCCGGCTACGGCCCCGTCAGCGCGCTCGAGGGCGTCTCGTTCGAGATCCGCCGGGGCAGCGTCACCGCCGTGCTAGGGGCCAACGGCGCCGGGAAGACCACCCTGCTGCGCACCATCTCCGGACTCGTGCGCGCCCGGTCCGGCCGGGTGCTGCTCGACGGCGAGGACGTCGTGGGCGAGCCGGTTGACCGCCTGGTGCGCCTGGGCATGGCGCACGTCCCGGAGGGCCGCGGCGTGATCACGCAGCTCACGGTCGAGGAGAACCTGCGCCTCGGCGGGCTGTGGCGCACCGGGCGCGGCCGCGACCGGCTGCCCGGCGTCTACGACCTCTTTCCGCGGCTGCAGGAGCGGCGCGCGGCGGCGGCGAGCACGCTCTCGGGCGGCGAGCGCCAGATGCTGGCGATCGGCCGCGCGCTGATGGCACGGCCGCGGCTGCTTCTCCTCGACGAGCCGTCGCTCGGGCTGGCACCGCAGCTCGTCGCGCAGATCATGCGCGTGCTGCGCGACCTGTCGAGCGACACCGGCCTGACCGTGCTGCTCGTCGAGCAGAACGCGCGCGCCGCGCTCTCGGTCGCCGACCACGGGATCGTGCTCAACGTCGGTCGCGTCGTCGCGCAGGACGCGCCCGCCCGGCTGGCCGCCGACGACCAGCTCCGCCACGCCTATCTGGGGTTCTGAACCGTGCAGCGCTTCGTCGACCTCACGCTCAACGGCATCGCCAACGGCGCGATCTACGCGGCCGCCGCTCTGTCGCTCGTGCTCATCTGGCGCGCGACCCGGATCCTGAACTTCGCGCAGGCCGGGATGCTCATGTTCACGACGTTCATCGCGTGGACGGTCATCGACCACGGCGTCTCGTACTGGCTTGGCTTCCTGGTCGCGCTTGCGTCGGGCCTCGCGATGGGGGCGCTCGTGGAGCGGACCATCGTCCGCCGCGTCGAGGGTGCTCCGCCGCTCAACGCGATCATCGTCACGCTCGGGATCCTCGTCCTGCTCCAGGCGCTCGCCGGGATGCTCTGGGGCAGCACCCCGCGCTCATTCCCGCCCGCCTTCTCGATCAGGGGCTACGAGATCGGCGGGCACGCCGTGCTGTTCTCCCGCTTCGACCTCTTCACCGTGCTCGTGGTCGCGGCCGTGATGGCCGGCCTGGTCGCCCTCTTCTCGTGGACGAGCCTGGGCCTGCGCATGCGCGCCTCCGCGTTCGAGCCGGAGGTCGCCCGGCTGCTCGGAGTTCGCGTCGGCGACATGTTCACGGTCGGGTGGGCGCTCGCCTCGCTCGTCGGCTCCTTGGCCGGCGTGCTCGTGGCGCCGTCGGTGTTCGTCTCGCCCAACAGCTTCGACGCGATCCTCGTTTTCGGCTTCACGGCGGCGGTGATCGGTGGGCTGGACAGCCCGTCGGGGGCGATCGTGGGCGGAGGGCTGCTCGGCCTCGCGCTCAGCTACGTGTCGGGCTACGCGGGCTCGGAGACGGTGACGCTCGGCGCGCTGGCGATCCTCGTGGCCACGCTGATGGTGCGGCCGGCCGGCCTCTTCGCGGGGCCGCGGGAGCGGCGCGTATGACCGGCGTGGCGCGGGTGACGCTGGCGCGCAACCTCGCGATCGCCGCTGCGGCCGGGGTGGGGCTGTGGGTGCTCACGAGCACCGTGAGCGCGTACGCGAACGTCCAGATCGCGACCATGGCCTACTACTTCGTCGCGGTCGCCGGCCTGACCGTGCTCACCGGCCAGAACGGGCAGGTGTCGCTCGGGCACGGCGCGCTCATGGCGGTCGGCGCCTACGCGACGGCCAAGATTGGGGAGGCGGTGACGTGGCCGCTGGCGGCGGTGCTCGCCGCCGCGGCGCTGCTCACGGCGATCGCCGGCCTGCTTGTAGGTGCGGCCGCGGCGCGCCTGCGTGGGCCCTACCTCGCGGGGGCCACGCTCGCGCTCGCGGTCGGCCTGCCGGCACTGGCGACCCGTTTCTCGGACTTTCTGGGCGCCTCGAACGGGCTGACCGTCGCGCCGCCGATTCCGCCGGCATCGCTCGGTGCCACGTTCCCGCTCGAGCGCTGGCAGGCGTGGATCGCGTGCGCGGGCGCGCTGATCGCCTACGTGCTGCTCGCCAACCTGATGCGCAGCGGCTATGGGCGCGCGTTCCGCGCTGTTCGCGACGATGAGATCGCCGCTCAGCTCGCGGGCTACCACGTGGCGCGCACGCAGGTCGTCGCCTTTGTCGTGAGCGCGGCATGTGCGGGGCTCGCGGGGGGTCTGCTCGCGGTCGTGACCTCGGTTGCGGCGCCCGGGGCCTTCACGCTGACGCTGTCGGTCGCGCTGTTGACCGGGGTCATTCTCGGCGGCCTGGGGAGCCTCGCGGGCGCGGTGTGGGGAGCTGCCGCGCTGGTGCTGCTGCCGAGCTGGAGCGACGACCTCTCGGGCGCGCTGTCGCTGTCGAGCAACGTGCAGGCAAACCTCGCGCTGGCCTTCTACGGCCTCGTGCTCATTGCGGTGATCCTGGTCGCTCCGCATGGGCTGCAGGGCGCGCTGGGCAAGGCCATCGGACGGATGTGGGACCAACGACGCCGCGGACGCGCTCCGCGGAAGGAGGAGGAAGAATGAGACATCGCAAAAGCTCCGCGCTAGCGGCGGCCGCCGCGGCGCTTGCGCTCGCGATCGCGGCCTGCGGGTCGAGCGACTCGACGAGCACATCGTCGTCGAGCTCCAAGAACGAGGCATCCGCCCCGGGCATCACCCCCACCCAGGTGACGGTCGGCGGGCACTTCGCCCTCACCGGCCCCGCCGCACCGGGCTACAGCTCTATCCCGGCGGCCATCGAGGCCTACTTCAAGTACGTCAACGCCAACGGCGGCATCAATGGACGCAGGCTCAAGCTGATCGCCCGCGACGACGGTTACAACCCGACGAACACCGTGGCGGTGACGAAGCGGCTCGTGCTGCAGGACAAGATCTTCGCCATGGTCGGCGGCCTGGGCACGCCGACCCACACGAAGGTCGTCGACTTCCTCAACGCGTCCAAGGTTCCCGACCTGTTCGTCTCCTCGGGCTGCCTGTGCTGGGATCAACCCGAGAAGTACCCGCAGACGTTCGGCTTCCTGCCCGACTACCTGATCGAGGGCAAGATCCTCGGCCAGTACATCGCGCAGCACTTCAAGGGCAAGAAGGTTGCCTACTTCGTCCAGAACGACGACGTCGGGATCGACGGGACGAAGGGCCTGGACATGGAGATTCCCAAGTCGCAGGTCGTCACGCGCCAGACGTACGAGCCAGGCAACACCGACATCGGGCCGCAGATGGCCAAGATCAAGGCGTCGGGCGCCGAGGTCGTCGCGATGTTCACGATCCCCGCGTACACGGCGCTGGTGGAGCTCGCGGGGCTCAAGCTCAACTACCACCCGCAGCTCGTCAGCTCGAGCATCGGCTCGGACCCGACCACGCTGGCCGGCCTGCTCAAGGCGTTCTCGAAGGGCAAGGCGCCGACCGCGCTGATCGACGGGATCCAGACCAGCGCGCCGCTGCCGGCCACGACCGATACGTCCAACAGCTGGACGGCGCTCTTCAAGAAGATCCACGACCAGTACCTCCCCAAGCTGCCCTACGACGGCAACGTCCAGTACGGGCTGGCGGTCGGGTACACGTTCGCCCAGGCGCTGCAGGCGGCCGGGCGCAACCCGACCCGGGAGGGGATCGTCGAGGCGCTCCAGACCAAGAAGCTGACCGGGCCGGGGCTCACGCCCTTCCGATTCAGCGAGGAGTCGCACGCGGGGCTGACGGGCGTCCAGCTCGCCGAGATCAAGGGCGGCGTGCTCGTGCCGCGCGGCAAGCCGCTCACCACCGATGACGGCGACGGCGCGATCACCCCGTACGACACGGCGCAGCCGCAGGCCCCGGCCAACGGGGTCCCGCCCGCGACCTGATCTGCCGTCGCCCGGCGTCGGCCGGCCGGCGAACTCGGCGGGGCGCTTCAGCGGTACCCCGTGGCGATGTAGAGCCCGTCGACGACGGCTTGGCGCGTCTCCTCAGGACGGATGACGTCGTGGATGGAGACGTCGCCGGCGCCGGCCCATGGTGCGAAGGCGCTGTGGGTCTCGGTTTCGAGGCGGCCGGCGAGGGCGCGCGCGGCCGCGTCGCCGTGCTCGCGCGCGGTGTCCCGCAGGCGCTTGTGGTGCAGGACGGCGACGGCGTTCTCGGCCGACATGAAGCCGATCTCCGCGTTGGCCCAGCTCACGACGTAGTCGGCGCCCACCGGCGGCCCGCCGAGTGCGATGTAGCCGAACCCGAACGCCTTGCGCAGGATCACCGTGATCTTGGGGACCGCCGAGTGCGCGAGGACCTCGTACAGCGCCATCACCTTCCGCATCACCGCGTCGCGCTCGGCGGCC
>Ga0126377_10003851_pt1 | contig 10753 bp, 9 predicted proteins | sample PanSoiMetPlot_22_FD_92647 | JGI IMG/M metagenome (GOLD analysis project Ga0126377, IMG submission 92647) | Tropical forest soil microbial communities from Panama - MetaG Plot_22 | ecosystem: Environmental > Terrestrial > Soil > Tropical forest > Bulk soil | place: Panama | collected 2016-02-17
CCGCGCCCTTCAGAAGTTGTATCAAATGTACACGCCCAAGGAGGATCGTTTCAAGGTAGCTCACCTGAAGCTGTGCAGCGCACCCCCGCAAATCTATAATGTGCTTGGCATTACCGGCTTCCTCCACAATATTCCCATGTACGAAAGTGTGGATGACGCGCTCAAGTCGTTCGGCAAGGAATGAGAGACAGACGTCATGCAGACAGGCTCTTTGAAACGAAGAGCCTGTTCTTTATCATTTGTCTGATCTTTCTGCGTCTGGCCCTGTGGTCCGGGCTGGATGCTGTGTTCGTGGCAAAATGATCGGACCAATGCATTGACCTCCGAGTAAAGTTGGCGGATTATCTGCCACAGGTTGTGGATAAAATAAACGGATGCCCAGGCTATCATGATTTTTCAGTTCCATCCCTATGTGGTCGCGTTGTTGATCTCGGCCATTACAAACTTGATTATTGCGATCATTATCTTCCGGCGGGGCGTGCCCGGCTCCCTGGCATTGTGTGGCGTATTGCTGGGATCTTTCATCTGGAGCGGAGCCTATGCCATATGCTGGTCGTTAGTGGCGCTGCCTGCCAAGGTGTTCTGGATGCAGGTGATGTACCTTGGGGTGGTTACGGTCCCGGCGCTGTTCCTGGTCTTTACTCTTCAAATCACCCATCGTGAGAAATGGCTGACTGCCCGAATATTCTATCTGTTGTGTATCGAGCCGGTCCTGCTGTTGTTATTGATCTGGTTTCGGATCGACCTTGTGTTCGAGCGTATTGAGCTGGACCCGCAGGCTTCCCTCGCGACCCTGGTGCTGTATCGCGGCCCGGCTTTTTGGATCAACGCCGCCTATTCCTACATGCTGACTCTGCTTGCTCTTATTATCCTGGGAGGCAGTTCACTACGGGCAAATCCATTTTTCAGGAGACAATACCTGGTGATTTTATTGGGATCCATGATCCCATTTGCGGCCAGTCTGTTCAGGCAGTTCAGTTACACGGTGCTTGCTAATCTGGATTATGCACCGCTTACCTTTGGCATCTCGGGCGTGCTCTACGCGTATGCCGTATTTCGTCATCAATTCATGGATCTACTGCCGGTCGCGCGGGGTCACTTGATCGAGAGCATGAGCGACGGCGTGCTGGTAGTCGACGCGCAGGGCCGCATCGTGGATATCAACCCCGCGATGAAAAATTTTCTGGCCGACAACCTGTCCACTCCGATCGGGAGAAATATCTCTGAGGTATTGGATCTCTGGACCTATAATGTGGAAGACCTGTTGGATGGGTTCGAGACCCGCACCGAGTTGAAACTTCCGCATAGGCCCTCGCGCTACCTGGATCTGCGGGTCACGCCCTTATACAATGATCAGAATATATTGAAGGGCCGGCTGATCGTCTTCCGTGATGTGACCGATCGCAAAGAGGTGGAAAAGGATCTGCGCCGCGCCATGGACCGGTTGCAGACGCAGCTGATCGAGATCGGCATGCTGCAAAGCCAGCTTCGTGAGCAGGCCATTCGTGATGCGTTGACCAACGTGTTCAACCGCAGATATCTGGAGGAGACCCTTGAACGTGAATTGGCACGGGCCGAAAGGGAGGTCTATCCACTGTGTGTCATCATGATGGATTTGGACTACTTCAAGGATGTCAATGATACCTACGGGCACGAGGCCGGTGATGTTGTGCTGAAGACTCTGGCTGAAACCGTGAAACGGCAGAGCCGGCATGGCGATTTTGTCTGCCGGTATGGTGGCGAGGAGTTCGTGCTGGTGATGCCGAATATTGCCATCGCGATCGCGCGGGAACGCGCCGAGGAACTTCACCAGGTTATTAATTCGCTGAACATCCGATATGGTGTTTTCAACCTGACCACCACCATCTCGATGGGCGTGGCTGCCTATCCTGAACACGGCAAGACAAAAGAGGGATTGCTCCGTGCTGCCGATCAGGCGATGTATGCAGCGAAGAACGCGGGACGCAACCGCGTCATTATCTATGGTGAACCGGAGCCGAAAACCGGGTAGTGTTGTGCCATGATGGGGGCAATAAATTCTTACGAAAATCTGAACACATGCGCCAAATTCTGGCGCCCTGGAGTATGATTTCACCCGATGAATGCAAAGAATATTCTTGTTGTGGAGGATGAAGCCAGCATCGCGGAGGTGGTGAGCCTGTATCTCAAGCGTGCTGGCTACACCGTGCAGATTGCACCAGATGGTAAACAGGCCATGGCGATCCTTGACAAACAAATACCTGACTTCGTGATCCTCGACCTGATGCTGCCTGAAGTGGACGGCCTCTCGCTTACCCGCTGGCTGCGCGACCGTTCCGATGTTCCGATCATCATGCTGACAGCGCGCCGTGAGGAGATTGACCGCATCGCCGGGCTGGAAATGGGCGCGGACGATTATGTGGTGAAGCCATTCAGCCCGCAGGAACTGGTGAGCCGCGTCCGGGCGGTGATGCGGCGACTCGGACGGGAGCAGGTGGAGGCCGAGAGTGAACGGATGTTGTCATTCGATGGCCTATCCATTGATCCGCGCAGTCGCGTTGTCATTGTGAAGGAGTCGCCAGTCGAATTGACTGCCAAGGAATTCGACATGCTGTATCTGCTGGCACGGCATCCAAAACAGGTGTTTACGCGCGATCAATTACTGGAGCGTATTTGGGGTGGTGCGCAGTATATCGATCCTGGCACGGTGACAGTGCATGTGCGCCGCCTCCGTGAAAAGATAGAAGAGGATGCTTCAAAACCCGCGCGGTTGCTCACTGTGTGGGGCGTTGGTTATAAATTTGAACCATGATATGAGACTCTCCCTCTCTCAAACTCCCATGCCTGCCCGCCTTGCGATTGGCATTCTGCTGATCGTGGCCCTCTCGCTGGGGATTTTTATCCTGGTAATGGTCCCGCCAATGAGTGAGTTGGGGCTGATGGCATTGTACCTGAGCATTACGGCGCTGGTCTCGGCTCTGGCTGGTTATGTGGCGTATCGCTTTGGCTGGATCAATTATTCCCCAGCCCTGCGCTGGACTCTGCTGGGCGGTTATGCATTGGCGAGCATCTTAACGTTCTTCAATGTGTGGTTCTCGGCGAGAATGATGTTTGTGAGCGAACACGATTTTTTACTGGCGATTGTTCTTCTGGTCTTCGCCGGGGGCATGGCGACCGTGCTCGGCTATTTCCTTTCGAGCACAGTGACCGAACGGATTCATCAGCTTAAGGGCGCGGCAGAGCAATTGGCAAACGGTGATCTGCAGACCCGCGTCCCTGTGAACGGGCGCGATGAAGTCGCTGTGCTGGCTGTCACCTTCAATCAAATGGCGGAACAATTGCAGGCTGCCGACCAAAAGCAGCGCGAACTCGAAGGCTTACGCCGCGACCTGATCGCCTGGGTCAGCCATGACTTGCAGACTCCGTTGGCCTCGATGCGCGCCATCCTTGAGGCGCTCTATGATGGAATCGTCGAAGACCCCGACACAATCAAGCGATATTTGAATACCGCCCAACGCGATGTGCAATCACTTTCGTCGTTGATTGACGATCTCTTCCAGATGGCGCAACTTGACGCGGGTGGGTTTCCGCTGAATCGTGATCTTGCCTCCTTGAGCGATCTGGTCTCGGATACGCTGGAAAGTTTCACCGAACTCGCCAATCAGGGTGAGATCACAATCGAAGGGCAGGTTGATTCGGATGTCGATCCGGTTTCGATGGATACACAGGCCATTGGGCGCGTCCTCAACAATTTGATCGGTAATGCGTTGCGTCACACCCCGAACAAGGGCCGAGTCAGCCTTTGGGTGCGGCGATCAGCCCGCGGTGTCGAAGTAACCATAAGTGACACAGGCGAGGGCATTCGCGCTGCGGATCTTCCGCACATCTTCGAACGTTTCTATCGCGGCGAAAAGTCCCGCAATCGCGGCACAGGCGGCGCTGGGCTGGGGCTCGCAATTGCACGTGGTATTGTGCAGGCACACGGGGGAGATATTCGAGTTGAGAGTGAAATTGGCAAAGGCACGCAGTTTACTTTTCATATCCCATAATCAGACCTAAAGGTTCTCTAAATCTTTAGGGTCTTTTTAACTTTGCGTAATCTTTTCGTAAGGAAGGTTTCATAGAATGGGGGCATCAAGGAGACTGGCTATGAAACGATCCCTCATTGGATTGCTCGCCATCATTCTGTTTGGATGCGCCCCGCGAACGGCTGCACCCACACAAAGCAACGTTCAGACTCAAATGGAAGAACCTGACATGCCCAAACTCGCCTCCCTGCCGGACCTCGGACTTGCCCCTGAACTAACCAACACCACCTGGCTGAATGTGGATGCGCCTCTGCGTTTGGCCGATCTGCGCGGGAAGGTGGTCATCGTGGAAATGTGGACCTTTGGCTGCATCAACTGCCAGCACGTCATGCCTGCTTTAAAGGAATGGCACGCGAAATATCATGATCAGGGCCTTGTGATCATCGGCAACCACTTCCCTGAATTTGACTATGAAGCCGATCTCAACAACCTCAAGGAAGCTATTGCCCGCGATGGCATCGAATACGCAGTGGCACAGGATAACAACGGTGACACCTGGCGCGCCTACAACAATCATTACTGGCCAGCACTGTATTTGATCGATAAACAGGGCCATATTCGTTACGTCCACATTGGCGAGGGCGCCTATAAAGAGACTGAAGCCAACATCCAGGCACTACTGGACGAGACTTATTAATACTCTCAAGTTATCATCTAAAGGAATAAGTTATGGAAAACACATACAAATCCGTCCCTGTCAAATCTTCAGAGATTACACCATACTCACAATATCTCTCGCGACGTGAGTTTATGAAGGCTGCGGGGGTGCTGGCTGGGTCCGCGCTGCTGACAGCCTGCGCGCCCACCACGACCGCGCCAGCCACCGAACCTGCGAATCTCTCCACTGGTTTAAAGGATGAGCTTGGCGACCCGGCCAATTTGTTTGATGACATCACCCATTACAACAACTTCTACGAATTCAGCACCGACAAGGAATCTGTCAATCCGTTATCACAGAATTTCAAAACCAGCCCATGGACGGTGGAAGTGTATGGGCTGGTCAACAAGCCGAAAACCTATGGCATCGAAGATTTATTGAAGAACTTCACGCAGGAGGAGCGTATCTATCGTTTGCGCTGCGTCGAAGCATGGAGCATGGTCATCCCGTGGAACGGTTTTCCGCTTTCCAAACTGCTCAAGGAAGTGGAACCCACGTCGGACGCCAAATATGTGCGCTTCGAAACAGTCTATCGTCCGGAAGAAATGCCCGGCCTGGGCAGTCCGTTTTATGTGTGGCCCTATCAGGAAGGTCTGCGTCTGGATGAAGCCATGAACGATTTGACGATCCTCGCGACGGGTTTATATGGACAACGGATGCCGAATCCGGATGGTGCGCCGATCAGGCTTGTTGTGCCATGGAAGTATGGATTCAAATCCATTAAGTCCATTGTCAAGATAGAATTGGTGTCGGAGCAGCCCACCACCTTATGGAGCACAGCTTCACCCGATGAGTATGGTTTCTATTCCAATGTGAATCCAAACCGTCCGCACCCGCGCTGGTCACAGGCAACGGAACGGCGAATCGGTGAGTTTAGCCGCCGCCCCACTCTGATGTTCAATGGCTATGCCGAGCAGGTAGCACATCTTTACGATGGCATGGATTTGATAATGGATTATTGATCCGGCAGGCTGCTCGAATGAGGCATGAATATGAATGACCTGTATAAATCAGTTCCAATCAAACCATCGGAGATCACCCCCTATTCGTTGTATCTCTCGCGGCGGGATTTTCTCAAAGCCGCCGGGATCATGACCGGGTCCGCGCTGCTGGCGGCCTGTGCACCAAAGGGGACAGGATCAACCCTCCCTGAGGGCGAAGCGACTGCACTGCCTGTGAAGAAGGATGAGTTCGGTGATCCAGCCAATTCATTTGATGACATCACCCATTACAACAACTTTTATGAATTCAGCACGAACAAAGAAGCAGTGAATCCTCTTTCAAAAAATCTCAAGACACATCCCTGGACTGTCCAAGTCTATGGATTGGTCAACAAGCCGAAGACGTATGCGATCGAGGATTTGATCAGCGCTTTCACACTGGAGGAGCGCATCTATCGTTTGCGCTGTGTGGAAGCGTGGAGTATGGTCATCCCATGGAATGGTTTCCCGCTTTCGAAACTACTCAAGGAAGTGGAACCCACTTCGGCCGCGAAATATGTCCGCTTTGAAACACTTATGGATAAAAAACAGATGCCGGCCGAGGGCAACCCGTTTTACGAGTGGCCCTACCAGGAAGGCTTGCGGCTCGATGAGGCCATGCACGACCTCACTATTCTCGCCACAGGTTTATATGGACAGCCGCTGCCCAATCCAGATGGCGCACCTATCAGGCTTGTTGTGCCGTGGAAGTATGGATTCAAATCCATCAAATCCATTGTCAAGATCGAACTGGTTGATAAACAGCCCAACACATTCTGGAAAACGACCTCCCCGAAGGAATATGGTTTTTATTCCAACGTGAATCCGAATCATCCACATCCGCGCTGGTTTCAGAACCGGGAACGGCGCATCGGCGAATTGCAGATGCGCCCCACGTTGATGTTCAATGGTTATGCTGATCAGGTGGCCCATCTTTATGATGGTATGGATTTGGATTTATGGTATTAATTTTTTAGGTAGTAGGGCGGGGTAACCCCGACCTACGTAATTATGAAAAAATTCTTCACGCGTTACACCCCTCTGCAAATCGCCGTGCATGTCTATGCCTGGTCCAAGCTTGTGATTCTGATTTATCAGTTCTTTACTCATAACCTCACTGCGAATCCGATTCAGGCTTTGGAGCAGCGCACAGGCCGTCATGCCATCACCCTGCTTGTGTTATCACTGGCTTGCACGCCGATGAACACGCTCTTCAAGTGGAGTGAACCACTCAAACGTCGCAGAGCCCTAGGTTTGTATGCCTTCATGTATGCCACCATCCACGTGATGATCTTTATCAACCTTGATTACGGACTGGCATGGAGTCTACTTGTTCAAACGATCCTGCAAAAGCCATATATTCTGGTAGGTGCCACAGGCTTTCTGTTGATGATTCCACTCGCATGGACCTCCTTCGATATTTGGAAGAAGCGTCTTGGCAAAACCTGGAAGCATCTGCACCAACTCATCTATTTGATTGCGCCTCTTATCGTCCTTCATTATGCCTGGGGCAAGAAGGGGGACTTCTTCGCGTTGACCGGTGACATCATCCGCCCGTTGATCTATGGACTAATTGTTTTACTCTTCCTCATCTTGCGGATTCCATTCATACGACGAGCTGTCGCTTCATTACCCAGCCGAATCCTGTTCCTCTTCAAAAAGCGAACTCTCCCCTCCGAAGCATAAACAACATGCCCTCGGCATCAGCCGAGGGCATGACTTTTAAAGCCAATGCAAGATATTATCTATCCCCGTCCATCCTGCTGACCACTCACCAATCCGCGTGCAGCCAGCCACGCATCTGCATCGCATCCACCACCCGTTGTATGGAGACCATGTACGCCGCGTCACGCATATAGGCTTTTTCCTTTTGCGCCATCTGCAGCACGTCATTGAAGGCGTCGGTCATCTTGTCGTCCAAGCGCATTAAAACTTCATGCTTGTCCCAGTAGAAGTTCATGTCGTTTTGGACGCCCTCGAAATAGGAGGTCGTCACACCGCCCGAATTGCACAGGAAATCAGGGATCAGGAAAATGCCCTTTTCCTTGAAGTATTCATCCGCGTCTGGTGTGGTGGGACCGTTAGCACCTTCCGCTATGATCTTCACCTTGTTGGAAACCTTATGCACACTTTCTGAATTGATCTGATTCTCCAGCGCGGCAGGGATCAATACATCCGCTTCTTTCGATATCCAGGCATTGCCATCCTCCACCTCATACCCGGCGTCCATCGCCTTTTGTTTGTCGATCGTCCCGTAAATATCCGTGATGGATAACAGGAGACGGCCATCCACACCATCCTTATGGCTATAAGTATATGATTTTTTATCGTTGCGATCCCAGCATGAAACGCAAGCCACTTTGCCGCCAAGTATCTCCACAAACCCAATCGATGCATATTGTGCCACATTTCCAAAGCCCTGAATGGCAGCCACGCAATTCTTTGGCTTCATGTTGAGATGTTTCATCGCTTCGCGGATATGATACACCGTCCCAAAACCAGTGGCTTCCGTGCGGCCTTGTGAACCGCCGCCGCCGACCGGTTTGCCAGTGAACACGCTCGGCGCGTATTGCCCCGATAACTTGGAATATTCATCCATCATCCAGCCCATCATCTGCGCAGTCGTGCCAACATCCGGCGCGGGGATATCCTGGCGCGGGCCAAGATTCTTGATCATTTGCTGCACCCAGCCGCGGCACAAGTGCTCTTTTTCATTGGGGGTGAGCTTCGATGGATCCACGATAATTCCGCCTTTGCCCCCGCCGAGCGGGATATCCACTACGGCACATTTCCAGGTCATCCACATCGCCAGTGCACGGACAGTGTCGATTGTCTCCTCTGGGTGAAAACGGATGCCGCCCTTATTGGGGCCGCGTGCATCATTGTGTTGGACGCGAAAACCGGTAAACACCTGCAGTGTGCCATTGTTCATCCGCACCGGAATACGAAAGGTAAATTCACGGGCCGGCCAGCGCAACACCTCACGCACGCCGGGGTCGAGATTCAACATCTCAGCCACGCGGTCGAATTGTCCCTGGGCGATCTTGAAAGCATTGATTTGTTCTGCCATGAAATTTCTCCTGTGATATTGAAACTTAGCAAAATATAAGCGGGTATCCCGGATTGGGAACCCGCTCATCAAACGGTGATTATGTGGGAAGCTTCACGTTCATCGGGATCATATCCACCAGTAAAGCATCTTAGAACTTAACATTATCACGAGAGATATTTACCCGTCAATATGAAATTCTTCGCATGAATGGAAGGCAGGGAAATAAAAGACCGGGCAGGAGCCCGGTCTCTCTGGTTACTCGGTGTCGTTCTCGTCCGATTCGTCGTCCCCGGCATCAAACTCATACTCAACCTTCTCATGATCCAGGTACACCCACAACAGGAGTACATGCCCATCGGGCGTATTCACATTGCGGGCGGCAAAGATCGGTGCCACCTGCTCCATACCCGTATCATTGCGGTAGTGCAGGTTGATCGTTTTCCGTGAATTCCACGCGCGGTAGCAGCGTTCCACCAGCGCTGGTCCGTTAAACGTCCGCAGGCGCGTCAGGGCCGGGATGGAAAGCTTCGAACTTTCGCTCAAACCCAGTGCCCAGCCATCATTTACGGCCTCAAAAACCGGGGAAGGACCTTCAATAATTGTAATTCTGTCATCCATAGTGCCGCCAATATACCACAAAAGAATTTGGAATAACCTTGCGAAATGATGATCTAGTTTCCTGATGTTCGGGATGAGGACATGCTTCTTTCTGGCCAGAACCTGCTCCTGGTCAACCAGCCCGCCTCATCCCCGATGATGCTTAATTGATAACAGGACGTTGCATCTCGGCAATTGGTTTCAACTGTTTTCATTACAAACTTGCCATGCTCCACGCTTGCATTCCACCTATTGGATAGGTATACTTGAACCACTATGGCACCGGAAAAAATAGGACGTTATGAAATCAAATCGGAATTGGGACGCGGTGGCATGGCCACGGTCTATCGCGGCTGGGATCCACTCTTCGAGCGTGAGGTGGCTGTCAAGGTGCTGCCCCCCGAACTTCTTCATGCAGACCCGCAGTTCAAGTTGAGGTTCGAGCGTGAAGCCAAGATCATCGCCTCGTTGGAGCACCCCTCCATTGTACCGGTTTATGACGTGGGTGATGATAACGGGCAGCCTTATTTCGTTATGCGTTATATGAATGGGGGCTCCCTTTCCGAACGAATCAAGGCCAAAACCATGTCAGTTGAGGACGCCATAAAAATACTTGGCCAACTTGCCCCTGGCCTCGATGAAGCCCACTCCAAGGGTATTATCCACCGCGACCTCAAGCCCAGCAACATCTTATTCGACAACAAAGGCATACCCTACATCTCAGACTTTGGCATAGCCAAACTCTCACAAGCCCAGGCTGGCAACATGACCGGTAGCGCCATCATCGGGACACCCGCCTATATGGCGCCTGAACAGGCCCAGGGGACGGGCGTGGATGGTCGCACTGATATCTATGCAGTGGGCATTATCCTCTTCGAAATGCTGACGGGCCGCCAACCCTACGAAGCCGATACGCCCATGGCCGTGGCCTTTAAGCATATTACCGATCCGGTACCCAATATTCGTAATTCCAACCCGAGTCTCCCCGAGGATGTCGATGTGGTGATCCAGATGGCGATGGCAAAGAACAAGGATGATCGTTTTGCCACTGCCACCGATATGGTCGATCACCTGCGCACAATCGGCGCAGGGCAGAAAATGTCAGTGGGCCAACCCACGATCGGCGGTATGGCGAAGCCTGTGGCTGGCGGACTGGCAAAAACCGTTGCTCACATCCCCTCATCGAAAACTATTAAGTCAGACGCCATCCCTGGCGATGTTGCCGCAACTCCCGCCCGAAGAGGATTCAATATCTGGCTCGTAATTGTGCCAGTGATTCTGCTTGCCGTGCTGGGAGGTGGGGGATTCTTTGTGTTTAGCAGCCTCCTCCGCCCTGCGCAGACGTCCACACCGACCCAGGAAGTCATCGCACCCACGAATACAGTCGAAGCCGCTCCTC
>Ga0126377_10003852_pt1 | contig 10747 bp, 19 predicted proteins | sample PanSoiMetPlot_22_FD_92647 | JGI IMG/M metagenome (GOLD analysis project Ga0126377, IMG submission 92647) | Tropical forest soil microbial communities from Panama - MetaG Plot_22 | ecosystem: Environmental > Terrestrial > Soil > Tropical forest > Bulk soil | place: Panama | collected 2016-02-17
ACTCGCGCGCCTTGCGGAAGTTGGCGGCGCCGCCGCTGTTGGTGGGCTGGCGCTGGGTCAGGTTCTGCATGTGGTGGCCCCACTCGTGGGCCATCACCGCCACGATGCCCTCGTAGCCGTAGTCGCGGTTGACGATGCGGAGGTAGGTGTAGTCGAGGTAGACCACCTTGTCGGCCGGGCAGTAGAACGCGGCTTTCTTCCAGCCCTGGTCCACGTCGAGGTTGCCGCAGCCGGTGGCGGTGCCGCCGGCCTCGTTGATCCACGAGACACCAGGCGCCGTGTAGGGCAGCTTGGTCCAGCGCTCGCCGTAGAAGCGGTCGAGGTTCTGGCGCGCGGCCAGGATGTCGGCGTCGTAGTTGGTCACGCCGTAGGCGCCACCCGCCAGGCTGGCGGTGCTGGCCGAGTTGGCGACGTAGGCCTCGGCCTCGGGGGCGGCGGCCAGGACAGGGGTGGAGGGGGCGGCCAGGGTGGTGGCGGCCAGGGCCAGGGCGGCCAGGAACCGCCCATAAACTGAGCGTTGCATCGGGTTCGATCTCCTTGGCAGATCGGGCAGGTGTCACGGGGCGGGGCTGTTGGCGCAGCGCCCGCCCCACAACGGGGCGAGGGGTCGTGAGATTAGGCCGCGTGGGCCAGCACGCGCAGATCGGGCGCGGGCAGGGCCATCAGCTTGCCGCCGATCGCCTCCAGTTCGACCGCTCGGTCGTAGGAGGGCGCCGCGTTGGCGGTGGCGGTGACGGCGTTGACCATCCCCCACAGGCTGAGGTCGTGGCCCTCGATGAGGTTCCGCAGCACGCCGGCCTGCTCGTCGGTGTTGAGGATGAACTTGTCGGTGACCCACTCGACGGCCTTGATCGGGTCGCCCTCCATCTTGACGCCGGCCGCCAGGCGGGCCGAATCCACGGCGCGCTGGAAGATCACGTCGTTGAGGGCCGAGCGGACCACGTCGCGCATCTCTTTGACGGTGGCCGCCGAACGGGCCGCGATGGTGTCGTCGGCCAGCCACTGGTAGGCCGACCCGTCGTCGCCGCCCAGGACGCCACCCACGTGGTACTTGGCCTTGGCCTGCTCGGTGATGATGAGGCCGTTGGTGCACACCAGGCGGAACAGCATCGGCTGCACGCGGAACGCGCCGAGGCCCGTTTCGCTGTTGGTGATGACCACGCCCGCGCTGACCACGTCGGTGCGGTTGTGGGTGCCGGGGATGATGTCGGCCTGGAGGTCTTTGTTGACCACCTGCAAGTAGAGGCGGCTGTCGGTGATCTCCAGCGAGGTGTTCGGCCAGTCGATGCCCGTTTCCTCTTGGAGCACGGGCAGGATGCTCATGAGGATCGGCAGGTGGTCGATCGGGCGGTACTTGTCGGAGAGGAACGCGCGGGCGTTCCCGTCCAGGGTGCGGACCAGGCGCCGCTCGTTGTCGGGCCGCGATCGCAGCAGCGTGTTGACGGTGGTGTCGAACAGGTTGCCGCCGTCGGCGGTGCGCCACTCGGCCACGTGGCCCTGCATGGCGTCGTACCACTTGGTGGGGATGCCCAGGTGCTCGCCCATCTGGCGGTGGGCCAGGGGCTGCATGTCGAACGGCTCGGTGCCGCCCAGCCAGAGCAGGCTGTGGCCGTTCGTGTTGAGGCTGAGGCTGGTGGTCTGGACGAGCGCGTCCTTCTTGGCGTTGGCCTGGCGCTCGACTTCGGTCGCCAGTTCGGTGAGGGTCTTGCCCTGCTTCATGGTGCGGTGACTCCTGTGGTAGTGGTGTGCGTTGGTCGGGGTGAACGGACGCTGGGCGCCCAGGCGGAGGTCGGTCGGGTTCCTTTCGTGTGGGGGAGGTGTGCGGGAGGCCCAAGTATAACCGTATCGGTTCCGATAGGGTTACTTAGCGGGCGGCTCATCGGGGTGCCCGCGATGCGTGTAGCGTGCCCAGGCGTAGGGCGCGCAGCGCTGGCAGTACGCCACGCCTTCGAGGCGGAACGTGGCCCGCTCATGGCCGCACGTGCCGCCTGGCTCGGGCAGCCGCAGGAGGTCGCGCGCCTGGAGCAGCAGGCCCAGGGCGGCGGCGATCTCGGGGGTGTCGCACGTGTAGCGGACGTCGTGCTGGCCGATCATCTCGATGGCCTGGCCGACCAGGCTGAACGCATCCGCCGGGGTGGCGCCCTGGTGGCGCGCCCGGCGGTACTGGTCGCCGTAGGTGCAGGTGTGCGGCTCGGGGGCGGTCAGGCCCTGGCGGCACGCCGCGCACGGGCTGGTGGGGATGGTGTAGCTGATGCTCACGGGTGGTCCTCGGTGGCCTGGTCCCAGGCCTGGGCGTAGGTGGAGGGGATGAGGGTGCGGCCGTTCCAGGCGAACACCTGGGCGTCGGCCTCGTTGGCGATGTGCCAGTCGTACATCTCGCGGCCCGCCGTGTTGGCGGGGTCGATCACCTGGGTGCCCAGGCGGCGCACGATCCACACGAACCGCTCGGGCACGTCCCAGGCGCGGCTGGGCACCGTGATCTGGCCGCCGCGCCAGACCCCGCCCAGGACCACCTGCTGGTAGTCGGTGGAGAGGTCGCAGGCGTAGCTTTCGGGCCAGGGGTTGCCGCGCAGGGCCGCCTTCATGGCGCGCCAGGCGTCGTTGGTGCGGGTGTGCGGGATGGCCTGGTACTCGTGGCACGCGTGGCACATCTCGCACGTCACACGGCCGTCGCGGCTCCTGTGCGCCACCTGGCGGCACCCGCAGCGGCAGTGCCACTCGATGGGCTTCATCGCGGCGATCGCCGCGCCAGGGCACGCTCAGCGGCCGCCCGGCGGCGCTGGTGCATCACGTCCGCCGCGTAGTCGTAGCTCTCGCCGGCCGGCTGGGCCTCGCGGCCCTCGCGCCAGACGATGCACCCGTCGGCCAGGACGCGGGCGCCCTCGCCAGCCAGCGACACCAGGGCCGCCGCGTCCTCCGCGTAGCGGGTGGAGCCGATCTGCTCGGTGCCGTTGTGCACCTTCCAAACAAGGGGGGAACTCATGGTCGGGGGCCTTTCAGTCGTTGATGATGAGCACGTCGCGCACGTGCGAGAACGGGTTGGTGTTGTGGAAGCGCCAGCCGGCGAGATCGCCGCTGGAGTGGTCGGCGCCCTGGTAGGAGAACCGCTCGATGTGCTCGTCGGGGAACAGCACCGCGATGCCCTGGGTCGGCCCGCTGGTGAACAGGAGGCCGCCGGGGCGCTGCCCAGGCGGGATGCCCAGGGCCGAGGCCTCGGCCACCAGGGTGGCGTGCGACTCGGTGAACTGGTGGCGCAGGTAGGGGCGCAGCGTGGAGTAGGCCATCAGTCGAAGTCCGAGGCCCAGGCGGGCAGCCGCTGGCGGCACCCGTCGTAGTGGACACACGCCACCGAGGTGCCGTTGGCGTAGAGGTCCACCACCTGGGCGCTGTCCGAGCCGCGCTCGCCGCACAGGTCGCACTTGGGGTGGTAGTCGATGTACTCGGCGTCGGCGTTCTCCGCCGCCAGCCGCTCCTGGGCGTGGCGGATGGCGGTGGCGCGCACCTGGGCGTAGAGGTCGAGGGTCATGGGGAGGCTCCTGGGTCGGGGGCTAGAGGTAGAGGCCGTGGCGTTGTTCCACGGCCAGGATGCGGCCACCTGGGCGGTAGCCATCGGTCAGTTGGCGCTCGGCCTCGGCCCTGGCGGCCTCGGGCGATTCGGCGTCCACGTCGATCTCTTCGGTGGCCTCCCCAGGCGGGGTGTCGGGCCAGGCGATGAACGCCGTGTAGCGGTGGGTGGGGCGCGGGTGGGCCGTGCGGATGAGCAGCGGCACCAGTTCCTCGCGGATGGCGACCACCACGCGATCGGACTTGGAGGACTCGTCCTCCAGCAGCCAGTCGAGCAGCGCCTGGGCGCCGGCGGGGGTCACGTGGTGAACTCCTGGCCGGTGATGAGGTCGCGGACGGTCACGCCAGGGCCGAACGCGGCCCGCATCTCGAACGCTTCCTCGGCCGAGGGGCGCTGGTTGGCGCGGGCCGCGCGGTACTCGGCCAGCACGCGGTCGAGGTGGCGCTGGGCGCCGGCGACGTGGGCCGCCAGGGCGGCGCCAGACACGCCCGCGATCTCCGCGTAGTCGTTGGGCACGGGGTTGCCGCTCGACCGCCAGGTGTACACGCCGTCGATCAGGTCGGCCTCGGCCGCCAGGGCGGCGGCCATCTGCGCGGGGGTCTTGTTGTAGGTGTTGCGAGGCATCGGGGAGTCCTTGGTCGGGGGCTAGGCGGCCGAGCGGCCGCGTTCGATCTGACGGGCGAGGTCCAGCAGGCCGCCGGGCTTGGCGGGCGGCTCGGCGGCGGGGGCCGGCGGCTCGGGGCCGAACAGGTCCTCGTCGGGGCCGAAGATTTCGTCGTAGGTGCGCTTGGTCCGAGCGGGTGGCTCAGGCGTGCCAGGCGTGCCAGGAGCGGGGTCGGCCACCACCGGCTGGGCGATGGGCTGGCCGCCCTTGGCCTTGGCCTGGCGCTGCGCCTCCAGGCGGGCCAGGGCCACGGCCAGCGGCTCGGCCTTGGCGCCCCAGGGCAGGCCGCGCTTCTTGGCGCACGTCTCGCCGTAGCCGACCTTCAGGCTCTCGGGGGCGTCGAGGTCCAGGCCACAGAACGAGCACTCGCGGCCCTCCTGGGCGTAGGACAGCGCGTAGATCAGCCACGTCCCGTCGCTGACACCCTCGGCCACCGTGAGCAGCGCCGGCGCCAGGCGGGCCAGGTGCGGGCGGCCGCGCGCCCACAGCTTGATCTCGCCGTTGATCTCCACGAACCCGAGGTTCGTCCAGCCCTCCGCCGTGCGGATGGCGATGCAGCGGGTGCCCTTGGGCTTGTCCTGTGCCCAGGCGGCGGAGTCGAGGCGGATGGCGGTCGAGGCGCCGTCGGCCAGGGACACGCGGAATCGGCCGCTCGGCACGTCCTTGGCGTTCGGCAGCGCGGGGCCAGCCTCGGCGCCACCCTTGGGCGCGCGGGGCGTCTGGCGCGCCATGAGCGTGTTCAGGACGCCCTTGGCCTGGGCGTTGCTGAGGCCCCAGCGGGAGCCGGCGGCCTGGCGCATGTCGGCCATGAAGCCGAACGTCTCGTCGGCGGCCTCGGCGTAGTCGGTTGCGACGCGCAACAGCCACTTGTTGGCGGCCACGTCGGTGGCTTCGAACTTGCGGCCGAGGCGGGTGCCGAACTCGATGGCGGCGTCGAAAGCGTCCTGGCGGGCCTGGGCGATGGGATGCATGGTCACGGGTGATGTCCCTCCTGTGGGGCGTGTGTCGTTGGTCGGGGGCGGATGGTCGGTTGGTCGGGGGCGGGCCGCGCTAGCGGCCCTGGTCGAGGCGAGGTTCGCGGGGCATCGGGTGCAACGCCGTCCAGGCCTCGGGGCTGAACGGCTCGCCGCGCTCGGCGGCGGCCCACCAGTCGGCCTTGAGGGCCGCGTCCCACTCGACGGCCAGGTGGGTGCGGGCCGCCTGGCGCTGGCGGGGCAGGGTGTAGGTGGGCGCGGCCCGCCAGCCGCAGGCGCACCGCGCCTGGTAGTAGGCGCGGGTGTTGTCGAAGCGCGGGCGGTCGAGGGTGAACGTGTGCTGGTCGAGCATGGCGGGCCTCAGAACGGGAGGTCGTCGTCGTCGGCCGGGCGGTGGGCCTCGACGTAGGTGCGGAGGGTCGCCAGCCAGGGGTCGTTGGCCGCCGCCACGGGGGCGGGGGCGACGAAGGCGGGGCGGCACCCGTAGGCGCACTCCCCGTCCTCGACGTCGCCGTAGTCGCGCCACTGGCCGCAGCCGCCCTCGGAGTGGAACGCCACCACGTGGGTGACGCCCAGCGGGCAGGTGATCGGGCGGTACTCGGCGCCGCACGTGTGGCACTGGCCGTAGGGGTAGGTGGCGCGCATGGCCGCCTGGTAGTCGTCCTCGCAGGCCTCACAGATGGCCGAGCCATCGCCTTCGATCTCGATGTCAGCGGGGCCGCCGCAGCGGTAGCAGGTGTGCATGGTGAGTGTCCCTCCTGGGGCGTGTGCTCAGTGGAGAACGCCCTCAGCCACGGTCAGGCCGCAGTGAGGGCAGGGCGGATTGGTGGGCGCCAGGGCGTCCGCGATGGTGCGCTGGCGGAGGGCGATCTCGCGGTCGAACGCGGCTAGGGCACGTGCCCTGGAATCGCGGGTGCCGCGCCAGTGTTCGCGGGCGCGCTGGTCGCGCTGGCGCCGCAGGGCGGCGATCTCGATGTGCAGGGCGTTCAGGTCGAGGGGCATGTCAGTGGGAGGACTCGACCTCGAAGCTGGAGGCGGCGACGGTGTCTTGCAGCGTCTCGTCCCAGGTCTCGCCGCACCGCTCGCAGTGGATGGTGGCGGTCACCTGGGCGCCCAGCAGGCGGCGCTGGTAGCGCGGGTTGGTGATGCGCTTGCCGTGGCGATCGGTGGTTTGCACGTCGTCCACCGGCTCCACCTCGGAGGACTCCAGTTCGAACGTGGCCTCGTCCTCTTTGGCGTCCTCATCGACGTTGTCCTCGTTGCACTCGTGCTCGAAGTCGAGGCTGAGTTCGAGGTCGTAGTAGCCGGCCTCGGTCCCGCACGAGGCGCACGGGCGGTTCAGGTGGACCTCGAAACTGAGGCTGGTGTCGGAGAGGTCTTCGGTGGTGATCTCGGCTTCGAGATCATCGAAGCCCTGGAGGCGCTGCTCGCTGCTGCAATACGGCATGGTTGGGTTCCTCTTGGTCGGGGGTGGGCGGGCGCCCAGGGGGCGCCCAGGGGGCGAAGGGTCGGGGTTAGCGGATGGGGTCGGCCAGGTACTCGGCCTGGCGGCCCGTGGTGTTGAGGGCGACGAGCGCGCCACCCTCGAACTTGGCCTGCACGTTGGTGTCAAGCTGGAGTTCGGCGCCGACCTTGTCGCGGCCGTACACGTAGATGTCGAGGATCACCAGGCCGCTCGGGTGGCCCTCCACCTGGCGAACGTCGCCCAGGCGGCCACCGAAGTCGGCCAGGTCGGTGCGGCCGATCTCGGCCTCGGTCAGGCCGAAGTAGGCCAGGTTCTCGTGCCAGCCGAGGTCGGTGCCGGGCAGGCAGCGCTGGGCGATCTCGCAGTGGGAGAACACAGCCAGCGAGCGGGCCTGGCGGGCGTAGTCGTTGATCGCCTTGCGGTGGCGATCGTTGAGGCGCATCGGCGCCGCCTCGGGCGCCGGCTCCTGGGTGGTGGGTTCGGGGGTCGTGGGCGTGGCCTCCTGGGCGGTGAGGTGGTTGAGCGCCCCGATCGCGGGGCTGAGGGCGGTCATCGCGGCCACGGCGGCCGCGTACTTGGTGGCGTGCTGGCTGACGAAGTCGGTCGCCGTCCAGTGGTCGGGGTTGGCGGCCAGGCGGTCAAGCTCGGCCTGGGCGGTGCGGATGATCTCGCCCAGGGCGTCCTGGGCGTTCTCGCGCTGGAGGGTGAACAGGGTGCGAACGTAGGACTGCACCTGGGCGGTGCGGTCGTCGCTCGCGGGGGCGGGCGCGTCCTCAGTGGCGGCCTCGGGCTGCGGGGCGTAGAGGGCGTCGCACGCGGGGCACAGGCCCTTGGCGATCGCGTCGAGGGCGTGCCAGCCCGCCTCGTGCTCGGCGGCGACGTCGAACTGCTGGGGCCGATCGGCGCGCTCCTGGGCGGTGAGGCAGTCGCTGTGCACCACCTCGCCCGGCGTGATCTCGGACCAGTCGCGGCCGAGGTCCAGCGGCTGCTGGCAGCGCGGGCACGGGGCCTGGGCGGCCTCGCGGGCGGCCTGGTTGGCGGCCTCGTCGGCGGCGGCCTGCGCGGCGGCCAGGGCGGCCTCGGCCTCGGGCGTGCCATCCACGGGGAAGATGCCCAGCATCTCGGCCCTGGCGTTGTACCCGCACTGCGCCTGGCGGGCGTTGCGCTCGCTGCGGTGCCAGGTGGCGAGGAACGTGGGGCCTTCGAGGCCCTTCTTGGCGGCGGCGATGCCAGCGGCGCCGACCAGGCGCATCGGGCTGCGGTCGGGGTTGGCCCACACGGCGATGTGGGTGTAGGCGGTGTCGGTGGTGCGGGCGAACGTGCCGTGGATGGTGGTGGAGGTGAGCTTCATGGTGGTGTCCTTCTCGTGGTGGGAGGCGTGTGCCTGGGGGCGGTGGGTCGGGTTCTCGGGTTCCTTCGGCCCGAGACGACGAACGCCGAACCTGGGTGGCTCGGCGTTCGGGTGTCTAGGGTCGCTCGCGTGGACCTCGATAGCAGTCCTGCGCGGCCAGGCGGCTCGCAACGTGAACGGTTGTCGCGGGCGCCTGGGCTTGGGGGGTGATGGCTACTCTCCATCGGCGTGCTGTGCTAGTTCCCTGGCCGGCTGAGTGGTCGTGGCCCTGCGCTTGCGTCCGCCCCCGTTCCACCGGGTGCGGCCCTCCGCGTTGCGTCCTCGACTTCGCACCGTCACGGCGCGACTCGGGCTTACTAGGTTGGCTGTCCGTCCGACTTATCGCCCCCCGCCCCGTCCTTGGTCGGCCCTCGATGGGGCCGTGTGTCTCGGTTGGGGTCCGTCGGCGCGCCCCCCGCATCCACGGGGGCCTCCTGCGCGCCCTGGCGGGCTTTACGGCTCTGGTGTTGTGGCGGTTCTCTAGGCCTTCCGCCTGGGCTGGTTCTGGTTCGGTGTTCTCGGCGCTTCACCAACTATAACCGAATAGGTGCCTAAGTTATTCCTATTCCGAACCTAATGCCGGCGCGTGGTTTCCGCTTTAGTCGCGAGCGCTGGCTCCATCGCTGGCTCCACCACCCCCTGGACGGCCCTCCTGATGGCCCTTCTGGATTCGTGGTCGATCGTGTGGCAAACTGATCTCGCGTAACCGATTAGGTTACCCTTGTATTGTGACGCGGTTGTAACGCGGAACCTATGCCGGCGGCCTCGCCGGCGCCCCACACAGGAGGAACCCCCAATGGTCGGACTCTCACGCCGGCGCGCCCCAGGCGAGGAACGCGCCTACACCATCACCCTGCCCACCGCCCTCTACCACGACCTCCAGCGCATCGCGGAGCAGGAGGGCCGCTCGATGCACAAGCAGATGCTGTGGGCGCTGGCCGAGCACGTCGCCGCCCGCCGTGCCCAGGGCGCGCCCAAGGCCGCCAAGGCCGCCGCCGCATGACCGACGCCCCACCCGCGCCGGCCCACGTCCAGGCCATCACCCAGGACGGCCGCCGCGTGTGCGCGATCTGCCGCACCACCTGGCCGTGCCTGGCCGCCCACCAGGCCGCCCAGGACCGCGCCCGCGATCGCCCGGCGCGGCGAGTACCCTAGCCGCCGTGGCCGCTGGCACGCGTGTTCCCCTGGCCGAGGCTGCGGCCCTGGCCGACGAACTGGTCGAACTCCTGGCGCCTGTCTGTGACCGCCTGGTCGTGGCTGGCTCGATCCGCCGCCAGCGGCCCGACGTGGGTGACATCGAACTCCTGGCCGTGCCCCTGCTCCAGCCGCGCCTGGACCTCTTTGGCGAGGACGCCTCGGCGCCGCCCGTGTCCCGCCTCGATGCGCTGTGCGACGACCTCATCAGTCGCGGCACGCTCAGCACCCGCCTGGACGTCCACGGCCGGGGCGCCTACGGGGCCAAGTACAAGCGGCTGCGCTACCGCGATCTGCCGCTCGACCTGTTCTCCGCCACCCCCGACAACTTCGGCCTGCTGCTGGTGATCCGCACCGGTCCCGCCGCCTACAGCCGCCGCCTGGTCACCGAGCGGCGCTACGGCGGCTGGATGCCCTCGGGGTGCCGCGTCAAGGACGGGTTCCTGTGGCGCGACGGCGACAAGGTGCCCGTGCCCACCGAGGCCGACCTCTACGCCCTCCTGGGCCGCCCGTTCGACGCGCCGCAAGTACGCCGCGACCCGTGAGCGATCTCCCCCAGGACGTGCCCATCCCCGGCACCGTGGGCACCCGCCTGCTGCCCGATGGCACCGTGGTGGCCCTCACGCTGCTGCTGTTCGGAGATGTCCAGCTATCGGTCGCCCGCCCCAAGCACGGCGGCGCCCCGAACCTCGACAGTTGGGACCAGGCGTACCACTTCGACGCGGCCCACGGCGCCCAGGGGGTGGTGATGTTCCTGACCTACGACCCCACCGGCCCCGAACCCCACGGCTGGACGCGGCACATCCCCTCCGAGCGGCGCCGCCCTGGCGGCGATCCGGCCGCCGAGTACGTCCCGGTCCCGTGAGCATCCGCGTACAGGTCCACCTGGCGGTCGAGGGGTCGGCCGCGTCCCTGGGCGCCGTGGAGGCGTTCCTGGCCGATCTGCGCGGCCTGGGCGTCCAGTACGAGGTGGCCGAACTCCGCGAGGCCTGGACGTGCCCCACCTGCGGCCAGCCGATCGCCCAGGACGGCCGCCCGCCGAAGGCCTGACCGGCCGACTACGAAAATCAGCAGACGCCAACCGTTTGCGGAGCGAAGGGCGGTTAGATGGCCGCCTCACCCGGTTGCCAGAGCGTGCGCTCAGGTGGCGTCTGCGCCAAGATCGCCTAGCCAGCCCCCACTCGTTCGGACGAAATGGCCCCGCGTCGGCATTCCCGAGTCGCTAACTCGGCAATTCCGCGGCGTGATGGAGCGCCCCATCCGTCCCTGGCGCGGCACGCCCCGCCCGAGGGGCCGCCGGTCCACCACGAAATCGGCTCAGGCCACGCGTCTGCGCCGCGCGCACCACCGCCTGCGCGATCGGGTGCTGCGAGCGCTTCTCGGCGTCGGCCGCCCACCCCAGCACCTGCAGCTCGGTGACGCCGTCCAGCCCTTCGACCGCCGTGACCTCGAACTCGCCGCGGGTCAGGGTGCCGGTCTTATCGAGCGCCACCGC
>Ga0126377_10003854_pt1 | contig 10745 bp, 11 predicted proteins | sample PanSoiMetPlot_22_FD_92647 | JGI IMG/M metagenome (GOLD analysis project Ga0126377, IMG submission 92647) | Tropical forest soil microbial communities from Panama - MetaG Plot_22 | ecosystem: Environmental > Terrestrial > Soil > Tropical forest > Bulk soil | place: Panama | collected 2016-02-17
AACACGGCGTCGTCCGGGACGGACCGCCGGCCGGCGATGTCGATCTCGATCGCGTCGCCGCAGTCGGGGCACGTGCTCGAGACGTGGCCGTCGACGCCGAGCGCGGCCGGGATCCCGAACGCGTCCCAGCCGCAGTTGGCGTACCACGAGCGCCCGCCGGCCTCGACGACGTAGGGCGTTGGAACGGCCGAGAACGGGTTCGCCATCCGGATCGTGCTGCCGTCCGGCTGGAGCACGAGCACGTGCGCGTCGTGGAGACGCCTGAGGCCGGCCTCGATCTCCGCCGCGGGCGAGCCCAGCTCGGCGGAGGTCGGCGCCCGGCCGAGCTCGACGAAGCGGCGGTAGACGTCGTTCCGGAGCGCGAGGTCGCTCACGTCCATCAGTGGCGGAAGTGCCGCCGGTGCGTGAAGACCATCGTCCCGCGCTCCCGCTCGACCGCGTCGATCACCTCGGCGTCCCGCTTCGACCCGCCGGGCTGGATGATCCCCGTCACGCCCGCGCCGAGCGCGAGCTCCGGCCCGTCGGCGAACGGGAAGAACGCGTCCGAGGCGAGGGCGGCGCCCGCGAGCTCGTGCCCGTGCTCCCGCGCCTTGTCGAGCGCGATCCGCACCGCGTCCACCCGGCTCATCTGGCCCGCGCCGATCCCGATCGTCTGCAGGTCGCGCGCGAGGACGATCGCGTTGGAGGTCACGTGCCTGCACACGCGCCAGGCGAAGAGCAGGTCGCCCCAGGCCATCTCGTTGGGCGACCCGCAGACGACGTCCATGGCGTCGCGCTCCTCGATGTCGGTGTCGCGCTCCTGGACGAGCAGGCCGCCGAGCACCCGCGTGTAGTCGCGCTCGCCCGGGTTCGCGAGCCTGCGCTCGTTGTCGAGCAGGATCCTCGTACCGGGCTTCTCCCGGAGCAGCTCGAGCGCGGCCTCGTCGTACCCGGGCGCGAACAGCACCTCGACGAACTGCTCGGCCAGCTTCTCGCCGAGGGCCTCGCTCACCGGGCGGTTCAGCACCACGATCCCGCCGTAGGCCGAGAGCGGGTCGGCGGCGAGCGCCCTCGCGTACGCCTGCTCGATCGAGCCCGACACGGCCACCCCGCACGGGTTCGCGTGCTTCACGATCACGCACGTGGGCAGCTCGAACTCGTGCGCCACGAGGCGCGCCGCCGAGAGGTCGTTCAGGTTGTTGTAGGAGAGCTCGCGGCCGTGCAGCTGCTCGACGCGCGACAGGAGGTGCCGGCGGGCCCCCCGCTCGGCGTAGTAGGCCGCGTGCTGGTGGGGGTTCTCGCCGTAGCTGAGCTCGAGCTCCTTTGTGAAGCCGGGGAGAAACGTGTCCGGGAAGGCCTCGGGTGCCGAGAACCAGCCGGCGATCGCCGCCTCGTACTGGGCGGTGAGGGCGAACGTCTCGGAGGCGAGCCGGCGGCGGGTGTCTAGCGACAGCTCCTCGTTCGCGCGCAGCTCGCCGAGGATCTCGGCGTAGCGGTCCGGCCGGCAGACCGGCGCCACGTGCGCGAAGTTCTTCGCCGCCGCGCGGAGCATCGCCGGGCCGCCGATGTCGATCATCTCGACCGCATCCTGCTCGCCGACCGCCCGCCGGGAGACGACGTCCTCGAACGGGTAGAGGTTGACGCACACCAGGTCGAACGGCTCGATCTCGTGCTCGTCGAGGGCCGCCTGGTCGTCCGCGCGGTCTCGACGGGCGAGGATCGCGGCGTGGATCCGCGGGTGCAGCGTCTTCACGCGCCCGCCCAGGAGCTCGGGCACCTCGGTCAGCTCCTCGACCGGCGTGACCGCGATCCCGATTTTCTCCAGGAACGTGGCGGTGCCGCCGCTTGCGACCAGCTCGACGCCGAGCTCGTCGAGGCCGCGCGCGAACGTGTCGAGCCCGTCCTTGTCGTAGACCGAGAGGAGCGCGCGCCGGATCACGAGATCAGCTCGCGGACGACCTGCGGGAGCAGCCGGTGCTCAACCGCCTGGACGCGGGCACGCAGTGACTCGGCGTCGTCGCCGGCCAGCACCGGGACACGCTCGGCGGCGATCACCGGGCCGCTGTCGACGCCCTCGTCGACGTAGTGCACGGTCGCAGCCGTCTCGGGCACGCCCGCGTCGAGCACGTCCTCGATCGGGTGAGCCCCGGGAAAGTCGGGGAGCGGGGCGGAGTGGGTGTTGACGACGCGGCCGGGGAAGCGCTCGAGGAAGCTGGGGCGGAGCAGGTGCATGTACCCGGCGCACACCACGAGGTCGACGTCGTGCTCCTCGAGCCAGCCGGCCATCGCCGCATCGCGCGCGTCCCGGTCGGGGTACTCGTCGAGGGTGAAGACGGCCGTCGGGATCCCGGCCCCCTCGGCCCGCTCGATCGCCCGAGCCCCGGCGCGGTTGCTCACCACGCACCCGATCGGCAGGCCGGCGTCGACCAGCGCCTGCAGGTTCGTCCCCTCGCCGCTGACGAGGACGCCGATCACGTGAGACGGCCGATCGTCGTGCCGGCGCCTCGGTCGTCCGCCGGCACGACCGCGCACATGCCGACCCCGAGGTTGAAGACCCGCCGCTGCTCGTTCTCGTCGACCCCGTGCTCCGTGAGCCAGTCGTAGACCGGCGGCCGCTCCCACGCGTCCCAGTCGATCTCGACGCCGACGCCCTCGGGCAGCACGCGGGTCAGGTTGCCGAGGATCCCGCCACCCGTCACGTGCGCGAGCGCCTTGACGTCCGCCCGTGAGCGCAGCTCGCGGACCTCGTCGAGGTAGAGCCGGTGCGGCGCGAGCAGCAGGTCGGCGTCGAGGTCCTCCTCGCCGACCAGCTGCCGCACGAGCGAGAACCCGTTCGTGTGCAGCCCGGACGACGGGAGCCCGAGCACGACGTCGCCCGGCTCGCAGCGTGCGCCGTCGATCAGGCGTTCTCGCTCGACGATCCCGACGCAGGTGCCCGCGAAGTCGAGCTCCTCCTCGCGGTAGACGCCGGGGAGCTCGGCCGTCTCGCCACCGATCAGCGCGCAGCCGGCCTCGCGGCAGACGTCGGCTGCGCCCTCGACCAGCTCGGCGACCTGCGTCAGGTCGAGCTCGTGGGCGGCGACGTAGTCGAGCAGGAACAGCGGCTCGGCGCCGGTCGTCAGCACGTCGTCGATGCAATGGGCAGCCAGGTCGCGCCCCGCGTCCCGCAGCCGCCCGGCGCGCCGCGAGAGCACGAGCTTGGAGCCCACGCCGTCCGTCGACGCGGCGAGCAGCCGGTGCTCGTCCAGCGCGTACAGGCCCGCGAAGCCTCCGAAGCTTCCCTCGACCCCGGGCGTGCGGGTGGACTCCGCCGCGGCCCGCAGCCGCTCGACGACCTCCTCGGCCGCCGCGAGCGAGACCCCGGCGTCCTCGTAGGTCCGTCCGCCCCGGGAGCTCACGGGGCGAGTCTAAGCCTCAGAACGGCTAGGCAAACAGCTCCCCGTAGAGCTCGGGGCGGCCGCGGGGCCCGTCGGGGAGGAAGGACACGGTCGAGTCGCCGATCTCGATGTCCCCGCCGTCGGCCTCGAGCTCGAGCAGCTCACCGAGTGCCTCGGCCTTCGCCTCCGGGTCGTCCGCGCGCAGCTGGAGCTCGGTCAGCCGCAGCTCGCCGGCGTTCGCGAGCAGCTCGTCGATCCAGTCGCGCTGCGGGTGAACCTCGAGCCGGTAGCCGGCCTGCGTCGCGATGAACGTGCGCCTGCCCGGGTACTCCTGTACGCGCAGGCGCAGTCGTGTGGCCCGCTCGAGCACCTCGTGGAACTCGTCGTCGTCGAGCGACACGCCGAGGTGGTCGACGCGCGGCAGCCGCCACTGGCCCGGCTGGACGACGACGTTGACGGCCCCGCGCTCGAGCTCGCTCAGGCGGTGGCGGAATCCGGCCTGCTCGAGCTCCTCCCACGAGACGCCCGCCTCGTAGTGCACCTGGTCCTCGCCGATGCGCCCGTAGCGCGCGATCAGGCGGAAGCCGAGCTTCGCCAGGTAGCGGGCCTCGACCTCCCTGACGTCGCTCGTCACCAGGTGGTAGTGGAAGAGATCCACGCGGCCGGCGCGGATTCTACGGCGTCCTCGCAGGAACTCCGGAGACGGCGCGGAAGCTTGCAGCGGTTGCCACATGCGGTCCTCCGGCGTCCATCACGTCGATCTCGTCGTGTCCTCGATCGAGCGCAGCCTGCCCTTCTACCGGGACCTCCTCGGCCCGCTGGGCTGGCACGGCGTGAGCGAGGTGCGCGGCGAGCGCGACGAGACGATCTGGTACCTCTGGGGCCCCGGCAGCTCGATCGGCCTGCGCGAGGCGCAGACCGAGACCGAGGGGCCGTATGACCGGTACCGCGTCGGGCTCCACCACCTCGCGCTCGAGGCAGGCTCGCGCACCGTCGTGAACGAGAGCGCCGTCTGGCTTCGCAACCAGGGCGCCGAGATCGAGAGCGGCCCGGAGGAGTTCTGGTACTCGCCGGGCTACTACGCGGTGTTCTTCTTCGATCCCGACGGGATCAAGCTGGAGATCGTCCACCTACCCGGCCTAGCGGCCTGACGAAAGGAGACCCTGGCATGTCGGAGACACCCCCGGAGCAGCCGTCCCGGCCGACGATGGGGATGCCGAACCTTCCCCCGGGCGCACGGCTGCCGATTCCCGGCAACGCCGAGTTCGCGCTGTTCGTCGTGCTCCAGATCGTGCTGATCCTGATCTGGATCATCGCCGACAGCTACACGACGACCGACTGGGTCACCACGACCACGGTCCTCACCGCCGCGTACTTCCTCAGCCGCGGCATCGCCAAGGCGAGCCGCGTGCTCGAGCAGTAGCGGCTACGCGCGGGCGGGCTCGAACCTGAGCTTCGCGCCCTCACGCGGGACTGCCGTCGGGTAGTCCCGCGTGAGGCAGGCGCGGCAGAACTCCGACGCGGGCCGCCGGGTCGACTCCTGGAGGCCCTCGAGAGAGAGGTGGGCGAGCGAGGTCGCGCCGATGTGCTCGCGAACCTCCTCGACCGACCGCGAGGAGGCGATCAGCTCGTCCTCCTCGGCGAAGTCGATCCCGTAGTAGCACTGGCCGATCACTGGCGGCGACGAGATCCGGATGTGCACCTCTGCGGCGCCGGCCTCGAACAGCATCTGGACGATCTTGCGTGTCGTGTTGCCGCGCACGATCGAGTCGTCGACGGCGACGACGCGCTTGCCCGCGACCTCGGCGAGCGGGTTGAACTTCAGCTTCACGCCCTGCTCGCGCAGCCCCTGGTCGGGCTGGATGAACGTGCGCCCGACGTAGCGGTTCTTGATCAGGCCCTCGGAGAAGGGGATCCCGGTCGCCCGCGAGAAGCCGATCGCCGCGGGCGTGCCGGAGTCGGGGATCGGCAGGACCAGGTCGGCCTCGACGGGCGACTCCTCGGCGAGCCGCTCGCCCATCCGTACGCGCGCCCCGTGCATCTCGACCCCCGAGAGCCGCGAGTCCGGGCGCGCGAGGTAGAAGAACTCGAAGATGCAGCGCGCGCCGTCGCCGGCGGGCTCGACGGCCTGCCGCGAGTGGACGCCCTTGTCGTCGATGAGGACGAGCTCGCCCGGCGCGATCTCGCGCTCGAGCTCGGCGCCGACCAAATCCAGCGCGCAGGTCTCGGAGGCGAGCATCCAGTCGCCGTCCTCGCTGCGCCCGAGGCAGAGGGGCCGGAAGCCGTGCGGGTCGCGGAAGCCGATCAGCTTGCCGTGCGAGAGCGCGACCACCGAGAACGCGCCGTCGAGCCGCGCCATCGCGCCGGCGATCGCGTCCTCGAGCGGGCCGGGGTCGTTCGCGATCAGCGCCGCGATCACCTCGGTGTCGGAGGTGGTACTCAGCGTGATCCCGTCGTCGGCGAGCTCGGCGCGCAGCTCGGAAGCGTTGACGAGGTTGCCGTTGTGCCCGAGCGCGACCGTGCGCCCGCGGCCTCGTTGGATGAGCGGCTGCGCGTTGGCCCACTGCGTCGAGCCGGTTGTCGAGTAGCGCGTGTGGCCGATCGCCACATCGCCCCGGAGGCCGCTCAGCTTCTGCTCGTCGAAGACCTGCGTGACCAGGCCCATGTCGCGCAGCACGGTCAGCCGCTCGTTGTCGGAGACGGCGATCCCGGCCGACTCCTGGCCGCGGTGCTGGAGCGCGAAGAGCCCGAAGAACGTGACGCGCGCGACGTCCCGCTCCGGCGCACGGATCCCGAAGACGCCGCACATCAGCGATCACCTTTCACGCAGGTCGTGTTCTCGGACGGCGAAAACCAAGCGTGGCAAGGACGCAGGGAGCGCTCGTAGCCAAGGGCTACGGGCGCGACTGAGGACGCCGCCAGGCGCCGGTTTGCAGCCGATCCGAGGGCGCAAGATGCGGGAGAGGGGGGCGCCATCTAGGCGACGACTCCCAGCTCGTGGAGGTGCGGCCAGTCGGGCTTCTCGCCGGCCAGCACGACCGACCCGTGCGGCGCGTCGCCCTCGCAGGTGAACTCGTACCCGCTGAAGGACGACGCCTCGGCCAGCGCGTGGGCCAGGCCGCCGCCACCGACGTCGTGGGCGAGCGACAGCTTCGGCGCGTTTCGCCAGAGCCACCCGATCAGCTCCACGGGGTCTCCCTCCGCGAGCCAGACCCGGTCGCCGGGCCGCCAGCCGCGCGGCACCTCCCGCACGTCCTGCACGAGCCCGATGCAGCCGACGACGGGCGTCGGCGGAATCGCCCGCCCGTTGGTCTCGTTGTAGAGAGACACGTTGCCGGAGACGACCGGGATCCCGAGCGCCTCTGCCGTCCTGGCGATGCCCTCGATCGCTTGCGCCAGCTCCCAGCCGATCTCGGGCTTCTCCGGGTTCCCGAAGTTGAGGCAGTCGGTCAGCGCGAGCGGCTCGCCGCCGGCGCACGCGACGTTGCGCGCCGCGCCGAGCACGGCCTCGGCCCCGGCCGAGAACGGCTCCCGCTCGCCGGGCGGAGGCCCGTCGAGCGAGACTGCGAGGCCGCGCCAGGACGGCCGCAGCCGCAGCACCGCCGCGTCGAGCCCCGGCCGCCGCACCGTCCGCGACTGGACGAGGTGGTCGTACTGCTCGTAGATCCAGCCCTTCGACTCGAGGTTCGCGGGGTCGACGGGCGCCTGCCGGCGCGGAACCGGCAGGCGGTCGACCTCGTAGCGCGGGCACTCGTCCGTGAGGAGCGCGGCCGGGATCTCGCCGACGGGCTCGTCGTCGAAGAAGGCGCGCAGCTCGCCGGACGCGGTCACCTTGCCGATCACGGCGTGGTGGAGCTCCCAGCGGTCGAGGACCTCCTCGACCTCGTCGAGGCGCTCCGGTGCGACGACGGCGACCATCCGCTCCTGGCTCTCGGAGATCATGATCTCCCAGGGCTCCATCCCCTCCTCGCGGAGCGGGACGTGGTCGAGGGCGACGTCGACTCCCGCCTCCCCGCGCGCCATCTCGGCGAGCGCGGAGGCGAGCCCGGCGGCGCCGCAGTCCTGCAGGGACTCGACGAGCCCGGCCTCGACAAGCTCGAGCGAGGCCTCGATCAGCTTCTTGCCGGTGAACGGGTCGCCGATCTGCACCGACGGCCGCTTCTCGTCGGACTCCTCGCCGAGCTCCTGGCTCGCCAGCACCGAGGCGCCGCCGATCCCGTCGCGGCCGGTCGTGGCGCCGTAGAGCACGATCGCGTTTCCGGTTCCCTGCGCCTGCGCGCGCGTGACCCGCTCGGCCGGCAGAAGGCCGACGCACATCGCGTTGACGAGGCAGTTGCCGGCGTACGCCTCGTCGAAGACCGCCTCGCCGCCGACGGTCGGGACCCCGACGCAGTTGCCGTAGTGGCCGATCCCGGCGACCGCCCGTCGGAACTGCCAGCCGGGGTCGCCGAAGCGCAGGCCGTCGAGGAGCGCAACCGGCCGCGCGCCCATGGCGACGATGTCGCGCAGGATCCCTCCGACCCCGGTTGCCGCGCCCTGGAAGGGCTCGACCGCGCTGGGGTGGTTGTGGCTCTCGACCTTGAAGGCGACCGCCTCGCCCTCGCCGAGGTCGATCACACCGGCGTTCTCACCGGGCCCCTGCAAGACGCGCGCGCCCGCGCTCGGCAGCCGCTTCAGCAAGGGTGCGGAATGCTTGTAGCCGCAGTGCTCCGACCACAGCAGCGAGAAGACCGCCAGCTCGAAGTGGTTCGGCTCCCGGCCGAGCAGGCCGCAGATACGGGAGTACTCGCCGTCCGTCAGCCCGAGGGCCCGATGAAGCGGATGTTCCGCTACCGGCGTCAGGCCGATGAGTCTAGCCTCCTTGCAGGACGCGCAGAGGCCACGCCGTGAACCGCCGCCACCTCGTGATGCTGCTGGCGCTCGCGGCGATTTGGGGCGCGTCGTTCCTCTTCATCAAGGTGGCCGTCCGCGAGCTGACCCCGGCGACGCTGATCGTCGGCCGCCTAGGGCTCGCCGCCCTGACCCTCGCCCTGCTCGCGCCGTTCCTCGTCGGGACCGGCGAGACGCTCCGGCAGCTGCGGGCCAACGCCGGCTGGCTCGTCGTGGTCGCGCTCGTCAACACCGCGATCCCGTTCTGGCTGCTCTCGTGGGGCGAGACGCGGATCGACTCGGGCCTCGCCTCGATCATCCAGGCCTCGGTCCCGATCTTCAACGCGCTGATCGCGTTCGTCGCCTTCCACGAGGTGCGCGTGACCGGCTCGAGGCTCGTCGGCGTCGGCGTCGGCTTCCTCGGCGTGGCGCTGCTCGTCGGGGCCCAGCCCGAGGGCAAGGTGCTCGGCGCCCTCGCCGTCGTCGGGATGGCGTTCTGCTACGGCCTCGGCGGCCTGCTCACCGGCCGCTACCTGAGCGGCGCGCGGCCCTTCGTGGTCGCGCTTGCGTCGACCTGGATCGCCACGATCGTCTGGCTTCCCGTCGGCGTCGCGGAGGCGCCCTCGCAGACGCCGGGCTGGAAGACGATCGGCAGCGTCGTCGCGCTCGGCGTCCCGGGGACGGCGCTCGCCTACCTGCTCTTCTTCGGGTTGATCACGGGCGCCGGCGCCGCCTACACCTCGTTCGTCACGTACCTGATCCCGCCGATCGCGCTGGCCTACGGGGCGGTCTTCCTCGACGAGCGCTTCGGCTCCGCGGCGCTCGGCGGGCTCGCGCTGATCCTCGCCGGCGTCGCCCTCGGCACGGGCGCGGTCAGACCGGGCCGCGCGCGGCGGGCAGCCGCCGCTGACGGGTGATGGGCGATGTTGACGCCGCTGTCGTGGAGCGCGTCCGCGCCAGCTTCGCCCGCCAGGGGGCGATGGCGACTCTCGGTGCAGCGCTCGCCGCCATCGACCCCGGTCACGTCTCGATCGAGCTGGCGATCGAGCCGCACCTCTCCCAGCAGAACGGCTTCCTCCACGCGGGGATCGTCGTCGCCGTGCTCGACAGCGCCTGCGGCTACGCGGCGCTGACGTTGATGCCAGCGGACTCGGAGGTGCTGAGCGTCGAGTTCAAGGTCAACCTGCTCGCCCCGGCGAGCGGCGACCGCCTCGTCGCCGAGGGCGAGGTCGTACGGGCCGGCCGCACGCTGAGCGTCTGCCGCGGCGAGGCGTATGCCGAGGGGAGCTCGGAGCGTGTCCACGTGGCGACGATGCTGGCGACGATGGTGCGGCGGCGCGCCGAATAACGCGGAGCAAAGGGCCAACCCGCCGTCCCGGGCCGGTAGCCTCGGGCGCGTGTCCCGCTCGTACGTGATCTACATCGGGCTGCTCGCCGCGTTCTGGGGGGCCTCGTACATGTTCATCAAGGTCGCCGACCGCGAGCTCGAGCCGACGACGATGATGCTCTTCCGCCTGCTCGTCGCGTCGGCGCTGCTCCTGATCCTGCTCGCCGTCCAGCGCGGGGCGGGGACGGCCTTTGCGCAGATGCGGCGGCTCGGCTGGCCGGGCCTCGGCCTCGGCGTCGTGAACGGGGCGATCCCCTTCACGCTGATCGCCTGGGGCGAGAAGCACATCGACTCGGGCGTCGCGGCGATCGCGAACGCGTCGATGCCGATCTTCGTCGTGCTGCTGGCGATCCGCTGGCAGCCGAGCGAGCGCGTGCGAGGGCTCCGGCTCGCCGGGTTCATCGTGGGCCTCGTGGGGGTCGGCATCCTCGCCGGCGTGCACCCGGAGGGAGGCTGGTGGGGAGTCGCCGGCACGCTCGCCGTCGTCCTGGCCTCGGTCTCCTATGCGATCTCGAGCCTCTGGGGCCAGCGGCTCGTCGCGCGGAACAGCGGGCTGATCCTGGCCACCACGTCGATGATCGGCGGGGCGCTCGCCCTGCTGCCGTTCGGCCTGCTGCAGTTGCCGTCCGCCGTGCCCGGCTGGAAGGCGACGGGCTCGGTACTCGCGCTCGCCGTGCTCGGCACCGCGCTCGCGCAGATCATCCTCTACCGCGTGCTCCGCAGCGACGGCGCGGCGCGCGTCAGCCTCGTCACGTACCTCCTGCCGGTGACGGCGCTCTTCTACGGCGTCCTGCTGCTCGGCGAGCCGCTGACGACGCAGGAGCTCGCCGGGATGGTGCTGATCCTCGGCGGGGTCGCCCTCGGCTCGGGCGCGCTGAAGATGCCGCGGCGCGAGCCTGCGCCGGCGCCTTCGCCGTGACTGACGAGCCCCGGCTCCGGCGGGTCGAGCCGGACGACCTCGAGTTCGTGCTGGAGCTCATGACGCACGATGACGTCGAGCCGTTCATGGCAGTGATCCGCCCACGGGACCGCGAGAGCGTGGCCGCCGAGATCGAGCGCTCGCAGGCCGAGCCGCAGGAGTTCGGCCGGTTCGTGATCGAGGTGGAGGAGGACGGCGAGTGGCGCCCGGCGGG
>Ga0126377_10003855_pt1 | contig 10745 bp, 10 predicted proteins | sample PanSoiMetPlot_22_FD_92647 | JGI IMG/M metagenome (GOLD analysis project Ga0126377, IMG submission 92647) | Tropical forest soil microbial communities from Panama - MetaG Plot_22 | ecosystem: Environmental > Terrestrial > Soil > Tropical forest > Bulk soil | place: Panama | collected 2016-02-17
GGTGATCGGAGAGGCTGGCGGTTGCGAAAGCCGAGGAGCGCGGTATGAAGCTACAACTGGACGACAAAGTCGCGATCGTCACTGGTGGCGGTACCGGCCGATCCATTTTCAGAGCAATCCTGTCGGACGATATCGAGTGGAAGCCGTTCGCGGCGTTCCCGTCTTCCGTGCGACTCGCCGTGGTTGTCGGTGAGCCTTCGAAGGATGGACTTTACACAGTCAGGGTGAAGGTCCCTCACGGCGTGAGGCTCATGCCGCACACGCACCCGGAGGACCGTGAATACACGGTCATCTCGGGCGTTTTCTACATTGGGCTCGGGGATCAGTTCGACGCCGATAAGTTGGAGGCGTATCCGCCCGGTACTGTGATCGTTCTCCCCGGCAATACTCCGCACTTCCATTGGGCGAAGTCGGGTGAGTACATCACGCAGGTCACGGCGATTGGGCCGCTTGGCCTCGAGTACGTGAACCCGGACGACGACCCGCGCAACCGCTCGACCTCTTAGAGCGTCAGCCTCTTCCGCGAACCGTTGGGGCTGCTCCACTCCGAGGCGTGGCCGTTTTCGCGTCCCGCACGGGCATACGTGTTGCACAATCGTTACTGTGCATTTACGTTCCGTTTCCAACCTTGCAAAGCTGCCCGACTCGAAGGTCACGCTCTGGCTCGGCTCGCTCGCCGCGCTTGCTGCGGTCAACATCGGGCTCTGGATCTGGATCGCGCGCTCAGCCTCACCGCGAACCCCATACGTCGAAACGCAGCTCCTGCTGTCCGGAATCTATGTCGGTGTGTGCGGCTTTCGCTCGCTCTTCCCGCGCGTCGATCTCGAACGCGTGTGCCTGTGGGACACGTGGCTCTCGACCATCCTCCTCGGGCGCACTCTGGCGACCATTGCGGAGGTCTGCTTCGCGGTGCAGTGCGCGTTGTTCCTGCAGCGGCTGTCGAGCCTGAGCGGAATGCCGATGCTGAACGTGGGCGCACACGCGTTGCTGCCGCTGGTCATCGTCGCCGAGCTGGGGTGCTGGTACGCCGTGCTGTCGCTGAATCATCTCGGCCACGCGATCGAGGAATCGCTGTGGGCGGTGTTGATGCTGATCCTGTCCGCGGCGTTCGGAGCGGCGGCGCTCGCCACCGCGGGATCTCTTCGCATGATGCTGGTAGCGGGTTTCCTCGTCTACGGAATCGGCGCCGCGTTGACAATGGCGTTCGACGTGAGGATGTACATCCGTCGCTGGCGGCGGTGGGCCACCGGCTCTCGCCTCCCACTCGCGACGGGACTGCGTGACATCCAGCTTCGCCGGCACCCGACGCTCGCGTGGGACGTCTGGCGCGAAGAAGTACCTTGGATGACGCTCTATTTCAGCATCGGAGTGTGGACCAGCCTTGCCATGGTACCCCTCGAATGGGTGGCCTCGCGCACGTGACCGCCAAGCCGCGCAAAGACAGGGTATTGTCCGCGTGTGGCGGAATGGTCAGCGGAGATTACGGTCGGTCCCGATCTCGCGCGACGGCTCATTCGCGAACAGTTCGGACATCTCCCGACAGAGCGACTCCGGCCGCTTGGGAGCGGCTGGGACAATACCGTCTATCTGGTCGACGAGGTGTGGGTCTTCCGGTTTCCACGCCGCGAGATTGCGGTTGCAGGCGTCGAACGGGAGATCGCCGTGCTTCCACAACTGACAGCCCTCCCACTGCCGATCCCCACGCCGCGCTTCATCGGCACGAACAGCTCACACTATCCGTGGCCGTTCTTCGGCGCGGGCTACGTTGCAGGAAACGAGCTCGCAGACGTACGACTCGACGATGAAGGACGAGCGATGCTCGGAGCAGTCCTCGGCCGGTTTCTCCGATCGCTTCATGATCCCGCGCGTCTGCCGTCGCTCGCCGACATCCTGCCTGTTGATCCGAATCGCCGCTCCGACATGGGCTACAGGGTCGAACGGACCCGCGAGCGCCTTGCGGAGATCGAGAGAATCGGTCTATGGGCGATCCCGTCATCGCTGGCGCCGGTACTCAGCTCCGCTCGAGATCTGCCCTCAGTACCCCCGACCGTCGTCGCACACGGCGACCTCCACATCCGACACCTTCTCATCACCGCTGATGCCAGGCCGGCCGGTGTCATCGACTGGGGCGACGTCTGTCGAGCTGATCCGTCAATCGACCTTTCGCTCTACTGGAGTCTGCTGTCACCGCTCGGTCGGGAGGCGTTGCGCGACGCGTACGGACCCGTCAGCGAAGAGCAGCTTCTTCGGGCTCGCGTGTTGTCGCTGTTCATCAATGCCACATTGGCGCTCTACGCGCATGATGAGGGGCTTGACGCGCTTGAATGCGAGGCGCTGATCGGGTTGCAGAGGACGATGCTCGATTAAGCGGCTGCGAACCTCGAGCTCGATGCTCTGGACACCGCACACGGTGAGCGGATGACGCGCATCAGCCGAACGTGAACGCGAACGTCTCCACCCCGGCATCGAGGAACTCGATCTCGAACGTTCGATCGGCGATTGGCCTCGGTTGACGGACAAGCTGATACAACCGCTGTTCGACCACGGTGCCGTTGCCGCTCTCGTTCACATCGACGCCGTGCGCAGAACCCGGCGGCTGCCCGTCGATCGACACGCGGAAGCGCACTGTGCTCTCCGCCCGTGCCGGCCCCATCACGAGATGAAGGTCGCGCGCGTGAAAGCGATACGCGATTCGCCCGTTGGGACTGCTGAGGGCGGTCGCCTGCTTTCCTATCGTCCATTCGCCAGCCAGCGCCCATTGATTCAGCGCGAGACGCCTGGGGGCCTCATACACGCGGCGCCGATCTGGATCGGCACCCCTGGTTGACGCGAAGTTCTCGGTGCGCTCGTAGCCAACGTAGTTCTCCGGCGATCTCAAGGCGCCCCAGTCCGCCGGCACTTCGAGATCGCGGGGCTCGACCGACACCGCGCCGTCGCCGACACCGGCGACGCCCGCTTCGGTCAGCAATCGTTGAATCGTCCGCTCCGACCGTTCGTACTCACCCTCTCCGAACTGATGCTGACGAACGCGCCCCCGTGCATCGACGAAATAGAGGGCGGGCCAGTATTGGTTGTTGAAGGCGCGCCAGACGGCGTAGTCGTTGTCGATCGCGATCGGATACGCGACGTCCACCTGCTGCAAGGCGCGGCGAACGTTCGCAATGTTCTTCTCGAATGGAAATTCGGGTGTGTGCACGCCGATCACGACCAGACCCTGAGTGTATTTCTGTGACCACGCGCGCACGTACGGAAGTGTGCGCAGCCAGTTGATGCAGGTGTAGGTGCAGAAATCGACGAGCACGACTTTCCCGGCAAGAGCGGACGGCGTCAGGCGGGGCGAATTGAGCCACTCGGTCGCCCGGTCGAACGCTGCCAACTCACGTGGCGCGCTGTCCTTCGCTTCCGCCGACCCCGTCCAGTCGAAGCCGCGTCGCGGCGAAGGCGAACCGACCATCGCGAGATGGGCGGCGCCGATCGTCATCGCCGCCCGTCCGAGAAAACGCCGGCGATCATGGTCGACTGTCTCAGCCACGTCTAATGATGCAGCGACTTGAAGCCGGCGCGGACTTCTTGTGAAAGGAGTTGTGGCTGTTCCCACGCCGCAAAGTGCCCGCCTTTGGCAGGCTGGTTGTAGTGAATGAGCTTGGGGTACGCCCGCTCGACCCAGCTCCGCGGAGCTTGGTAGAGCTCGTCTGGAAACGCACTTACCGCAGCGGGGATCGAGACGTTCTTCGGGGCGAAGAACACCAGCTTGTTTTCCCAGTAGAGACGGGCTGACGAAATCGCCGTGTTCGTGAGCCAGTAGAGGGTGATGTTGTCGAGGACATCATCTCGTGTCAGGCCATCGACCTGTCCATCGACCATCACGCGCGCCATGAGATCCTGGCTGCGCCAATCGTGGTCGAGCATCCAGGCGGCCAGGCCAACAGGCGAGTCCGCGAGCGCGTACAGCGTCTGGGCACGGTTCCCCATCTCGAGGGCGTAGCCGAGGCCGTGCTTGTAGAAGAAGTCCAGCTGTTCGTATGCATGCCGTTCGTCGGCTGCCAGACCGGACGGTGGCTGGCCACCATCATGGAGTGCCTTCGCGATCTCAGGAGGAACCGCACCCGGCATGTTGGAATGAATGCCAAGGAGTTCCGGGGGCGCCTGTGCACCCATCTGATCCGTGACAATCGCGCCCCAGTCACCGCCCTGTGCCACGAATTTCGTGTACCCGAGACGCTTCATCAACACGACCCATGCACGTGCGATCCGTGCGGGGTCCCAGCCGGGCGAGGTCGGCTTGCCCGAAAAACCGTAGCCCGGCATCGACGGAATCACCAGGTGGAACGCGTCCGACGCACTCGCGCCATGTGCGGTCGGATTGGTGAGTGGATCGATGATCTTCAACTGCTCCACGACCGAACCGGGCCATCCATGCGTGACGATGAGCGGCAGCGCCTGTTCATGTTTCGAGCGAACGTGAATGAAATGAATGTCGAGCCCGTCGATCTCGGTGATGAACTGCGGTAGAGCATTCAGTCTCGCCTCACACTTGCGCCAGTCGTAGTCTGTCGCCCAATCGCGCGCGAGCGTGTGCATCGTCGCAAGCTGGACGCCTTGCGATTGATCGGTGACCGTCTCCCGTTCAGGCCATCGTGTCACGTTGATGCGCCGTCGCAATTCGGTGAGGTCCGCGTCCGACACATTCAGATGAAACGGACGCAGCGCAGTCTTGTCGGCTGGCGGTGTAGTGCTTTGTTGTGGAGCAGCAGTTTGGGCCATGGCGTGTTCCTGGTGAAGGGGCTTTCGAAGTGAAGGGAGCGGATTTGCCGCGTGCGGGTAGCGAAACCGATACCAAGGCCCGGCGGACGGTTGCGCTTCGGACGCCGTCATCTCCGCGTCGTCGGCCACGGCTGCGTGTCCGTCGGAATGGCTTTTGTCAGAAGATGACAAACGCTTCCGCTCAATCCCGATCGAGTGAGATGTCCCGCGCCACGCTCGACGTCGCCACCGGTACGAATCCTGCCCCTCGCTCAAGGAGTGTTTGAAATGTGCGCGCACTTCCTCGGGAAATGCGCGTCAGCCGCGCGCCACGCCGCATCGGCCACGGCATTTCGCGGCGCCTCGGTGCCGGCGGCAAGTGGGCTCGGCGAGGCAATAGCGACGACCCGAAAGGGGGTTGTGTGCGGAGTGCGTTGATGATCGCCATGATCGCGTACCTGGTCGCCGCGGGGCCTGCCGCCGCTCAGCAGGCGGCGGACAAGGCAGCACAGGCGGACCTGGCGAAGAAGCTGTCGAACCCGGTCTCGGATCTCGTCAGCGTGCCGTTCCAGTTCAACTGGGAAGCCAACGTCGGACCGTCGGATCTGACCCGGTTCATCCTCAACGTGCAGCCCGTGATGCCGTTCACGATCACTCCAGACGTGAATCTGATCGCGCGCGTGATCATGCCGCTGATCTCGCAGCCACCGCTCGTCGACGGAGGAGCGCCAACGTTCGGAGTCAGCGATATCACGACGTCGTTCTTCTTCTCCCCGACCGGGCCGAAGTCGTTCATCCTCGGCGTCGGCCCCGTGCTCGTCCTGCCGTCGACGAGCGAGCCGACGCTTGGCAGCGGCAAATGGAGCGCGGGGCCGACGGCGGTCGTACTGAAGCAGCACGGGCCGTGGACGTACGGTGCGCTGTGGAATCAGATCTGGTCGTTCTCAGGCGATCCGAATCGCGATGACGTGAATCAGATGTTTCTGCAGCCGTTCCTCTCGTATCAGGCAACGCACACGATCACGCTGACGGTGCAGTCGGAGTCGACGGCGAACTGGGAGGTGAGCGATCAGCGGTGGACGGTGCCGATCAACGTTCTGATCGCCAAGCTCTCGACTTTCGGGGCATTCCCAGCAAGCTATCAGTTCGGCGCCGGCGCATTTCCCGTGCATCCAGACATCGGACCAACGTGGAAGATCCGCGCCGCGGTCGTCATTCTCCTGCCGCGGACGCGATAAGACATCACACCCCGAGCGTCATCGTGACGGATCCGACGGTCACGCGACCGACGTCGTGAGCGCAGGCCAACCACCCCGAGACATCGGGTGGAGTAAACGGAGGGGGACGGAGGGAACGGATTAACAGGAGAAACGGAGCAACGGAGAACGAACCGGGGGGGCGCCACTTCGGTGGGTCTTCCAGGCTTCCTCCGGACAGCTACTGCGCAGATCCACCGGCGTGGCGACCTCCGTCCGATCTCCGTTACTCCGTTTCTCCTGTTGAACCGTTCCCTCCGTCGCCTCCGTTCACTTGGTGCCTGGCCCAGTCGTAATTTAGATACTTCAAGTATATCTAGCGGCGCGGCGCGCCGCTCCACCTGTCGGTGCCGACGCTGACTTCAGTTTGGCCAGCACGCGATCGAGCGCCTCGAGGTCCTGCCGTTGCAGGATCTCGAATTCCGGCGGCGGCTGATGAAACTCTTCGAGCAGCTCCGCCCGCGTCTTCTCGCCCTTCCGCGTGAGCATCACCAGTTTGACACGCTTGTCGTGCAGCACCGGTTGTCGGCGCGCCAAGCCAAGTTCCTCGAGGCGATCGACGATCCAGGTCGCATTCGAAGGATCGCACTGCCACTCGTCTGCGAGCGACCGCATCGACCGGCCGGTCCTGGGATCCAGGCTGAACAGCGCTCGTGAGTCGTTGGGCGTCAGGCCACGACGTGCCAGGCTTTGGGTTCGGGCGGGCACCGAGCGTGTCAACACGTCGAACATCGCCTGCCACACCTGACGTGCCAGTGCTTTAGCGGTTTGTTGCGACATCCCTGAAGCATAAGCCAGCCCATGGGATCGGCGAACCATTGCGGTTGACGGATCGTCCTTATAGTTGATACGACTAAAGTAATTCCGCCCCCCCGGTGAGAAGGAGGGTGACATGGAAGTTCGCACGTCCGTACTCGTCGTCGGCGGCAGCCTCAACGGATTGACGGCGGCGCTGCTCCTTGCGCGTCGCGGGGTGCCCTGCCTCGTCGTCGAGCGACATCCCGGAACATCGATTCAGTACAAGTTCCGCGGGATCTCACCGCGGTCGATGGAGATCTATCGCAACGCCGGCATTGAAGCCGACATTCGCGCTCGAGACCTGATTGACGAACGGTCGGCGTACGTCGCCCGCATGAAGAACCTGGCGGACGCCGATGTCTCGTGGCAGGGCATGCCCTGGTCCGACACCAGCGACGTCGGCCCGACGCCGGCAGCGACCTGCGATCAGGATCAACTCGAGCCCATTCTGCGCGCGCACGCGGAACGGCACGGCGCCGACGTGCGCTTCAACACCGAACTGCTCGACTTCGGCCAGCACCGCGACGATGTGGTGGCACGTGTGCGTGATCGCTCTACAGGATCGGAGCACACGGTACACGCGCAGTACCTCATCGCGGCCGACGGCACAGGCAGCCCGATTCGCGAAGCGCTCGGCATTGCCCGCCATGGACCTGGAGTCCTGCAGCACTGGATGAACGTGATCTTCGAGGCCAATCTCGCGGCCACCATCGACGGTCGTGCGCTCCGCGCGATCTTCACGACCGACATCAACGGAACGCTCGTGCCCCGGGGCGACGGTCGGTGGCTGATGGCCGTCCAGTTCGTTCCTGAGCGTGGCGAACGTGCCGAGGACTTCTCGCCCGACCATTGTCGCGACCTGATCCGGCGCGGTACCGGTATGCCGGATCTGAAGCTTGAGATCATCGATGCCCGGCAGTGGGATGCGGCCGCTGCAGTTGCCGACCGTTACAGCGCAGGACGCGTGTTCCTCGTCGGCGACAGCGCACATGTGATGCCTCCCACTGGTGGCTTTGGCGGGAACACCGGCATTCAGGACGCCTACAACCTGGCGTGGAAGCTCGAAGCGGTCATCAAGAAAACCGCGGGGCCGGACCTTCTCGAGACCTACGATGCAGAGCGACGCCCGGTCGCCGATCGAACCGTCGGTCAGGCGCTGGCGCGCCTGCAGGCGTGGTTCAAAGATCCGAGCCGGAAACTCCCCCCGCCCGAACCCCTCGTGGACGACCTCGCAGTCATCTTCGGGTACCGCTATCCCGCCGGTGCATTCGTCAGCGACGGCCAGAGATCGGAGGACCTCTTTGAGGATCCTCGTGCGCCGTCCGGCCGACCCGGTTCTCGCGCCCCGCATCTTCTCTTCACGCATCGGGGCGCCGACGTGTCCACGATCGATCTCTTCGCCGATCGCTGGGTACTCGTCTCCGGTCCGAAAGGCCGCGTCTGGTCCGATGTCGGGCATCGAAGTCCGGCGGCACGCGCTCTCGGCGTCGAGTGGCAGGGCATTCATCCGGATGGCGATCTCGAGGACATCTCGAATGGCTGGTCGAAGGCCTACGGCGTTGACGCTGATGGCGCGGTGCTCGTCCGTCCGGACGGGTTCATCGCGTGGCGCCGTCGCGCGGCGGCGGGCAATGCGGCGGCTGCGTTTGACGACGCCCTGGAGAGAACGTTGATGCGACAGGCCGTGAGCACGGACCCACGACGTCGCACCTGACCGCGTAATGCTTCCCTTTGGATGGGGAAGCGTATAGCCTCGTGACCAAAGGCCGACGGCAAGCATGAGGGTCACATCTGCCCGCACGGCGATGCAGACAGTGATGCGCGATAACGTCCTGTCTTTGGGCGTGTGCGTGGCTTTCCTCCTCGTGTCTCCGAGCAGTGTCACCGCGCAGCAACGGGTCTTCATCGACGGTTCGATGCCGCTCGACGCGGACCCGGCCGAATGGGTCGAGGGTCTCTCCGAACTCACGAACGCAGTCGCGGGCACGTACGGTGACGAGGGCGTGCGCATCAACGCCGCGCTCGACAAGATGGCCGCCGGGCTGGCCAAATGGGATCGGACGATTCGGGCGTTCGAGGCCAAAATGGCGTCTGAGCTGCCCGGTGCGCCGCCGCGCATGGCTTTCCAGATGCGCGCGACCCTGGCCGGCATGTACCTGGAACGAGGCAGGCGTACTGACGCGTTGCGAGAGCTTGACGCGGCCAGCCGTCTGGAGCCGTCGCGCGCGGATCTTCATGTGCTTCGCGGGCTCGTGCTCGACGCATCCGGCAAATCCATGGATGCGGATGAGGCCTTTCGCAGAGCGTGGGATCTGAACCCGGGAAATCCGATCGCTGCGTACCACGTGTTTCGTCGGGCGGCGGCCGACGGCAACACAAAGACGATGCAGGCGGCAGGCGAACGCCTGGCCGTGGCGTATCGAACGCTCCTACAGGACAGGCCTCGTGCCAAGACCTCCCCGTTCTTTGATGTCAACTTCCTTCAAGACCGCGCCACCGACTCACCTGCGCTTGCACCCGTCGCCTACGCGCAGGGCTATGCGCTTATTGCGCACGGCGAGTACGACGACGCGATAGCCACGTTCCGAAAGGCGGCGGCGATCGATCCTCTCTTCACTGATCCGGCGGCGCGCTCGCCGGCGATGACACAGGCGATCGCCGCGCTGAGAAACGGACGTGTGGGCGACGCGCGTTCGCTTCTCGAAGGTGCCACAGCGCTGCAGAATTCGTCCGAGGCGCATCGCATGCTCGGCCTGATCTACTGGACGAATGCTGAGGACGGCAAGAGCAGGGAACAGCTCGAGACTGCCATCCGTTTGAATCCGCGCGACGAACGCTCACGCCTCGCGCTATCCCGTGTACTGAGCTCGGCCGGACGAGACGCTGACTCTGAACGGACGCTGCAGGAGACGATCCAACTGTTCCCCGATTCGGCTCAGGCTCGCTGGTGGCTGGGCTCGGGCTATGAGCGAGCCAACCGATTCGCGGACGCACGGCGCGAATTCGTCCTGGCGGCACCTGGCGCAATTGCCGGACGCACGAAATTCTTCGCGAAGATCGGACAACTCGCCGTCAGTGGAGCCGACATCCCGGCCGCTGTCGACGCGTACGCGCGATCGCTCGCCGCCAATCTCAACGATCCGGAGTCGCACAAGCGGCTGGCCGGCGCCCTTCTGCTTCAGGACCGGCCTGACGAAGCTTTCGTAGAACTGGTCGCCGCACTGCTGATCGATCCGCTGGATCCCGGCGCCCATGCCGGCATCGGTCAGATTCACTTGAATGCCGGCCGCAACGACGAGGCCGCGACCGCGCTTCGGCGCGCGGTCGAGTTGGCAGCCAACCACACCGAGGCACGATATGCCCTGGCGACCGCGCTGATGCGGTTGGGAAAGAAAGAGGAGGCCACGCGCGAGTTCGAGCGGGTCCAGGAGTCGCAGCGTCATGAACTGGACGAGCGGCGTCGCAGTATGTCTCTCGACATTCTCAAGGAAGAGGCCGCGCTGCGAGCCGCCGAAGGCGACTACGATCGCGCCGCGGCGCTCTGGCAACAGGTGATCGATCGCGAACGCGCCGCGGGAGTCACCATCGATCCGGATATCTACCAGCGTCTGTCAGAGCTCTACACGAAATTGGGACGGGTGGACGAAGCCGCGCGCGCCAGCGCGATGTATAAGAGTGCCCTGCGAGAACACGCCGCAAGCACGGGCGTTCCGCCATGACGCGTGTGAGCTGGCCTGCGATCGCGACCGCCCTCGCGATCGTCGCCGTCCGCGCTGCCCTTCTCGCTCAGGATCCGCGGGGTGACCCCTCTGTTCGCTTCGCAGACATCACCCGTGAGGCCGGCATCGACTTCCAGCACGTCAACGGCGCAAGCGCGGACAAGCACCTGATCGAGACGATGGGGTCGGGCGGCCTGTTCTTCGACTTCGACAACGATGGCTGGATCGA
>Ga0126377_10003856_pt1 | contig 10744 bp, 13 predicted proteins | sample PanSoiMetPlot_22_FD_92647 | JGI IMG/M metagenome (GOLD analysis project Ga0126377, IMG submission 92647) | Tropical forest soil microbial communities from Panama - MetaG Plot_22 | ecosystem: Environmental > Terrestrial > Soil > Tropical forest > Bulk soil | place: Panama | collected 2016-02-17
CAATATCATCGATCCTGCCGCGGAAGCGTCGGAAACTTGGCAATCAGGTCGATGTCCTGTCCGTCACGCCGGATTCCCAATGGCAGCCAGGTTCCGGGCGCCTGCCGGCTGACGATCTCGTCCAGATCGTCCGGATTGCGCATCTGCAGACCGGCGGCCCGCACAACATGATCTCCAGCCTGCAGCCCAGCAGCCTCAGCAACACTGCCGCTGACAACCCGATTGATGCGGGGCGCGCCATCACCCTGCATCAGATGCACGCCAAGCCCGGGGCGCGCCGGCGCCGGTGTTTCCTCCGATCGTGGCAAAGTGAATACGGCATCGGCATAGGAAGTGCCGACGTGCTTGCATGCGGCGTCGACAGATACCGGGATGAGCGTTGTCAAGGCGGTTACCCCGAGATCCTTGAGTTGATGGGGGACCCCATAGCGGTGCTCCACGTGCCCGCTTCCTAACACTCCCACGATCGTCGCGTTGGAAAACTCCCGGTTGGCACTGGCCAGCGCCTCCGCCATGGCGCGGTCCCAGGTCAGTTGAGCCTCGACGAAACGCTTGAATGCAGGCTCCTTCATTGCTTCCACCAGCGCCGCCTCTTCGGGCTCTGGTATGTTCGGCCCCCAAGTGCTGGACACGCGCTCGTCGGCTTTACGCGGCATTGTCTTCTTCATGAGATAGACGCGAGCAAGCGCACGCTGATAGGCCGGACTGGCTGGAGCGGGATCGGATAGACCTTCTCGTTCCGATCGAGGGACAGCCTCCCATCCTTCTCTGCCGACTCGCGCAACAAGGTCCCTCTCGACGTTCAGCGCAATCATTGGAATGCGGTTGAGACGAGCGAATTGGAACAGCGGCATGGAGAAAGCCGCATCGTAGCCCCAGACCTGCTGCCACTCGGATGCCTTCAGGAAGGCCTGGTCTGTCAACTTGCCCTCGACCCAATCGTTCAGGACAGATTGCAGGCGACGCGGAAATGCTTCGAAACCTATGACAATATTTCCCCCGCGGCCATGGAGCGCAGCCAATGTGTGCAGTTGCCAGTGATGGTGATCTTCGTCGGTATGTGATTCACCGAGCAGCACGACAGCAGTCTTCGTGAAGAGATCGCCAATGAGTTTCCCCTTGTCGATGGACTGCCCCGTCTGCAAGTCGATCCAGTGGGCACGGGTGTCGCACGCGGACACCGTTTGAGCCGGAGAAACGCTGGAATTCGACTGCGCCCTTGACGGGTCGACGGGTGCGGCAATCAAGGATGCCGACAAAACGATAGTCCACAGCTGCGCCATTCGGTTGGCAGCGGGTGCCGGATGGTCGGAGGCTCGTTGGTATGAACCTGGCGTATTTTTCATATTTCCACCTGCACGCCTGGAGCCCATGGGCGACGGGGGTAGCATTGACTTACTGTATTCTCAAAGGGTGCGTTATCCAGCCGGCGGAAGCAACACTCGTAGCGGCGGATATTGCAGAGGTAAGCAGAGAAGGCGGACAACCGATCTCATTGATTTGCGCAGCGACGAAGGTGCAAATCACCGGGCGCCTCGGGGTTCAGGCTCATGCAATCGACCCTTCCGAGACTGATGCTGGTTCTCCTTTTGACCGCTGATTGTGCGGCCGTCGCTCCCACCACGTTTGCTCAGCAGTCACAAGGCCCAGTGGTTCACCATGACCTCGTCGTTACGCTCGACCCGGCCAATCATCGCCTCAAGGTTCGCGACCGCATCCACATTCCCGGCGCATTCTTCACCGCGCCCATCACCATCTCATTGAACGCCGATCTCAACGTGCAAGCGGTATCCGATGGGCTAAAGCTTGTCCCGGTCAGGTCGCGTGTTCAGGGTCCCGATTCCGGCATGTACCGCGACGATCACGACTCCGCGGCTGGCGTCCTCGTTAACGTCTATCGGGTCGAGGGCGCAATGCCCGGACAGGAATTGATCGCCGAATTCCATTACGAGGGAGTCGTCAACTATGCGGTCCGGCAGTCGGGTGGCGAATATGCAGGCGCATTCAGCCAGTCGCCGGGCTTGATCGAATCAAGAGGCGTCTACCTTGCCGGCTCGACTCATTGGGTGCCGCGGGTCGGAGATCCTCTGATGACGTATGCGCTCGCGGTCGAACAGCCTGCGGGCTGGAAATCGGTCAGCCAGGGGGGAGCGCACCTCAGGGAGACGCCGAGCGTGCTTACCCATGCGCCTGAGCGCTGGTCGGTCGCCACGCCGACTGAAGAGGTGCATCTGATTGCCGCGCCATTCACCGAATATTCTCGGGATGCGGGCGCGGTGAAAACGATGGGGCGACTTTCGGCTGTGGTCGTCGTACCCGGTAGCCTTTGAACAGCTTCAAGGTGTCGTACAACCACTGCCTATTCCCACCGCGTCCAGCCGAAGCCCTTTCGCTTCCGAGCATGCATCAAATGGCGCCGGACCTTCTTTTCCACCCAATCTTGAATGAAGCTAAAGCACTCGCCGGAGTTTCCGACCGCAAAGTAGTTCACCCACCCGCGCAGCATCGGATTGATCACATAGATCACTCGATCCACCGGTTGGGACCGATAGCGGCGGAATACGCCCTTGAGCTTCCGCAGCAGTGCTGTTCGCTTGTTGAGCTTCGGCGTGCAGTTCGCACGCCAGACGCCCCTCTCACTACGGATGCGCCGGAAGTCGAACCCTAGATAGCCGAAGCTTTCGCCGCGGCCGAGATTTACGATCCGACTCTTCTCTTCATTGACTTCGACTTGTAGAGCGGCCGTTCCTCCTGAAGGCGTCTCTCCACCGCCGGCAGCAGCCAGTCATGTCGCGGGTGGGCGTCGACCAAGATCACCAGATCATCTGCAAAACGCGCGTACTCGATGCTGGTGTACTTGCCGTAGCGTGTTGCCTCCTTCGCCCGCTCTAGCATGCGGTCCACCTCGTTGAGGTAGATATTACTGAGCTGACAACGTTCGGCATGACCGATTGTTGGCCAAGGTGGCAAAGCGCGTCAACGACAATGACGTGATGCACCTGCTGAAAATCATGCTGAAGGCCAACGGCCGATGCAACGTCCCGCAAGGCGGAGTCGTCTCTCCACTGCTCATGAAGCGGTCGACCGCGTGGCCCAAGCAATCGCTCGGCACGAGACACGCGTCATAGACTTTGATTTGCGGAGCTACTTTGAGCCAATCATGAAGGCATTGCAAACAACGGTTACTACGTATGGCGGAGCAGGAGCGGTTCATCTGACCGGCCGAGTCCTGAAAGACGTTGACGTCCCGCGTCTTAACTACAGCCAGCGATAGCTGCACGACCGTCGTCGATACCGAAATAAACCCTTACGAAATCGTCGCCGAAAAATACGAACCGGCTTCGATGGCTACGTCGAAGGCACCAGGAGAACAGATCGAGGCCCATCGCGACCGTCCTGTTGTTACGCTATCGAAATGGAATGGCGATGCTCGTATGATTGTCGGCTACGACATCAAGCGCGGGGCAGCCGCGCCTTGTTCACCGACCGCATCAAGTTGGAAGGGTGCGACGCAAGAGATGCACGCCTATCCGCTTCAACCGAGAGAAGGCATGGACGATGGCGGCTTTGAAATTGAGATCATTCTCCAGGAGAAATCGAACGTATTCGCATTCCGGATCGAAGACGCCCATGACCTCGACTTCTTCGATTGGCCGAAGCTATCACCCGAGGAAAACTCCGAGGGTACCGTTCGGCCTGAAAACGTCATCGGCTCCTATGCGGTCTACCCCAAGACCAAAACGAACCACCGAGTAGACGATACGCTCTAATGCCACCGGGAGGGCCTGTCACATCTATCGGCCGAAGGTTGCGTTGTTTGCAAGAACCTTTTGGATTTCGCAAGTGAAGTGCCTGCGTGTTGAACGGGTCGCCTCGGGAGCAACCCTGCGGTCGCACATACAGAGGCGAGCAGGAAAATTGCTGCCACGCTCACAAATGAGGCATGCGCGTTTAGAGAACTCGGGTTGTCGCCGGGCATACGGGAAAGGATACGCCGTGGGATGGCGGCATATCCAGGAAGAACTGTCAATTAGCTAATGCGTTAGTAAACGTGGTAGGATGGCAAATGGCGACGAGGTTCGTCGATCTGCCCGGCGCGGCCCGCTCTTCTGTAACAACAACACCGGCAAAGGGAACATCGCATGGCGCGCGTCACCGTCGAAGATTGTGTTGACAAAATACCCAACAGGTTTGAGCTTTTGCTCATCGCAGCGTATCGCGCTCGCATGCTCGGAAACGGTGCGCACATGACCGTTGAGCCTGAGAATGACAAGAACCCTGTGATCGCGCTGCGCGAAATCGCTGCGAAGACCATCTCGGCTAACGACTTGCGCGAAAGCCTCATTCACTCACTTCAGGAACAAGTTGAGATCGATGAACCGGAGGGGGCAGCCGCACCGATGGCGCTGCGCCAAGATCGCCCCATCCTTGGACGCGACAGTCAGTCGAGCGACACGACCATTGACGTGATGACAGAAGAGGAACTCTTGCGCGGCTTGGAGAGATGGACACCCGTCGAGCCGCAGATTTTGCCTGGCGGCTAACAGAGAAGCAATGAGCCTTTCGTCGGTTGGCAATCCAGCGTGGGAGACCATTCGGGGCGTACGGTTTGCTATGCTCGATGGCACAACGCTCGTTGCAGTCTTGGTAACACATGCCGCGCTTGATGATATCGAGCGTGCGCGGCCCGGAGTGGGCTGGTATCTCGCCTGCTTCAACAAGTACAGGGACGCTATCGAGCAAGTTGCGAACGTGAAGCACCAGCGCGGGCAATGCGAGGAAAGCGGCGCGGTGATCGTGCAAGGCGGCGATCTGAAGTCTGCGGCTCCCTGAGTTTCTGGCCGTTGTACAAGAGTGCCGAGAATCGTTTTCAATCGCGACCAACGGAGTTCGCCATGAATGGGACAGTGAAGTTCTTCAACGCGGCGAAGGGCTTTGGATTTATTGAGTCTGATGACGGTGGCAAGGATGTATTCGTTCACGCGAGCGCGCTCGAGGCCGCGGGCATTCGTATGCTCAACGAAGGCGACAGAGTAAGCTTCGTCCTGGAAGACGATCGCAAGGGAAGAGGGAAGCAAGCCGCACAGCTTAAGAAAATCTAGTACCGCTTATCGGCTTCACCTGACGTTCACCCAGAGCGACAGTTCATCGGAGGCTACAACCGAATGTTGTAGGGACTAAGACTCCCTTCGGCGCCCCTTCGCTCTTCGACAATCTGCGAATTTGAAGGGCATCCATTCTCATGTTCTGCGGTTGCCATAGGTTCGCAAGTGGTGTGGCGTGGCACCGCCCAGAGAGTGCGTTCCGGAGGTGCCTGGGCAATGGGTTTCGCGGCGATAAGCGCGCAGTCGCGTCCTATCAGCGAAAACTAAGAGCCCTGCAACCATGAGCAACAACTGTTGCGGGCCTTTCTTCGATGTTCTAGAAACCTTCAACGAGCTTTAATCGTTCATCAGGCCTCAATCTCTTGGCGAAATACGACCCAACCGCGCCCAGCTTAAGAAGATCCTGGTGATGGCAGATGCATCCCGCACCGTGATGCTCGAGGCGCGCTATGCGCTGGGTCTTGCGGTTGCAGACGTCGTTCGCAGGCATCGGTTAGTGCCGAAGAGCAGCATGATCCTCAACCTGCGTGTTCTGCAGGACTCACGGGCAAGGAAGACGCCTGTGATAAGCCGGCGCATGTGGCTGTTGCTCAACGATCTCCGGAATGAGGGTGATACCGCGTTTGACAAGCACGAGTGCAGCGCGCTTACACCGATTGACGCCATGGACTACGCCGCACGAGTACAGCAAGCGGTCCATGAATTGAATGGCTTCTAGGACTTGGTGGAGACATGCGAGCTTTATGCTCGCTGACCCAGCCGGGTGTCGGCCGGGAAATGAATGCCTAGTCAGCAAGCGCGCAACCGAATACCTGTCGCAACGGGCACCCGCAAATTGCACTTAGGAGAGGCTAGGTTCGAGATTCGCGACCATTGCAAATAAGGCTTCCTTAGCTGGGGTTGTTAGGGTTGAAGGTCGCCGCGAACAGTGTCACGCTACATTCATGAGCGGACAGGCTTTTGGTTGGATCGTAGAAGTTAGCGACCACACTGGAACTAAGCGATACCACGTTGCCGTACGGAACAGAGTGGAAGCAGTAAATGCGGTTAGGCGGCGTGTTGTTGGCGCCGCTCTAGCACACGTTGAAGCTGTGACCATGCTCTCCCGGCGGACTGTATCTGTTTCATTGCGCTTGAAACCTGGAGAGGTAGCCCAGGTCACATAAGTGTCAAAAAAGCGGTGGCCCGCGAGGTATTGGGCAGTTTGGATCATGAACGCTCTTGACTTGGTGGGGCTGTTAACCCATGTCCGGAAGCATGACCGACAAAGCAACGCCCGCAGGCTGGGTAGTACAGCTAACGATCCCGGCCCAGCCTTCTGAGGATGCCCCGTCCCGGTGGGTGGGCCGCCTGGGTTTGGAGCCACCGTTATTTCGATACTTCAATGTGGCCATCGCAGCACCCTTAAATGCCATACAGGCGACGAGAGAGCACTTGGCCGAGACTGAGCACAAAGACCGCGAGATGTCGGTCGTCAGAGGTCTCTCCGAACCAGAGATCTCCGCACTTAACCTCAATGCTGGAGACGTGAAGCCAGCTTGAGCGACGGTTGTGTTGAATGGCAATTTGAGAGTTTCTGGGTCTGGCATCAATTCCCTGCGCTGCCTGATCGGACGCCGAAACGAACCTCCGTGTCACGACACTCGCGGCGCTCCATGGCGAACATTATTCGTCTGTATGCCGATGCGGTACTCGCTGTCGTGATGGTGACGCTCAGTGTCATGTCTGCATTTCCCCGCTGCGGCTGGACAACCGAATGGCGGTTGCCGTCGCGATGGTCGCAGTGTGCCTAGCCACCTAGCCACGGGCGCCATTCTCGTATTTCGCGTCTAGCTGCTGTCGCCGAAGCCACCCAGTCACCCAGTCGAGGCGCAATCGACATCTGCTGGAAGCCACGTTCGTGGTTCACAATGCTGCCAGGAATGCCGTGGCGGATAACTTTACGCATTGGCCAAGATATTCTCGCCGCCTCAGAGGCAGCTGCGGCGCGTGCCGCGGCACGACCAAATCGCCGAACGAGGCGCAGATGACTCTCTTGCCCAGGGCGTTCCTATAGGATCTGCATCTTTTTGTTCGACCCGCGCCGCGAGCATCTTCCGACCAACAAAAATTTGCAGCCGCTCGCGCGCAGGGCCAGTCAAGGATGGTCGCGTTTTTCGCGGCCACCCGCCAGGGCTTGGCCTTGATTGGCCCGAGCACGGCGGCACCATCGACAAGTCGGGCAGAAGACTTCGGCGGGCTACCTCGGATCACCAATTTCAAACCGGTGGTTTTCAGGCATTTTCACACCGCTGCTAACAGTACGAGAAGCCCTGCGGCGGGCACAGCAGCAACAAGAGTAAGCCAATAGCCGAACCTTAGGGCGACCCACAGCGCGATAAAGGCTCCAGCCGTGATTGCAAGTTCAAAGACGCTGCGAGCATGGTTCGGCTCACGGTAGCGGGAGAGGATCTGTGCCCATTCGCGGGCAGTACGCCTATCCAATCGTATTCTTGGTTCCATCAAGAACTTTTCCTTCGTCGTACCTCAATCGCAGTTCGCCTCAGCTCGATGCACGCAAACTAGGTGCCACCGCGATGGTTTCCTGAGGCCGTCGGGCGCAATTGGACATCACCGCCGAGGGGTTACATGTGCCCGCGACTGCGCTCGCCGAGCTCGGCCGATCGGATTCGGAGATCCAAGCACTGCTCGGACACCAGACCCGGCAGATGGCGGAACGCTACACGAAGAAGGCCAACCAGAAGCGTCTCGCTGACACCGCCGTCACCCCGTTTGAGAAGGGTTGGAACAGATGAGGAATCTGGGAAACCTTCCCTCCGAAGTGGGAAACCTTGCCCGATATGACGGGTCCGTACTATCGCCTAAGTCGTTGATTTCCAAGATCGGAAATGCTGGTGGGTGTAGCAGGACTCGAACCTGCGACCCGCCGATGCCTACGCGCAAGCCAAGGATCATGAGGCGCGGCGAGGCTCCTTGGAGTGACCGCCGCTCGATTCGGCGCGATCGGGCGAGTAAGGCGGCAGGTAAAAGAGGCGAGCCCCGGCAACTCTCCGCCCTTAGCGTAGCTCACTCTCCAGCCTTGCTCTCGCACGCAACCTAATTTTGCCCACAGACGCCACAACATAGGGCGGAACGGACCAACCAGGATGTCCTTCGGTATGGTTAACTGCGATTCAAACAACCGCCTGGTCTTGGGTGCTTTCTCCCGGCCGTCACAGAATTATGCCGCCGTCGTCCGCTACTTCACGTAGACGGGAGAAGACGGCGCGCGGGCGGGCTCAGGCCGAGGTTACGCGCCGAGAACCCCGAACTTAATGTTTACACGTTGCCCGCATAAGTGGCGTGCGGGCGAGGTGACCTGCACTTATCGTATATTGACCCTCCAAAGTTACCGCCTCGGCCGGGAGGAGCTACGCATGCTAGCTTTTCTATTGGGTGTCGTGCTGGGAGCCATCATCGCGTTCCTCGGACCCTCCTTGTTACCGCAGCAATTTCGGAATGCTTTCGTGGACAGTGCACTCCGCATAATCGGCGTCTTGGCAATCTTGTTCGCAATTGCGTCGACCTCGTTCGTGCGTGTACCCGACGGCTACCTGGGGCAACTCTTCCGCGTCTACGGCGGGGGATCTCTCACCGAAGGCCGCATCGTCGCCGTGCACGGCGAGAACGGTCCACAAGCCAAGATCCTTACGCCCGGCTTCCATCCCTGGTTCCTAGTCAACGTCCTCTACGACGTCGACATCAGCAAGCCCGAGGTTAGCATCCCCAAGGGCAAGGTCGGCATCTTGACAGCAAAGGACGGGATGTCCCTGCGGCCCGGCCAGGCCTTTGCCGACCCGTTTCCAGGGAGCTTCGGATACAAGATGTTGGACGCCGAGGTATTCCTGCTCAATGGCGGCCAACGCGGCCCGCAATTGAGCGTGCTCACGCCAGGCAAATATCGCCTCAACCGCTACCTGTGGGACATTACGGAGGTCGATGCAAGAGAGGTTAAGGCGGGCTTTGTTGGCGTCATAAAGTCGAACGTTCACGCCGATATCGACCTCGGCACCCTGAAGGCAGACAAGCCGGGGAAGTGTGACCCTCTGTCGTTTGGCAGGCCGGACGAGAAGGGACGGCTCGACGCGCCGGTAGTCCCGGTCGGTTGTGTTGGGGTCTGGGACAAGTCTCTGCAGCCGGGCCAATACTATTTCAATCCAGAGGCATTCGCTCTTACCGAAATCGACACACGAGCGCAGGTATGGACCTATGCCGGCGGGTACCGGCGCGCGAACATTTCGCTAACGGTCGATGCCAAGGGCGACATCGTCCAGAATCGCACCGAAGTGGAAGTGGCCAAGGACAAGGACAACGCCGACGTGGCGGTGTTCGTAAAGATGGAAGGCTGGGACGTGCCGCTTGAGCTGCGCGTTGTCGCGCAAGTATCGCCGGCGGAAGCATCATGCGTGGTAGCGGGTGTCGGCACCCTGAGGCAGGTGGAGGATCGCGTGCTCACGCCCTCCATCCGCGCCATCACCCGCGACGTGGCAGGCGGCAGCTACGAGATCACCGAGGCCAGGGTTGATGAGAACGGCAAGCCCATCCTGGACAAGGACGGCAAGCCGATCTTCATCACGGTCAACCGGCCGACCAAGGTGCTCGACCTCATCAACCAGCGCCCGCTCATCGAAGGCGAGATCGAGCGCCGTATTCGTCCGGAGGCGCAGAAGTCCTGCGTTACTATCCGCGAAGTGCGCCTGGGCGAACCGGCGATCCCGCCCGAGCTGCTGGTTGCCGTCCGTCGCGAGCAGCTTGCGACGCAACTGGCACGCGCTTTCATCCAGGAGAGAGCGGCCCAGGAGAAGCGCGTCGACTCCGAAAAGGCCAAGGCGACGGCTGATCAGCAATCCAAGTTGGTCGAGTCGGAGATCAACGTGCAGCGGTCGGTCCAGAATGCCTCAGCCGCGCGAAACGAAGGGCAAGGTGAGCGCGACAAGCTTTCGTTGATCTCCGAGGGTCAACAAAAACAGGTAAGCGTGCTAGGTCCGGAGTCGACCGTAAAGCTGCGCCAGTTTGAGCTGATGCTCGACACCATCGCCAAATTTGCCAACGCGCACCCAGAGGTATTTACGGCGGCGCTGGCGAATGCGCAGAAGTTCGTCCCCAACGTGCAGGTCGGCTCCGGTGGCGAAGGGGTGGCGGGCATGCTGATGGCGATCCTCGGGCAGAATCTCGCCGGCGCCGCGCCGCCGAGCGTTGGGACGCCGGCGCCCGCAGCCCAGCCGCCGGGTCGACCCTGACCCGGCTAATCCGGGCCATGAAGATCGGCAGCGACCGTGGCGCGCGATAGATATTCGTCCCCCATTTGTAATTATTCGTGCCACCATTTCACTGTTGTACCTCTCTGATTGACGCTGGCGCTGAACGTGCGCGGAGAGCTGCGCATGATCGGCGCACAGGGCATGCGCGACCTCTACGCCGCATTCTATTGGACGTGCCGGTTCTCAAACCCGACGAGCCGGTGCCGCGGTGCGCTTTGAGCCTTGTAGGGATGCCGGTGCGGGCAGGCGCCGAAACTTCGCTCCCTGCCAACTGTACCCAGGCATGCGGAACCGGACGACGGGCATCGATTTAGAGGTAAGCTTTGATCGGGGCAACAA
>Ga0126377_10003857_pt1 | contig 10743 bp, 9 predicted proteins | sample PanSoiMetPlot_22_FD_92647 | JGI IMG/M metagenome (GOLD analysis project Ga0126377, IMG submission 92647) | Tropical forest soil microbial communities from Panama - MetaG Plot_22 | ecosystem: Environmental > Terrestrial > Soil > Tropical forest > Bulk soil | place: Panama | collected 2016-02-17
AGGCGGCACCGGCGCGGCAACAGTTCGGCGACCTGCAGCGGAAGCTCGACGCAAGCTGAGCCGAAACGACAAGCGGCGTTCACGCGGCCGCGCTACGCTCCGCGCACGACTCCAGCGGAGGTTCGCGCAGGAGCACGCTCGCCAAGAACACCGTGGCGACGATCATCCCGAGCCTGCGCTACGACGACGCGCTCGCCGCGATCGACTGGCTTTGCAAGGCGTTCGGGTTCGAGAAGCACGCCGTCTATGCCGACGACAAGGGCATCGTGCAGCACGCGCAGCTGACCTTCGGCAACGGCATGATCATGCTCGGCTCGACGCAGAACGGCAGCGCGTGGGGCGATCGCATCGCGCAGCCGCGCGCGATCGGCGGGCGCGAGACGCAGTGCCCGTGCGTGATCGTTGCGGATTGCGACGCGCACTACGCGCGCGCCAAGGCCGCCGGCGCCGAGATCGTCGACGCCCTCGAGACGAAGGAGTACGGCGGCGCCGGCTACAGCTGCCGCGATCCCGAAGGCCACCTCTGGTGGTTCGGCAGCTACGACCCCTGGGAGCCCGAAAAGGCTTGAGCCCACGCGCCGTTCCCCCTCTCCCGCGTGCGGGAGAGGGGCGGGGTGAGGGCCGCCCCAGGGCTTGCTCCGATCTATCTTACGATATATCTTAAGACTGCAACTTAAGACCTATCGGAGCCCCACCATGCATTTCCACCACTGGTTCCACCGCCGCTGCGACGAGCGCGGCGACAACGCCTTCCACTTCGCCGGCCGCGGCCGCTTCCGTCATTTCGGCGGCGACGACGATCTCGGCGGCCCGTTCGGCGGCCGCCACGGCGGCGGGCGCTTCGGCCGCATGTTCGGCCAGGGCGATCTGAAGCTGATCCTGCTCGCGCTCATCGCCGAGCAGCCGCGCCACGGCTACCAACTCATCCGCACGATCGAGGAGATGTTCGGCGGCAGCTACTCGCCGAGCCCCGGCGCCGTCTACCCGACGCTGACGATGCTCGAGGAAATGGGCTACGCGCGCGTCGACACGAGCGAGGGCGGCACCAAGAAGCTCTACGTCGTCACCGACGAAGGCCGCGCGTATCTCGACGAGAACCGCGACACCGTCGAGGCGCTGATGGCGCGCATGGAAGTCACCGCGAACGCCGCACGCAGGTTCGCCGCGCCGCTTGCGATCCGCGAGGCGATGCACACCCTCAAGCGCGCGCTCGTCATGCGCGGCGCGCTGTGGTCGGAAGCCGAAGCCAAACGCGTGCGCGCGATCATCGAGAAGGCGGCCGCGGAAATCAGCAAGGGCTAGCGCAGGATCGCCCCCGCGGCGACCTTGTTGCTGCAACCTTCGAGGCATACACTCGAACGAGCGCATGCAGCAGGAGAATCCCGTGGCTGACATGACCCGACGCCAGTTCCTCAAGGTGACTGGCGTCACTCTGGCGGCATCGAGTCTCGCGCTCGTCGGCTTCTCGCCCACCGCTGCGCTCGCTGAAGCGCGCGCCTTCAAGCTCGCGCGGGCGACCGAGACGCGCAACACCTGCCCGTACTGCTCGGTCGCCTGCGGCGTGCTGATGTACAGCCTCGGCGACAACGCGAAGAACGCGCAGGCGAGCATCTTCCACATCGAGGGCGATCCCGATCATCCGGTCAATCGCGGCACGTTGTGCCCGAAGGGCGCGGGGCTGATCGATTTCATCCACAGCGACACGCGCCTCAGGTATCCCGAATACCGCGCGCCGGGCTCGGACAAGTGGGAGCGAATATCCTGGGACGACGCGTTCGATCGAATAGCGGGCCTCCTCAAGAAGGACCGCGACGCGAACTTCGTCGCGAAGACCGACGCCGGCCTCACCGTGAACCGCTGGCTCACGACCGGCATGCTGGCGGCCTCTGCAAGCAGCAACGAAGTCGGATACCTCACGCACAAGGTCGCCCGCACCCTCGGACTTCTGGCGTTCGACAACCAGGCGCGCGTCTGACACGGCCCCACGGTGGCAGGTCTTGCCCCGACGTTCGGCCGCGGCGCGATGACGAATCACTGGGTCGACATCAAGAATGCCGACGTCGTGCTCATCATGGGCGGCAATGCGGCCGAGGCGCATCCGTGCGGCTTCAAGTGGGTCACCGAGGCGAAGGCGCACAACAAGGCCCAGCTCATCGTCGTCGATCCGCGCTTTACGCGCTCGGCGTCGGTCGCCGACGTCTACGCGCCGATACGCACCGGCACCGACATCGTCTTCCTCGGCGGCCTGATCAACTACCTGCTGACGAATGACAAGATCCAGCACGAGTACGTCAGGAACTACACCGACTTCACGTTCCTCGTGAAGGAGGACTTCGCGTTCACCGAGGGCATCTACTCGGGCTACAACGCCGACAAGCGCAGCTACGACAAGTCGAGCTGGAACTACGACATCGGGCCCGACGGCTACGTCAGGACCGATCCGACGCTCGCCGATCCGCGCACGGTCTACCAGCAGCTCAAGCTCCACTACTCGCGCTATACGCCCGAGATGGTCGAGCGCGTCTGCGGCACGCCGAAGGACAAGGTGCTGCATATCTGGGACCTGATCGCCTCGACCGCGACGCCGACGCGCGCGATGACGATCATGTACGCGCTCGGCTGGACGCAGCACTCGATCGGTTCGCAGATGATCCGCACCGGCGCGATGGTGCAGCTCCTGCTCGGCAACATCGGCGTCCCGGGCGGCGGCATGAACGCGCTGCGCGGGCATTCGAACATCCAGGGCCTGACCGATCTTGGCCTCATGTCCGATCTCCTGCCCGGCTACATGAGCCTTCCGAAAGAGGCCGAGCAGGACTACGACAAGTACATCGCGACGCGCGCGCTGAAGCCGCTGCGTCCGAACCAGCTTAGCTACTGGCAGAACTACCAGAAGTTCTTCGTGAGCTTCATGAAGGCCTGGTGGGGCGACGCCGCGACGGCCGAGAACCACTGGGCGTTCGACTACCTGCCCAAGCTCGACAAGCCGTACGACATGCTGCAGACGTTCGAGCTGATGTCGCAGGGCAAGGTCAACGGCTACATCTGCCAGGGCTTCAATCCGCTCGCGGCCGCGCCGAACAAGGCCAAGATGGATGGCGCGCTTGCGAAGCTGAAGTTCCTCGTGATCATGGACCCGCTCGCGACCGAGACGAGCGAGTTCTGGCGCAACGCCGGGCCGCACAACGACGTCGACCCGGCGAAGATCCAGACCGAGGTGTTCCGCCTGCCGACGACCTGCTTCGCCGAAGAGGACGGTTCGCTGGTCAATTCGGGCCGCTGGCTGCAGTGGCACTGGAAGGGCGCACCGCCGCCCGGCGAGGCGAAGAGTGACCTCGAGATCATGGCCGGTCTGTACGTGCGCCTGCGCAAGATGTATCAGACCGACGGCGGCGCGTTCCCCGATCCGATCGTGAATCTCTCGTGGCCGTATGCGAACCCGGCAAGCCCGAGCGCCGAAGAGCTCGCCAAGGAATACAACGGCAAGGCGCTCAAGGATCTTTTCGATCCGAAGGACCCGACGAAGCTGATACACAGGGCCGGCGAGCAGCTCTCGGCGTTCGCCGAGCTCCGCGACGACGGCAGCACGTCGAACGGCTGCTGGATCTTCTGCGGATCGTGGACGCAGGCCGGCAACCAGATGGCCCGCCGCGACAACTCCGATCCGACCGGCATCGGCCAGACCGTCAACTGGGCGTGGGCGTGGCCCGCGAACCGTCGCATCATGTACAACCGCGCCTCGTGCGATCCGGCCGGCAAGCCGTTCAATCCGGCGCGCAAGCTGATCGCGTGGAGCGGCACCGCATGGACCGGCGCCGACGTTCCGGATTTCAAGGTCGACGAGGATCCGTCGGGCGGCATGGGACCCTTCATCATGACGGCGGACGGCGTCGGCCATTTCTTCGCGCGCGCCGGCATGGCCGAAGGCCCGTTTCCCGAGCACTACGAGCCGTTCGAGACCCCGCTCGCGAACAATCCCCTGAATCCCTCGCAGCCGCAGGCGCTCAACAATCCGGCCGCGCGCGTCTTCAAGGACGATCGCGAGGCGTTCGGAAAAGCCAGCGAGTTCCCGCACGTCGCGACGACCTATCGCCTCACCGAGCATTTCCACTACTGGACCAAGCACTCGCGCCTCAACGCGATCCTGCAGCCCGAGCAGTTCGTCGAGATCGGCGCGGCGCTCGCGGACGAGCTCGGCATCGCGAACGGCAGCAAGGTCAAGGTGAGCTCGAACCGCGCCAGCATCACGGCGGTCGCGATGGTCACCAAGCGCATCAAGCCGCTCACGATCGAGGGCAAGCCCGTGCACACCGTCGGCATCCCGATCCACTGGGGCTTCACCGGTGTCGCCAAGCCCGGGTTCCTCGCGAACTCGCTGACGCCTGCGGTCGGCGACGGCAACTCGCAGACGCCCGAGTTCAAGTCGTTCCTCGTCAAAGTCGAGAAGGCCTAGGAGGCGAGACGAGAATGGCACTGCAATCGCTCGACATCGTGCGCCGCTCCGCGACGACGCTTCCCGAGCCCCAGGCCCGCGGCGCGCACACCGGCGAGGTCGCCAAGCTCATCGATGTCACCAAGTGCATCGGCTGCAAGGCGTGCCAGGTCGCGTGCATGGAGTGGAACGATCTGCGCGACGAGATCGGCACGTGCACCGGCCACTACGACAACCCGGCGGACTTGAGCGACCAGACCTGGACGCTGATGCGCTTCGCCGAATACGAGAATCCCAAGGGCGACCTCGAATGGCTGATCCGCAAGGACGGCTGCATGCACTGCGCCGATCCCGGTTGCCTGAAAGCCTGCCCCGCACCCGGCGCGATCGTGCAGTACGCGAACGGCATCGTCGATTTCCACGAGGAAAACTGCATCGGCTGCGGCTACTGCATCACCGGCTGTCCGTTCAACATCCCGCGCATCTCGAAGAAGGACCGCAAGGCGTACAAGTGCACGTTGTGCTCGGACCGCGTCTCGGTGGGTCTCGAGCCCGCCTGCGTGAAGACCTGCCCGACCGGCGCGATCGTGTTCGGCACGAAGGACGACATGAAACAGCACGCGGCCGAGCGCATCGAGGACCTGAAGTCGCGCGGCTTCGAGCACGCCGGGCTCTACGACCCCGCGGGCGTCGGCGGCACGCACGTGATGTACGTGCTGCATCACGCCGACCAGCCGCACCTTTACAGCGCGTTGCCTGACAAGCCGGCGATCAGCGCTGCCGTCGGCCTGTGGAAAGGCGCGGCCAAGCCGCTCGCGCTGCTGGCGATCCTCGCCACCGCCCTCGCCGGCTTCCTGCACTACATCGGCATCGGTCCGAACGAGACCGACGAGCGCGACGAGGAGAAGGCGCGCCGCGAGCTGGAGAAAACGTCATGAGCGAGCCGAAACGCGGCGAGATCGAGCGTTACGCGCCGGCGACGCGCATCAACCACTGGATCGTCGCGATCGCCTTCGTGCTGGTCGCGCTGTCCGGCCTCGCGCTGTTCCATCCGGCGCTGTTCTGGCTGACCAGCCTCTTCGGCGGCGGTGCGTGGACGCGCATCCTGCATCCGTTCCTCGCGCTCGTCATGATCATCGCTTTCGTGCTGCTCGCGGCGAAGGTCTGGGCCGACAACTTCATGCGCGAGGACGACTGGACCTGGCTCGAGCGCTTCCGCGAAGTCGCGCGCAACCGCGAGGAGGACGTCCCCGAGGTCGGCCGCTACAACGCGGGCCAGAAGCTCGTGTTCTGGCTCATCGTGATCTGCCTCGTGCTGCTCCTCCTCACCGGCATCGTGATGTGGCGCGCGTACTTCACGGCGTATTTCCCGATCGAGTTCGTCCGCTTCGCCTCGGTCGTGCACGCGATCAGCGCGGTCGTGCTGATCTGCGGCATCGTCGTGCACATCTACGCGGCGATCTGGGTCAAGGGCTCGATCCGCGCGATGACGCGCGGCACCGTCACGCAGGGCTGGGCCTTCAAGCACCATCGCGCGTGGTTGCGCGCGCTCAACCGGACCGCCGCGCCGCCGCGCAAGTAGCTCCGCCCCGCCTTCGCGCGTCGAGGCTGGACGCGCCGGCCGCTTGCGGCGAGGATGGCGCATCCCGCTCGCGGCCGCGCCATGACGCAACGCATCCTCGCACCCGGAGAGATCGAGTCGCTCGCGCAGCGCTCGATCCCGCGCGTGCGCCTGCCCGATCGCTCGCGCGTGTTCGCCGACCGCGCGCGACGCCTGCGCGACCTCGCCGCCGGGAGCTCCATCGAAGGCTACCTTCGCCTCCTCGCGGTCGTCGCCGACGCGCAGCAGGCCGCGCTCGCCGGCTTCGTCGCACCCCTTCCCGATGCGGCGGCGATCGAGCGCGCGAAGACGCACCGCATGCCGTCGATCGCCGCGAACGGCTGGCCTCGCGATGCGGCGTGGCGCGATGTCCTGAAGCGCCTCGTCGACGCCGCCGCGGCGCATCCCGGCGCGCCCGAGCCGATGCGGAGGCTCGCCGAACGCGTGCGCTCGGCCTCGGCGCAGATGCTCGAAGCTGAAGCCGACGCCGTGCTGTCGCAGCGCACCGACGCGCTCGACCTCGCGCTCGCGCCGTTCGTCGCCGCCGCGCTGCAGGTGCACTGGACGGCGCTCACGGCCGCGTTCGCCGCCGATCGCGTCGCCCTCCTCGACACGCCCGGCGTCTGCCCGCTGTGCGGCAGCCTGCCGGTCGCGAGCCTCGTGCGCGCGCGATCGCCGTACCTCGGCTACCGTTACCTGCACTGCGCGCTCTGCGCGACCGAGTGGCACATGGTGCGCGTGCAGTGCAGCCAGTGCGCCGCCATCGGCAAGGACATCGCGTACCACTCGCTCGCGCGCGAGGATGCCGACGAGGCCGCCGTCGTCGCCGACAGCGCCGTGCGCGCCGAGTCGTGCGAAGCGTGCCGGAGCTATCGCAAGATCCTCTACCAGGAGAAGGACACCGCGGTCGAGCCGGTCGCGGACGATCTCGCGAGCCTCGCGCTCGATCTCCTGCTCGCCGAGCGCGGCTACCACCGCGCGAGCGGCAATCCCCTGCTCTGGCAGGCCGGAGGCTGACGATGGACGCGCGCGCCGCCGCCGCGAGCGCGGCGGACCTGCCTTCGCTGGACCGCCTGCTGCGCGACGCCGCGTTCGCCGATCTCCTCGCGCGTCACGGCCGCACGGCGCTCACGGCGGCACTGCGCGATGCGCTCGCGGACCTTCGCGAACGCGCGCTCGCGGGATCGCTCGATGCAAGCTCGCTGGCGCCGGAGCGCATCGCGGAGCGCGTCGGCACCGCGCTCGGCGAAGGCCGCCGCTCGCGCCTTCGCGAGGTGTTCAACCTGACCGGCACTGTCGTGCACACGAATCTCGGTCGCGCCCTCCTGCCCGACGGCGCGATCGAGGCCGTGCGGCGCGTGCTCGGCGCGCCGGTCTCGCTGGAGTTCGATCTCGACGGCGGCCGTCGCGGCGATCGCGACGACGTCGTCGAGGACCTCGTCCGCGAGCTCACCGGCGCCGAAGCCGTGACCGTCGTCAACAACAACGCCGCCGCGGTGCTGCTGCTCCTCAACACGCTCTCGCCGCGGCGCGAAACGATCGTCTCGCGCGGCGAGCTCGTCGAGATCGGCGGCTCGTTCCGCATTCCCGACGTGATGCGCGCCGCCGGCGCGCGCCTGGTCGAAGTCGGCACGACGAACCGCACGCACGTCGCCGACTACGCCGAGGCCGTCGGCCCGCGCACGGCGCTCGTCATGAAGGTGCACGCGAGCAACTACGCGATCGAAGGGTTCACGCACAGCGTCGATGTCGCCGGGCTCGCCACGCTCGCGCACGAAAAAGCGCTCCCGCTCGCCGTCGATCTCGGCAGCGGCACACTGGTCGATCTCGCGGCGTTCGGGCTTCCGCGCGAGCCGACGGTCCGCGAGACGCTAGCGGCCGGCGCCGACCTCGTCACGTTCAGCGGCGACAAGCTGCTCGGCGGCCCGCAGGCCGGGCTCATCGTCGGTCGCGCCGATCTCGTGCATCGACTGCGCCGCAATCCGCTCAAGCGCGCGGTCCGCGTCGGCAAGCTCACGATCGCCGCGCTCGAGGCGGTGCTGATGCTGTATCGCGAGCCCGAATTCCTCGCCGAGCGCCTGACGACGCTGCGTCTCCTTACGCGCGCACCCGGCGCGATCGAAGCACAGGCACGCCGCCTGCTGCCGGTCGTCCAGGAGGCGCTGGGCCCGCACTATCTCGCAACCGCCGAGCCGATGCAGAGCCAGATCGGCAGCGGCGCGCTGCCGGTCGACCGCCTGCCGAGCCACGGCTTCGCGATCCGGCCCGGCACCGGTCGCCGCGGCGGCCTGGATCGTCTCGACGCCGCGCTACGTGCGCTGCCGCGACCGGTGCTCGGCCGCATCGGCGACAGGACGCTCTGGCTCGACCTGCGCTGCCTCGACGAGCGCGACGAAGCCGCATTCGCCGCGCAGTGGACGGCGGCTGCGTTCTCGTCCGACTGACACGCGCATGATCGTCGGCACAGCGGGCCACATCGACCACGGCAAGACCTCGCTCGTGCGCGCGCTGACCGGCGTCGACACCGATCGCCTCAAGGAAGAGAAGGCGCGCGGCATCTCGATCGAGCTCGGCTACGCCTACACGCCGCTCGCGAACGGCGACGTGCTCGGCTTCGTCGACGTGCCCGGCCACGAGCGCTTCGTGCACACGATGGCGGCCGGCGCGAGCGGCATCGATTTCGCGCTCGTCGCGATCGCGGCCGACGACGGCCCGATGCCGCAGACGCGCGAGCATCTCGCGATCCTCGACCTGCTCGGCGTCGCCGAAGGCGCCGTCGCGCTGACGAAGATCGATCGCGTCGATGCCGCCCGGCGCGAGACGGCCGAAGCGAAGATTCGCGCACTGCTGGCTGCGACGCCGTTCGCCGATGCGCCGTGGTTCGCGGTCAATGCGCTCGACGCCGACGACGCCGGCGTCACCGCGCTGCGCGCACACCTGCACGCGACGGCCGAACGAAAGCAGGCGCGCAACGACGCGGGCCTGTTCCGCCTCGCCGTCGACCGCGTGTTCACGCTCGCAGGTCACGGCACGATCGCGACCGGCACCGTGCACGCGGGCCGCGTCCGCGTCGGCGAGACGGTCTCGATCCTGCCGTCGGGCCTCGCAGCGCGCGTGCGCGGCATCCATGCGCAGGGCCGTGCGGCCGACACCGGTCGCGCCGGACAGCGCTGCGCGATCAATCTCGCGGGCATCGACAAGAGCGAGCTCGCGCGCGGCGCGTGGCTCGCCGATCCGCGCCTCTTCGCGCCGACGCTGCGCGTCGATGCGCGCGTGCGTCTCCTCGCGCCGCTCAAGGACGGCGCGCCGGTGCATGTCCATCTCGGCACGACGCACGCCGTCGCGCATTTCGTGCCCCTCGGTCGCTCGTCGCGCGCGCAGCTCGTGTTCGATGCGCCGGTCTGCGCCGTGCCGGGCGACCGCTTCATCCTGCGCGACGCGCAGGCCGCGAACACGATCGGCGGCGGCGTCGTGCTCGATCCGTTCGCGCCGTCGCGGCGCCGCCAGACGTCCGAGCGTCACGCAGCGCTCGATGCGCTGGAGCACCTCGTCGCCGGTGGCGGGGTCGCGCCGCTGCTGGAACAGGCTCGGTACGGTCTCGCTATCGATGCGCTCGTGCGTCTCTGCGGATTGGCGCCCGAGAACATCGCGTTGCCGCCGGCGACGCGCGTCGTCGCGACGCCCGACGGCGATCTCGCGCTCACCGCCGACGCAGGGCGTCGCCTGGGCGAACGCGCCGTCGCAGCGCTCGCCGCCTTTCATGACATGGCGCCGGAGGAGCCCGGTGCGGATCTCGCGCGCCTGCGTCGGATCGTCGCGCCGACGGCCGCGCCGGCGTTATGGCGCGCGCTCATCGACGCGCTCGTCGGCGCGGGATCGATTGCGCGGAGCGGCCCGTGGCTGCATCTGCCGCAGCATCGCGTGACGCTCAGCGACGAGGAGTCGGCGCTCGCGACCGCTCTGCTCCCGCTCGTCGCGGCCGGCCGCTTCGATCCGCCGTGGGTGCGCGATCTCGCGGCGACGCTCGCGACACACGAGGAAGGCGTGCGCCGCACGCTGCGCAAGCTCGAGAGGCACGGCCGCGTTCACCAGGTCGTGCGCGATCTCTTCTACGACAGCGATCGCGTGAGCGAGCTCGCCGCGCTGGCCGCGCAGCTCGCGCGCGAGCACGGCGAGGTCGAGGCCGCCGCATTCCGCGACATGATCGGGCTCGGCCGCAAGCGCGCGATCCAGATCTTGGAGTTCTTCGATCGCGTTGGCTACACTCGCCGCGTCCGCGACGCGCATCGGTTGCGCGGCGACAGCGTCTGGCCACCCGTGTCCTGACGGACGGTCCCGCGAGGAAGGCATGCGCATCCGGTGATGCGGCTGGGCTTCAAACCCAGTTGGGGGCGCCAGCCGCTCCCGGGTAGGTTCGACTCCTGCTGCCTTCCGCCAGTCGGGCGATCCGTGCTTGGATCACCGCTGCGATCGTATGTTGCGTGTCCGTGGTTGGATTAGGCGACTGACATGGCTGCAAACTCGGTTACCACGCCGCCTCGCCTTACTTCGCTCTCGCACGGCGGCGGCTGCGGCTGCAAGATCGCACCCGGCGTACTCGCCGAGCTCCTGAAGGACTCGGCACCGGCGCGCCCCTACGCCGATCTGCTGGTCGGCTCCGAAACCTCGGACGATGCAGCGGTCTGGCGCGTCGACGACGAGCACGCGATCG
>Ga0126377_10003858_pt1 | contig 10740 bp, 6 predicted proteins | sample PanSoiMetPlot_22_FD_92647 | JGI IMG/M metagenome (GOLD analysis project Ga0126377, IMG submission 92647) | Tropical forest soil microbial communities from Panama - MetaG Plot_22 | ecosystem: Environmental > Terrestrial > Soil > Tropical forest > Bulk soil | place: Panama | collected 2016-02-17
GTGCGCGGCGCAGGTTTCATCGAGAACGACAACCAGCGCCTCACCCTGCGCACCAGCGGCCAGGCCATCACTCCGGAGCTGCTGGGCAACACGGTGCTCGTGCACCGCAACAGCGTCAGCGTTCGCCTGAAGGATGTCGCCGCCGTCGTCCTCGGCCCCGCACCCCGGCTTGGCGATGGCCTGGTCAATGGCAAACCGGGCGTGGTCATGTTGGTGGACAGTCAATACGGCGCCAATACCCTCGAGGTCACGGGCGCTGTCGAGCGCGCACTCGCGCAACTGCAACCCTCGCTGGCCGCGGCCAAAGTCACGCTCTATCCCGCACTCTTCCGTCCCGCGAACTTCATCGAGGCCTCGATCGCCAACATCACCCGTGCGCTCGCCATCGGCGGCGTGCTGGTGCTCGCGATGCTGTTCCTGTTCCTCGCCAACCTGCGCGGCGCGCTGATCGCCTTCATCACCATTCCGTTGTCGTTGCTCGCGGCGATCATCGTGCTCGAGGCCTCCGGCGCCTCGCTGAACACGATCACCCTCGGCGGGCTGGCGATCTCGATCGGCGTGGTGATCGACGACGCCATCATCGGATTGGAGAACGTGTGGCGGCGGTTGCGCGAGAACCGGGCGCTGGCGAACGCGCGATCGCCACTTGCAGTGGTTCTCGACGCGACACTCGAGGTGCGCAGCCCGGTCGTCTATGCGACGTTCATCGTGGCGACGGTGTTCTGGCCCGTGCTCATGATGTCGGGCATCAACGGCCGCTTGTTCGCGCCGCTCGCCATCGCGTTCCTGCTCGCGATCTTTGCCTCGCTCGTCATCGCGGTCACGCTCACGCCCGCGCTCTGTTGCACGCTCCTGCCGGCGGCGGACTTCAGGGAGCCGGCGTACATCACACGCCTGAAGGAGCGCCACCGCCAGTGGCTCGCCGCGCTCGCACACCGGCCGCGTGCCGTCATCGTCACTACCGCGTGCGTATGCGTAGTGGCGGCGGCGACGTTGCCGTTTTTCGGCGGCGAATTCCTGCCCGACTTCAAGGAAGGTCACTACGTCCTGCGCACGCTGATGGCGCCGGGCACGTCGCTCCAGACCTCGCGCAGGATCGGCAGCGCGATTGCGCAGGCGCTTCTCAAGATCGAGGACATTCGTTCGGTCTCACAGGCCATCGGACGCGCCGAGCAGGGCGAGGACACCAACGGCGCTGAGTTCAGCGAGTGGCACGTGGAGCTCAAACCCGAGCATCGGGACGAGGACGTGGTCAAGGAGCAGATCCGGGCCACCTTGCGCGGATTTCCCGGCGTTGCGTTCGCCGTCACACCGTTCCTCGGCGAGCGCATCGAGGAAGTACTGTCGGGCGCGCGCGGCGAAGTGGTCGTGAACCTGTTCGGCAGCGACCTCGGCGTACTCGATCGGAAGGCGCAGGAGGTGCGGCGCATCGTGGCGGGCACGCGTGGCGCGGTGGATGTGTTCCTGCAGTCCCAGTCCGGCTCGCCCGAGCTCGCGATTACGCTGCGCCCGGACCGACTGCGGCAATTCGGCTTTCAACCGGTGAACGTGCTCGAGGCCGTGCACACGGCCTACCAGGGCACGACCGTCGCACAGACGTACGAGAACGAGCGGGTCTTCGACGTCAGCGTGATTCTCGACCCGGCGAGCCGCAGTGATGCCGACGCGGTGGGCGCGCTACTGGCGCGCAACAGCGAAGGGCTGCAGCTGCCGCTGCGCGAGCTGGCGGACATCGACTTCACGAGCGGTCGCCACGTGATCGAGCACGAGGGGACGCTGCGCCTGCGCCAGGTCACCTGCGACGTCGAGGATCGTGATGTCGCCTCGTTCGTGAGCGAGCTCAAGCGCAGGATCGCCGCGCAGCTCACGCTGCCACCGGACGTCACGCTCGCCTACGCCGGCGCCGCCGAGGCCGAGCGACAGGCGCGGCTGGAATTGCTGCTGCATTCGCTGATCGTCGCCGTGGTGATCGCGGTGCTGCTGTCGCTCGTGTTCCACGACGCGCGCAGCGTGCTGCTGGTGCTCGCCAACCTGCCGTTTGCCCTGACCGGTGGTGTCGCCGCGGTGGTACTCAGCGGCGGATCGCTCTCGGTCGGCTCACTCGTCGGCTTCATCGCGCTGTTCGGCATCAGCATGCGCAACTCGATCCTGCTCATGTCGCACTACGAGAACCTGGTACTGCAGGAAGGCCAGGAGTGGAACCTGCAGACCGCGATCCGCGGTGCCGGTGAGCGCGTGGTCCCGATCCTGATGACGGCGTTGGTCGTCGCCCTCGGACTGCTGCCGATCGCCTTGCAGGCGGAGCAGGCGGGCAAGGAGATCGAGGGTCCGATGGCGATCGTCATCCTTGGCGGACTTACAACGTCCACCGTTCTCAACCTGATGGTGCTGCCGACGCTCGCCCTGCGTTACGCCCGGTTCAAGAAGTCCTGAAGCAGCCTGCCGAGTGCTTGCCAGCAGGCGCGCCACCATGCAAGGCTCGCGCAATGTTCCACCTCCAGGAACGCATCGAACGCCTGCTGTTCGAGCCGAGCGGCCTGCCCGTCGAGCATGCCTGGGCGCCGGTGCTGCGCGTTCTGCGCTACGTCTACGCGATCCTGCGCGATCTGTGGAAGGGCGATCTCAACCTGCGCGCGATGAGCCTGGTGTACACCATGCTGCTCGCCATCGTGCCGCTGCTGGCATTCGCGTTCTCGGTGCTCAAGGGCATGGGCATCCACCGCGATCTCGAGCCGCTGCTCTACGAATTCTTCCGGCCGGTGGGCGATCAGGCGGGCGAGCTCACGCTGCGCGTCATGAGCTTCGTCGACAAGATCCAGAGCGGCGTGCTCGGCTCGCTCGGCCTCGCGTTCCTCATCTACACCGTCATCGCCACGATCCAGAAAGTCGAGGAGAGCCTGAACTTCGTCTGGCGCGTCGAGCGGCCGCGCAGCTGGGCGCGGCGTATCAGCGAGTACCTGAGTCTCATGATCGTCGGCCCGATCCTCATCGTCGCCGCCTTCGGTCTCACCGCGAGTCTCGGCAGCACCTCGATCGTGCGCTGGCTCCATTCCTACGAGCCGTTCGGCACCGTGATGTACATCGGCGGCAAGATCGCCCCGTACGTGCTGGTCACCGCACTCTTCGCCTTCATGTACTCGTTCATTCCCAACACGCGCGTGCGCACGGTGCCGGCGCTGATCGGCGGCCTCGCTGCGGGTGTGCTGTGGGTGCTGGCGGGAGCCGCATTCGCCGCGTTCGTGCGCTATGTCTCCAGGCTCACGGTGATATACGCCGGCTTCGCGATCATCCTCACCGCGCTCATCTGGATCTACCTCGCGTGGCTCATCGTCCTCATCGGCGCGCAGATCTCGTTCTACGTGCAGAACCCGCAGTACCTGCGCGTGGGCCAGGTGGAGCTACGCCTCACCAGCAGTCTCGCCGAGCGACTCGCGCTCAACGTGATGACACTGGTCGGCGAGGACTACCGCGCCGGCAAGAAACGCTGGACGACGAACGCGCTGGCGCTGCGCTTCGATATACCCGGCGCGACGCTCGCGATCGTGATCCATTCGCTCGAGAGCGCGGGCCTCCTGGTCGCGACCGAGGACGAGACCTGGATGCCCGGCCGCGACATCGGCGAGATCACGCTGGCCGACATCGCCGATGCGGCACGCCGCCACCACGGTGGCGAACCGCGCGTACACGTGCGTGGCACGCGCGTCGCGGATGACCTGGCGGCCGAGATCGACGCTGCAATCCACGAGCGCTTCAAGGACAAGACGCTGCGCGACCTCCTGCAGGGAGAGGTCTCCTAGGGAAGCAGAGCCTGCCTTGAGCCTTCTGGCGCTGCCTGGCGGGCTGGCATGAGGCGGCTCACGCCGGCCGCGCGGCGGTCAATTCGTGACGCCGCTCTCAGTTCCGGTGAATTCCACGTCAACGCTCGGTTGGCGTCCCGGCGACACGCCGACGCTGTGATTGCCGTCATTACGTTCAATCGCGACTCCGTCGATGCTACGGTTTCAATGGCCAGTACTGACCCCTTCTCGCAGCTGCGCGGGCCCGCCAAGGCCGCGTTTTTCGAGCCGTATGCGCGTCTCGTGCAGGTGCTCTATGCGCGCGCGCGTGGGGTCATCTTCTACGACGCCCGCGGCAAGATGATCTGGCAGAAGGATGCGGACGTCGAAGGCACGCTCTCGGGCCAGGTACGCGCCCTGGTGCAGGAAGCCGCCGATCCCGACAAGGGCCGACGCAACGGCTCCGAACGGCTGTTGAAGGATTCGACCCCCTCATATCTGCTGTGGCTGCGCGATGACCGCGAGGAGCCGCTCGGCATCCTGGGCGTGACCTGCAAGCCGCCGCCCGGCCGCACCCCGGCAGCGACGATCGCCGAGGTCGAGAAGAGCCTGCAGCCGCTCCTGCAGTGCATCGCCCGCGAGCTCGCGACCCTGCGCAAGGTGCCGGGCGAGACGCAACAGGACCAGTCCGCTTCCAGGCTCCAGGACTTCGAATGGCTCGCCGACAAGGCGCTGCCACTCATCAACAGCGCCAGCAGCGCAGAACCGCTGCGCGAGCTGCTGGCCGCGATCCTGTCACGCACCGACTCGGCTCTCGGCGCGGTGGTCGTGCCGGACAGCTCGATCCGCGTGATCGTGGAATCACCGGGCTGGAGCAGCGAGACCGCCAAGGATGCGCTGCGCCGTGCGCACCGGCAGGTTCTCTCGTGGGTACAGCTCGAGAGACGCACCTTCCTCAGCAGCCGCACGTTCAAGCAGGAGAGCGACCGCGACTCCGACGACGATTCGTTCGCGGGTCTCATTGCCGAGCCCGAGCCGGAGCCGAAGCCCGCGAAGGATGCGGGCTCGCTCTCCTACCACGTGATCGCCACACCGATCCTGCAGCAGCCGGATCGCCCCATCGGCTATGTCGCGCTGCTGCGTTCGCCATTCGCCACCGAGTTCGGTGACAAAGAGCAACAGCTGCTCGAGCGCCTGAGCCCGCTGATGCCGGCGCTGATCGAACGCGACTACGACTCCCTCACCAACCTGCGCTCGGCCGCGGGGCTCGAGCGTGCGCTGCGCTCCTTTCCCACCACCGAGAGCAGCGGCGCGAGCGTGATCTTCTTCGACCTGGTCGGACTCGGCGCCTACAACCGTGACCGCGGCGCGGCGGAAGCGGATCGGCTGATCCGCGACGTCGCCAAGCTCCTGCGCCCGCCGCAGCTGCCCGAGGGCACGATCTGCGCGCGGCTCGGCGGCGGCCACTTCGCCTGCCTGTTGTCGCGCCAGCATGCCGAGAACGCCGAAGACATCGCGCGCCGCGTGCGCGAGGCGTCGGGCAAACAGAATCAGTCCAAGCGCTCCACCGATACGCGTCCGGAATTGTGCAGTGGCATCGCCGCGGTCGCTCCGACGGCGGCCGGATTGCGACACGCACTGATTACTGCGCGAGCGGCTGCGCAGCCCGCGCAACCGGCGCGAGCACCGGGCCGCGACAGCCCCAGGCTCCCGGAAGTCGACTTTGCCGAGATCGTGCCGGAGTCCTCGCGCATGCTGATCCCGGTGCGCCTGCGCGAGGCGCTGCGCGATAACCGCCTCAAGCTCTACGCGCAGCCGATGCGGCCGGTCCGCGACCCGAAGCGCGCCGTACGCCTGGAACTGCTGCCGCGCATCGTCGATGAAGGTGGCACGCTGATTCCGCCCGCGGAATTTCTTTCCACCGGCTCTGACCGCGATGCCCTGCTCGAGCTCGATCGGTGGGTGATGAGCACGGCGCTGAGCGCGCTGGCAGCACGCGGCCCGCAGGCGCGCGCACGGACCATCGAGCTCGCGCTCAACATCTCGGCTCGCTCGCTGGAAGTCGCGGATTTCCACGACTGGGTGGCCGAGCAGCTGCGCCGCGAGGTGCTGCCGGCCGAGCAGTGGCTGTTCGAGATCGCCGAGACCACGGCCGCGAATCATGGCCGTGACGTCGCACGCTTCGCCAAGCGCATGCTGCGCGCGGGCGCGCGCATCGTGATCGACAACGTGGGTGGCGCGGCCTGCGGACGCCTGCAGGCGCACGGCGCGAGCTCCATCAAGATGGACGGCGCGCTGCTGCGCGACGTGGTCAAGGACGTGCGCGCACAGCGGCTGGTGGAAGCCCTGGCGCAATGGGCGAGCGCGAGTCGCATGGACACGGTCGCGGCGCAGGTCGAGAGCGAACAAGTGCGCGACTGGCTCACGCAACTCGGAGTCGACTACATCCAGGGATACGCCGTGAGCAAGCCGCAGCCGCTCGAGGAAGTGCTCGACGAGCTGCTCGGCGCCAACGTCACCAGCAACGCACTGGTCGGCTAAAACAATCGCTCGACTGATCGCGCGCGTCTGGCGGGGCTTCGATCGGGTGAGCCCTTTCGAGAACGCCGTAAATACATCCCTGTAGGCTCCGTGAAAAACGTCCTGGTTTTCACGGTCTCGAAAGGGCTTGCCTGACCGAAACCCCGCTAAGAAGTTAGCGCGCGCTCAGTCGCCGGCGATGGTCATCTCGCCGAGCAGCACGGAGCCGGTGCGCACCGCGCCGCGCAGGTCGACATCACTGCCGATCGCGGCGACGCCGAGCAGCATCTCGCGCAGGTTCCCTGCGATCGTGATCTCGTGCACTGGGTACTGGATCCGGCCGCCTTCCACCCAGAAGCCCGACGCGCCGCGCGAATAGTCGCCGGTCACGGTGTTGACGCCCTGACCCATCAGCTCGGTCACCAGCAGTCCGCGATCCATGCGCCGCAGCAGCGCCTGCTGATCGTCGCTGCCATGCGAGATGATCAGGTTGTGCACGCCGCCGGCGTTGCCCGTGGTCTGCAGCCCGAGCTTGCGCGCCGAGTAGGCGCTCAGGATGTAGCCCTGCAGGACGCCGTCCTTGACGAGTTCGCGATCGCGCGTCGCCACGCCTTCGTTGTCGAAAGCGGAGCTCGCGATGCCCTTGAGGATGTGCGGACGCTCCGAGATCTGCAGCCAGGCCGGAAACACCGGCTGGCCGGCGGCGCCGAGCAGGAACGATGAGCGCCGATACTGGCTGCCGCCGCGGATGGCGGTGAGGAAATGGCCGAAGAAGCCGCGCGCCATCTCGGGCGTGAACATCACCGGAGCGCGTCGTGTGGTCAGCTTGCGCGAGCCGAGGCGCGCGATCGTGCGCTCGGCGCTCTCGCGCCCGACGTGCTCGGCGTTCTCCAGCTCGCGCCAGTCGCGCGAGGTCGTGTACCAGTAGTCACGCTGCATCTCGTCGCCTTCGCTCGCGACCACGGCGCAGCTCACGCTGTGCGAAGAGCTCGCATAGCCGCCGATGAAGCCGTGGCTGTTGCCGTAGACACGCATGCCCCGATGCGTGCCGAGTGAAGCGCCTTCGGAGTTGCGCACGCGCGAGTCCACGGCGAGCGCAGCCGCCTCGCAGGCGCGCGCGATCTCGATCGACGCTTCCGGCGCGATGTCCCACGGGTGTGACAGCGAGAGATCCTGCAGGTCGTGCGCCATCAGCCCGGCATCGGCAAGCCCCGCGCATTCATCCGCAGCGGTGAAGCGCGCGATGCTGCAGGCCTTGAGCACCGTGTCGCGAATCGCTTCGCGACGCAGGTCCGCGGTGCTCGCCGAGCCCTTGCGGTGATCGAAATACACGGTGATGCCGAGACCACGATCGCGCTGGTACTCGAGCGTATCCACTTCACCGAGACGCACGGTGACGTTCAGCCCGGTGTCGACGCTGACTCCGACTTCCGCCTGCGCGGCGCGCTCGGTGCGCGCCTCCTCGAGCGCGTAGGCGACGAGCGCTTCGAGATCGCTGCGCGTGAGGGAAACGACGGCCTGCTCTGCAGCTGGCATGTGGGAACCTGTGCGACCTGCGGGAGGCCCGGGATTCTATCCGCCGGATTGCCAATGCGCACCCCTCACCGGATACTCGGCGCAGTTTCCTCCCGCTGGAAGCCCGCGCCGCATGATTCGCAGGCGTCATGACGATCTCGAACCGGATGCCGAACGCCCCAGCAAGGGCGCCCGCAAGCGCGAGGCGCACGACCTGCAGGCGCTCGGCGAGGAGCTGATCGGCCTGCCGGACGAAGTGCTCGAGGAGCTGCAGCTCCCGGAGAACCTGCGCGATGCGGTGCTCGCGGCGCGGCGCTTTTCGAGCCACGGCGCGCAGCTGCGCCAGCGTCAGTACATCGGCAAGCTGATGCGCAAGGTCGACGCCGAATCGATCCGCGCCGCCGTGCAGGTGCGTCGCCAGCAGCAGGATGCCGCGGCCCGCCAGTTCAAGCGCATCGAGCAATGGCGCGAGCGGCTGTTGCGCGAACCCGAGACGGCACTCGCCGACCTGCTCGCCGAGCATCCCCAGGCGGACGCTGCGCGGCTGCGCGTGCTGATTGCGAATGCCACGGAAGAGGCGCGACAGGGCAGTGCGCCGCGCGCGGCACGCGAATTGTTTCACAGCTTGCGCGATCTGCTGGCAGCAGCAGCGGCTTGAAGTCATGGCGCCGCCGGTCGTCGCGGCGGCGCGTGCTACACTTCGCGCATGCAACCGCTGGTCGGCATCATCATGGGCTCCTCGTCCGATTGGGAGACGATGCGCCAGGCCGCGGAAATCCTCGAGCGTCTCGGCGTGCCACACGAAGTGCGCGTGATCTCCGCGCACCGCACACCTGACTTGCTGTTCGAGTACGCAGGCACGGCACAGCAGCGCGGGCTCGAAGTGATCATCGCCGGCGCGGGCGGCGCCGCACACTTGCCGGGCATGACCGCGGCAAAAACTTCAATCCCCGTGCTCGGTGTGCCGGTGCAGTCGAAGACGCTGAGCGGTCTGGACTCTCTCTTGTCCATCGTGCAGATGCCGGCCGGTATTCCGGTGGCCACGGTCGCGATCGGAGCGGCCGGCGCCACGAACGCAGGCCTGCTCGCCGCGGCCATCCTTGCCAACAAACATCCCCAGGTCGAACAGGCGCTCAAGGCGTACCGTCAGAAGCAGACCGAGGAAGTGCTGAAGGCCGGCGACCCGCGCCGGAGCACAGCGCCCACCGGATGAAGATCGGCATCATCGGTGCGGGCCAGCTCGGACGCATGCTGGCCCTGGCAGGTTTTCCGCTGGGTCTTTCGTTTCGCTTCATCGACCGTAGCCCCGACGCGCCCGGCGGCCAGGTCGCGCCGCTTCGTGTCGGCGCACTCGATGATGTAACGCTGCTCGGCGAGCTCGCGCGCGAAGTCGACGTCGTCACTTTCGACTGGGAGAACGTGTCGGCAGCCGGTCTCGCGGCGATCGAAGCGCAAACGACTGTGCTTCCGCCCGCCGCTGCGCTTGCGACTTCGCAAGATCGGCTGGCCGAGAAAGAGCTGTTCCGGCAGCTGCGCATTCCCACGCCCGAGTTCGCCGCTGTCGACTCCGAGCGCGATCTCGAGCGCGCCGTCGCGCGCGTCGGGTTGCCGGGCGTGCTCAAGACGCGCCGGCTCGGCTACGACGGGAAGGGCCAGAAGGTGTTGCGCAGCGCCGCCGACGTTGCGCCAGCCTGGCAGGAACTGGGCGCACAGGCGCTCATCTACGAATCATTCGTCGACTTCAGCCGTGAAGTCTCGATCATCGGCGCGCGCGGACGCAGCGGCGAGACTCGCTTCTACCCTCTCGCGGCCAACGTGCATCGCGAGGGGATCCTGAGCCACTCGATCGCGCCCTACTCGAACCGCGGCTTACAGCGGCTCGCCGAGCGTTATCTGCGCGCGGTGTTTGCCCGGTTCAGTTATGCCGGCGTCCTTGCCATCGAGTTCTTCGTGGTGCGCGGCCGCCTGCTCGCGAACGAGATGGCGCCGCGGGTGCACAACTCCGGGCACTGGACCATCGAAGGGGCGGTGACCAGCCAGTTCGAGAACCACCTGCGCGCCATCGTGGGCTGGCCGCTGGGAAGCACCGCGCCCACCGGGCACTCGGCCATGCTGAATTTCATCGGTCGCATGCCGGAGCGCGCCCGCTGGCTGAAGGAACCCAACCTCTTCTATCACGACTACGGAAAGGAGCCGCGCGAGCGGCGCAAACTCGGCCATTGCACGGTGCTGGAAGCGAGTGCCGCGGCACGCGATCGTCGCCTGAAGGGACTGTTGCGGCTGCGGGAGCGCTCGATTTCTGTTGCCTGAGAGATTCCCTTACACTTGCGCAAAACCGGCACGCCTGACGTGCCCACTCGGGTCCCAGGATGTATCTCGAGCTGTTCAAACTCAACGAGCTGCCGTTCCGCCTCAGTCCGGATCCTGCCTTTCTTTACCTGAGCAAGCACCATGCGCGCGCCAAGGCGTACATGGAATCGACCATCTGGTTCACGGACGGCTTCGTGGTCATCACCGGGGAGATCGGCTCGGGCAAGACCACGCTGATCGAGACTTTCCTGCGCGAGCTGGAGAAGGACGTCGTGGTCGCTCAGGTCAACCAGACGCAGCTCTCGCCGACCGAGTTCCTGCAGGCCGTGCTGGTGCAGTTCGGCTTCTCGCCGTTCAAGATGAAGAAAGCCGAGGTGCTGAGCACGCTCAACAGTTTTCTCATCGAGCAATACGCCAACAACCGCAAGGTGCTGCTGATCGTCGATGAGGCGCAGAACCTGAGCAACCGCGTGCTGGAGGAGATCCGGTTGCTGTCGGGCGTCGAAACCACCAAGGAAAAGGTCCTGCGCATCATTCTCGCCGGGCAGCCGGAGCTCAACGAGAAGCTCATGTCATCCGAGCTGGTGCAGCTCGCACAGCGCATCCGGCTGCGCTTTCA
>Ga0126377_10003859_pt1 | contig 10740 bp, 10 predicted proteins | sample PanSoiMetPlot_22_FD_92647 | JGI IMG/M metagenome (GOLD analysis project Ga0126377, IMG submission 92647) | Tropical forest soil microbial communities from Panama - MetaG Plot_22 | ecosystem: Environmental > Terrestrial > Soil > Tropical forest > Bulk soil | place: Panama | collected 2016-02-17
ATGAGCTCCGGTCCCCCGGACCCCGGGTCGACCGGGGGACCCGCATGAGCTCCGGTCCCCCGGACCCCGGGTCGACCGGGGGACCCGCATGAGCTCCGGTCCCCCGGACCCCGAGTCGACCGGGGGACCCGCATGAGCTCCGGTCCCCCGGACCCCCCGGGCGCGCTCACCGAGGCCGCGGTCCTGCGGCTGTTCGAGCAGACCGGCGGGCTGCGGCGCGGCCACTTCGTACTCTCCAGCGGTCGACACGGCGACACCTACCTGCAGTGCGCCGTCGTGCTCCAGTGGCCGGCGGTCGCCGAGGCGCTCGGGCGGGCGCTCGCCGACCGCTCCCGGCAGGCGTACGGGGACGTCGGCGCCGTGGTCGGCCCGGCGATGGGCGGCATCGTGATCGGGCACGAGGTCGCACGCGCGCTCGGGGTGCGGATGCTGTTCGCCGAGCGGCGGCCGGGCGGCGGCCGCCAGCTCGCCCTGCGGCGGTCGTTCGCGCTCCGGCCGGGCGAGCGCGCGCTGATCGTCGAGGACGTCGTCACCACCGGCGGGTCGGTCGTCGAGGTCGCCGGACTTGTCGAGCGGGCTGGCGGCGAGGTCGCCGGCACGGCCGCGATCGTCGACCGGCCGACCGCCCGCGACCCGCGCCTCGGACCGGTGTCCGCCCTGGTCAGGGTGGAGACGCCGGCCTGGGAGCCGGGCGTTTGCCCACGCTGCGCCGAGGGCATGCCGGTCGAGGCTCCCGGGAGCCGACAGGCGGCGGCTCCCGAGCCGTGACGGGAGGTGTGCGCCTCGTCCGACCGCACCCTGCAAATCGGATTGCGCGCTGACCTGCGCGAATGGATTGTGGCCAGCGCGCTGGTGTGCATAGAATCCGCGCGCTGCACAATCCGGTCACGTCGCGGGGGCCTGGCGGCCATCGCAGGGCGCCATATCAAAGTACCCCGCCCGAGAGGAGGCTCCATGCCCCTGCCAGTACTGACGGACGAGCAACGCCAGCAGGCGCTGGCAAAGGCCGCCGAGGCGCGGCGCAAGCGCGCAGAGCTGAAGGCGCAGCTGAAGAGCGGCAACCTGGCGCTGCGGCAGGTGCTCAACCAGAACGACGAGATCGTCGGCAAGATGAAGGTCTCCCAGGTGCTGGAGAACCTGCCCGGCATCGGCAAGGTGCGGGCGCGCAAGCTCATGGAGCGCCTGGACATCTCCGAGTCGCGGCGGGTGCGCGGCCTGGGCGCCAAGCAGAAGGAGGCACTGCTCGCCGAGTTCGGCGGCAAGTAGCTCTCGGCAGTGGTGGCTGGCCGGCAGGGTCGGATCATCGTTGTCAGCGGCCCCTCCGGGGTCGGCAAGGGGGCGCTCGTCGCCCGCCTGACGTCCGCGATGCCCGACCTGCACCTGTCGGTCTCGGCCACCACCCGGCCCTCTCGGCCCGGTGAGGCGCACGGGGTCCACTACCATTTCGTGACCCCCGAGCGCTTCCAGGAGCTCGTCGACGGCGACGGGTTCCTCGAGTGGGCCGACGTCTTCGGACGCCGCTACGGGACGCCGCGCGCGGAGGTGGAGCAGGCGCTCGCTGCCGGCCGCGACGTCGTCCTGGAGGTCAACATCGACGGCGCCCGCCAGGTTCGTGCGCGGGCGCCGGACGCTCTGCTGATCTTCCTCAAGCCACCCAGCCTGGCCGAGCTCGAGCGCCGGCTACGCTCGCGCGGGACGGAGCCGGAGGACCAGATCCGCCGCCGGCTCGCGGCCGCCCGCGCGGAGCTGGCCGCCGAGGACGAGTTCGACGACAGCGTCGTCAACGACGACCTGGAGACCGCGGTCAAGGAGCTCGGGGCGGTCGTCGCCCGCCATCGCGGCCGCACCCCCCCGTGACCCCCGCCAGGGGGTCCGGGGGACCTTGAGCAGATGCGGGTCCCCCGCAAGCCGGGGTGGGCTACCCTGGAGCTCGGCACCGCCCGCGGCGGCGGCGCACCCCGCCCACCGACGACACCGTGTGAAGGAGCATCGCCACCCGATGATCGAACCAAGGATCGACGACCTGCTCCAGCACGTCGACTCCAAGTACACCCTGGTGATCCTGGCCGCCCGGCGGGCGCGCCAGATCAACGGCTACTACGCGCAGCTCGGCGAGGGCATCGGCGAGTTCGTCCCGCCGATGGTCGACGCCGGCCCCAACCGCAAGGCGCTCTCGGTCGCGCTCCAGGAGATCACCGAGGGCAAGCTCGAGTGGGAGCGGCCGGCGCAGGTCGCCGAGTCCATCAAGTAACCGCCGGCGGATGGCCGGCGACCCCGCGCTCGCGGGCGCCCGCGTCCTGCTCGGGGTCAGCGGCGGGATCGCCGCCTACAAGGCCGCCGAGCTGGCCCGGGCGCTGCAGCGCGCGGGCGCGCAGGTGCAGCCGCTGCTGACCGCCGACGCCGAGCGGCTGGTCACGCGCGCGACCTTCGCCGCGCTCAGCGGTCGCCGCGTGCCCGCCTCCATTTGGGACGACCCCGCCGCGGTGGAGCACGTCGCGCTCGCCCGCTGGGGCGACCTGCTGGTGGTCGCGCCGGCCACCGCCCACACCCTCGCGCGCCTGGCCGCCGGGCTCGCCGACGACCTGCTCACCGCCGTCGCGCTGGCGTTCCCCGGCCCGGTCGTGGTCGCCCCCGCGATGCACGCCGAGATGTGGGAGCACCCCGCCACCAGGCGCAACCTCGACACCCTGCGCGCCCGGGGGGTCGCGGTCGTCCCGCCCGCGACCGGGCCGCTGACCTCCGGCGACGTCGGCGTCGGCCGCTTGGCGGAGACGGACGCGATCCTCGCCGCGGCCGCCGCGGCCCGGCGCGCCGCGCCCGGCCCGCTCGACGGCCTGCGGGTGCTGGTCAGCCTCGGCGGCACCCGCGAGCCGATCGACCCCGTGCGCTACATCGGCAACCGCTCCTCGGGCCGCATGGGCGCCGCGGTCGTCGCCGAGGCGCTGCGCCGCGGCGCCTCGGTCACCGCCGTCGCCGCCACCACGGTCGTGCCGGTCCCCGACGGCGCCCGCGCGCTGCGGGTGGAGACCGCCCAACAGCTGTACGAGGCGGTGCTGGCCGAGGCCGGGGAGCACGACGTCGTCGTCATGGCCGCCGCCGTCGCCGACTTCCGGCCCAAGGCGCCCGCGGCCGGCAAGCTCAAGAAGGACCGCGGCGTCCCCGAGCTGGTGCTGGAGCCGACCCCGGACACCCTCGCCGAGCTGGGCCGGCGGCGGCGGGCGGGACAGCTCCTGGTCGGGTTCGCGGCCGAGACCTCCGACCACCTCGCGGGCGGCCGCGCCAAGCTCGAGCGCAAGCGGCTGGACCTGGTGGTCGTCAACCACGTCGAGGGCGAGCGGTCGGCGTTCGGCGCCGACCGCGCCGACGCCTACCTGGTCGACGCCGAGCAGGTCCGCACGCTCACCGGCGCCGCCAAGGACGAGGTGGCGGGCCACCTGCTCGACTGGGTCCAGGCGCACCTGCGGCGCTGAGCCCGTGCGCCCGGCGCCTCGTTTGCTCCCGGCGCCGCGCCGCGGCTACGCTCGCGGGACGATTGGGCGGCGTGCCCCGTGCTCCTGCCGCCCACGCTGACGGCCGCCGGCCCGCAGGCCGAAGCGGCGGCGTCACCACCAGGCTTGGAGGCAGGTCCGTGGCAAACCGCTACCTCTTCACGTCGGAGTCGGTGACCGAGGGTCACCCCGACAAGATGGCCGACCAGATCTCCGACGCGGTGCTGGACGCGATCCTCGTGGAGGACCCCACCGGGCGAGTCGCGTGCGAGACGCTGATCACCACCGGGCTGGTCGTCGTGGCCGGCGAGATCTCCACGTCCACCTACGTGGACATCCCGAGCATCGTGCGGCGCACGATCCTGGAGATCGGCTACGACCGCGCCAAGTACGGTTTCGACGGCTCCACCTGCGGCGTCACCGTGGCGATCGACGAGCAGTCGGCCGACATCGCCCAGGGCGTCGACCACGCCTTCGAGGAGCGGGCCGGCGACACCGACCCGCTGGACGCCCAGGGCGCCGGTGACCAGGGCATGATGGTCGGGTTCGCGTGCAACGAGACGCCCGAGCTGATGCCGCTGCCGATCGCGCTCGCGCACCGGCTGTCCCACCGGCTCGCCGCGGTCCGCAAGTCCGGGCTCGTCCCCTACCTGCGTCCCGACGGCAAGACCCAGGTCACCGTCGAGTACGAGGACGGCCGGCCGGTCCGCCTGGACACCGTGGTGGTGTCCACCCAGCACGGCCCCGACATCGACCTGGACACCCTGCTCACCCCCGACATCCGCGAACACGTCATCGACGCGGTGGTGCCCGACGACGTCGCCATCGAGGGCGTGCGGGTGTTCGTCAACCCCACCGGCCGCTTCGAGAAGGGCGGCCCCTGCGCCGACACCGGCCTGACCGGCCGCAAGATCATCGTCGACACCTACGGCGGCGCCGCCCGCCACGGCGGCGGCGCCTTCAGCGGCAAGGACCCCACCAAGGTCGACCGCTCGGCCGCGTACGCGGTCCGCTGGGTCGCCAAGAACGTCGTCGCCGCCGGCCTCGCCGAGCGCTGCGAGGTCCAGGTCGCCTACGCCATCGGCGTCGCGCACCCGGTCAGCGTGTTCGTGGAGACCTTCGGTACCGAGCAGGTCGACCCCGAGAAGCTCGGCAAGCTCCTGCCCGACTTCTTCGACCTGCGTCCCGCCGCGATCGTGCGCGACCTCAACCTGCGCCGGCCGATCTACCGCCGCACCGCGGCCTACGGGCACTTCGGCCGCACCGAGCCGGAGTTCACCTGGGAGTCCACCAGCCGCGCCGAGGAGCTGGCCAAGGCCGCGGCCTCGCTGTAGCCCGCCACCCCCCGGTGCCCGGGCCGCCGGCCGGCGTGCTGGTCGCCGTGGACATCGGCCTGCTCCACCTGGACCGCCCGTTCGCCTATCGGCTGCCCGCCGGCGTGGACGCGCCACCCGTCGGCACCCGGGTCAAGGTGCCGTTCGGCGGGCGGCGGGTCGACGCGTTCGTCCTCGGGCCCGCCGCCGAGCTGCCGCCCGACAGCCGCGAGCTGGAGCGGGTCGTCTCGGCCGTGCCCGCGTTCGGCGCGCGCGAGCTGGCGCTGGCCCGCTGGGTGGCCGACCGCTACGCCGCGTCGCTCGCCGACACGCTGCGGCTGGCCCTGGCCGCGCGCGTCGCCGCGGTCGAGCGCGCCGCGGACGCCGCGGAGGACGACCGGGCCGCGGAGGACGCGGATGCGGCCGCCGGCGCCGGCGGGGGGGCCGCGGCCCCCGGGCCGTCGGAGGCCGCGGCGCGCCCGCGGGCCGGCGCGACGGCGCCCGCGGGGCTCGACGCGCTGCAGCCCGGGGAGGTCGCGTGGTGGCGGCCGTCGGCCGGCGAGGACCGCGGGGAGCGCGTCGCCGACCTCGTCGAGGCGACCGTCGCCCGGGGTCTCGGGGCCATCGTGCTCGCTCCGGAGGTGACGGCCGGCTCCCCGGTCGCCGACGCGGTCCGCGCGCGCGTGCGTGGCGTCGCCGACCTGTCCGGCGCCTCCGACCGGGCCCGCTACCGCGCCTGGCTCGCGCTCACCCGCGGCCGCAGCCGGGTCGCGCTCGGTGGCCGTTCGGCGGTGTTCGCCCCGGTCGACCGCCTCGGCCTCCTCGTCGTCGACGACGAGGCGAGCCACCTGCTCAAGGAGCAGCGCAGCCCCCGCTACCACGCGCGGACCGTGGCGCTGCACCGGGCCCGCGGCGAGCAGGCGGCGTGCCTGCTGGTCGGCACGGTCCCCTCCGCGGAGGCCGCCGCGGCGCTCGCCGGCGGCGGCCGCAGGCCCGACCGGCCGCACTGGCGGCTGCTCGTCCCGGACCGCGGCCGCGAGCGCCCGCTCGCGCCGCTGGTCGAAGTGGTCGACCCCGACGACGAGGGGCCGTCCGGCCGGCGCCTGCACCCGCGCGGGCTGCGCGTCCTGCGCGAGGCCCTGACGCGCGGCGAGAGCGCGTACGTGCTGGTGCCCCGCCGCGGCCCGGCGGTGCGGGCCGGCGCGCCGGCCCGCACCGCCGGGCAGGTCGCCGCGGAGCTGGGCCGCGCCCTGGGGCCGGGCGCCGCGGTCTGGCGGCTGGACCGCGAGGTCCTGGAGGCCGGGGCCGAGCCGCCGTGGGCGGGCAGCGGCCACGGGGTGGTCGTGGGCACGGTCGCCGGCGTGAAGGACCGCCCGCCGATCGCCGGTTGCCGGACCGTGATCGTCGTCGGCGCGGACGCGGCGCTGGCCCAGGCCGAGGTCCGGGCCGCCGAGGACGCGCTGCGCACGTGGTGGCGGGCGGCGCTGTGGTGCGGACCGCGCGGCGGGGGCGGGCGGATGGTGCTGCAGACCCGCTCGGGCGGCCACCACGCGGTCCAGGCGCTGGTCCGCTTCGACCCGGACCACTTCTGGCGGCACGAGCTGCCCCGCCGCGCCGAGGCCGGCTTCCCGCCCGCGCGCGCGCTCGTCCTGATCGAGGGGCCGGAGCCGGACCAGGCCGGGCAGGCGCTGGGCCTGGTGCGCTCGGCGCTCGGCCGCCGCGCCGAGCTGCTCGGCCCGGCGGGCATGGGGCGGGGCTGGCGTATCATCGCCAAGGTCGACGACGCGGCCGCGGCGGCGCTCGCACTGCGGCCGGCGCTTGCCGAGGCCTCCCGCAGTGGCCGGCTCCGGCTCGCGGTCGACGTCGATCCCCTGGAGGTGCTGGCCGCCGCTCGCGCGGCCGGCGGTTGACGCCCGCGCCCGGGCGCCTGGATCGTGATGGAGGACCGTGGTGGCCCTGCTCGACATCCGGCTCTACGGCGACCCGGTGCTCAAGGAGCGCTCCGCCCCGGTCACCGCGTTCGACCGTCGGCTCGCCCGCTTCGCCGACGACCTGCTGGAGACGCTGCGCGCCGCGAACGGGGTCGGCCTCGCCGCCCCCCAGGTCGGCGTGCTCCAGCGCGTGTTCGCCTACGACCTCGGCGTCGACGAGGACACCGGCGAGCACCCCTTCGGCGTGGTGGTCAACCCGCAGATCGTCCACGCCGAGGGCGAGCAGACCGGCGACGAGGGCTGCCTGTCGCTGCCCGGGCTGTTCTTCGAGCTGGCCCGCGCGCAGGCGGTGCGCGTCGCCGGGCGGGATCCCGCCGGCGCCGACCTGGAGCTCACCGGCGAGGGGATGCTCGCCCGGGTCTTCCAGCACGAGATCGACCATCTCGACGGCGTGCTCTTCATCGACCTGCTGCCCCGCGGGGAACGCAAGCAGGCCCTGCGGGAGTGGCGCGAGCGCGAGTTCGACCTGGAGTTCGGGGGCGCCGCGCCGCACCTGCACCGCTCCGGCGGCCAGCGCGCGGCGCTGTAGAGCCGTCCGCGTGCGCGTCGTCTACTTCGGCACCCCGCAGGCGGCGGTCCCGCCGCTGCGGGCGCTGCTCGACTCCGGGCATGACCTGGCCGCGGTGGTCACCCGCCCCGACAAGCCTCGCGACCACACCGGCGGGCGCCCCTCGCCCTCGCCGGTCAAGCGCGTCGCCGAGGCGGCGGGCCTGCCCGTGCTCCAGCCCGCGCGCGGGCGCGACCCCCAGCTGCCGGGCGCCCTCGCCGGCCTGCGTGCCGACGTCGGCGTGAGCTGCGCGTTCGGCCTGCTGCTGCCTCGGCCCGTGCTGGACGCGTTCCCGGCCGGCATCCTGAACATCCACTTCTCCCTGCTCCCGGCCTACCGGGGCGCCGCGCCGGTGCAGCACGCCCTGCTGGACGGCGTCGCCGTGACCGGTGTCACGATCTTCCGGATCGACGAGGGCATGGACACCGGACCGGTGCTGACCAGCGAGGAGGTGCCGGTCGCGCCGGACGAGCCGGCGGGGGAGCTGACCGGGCGCCTGGCCGAGGTGGGCGCCCGGCTGCTGCTGGACACCCTCGACGGGCTCCAGGCGGGCGCGATCGTCCCGCGCCCCCAGCCGGAGGCCGGCGCGAGCCTGGCGCCCAAGGTCGCTCCGGAGCAGGCCTGCCTGGACCTGCGCCTGCCCGCCCGGAAGGTGGTCGACACCGCGCGCGCGTTCGCGCCGCGGCCCGGGGCGTGGACCACCCTGCGGGGCCGCCGCCTGAAGGTCCTGCGCGCCTCGCTGCCCGAGGCGCCGCCGCCGGCCCCGCCGGGCGTCACCTCCGCCGCGCAGCCGCGGCCCGCCCCCGACGGCCGCCCGCAGGCGCGCGCGCTCGACCCGGGCGAGCTCGCGGTCGACGAGGCGGGCGGGCTGCTCGCCGGCGCCGGCGACGGGCCGGTCCGGCTGGACCTGGTGCAGCCCGAGGGCCGGCGGGCGATGCCGGGCGCGGATTTCGCCCGGGGCGCGCGCCTGCGACCCGGCGAGCGGCTGGGCACATGAGCGGCAGCGGCGCACCCGGATCCCGCGGCGCCGGCCGCGCCCAGGATGCGGCCGGCGGCAGGCGCGGCGCCGCCCGCGGCCAGGGCGGGACGCCGCGCGGCGCCGGCGCCCCCCGCGACGGCGACCAGCGCCGCCGGCGCGCCGGCGGCGCGCAGGGCCGCGGCCGGCGCGACGCGGACCAGGGGAGCGCCGCACGTCAGGCCGGCGGCCGGCGCGGGGGCGGCCGCCGCCCGGGCGGGGTGCGCGACCTGGCGCTCCAGGCGCTCCGGCGCGTCGACGACGGCGCCTGGGCGAACCTCGTCCTGCCCGGGCTGCTGGCGAAGTCCGGCCTGGACGTGGCCGACCGGGCCAAGCTCACCGACGTCGTCTACGGGACCGTGCGCATGCGCGGCGCGCTGGACCACCTGCTGTCGTCCCGCTCCCGGCAGCGGCTGGCCCGCCTGGAGCCGCTGGTCCTGCGGGGCCTACGGCTCGGCGCCTTCGAGCTGCTGGTGACCAGGACCCCCGCGCACGCCGCGGTCGACGAGGTGGTCGCGGCGGTCCGGCGGGCCGGCTCGCCCGGCCACGCCGGCTACGTCAACGCCGTGCTGCGCCGCCTGGCCGACGAGCCGGGGGTCTGGGACGACCCGGCGGCCTGGCCCGACCCGGCCGCCGACCCGCTCGGCTGGGCCACCACCCGCGGCTCGCACCCGCGCTGGATCGCGCTGGAGGCGCTGCGCCGGCTCGGCGCCGAGGGGATGATCGCCCTGGTCGAAGCCGACAACCAGCCGCCCGCGGTCACCCTGCGCGCCACCGCCGGTCGCGCGACCGTGCCCGAGCTGCTCGCCGAGCTCGCCGGCGAGGGGATCGACGCGCGCGCGACCCGGCTCAGCCCGGAGTGCCTGACGGTCGACGGCGGCGACCCGCACGGGTTCGCCTGCGTCCGCGACGGCCGCGCCGCCGTCCAGGACGAGGGCTCGGCGCTGGTCGCCCCGGCGCTCCGCGCCGGTCCGGACGGGCTGGTCGTGGACCTCGCGGCCGGTCCCGGCGGCAAGAGCGGGCACCTCGCCGCGCTCGGCGCGCGCGTGATCGCCCTGGAGCTGCACCCCGCCCGCGCCGCGCTGGTGGCCGGCACCGCCGAGCGGCTGGGCGTCGCCGGGCGCCTGCGCGTGGTCGTCGCCGACGCGACCCGGCCGCTGCTGCTCCCGGGGCGCGCCGACGCGGCCCTGGTCGACGCGCCCTGCAGCAACCTCGGCACGCTCCGTCGCCGGGCCGAGGCGCGCTGGCGCCACCAGCCCGAGGAGGTCGGCGAGCTGACGCGCCTGCAGGACCGGCTGCTGGACGCGGCCGCGCTCGCGGTCGGCCCCGGCGGCACGGTCCTGTACAGCGTCTGCACCTGGACGCTGGCCGAGACCGAGGAGGCGGTCGCGCGCGTCCGCCAGCGCCTGCCGCAGCTCGCCCCGGCGCCGCTCGGCGGCGTGTTCGGCCAGGCCACCAGCGCCCAGCTGTGGCCCCACGTCCACGGGACCGACGGGATCTTCCTCGCCCGCTTCGTGCGCCGCCGGTAGCACCGGCCGGTCCGCGGGGTCCGGTTCGGCCGGTGCGCAGGCTCACGCTGGCGGCGTGGGCGTCGCTATGATCGGGGCTCACCTGCCGGCGCGGCAGCCGGCAGACCGAGCGCATCGAGGAGACCAGTGTCCCGTCGCCTCGCGCCAAGCGTCCTCAACGCCGATCTCGCGCGCCTTGCCGACGAGGTGCTGGCGGTGCAGGACCTGTCGGACTGGATCCACCTGGACATCATGGACGGACGCTTCGTCCCCAACCTCACCTTCGGCCCGCCGGTCGTGCGCGACCTGCGGCGCCACACCGGGGCCTTCTTCGACTGCCACCTCATGGTCCAGGATCCGGTGGCGCTGCTGCCGGCGCTCGCCGAGGCGCAGGTCGGCCTGGTCTCCATGCACGTCGAGGCGCTCGAGGACCCCGCGGCCGCGCTCGCCGCCGCCGCCGACACGGGCATCCCGACCGGGCTCGCGCTGCGGCCGGGGACGCCGCTGGAGGCGGCGCTGCCGTGGCTGGACCGGGTGGAGCTGCTGCTGCCGATGACCGTCGAGCCGGGCTTCGGCGGCCAACGGTTCCGCGCCGACCAGCTGCCCAAGATCCGGGCCGCGCGGCGGGCGATCGACGCCCTCGGGCGGCCGGTCGCGCTGGAGGTCGACGGGGGCGTGAACGCCGAGACCCTGCCGGCGTGCCTGGCGGCCGGCGCCGACGTCTTCGTGGTCGGCACGGCCATCTTCGGCGCCGCCGACCCCGCCCGCGCCGCCAAGGGATTCCGCGAACTGATCGACCGGGGGACCCGCACCAGCTCAGGTCCCCCGGACCCTGTGATCGACCGGGGGACCCGCACCAGCTCAGGTCCCCCGGACCC
>Ga0126377_10003860_pt1 | contig 10738 bp, 9 predicted proteins | sample PanSoiMetPlot_22_FD_92647 | JGI IMG/M metagenome (GOLD analysis project Ga0126377, IMG submission 92647) | Tropical forest soil microbial communities from Panama - MetaG Plot_22 | ecosystem: Environmental > Terrestrial > Soil > Tropical forest > Bulk soil | place: Panama | collected 2016-02-17
ATTCGCGACTCTGCGGGTCGAGCTCATCGCAGTGGAGAACGCCGGCGACCGGGTGCTCGGGCGCTACACGTTCAATCACCATCCGTATCAGTCAGGTGGCGGCTGACGCCTCGTCCCGAAGCTCGATCCACGTAGGCGCGTGATCGCTGGCCTTTTCCCACCCCCGCACGTTGCGATCGACGCCTGCGCTCAAGAGGCGCTGCGAGGCAGCCGCGTTCAGCAGCAGGTGATCGATGCGCAGGCCCGCATCACGCGCGTAGGCGTCGCGGAAGTAGTCCCAGAACGTGAAGATCGTCGCTTCCGGATGCATCGTGCGAAGCGCATCGGTCCACCCCTGCGCAGTGAGCCGCCCGAACGCCTCGCGCGTCTCGACGCGAAACAACGCGTCATTCACCCAGCGTTCGGGTTTGTACACATCGCGCTCGGTTGGAATCACGTTGTAGTCACCGGCGAGCACGACAGGAGCAGCGCTCGTGGCGAGCTCAGCCGCGTGCGTGATCAGACGCTCGAGCCACCGCAGCTTGTAGTCGAACTTTGGACCGGGTGCGGGATTCCCGTTCGGCAGATACAGGCAGCCGATGTGCACCCCGTTGACCGTGGCCTCGATGTAGCGGCTGTGGATATCTTCCGGATCGCCCGGCAGCACACGCCGGACCTCCGTCGGCTCGCAGCCACGCGCCAGGATGGCGACGCCGTTCCAGCTCTTCTGCCCGTGCCAGATCACGCCGTAGCCCGCATCCCGTACCGGGCCTTCGGGAAACTTTTCCTGCGGCGCCTTCAGCTCCTGCAGACAGACGACCTGGGGCGAGGTCTCCTGCAGCCAGCGAAGGAGGTGAGGCAGCCGTGCACCGATGCTGTTGACGTTGAACGTGGCGATTCTCATGGTTGTATACAGTAGTTCGACGCCGGGCTTGCTGGTCGGGACGGCGATGATGCTAGCGTTCGGGCATGGACTTCCAGTCCGACGAGCCTCGCGAGCCGCCCATCGAGATTCCGCACGCCGAACTGTCGGCGGCGGCGCTGCGCGGCGTAGTCGAAGCCTTCGTCCTGCGGGAGGGCACGGAGTACGGCGAGCGGGACGTGTCGCTGGAACGCAAGGTGTTCGACGTCATGCGCCAGCTCGATCGGGGCGAGGCGCAGATCGTCTTCGATCCGAACACCGAGACGGTGGACATCGTGGTGAAGCGGCGCACGCTACTGCGAGCGGTCGATTGAGCCCCATCGCCGCCACCGCGCACGACATCCCCGCACGCACGCTGACGAAGGCCGAGCTCAGTCGATTCCTGCGGCGCGAGGTGGACTCGCACTTCTTCGATGATTCACGCGCTGTGCCGGAAGGCACGGCCATCTACTGGCTCGCCGATCCGCGCGACATTCAGCACGTACGGTACGTGGGTCAGACACGCGCGCCGCGTCGCCGCTTCCTGCAGCACCTCAACACCGCGCGGCTGTGGCTACCCGATGAAAAGCCGTGGTGGGTGCAGTCTCCGAAGCTGCGTCCGCTCTACGAATGGATCCGGGCGCTGTATCGAGAAGACTGGCGACTGCCGGTGATGGTCGTCTCAACATGGGTTAATACGACAGCGCAGGCGCGACTGGCGGAGCGCTCGCGCATTCTCGACTGCCTCGCGAAGCAGCTCCCCCTGCTCAACATCGAAGCCGAGCTGCTCGGCAGGCAGATGCCGCTGTTGTGATCGCGGGAACGCAGCGTTCCCAATGATGACGAATGGTCCCAGTACGAAAGAATCATTGACGCTTCTTGCGCGACTCTGTTTCTCTGCGCCGGCGACCGCAGTACAGAGAGGTGTTCCATGGATAGACGCCGGTTTCTGCAGGCCGCTGCGCTCGTGCTCGCATGTGCAACGGGTCGCACCGCACCGTGTGACGAGCCGCCATTCCGGATCGTGCCCCATCCGGACAACACGACTCACATCGACTATGGCGTGGCCTCGCCCGATCCGCGCAATCCGTTTTTCCCGTCACGCGCGAGCACGGACGGGCGCACCGTGACCTCGCGACAGTTCGAGCCGACGGAGCTGTGTGGTGGCTGTCACATGGAGATGTACACGCAGTGGAAGGGCTCCATGCACTCGAACTCCTGGACCGACCCGGTGTACCGGGCAGCGCTGAACCTCGTGAGCACCGCGAGCAAGGGGCGGACCGACAATTTCTGCATGGGGTGCCACACGCCGATCGGCGTCGTCACTCGCGAAGCCTCGCCCGGCGGCAGGGGCATGAGCGAAGCCGCCAACCGCGGCGTGCAATGCGAGGTCTGCCACAACATTTCGCGCACCAGCGGCATTGGCAACGGCTCCTACGTGCTCACACCGAAGCTGCACGGCCGTTCGCTCAAGTTCGGGCCTTTCAGGGATGCGATCTCACCCTCGCACGACACGGCCTATTCCAGGCTGCACACGCAGTCGGAGCTCTGCGGCGACTGCCACAATGTCACGCATCCCTTCAACGGGCTGCCAGTGGAGCGCACGTACAGCGAGTGGCGCGACAGCACCTATGCGAGTGAAGGCGTGCAGTGCCAGGACTGTCACATGAAACCCGTGCGCGGACGCGCGACGCCCATCAGCAAGGAGCGCGAGCGCATCTACACGCACTATTTCGTTGGCGGCAATGCATTGGTGACGCAGCTCCTCGGCAGTGAAGTACACAGCCGGCAGGCCGAGGCCATGCTCAAATCGGCAGCGACGGTGCAGATCCTTGCGCCGGCGACGCTGCGCGCGGCGGGACGCAACCTCGTGCAGGTGCGCGTCACCAACGTGGGCGCGGGCCATAAGCTGCCGACTGGCTTTCCGGAGGGGCGCGAGATGTGGCTCGACTTCAGGGTGCTCGATGCGCGCAACCTCGAGATCTACCGCCTCGGCGCGGTCCGAAACGGACGCACCGAGAAGGATGCGAAGACTTTCAAGGTGACGCTGGGGGATCGCAACGGCCATGTCGTCGAGGTCAACCTGCTCGAAGCGGATCGCATCCTCTACGACACGCGTTTAGAGCCGCGCGGCCGCTCCGATGTGGCTTACACGTTCGAGATACCCCGAGGCGCCACAGGCCCGCTGACCCTGGTCGCGGAGCTCAACTACTGGTCTTTTTCGCAGGCGCTGCTCGATGAGCTGATGGGAAAGGACGCACCTCGCGCGCACATCACCCGCATGGCGAGCGCGACGGCCATGGTACCGCTGCGCTGAGAGGCGAATGCGACGAGCGGGCTCGCAGATGCCGCGGCTGTCAAGGCCTTGCCTGACCGGCGATCGCCTCCGTACGCTTGCGTCCTCCGGCGGGATTGAGCGTGCGGGGGCGAGAATGAAGCAGTGGATCAGCTTGTCCGAAGGTCTCGAGCGTCCTGGACTTCGCCTGGTGCTCGTGCGCGCCGGAATCCCTTCGCCCTGGTCGGAGCTTTGTCGTGCGATCTTCCATGTGAAGCAGCTGGACTACGAGCAGGTGGATGGGCGCGATGCCGCCACCGGGCTCGAGCTGCTCAAGCGCACCACGGCGCAGGAAAGCATGCCGGTCGCGTTCTGGAACGACGAGCGACCGCGCAGCAACTGGCTCGATCTGCTGCATCTCGCGGAACGACTGAGCGATGTCCCTCGATTACTCCCCGACTCGAGCGACGCGAGGGCGCGAACGATGGGGCTGTGCGCGGAGCTGTGCAGCGAGGGAGGGTTCGGTTGGCATCGCCGCATCCTGCTGACACACAAGCTCCTGACCAACGCTGAGCTCAGCGAGCGCGACAGACGCATCGGTCAATACCTGGCCGGCAAATACGGTTATCAACCGGACCAGGTCCATCGGTCGTTGCAGCGCTGCGAGGACATCGTCGCCGCGTTCGCTCGTTTGCATGCGGCACAGAACGGCGCGGGCCTCTATTTCGACGGCAGCAGCGTGTCCGCGCTCGATCTCGCGTGGGCGGCTTTCGCCGCTCTCATCCGCCCTCTGCCGCAGGAGCAGTGTCCGATGTCGGATACCTGGCGGGCGCTCTACACCTGGCATCCGATCAACACGGCCCCAGAGACGGTGAGCGCGCTCCTGCAGCGACGTGACCGGATTTATGCCGAGCACTTCGAGTTGCCCGTCGTTACGGGCTGAGCCGGCGTGAGGACGCCTCGCGCTCAGGCCCGGTGTCGCGAGGCGAGATAGCCCGTCGCCCTGGCGAGATCGAGGTCGGCGATCAGCAGGCCTTCCTTGCCATACGGCTGATGGCTCAACAGCGTGCCGTCGGGGTTCGCGACAGCCGAGGTCGTCGGCGAGCCTTCACTCGCGCAGTTCACCGTCGCCACGAAGCAGGTGTTCTCGGCCGCACGGCACAGGATGGATTTCTCGTGGAAGGAGTTCGCCGGATCGCCATACTGCGTCGGACGAAAGCTGCCTGGCTCGGCTTCGCTCCAATGCGGATGAAACACGAGCTGCGCGCCGCGCTTCGCGGCCCAGCGCACCGTTTCGGGATAGCGGAAGCCTTCGTGGCAGATCGAAACGCCGAAGGTGACGGGCCCGGCGTCGAAGACCTGACGCTCAAGGCCGGGCGTGTAGATGGAATCCTCGGTAGGGTCGAGCTGTACTTTGTCCTGGAAGCCGGCGACCGTGCCGTCGCGCCGGATCACCAAGGCCGAAATGAAGAGCGACTCCCCGACGAGCCGTTCGGTGCCGAGCACGACACCGACGCGGCTCTCCGCGGCAACGGCCGCAATGCTGGCCCACGCGCGCTCGAGGAAGCCTGCATCGGGCGGCGCGACTCGTCGCGCGAATGCGCGGTATCCCGGCACGTAGCACTCGGGAAAGCAGATCAGGTCGGCCGCTTCGCGACCGGCCTGCCGGATCGCGGCGCTGGCGAGCTGCACTGATTCCTCGGGCGTCTCGGCGATGCGGATGTTCGCGAGCGCGATGCGTATCGTTGCCATGAAAAATCCTGTCGGATGACGATGACAATCTAGCAGGCTTCAGTGCGAGGATCAGGCGCCGCGCGCAGCACGAACGCGTTCCCGCTCAGTCCTGCGCGTCGGGCTCGAAGAAACTCCAGCGCACCTGCGGATAGCGCTGACGGAAGTCGGCTTCGACGCGATTGATCGAGTCGATGAGCGAGGCGACGGTGCCCGGCCCGGCCATCTGCACCTTCGCCGACACCATCACGTCATTCCCGAGCTGCAGGGTGATGAGATTGAACACGCGGGCGATCTCCGGCCGCTGCTGGAGATAGCGGTGCATGTCCGTCGAGACGATCGGGTCGGCGCTCTGGCCGATGAGCATGGCCTTGACCTCGATCGCGACGAACACGGCGACGACGATCAGCAAGGCACCGATCATCACGGTGCCGATCGCATCCCAAAGCGGGTTGCCCGTCACGACCGAGGCGACAATGGCGAACAGCGCGAACACGAGGCCCACCAGGGCGGCGAGGTCCTCGCCGAAGATCACGAGCAGCTCGGCCTGCCGGCTCTCGCGAAACCACTGCCGCATCGTGCGCGCGCCGCGCGCCTTCTTCACTTCGGCGAGGCACGCGCGCATCGAGACGCTTTCCGCCACGATGCTGAACAGGAGCACGCCGACCGCCCACCACCAGCTCGCGAGCGGCTCGGGATGCAGAAGCTTGTGCACGCCCTCGTAGAGCGAAAACATGCCGCCCACCGAGAACAGCATGACGGCGACGAGGAACGACCAGAAGTAGATCGCCTTGCCGTAGCCGAGCGGATAGTCGGGAGAGGCGGGCCGGCGCGCCTGCCTCATCCCGAGTAGCAGCAACCCCTGGTTACCGCAGTCGGCGAGTGAATGCACGGTCTCGGCGAGCATCGCCCCCGAGCCGCTCGCAAAAGCCGCGAAACCCTTCGCAACCGTGATTGCAAAGTTCGCTCCGAGAGCGAACAGAATCGCGCGCATCGAATCGCCGTGCCCGGACATCGCTTGCCGCCGCAGACCCCTGAGGATGCGGATGGTGCATGAACGCCTCGGCGGGGTCGAATTTTCACGGACGGAAAGCGTCGCGACACGGGTGACAGCAGAACCCGCCGTCGGAGCATCGGTTGCAGCCGCCTGCTTGGCGAGCCACCGAGCTCAAACCGGGTGCGCGTCTGCGGACGAGCGCCGCGGCCGCGTGAAATCACTGGTCGTTGGGAGAGTGCTGCATCATCGGCAGCGGCGCCAGCGTGAAAATCGCCGGCGAGCCCGAAACTGGCTCATCCCAGGATTCTCCCGTCCCCGCCGGCAACACGAACCCGAACGTCGCTCCGGTGCCGGCACCGCTCTCCACCCAGATACGCCCGCCATGAGCGAGGATGATCGACCGCGCGATCGCCAACCCCATGCCCATGCCTTCCGGCTTGGTGGTGAAGAACGACTCGAAGATCTGTGGCAGGCGATGCTCGGCGATTCCGGGGCCGCTGTCCCTCACGGTCACTTCCACGTCACAGCCGGTACCGTTCGTCATCCGCCGGGTCTGCACGGTGAGCTGGCGTTGCTGGCTGGCGCCGTCGCTCATGGCGTCCATGGCATTGACGACGAGATTGAGCAGAACCTGCTGCAGGTGCACGCGGTCTCCGGACACCAGGGGCAAGTCCGGAGCGAGCTCGCTGACGACGGCCACCTTGCGCCGCAAAGCATCACCCGCGGTGAGCCGCAAGACGTCCTTCGTCGCATCGTTGATATCGAGCGGCTGCAGCCGGATCCTGCGATTGCGCGCGAGTGCCTGGATGCGGCTGATAGCGTGATTGGCCCGCCGGTTGTTGTCGCAGATGTCGGCGAGGATTTCCCGCAGCTCCGCCAGTGGCGGGTCGTTCGTTTGCAACAGCCGCACCGCGGCCTGCGCGTTGGCCAGCATTGCGCTCAAGGGCTGCGTGATCTCGTGTGCAATGACTGCCGTCAGCGCGCCAACGGATGCGAGGCGCGAGGCGTGGATCAGATTCTGACTGGCTTCCTCCGCGCGCTTGCGATCCGTGATGTCGTGGCCGATCGACTGGTATTCCGTGAGTCGTCCGTGCGTGTCGAATATCGGGTAGTCCGTCCACTGCTGCCAGCCGCGCCCTCCACCGGGCAATTCCACTTCGTGCTCGTATACGTTCGGCTCGCTCTGCCCCGTAGCGAGCTCGATGTGGCGGAGCGCAGCGTCCCGGGCGTCCGGCGGCAGCAGTTCCAGAAAGCGACGCCCGACCAGCTCGTCCGCGGTCCTGCCGAAGTATTTGCAGTACGCGGCGTTCACGAACGTCAGGGTCGTATCAGGAAGAAAGCGGCAGACGAGATCGCTCTGCGTGTTCACGACTTCGCGATACCTCTGTTCGCTCTCGCGCAGTGAGCGCGTGGCACGTCTCATTTCGCTGAAGAGCACCGCCAGCACGTACAGCGGCGCCGCCCGAACGGCCAGAAACTCCTGCAGAATGAATGCGACCTGATCGGGGGTCTTGCCAATGAAAGCCGCGTGCCCCGTGAGTGCAGCCTGCACAGCCGCGAACCCGACGACGGCGATTCCACCTGTCGCGCCGAGCATCCCGAACCGGGTCGCCGCCCACACCAGAAACGGAAGCGGCAGGTAATAACGCGAATGGTCGAAATCGCTTCCGCCGAATCCGCTGGCGAAGGCGAACACGGTAGCGGCTACGAGACCGAGCGCGAGCAGCGCGGCTTCCACGGCGCGGGAGCCCGAAGGCCATGGGCGTCGCCACGGTGCGCCGATGACCCAGTAGAGAATGACCGGTGTGATCACGAGGTGCGTCAGTGCATTCCCCGCGAACCACTGGGTCCACGCAGGCCAGAACTCGTGTCCCAGAAAGTACCGCGCCGTTGCGCCCGCGGAAGCGGCGACGGCGGGAACGAGTGCCACCATCAGAACCGCGTACCGCGCGAACTCGCGTGCCGATGCGAAGCGCAGCGGATTGTCGAGGCAGCGGCGCAGGAGGCTCGCTCCGAGAACGCCTTTCGCAGAATCGATCGCGAATGTGGTCAGCAGAAACCACGCGGGAAGCGCGGCGGACTCCGGGCTGAGCAGGCGAACCGGAAGCGGTGCGATCACGAGCAACGGCCAATAGCGCGGCCGCGTCAGTAGCAGCGCGCAGAGCAGCACCGAATCCGGAAACCAGAACGGGGCGGCCGCGAGCTGACTGAACTCCATCGCGTAGCGATACGCGACGGCGTACGCCACTTCGAATAGGCACAAACCGAGAAGCGCGCGCGGCAGGTGCGCCCGGCCCAGCGACCCTTTCACCCGCGCGGAATTGAATACGTCGGCGACGACGAGGTTGGAGCGGAGACCCATATTGCTGGCGCTCGTCCGCCGCGTACTCGGAAACCGGCGAGTCCCTCGCTAGGCGCGCCGCGGCAGTGCAACGCCCGTGTGCGACTAGTATCAGGGGTTTCGGTTTCGCGAGTCTTGCCTGCGCCGGGCATCGAGGTTGGACCAAGGTCCACTTGATCCTGGATCTAAGTGGAGCCACGTGCCGCGCACTCACGGCACCGGTGCGGCGTTCGGGTCTTTGGCAGCATGCGTCGCTGCCACGGTGACCGCCCACCACGGGCGCGGCGTCTTGCCCGTGGTTGCGGCCCACCATGCCGATACGTCGGTCCATTGGTCGTAGCAGTGCTACTTGGCAAAGCCTGATAGATTTTGCGCCCGACCTGGACCTGCAGGAGCGCGCTTGTCTTTCCTGATACAGCTTCGCACCGGCTTCAACCGCTCGTTCTGGGTCGCGAACACACTGGAGCTCTTCGAGCGCTTCGCGTACTACGCCAGCAAGGCGGTTCTCGCGGTCTACATCGCCGAGCACGTGGGGCTCGGCTCGCAAACCGCGACGTTGCTCGCCGGTTCGGTCTTCAACACCCTGCTCTACCTGCTGCCGCCGCTCGCCGGGACGATCGTCGATCGCTACGGCTTCAAGCGGAGCCTGATGGCGTGCTTCGCCATCTTCTGCATCGGCTACTTCCTCATCGGCCTCGCGGGGCTGCCCATCGGCGCGCCCATCGTGCAGGCCGTGGGGGCCGAAGCGTGGATGCTGTTCGCCCTCATCATCACCGCCGTTGGTGGGTCGCTCATCAAGCCCTCCATCGTCGGCACGGTCGCGCGTACGACGACCGAGGGCACGAAGGCACTCGGCTATTCGATCTACTACACGCTGGTCAACTTCGGCGGCGCGATCGGCCCCTTCATCGCGCTGGCCGTGCGCGAGAACGTGGGTATCTCCTATGTGCTCGTCGTCTCCTCGCTCACGACGTTGGCGCTGCTGATCGCGACGGCGCTGTTCTATCGTGAGCCCGAAAAGCCGGCGAACATGCCGCCGCCGCGCTCGCTCGGGCAGGTGGTCGCCGACATGGGCCAGGTGTTCGCGAATGGGCGCTTCATGCTCTTCCTGATCATCTTCTCCGGCTTCTGGATCATGTTCTGGCACATCTACTATGCCCTGCCCTTCTACACGAAGGATTACCTGCATTTCGAGCGGTTCGAGATCATCGAAACGGTCGATGCGTGGACCCTCATCATCGCGACGATCCCGGTCACCGCACTCGCGCGACGCTTGAAACCGCTCACCGCCATGGTGGCCGGCTTCGCATTCGCGACGGCCTCCTGGTTCCTGATGGGCGCGGTGCCAACGCTCGGCGCGGCGATCGCGGCCATGATGATCTTCGCGATCGGCGAGGGCCTGCAGGCCCCGCGCTTCTACGAGTACGTCGCGCGCCTCGCCCCACCCGATCAGCTCGGCACGTACATGGGGTTCGCGTTTCTGCCGATCGCGATTGGCACCTTCCTCTCCGGCTTCTCGAGCGGCTATCTCGTGAAGCATTTCGTCGAGGGCGGCAATCCCGCGGCGCCGAGGATGTGGTTCGTCGTGGGCGCCTACGGCCTCGTTTCGACGGTGCTGCTGCTTCTTTACGATCGCTTCATCGCCCGACAGATGGGCGCGCGAGCCGAGACTCCTCTATAGTCCCGCCTCGGGTCGGAGGGGGGTCTAAGAATGACGGGCACGGCGGTTTCGTTCTCGGGGCTCGACTGGGCGGTCGTGGTCCTCTACTTCATCGGCAACACGGCCATCTGCATCTGGGCCGCGCTGCTGAAGGAGAAGGACACCACGGATTACTTCCTGGCGAGCCGCAACGCCGGGTGGTTCCTGATCGGCTCCTCGATCTTCGCCTCGAACATCGGTGCGGAGCATCTCATCGGGCTTGCGGGCTCGGGCGCCGGCTCCGGCATGGCTTTCGCGCACTGGGAGCTGCACTCGTACCTGATATTGGTGCTCGGCTGGATCTTCGCGCCGTTCTATCTGCGCTCGAAGGTGTTCACGACGCCGGAGTTCCTCGAGCGGCGCTACACGCCGGGGACGCGCACCTTCCTGTCGCTCATCTTCCTCGTCAGCTACATCCTGACGAAGGCCTCCGTCACCATCTTTGCAGGCGCATTCGCCATTCAGACGATCCTCGGTTACCAGACCGTGCACATTCCGGTGTTCGGCGAGGTGGATTTCTTCTGGTTCGCGGCGCTCTCGCTCGTGATCATCACGGGCGTGTTCGTCATCGCCGGCGGCATGAAGTCGGTGCTGTGGACCGAAGCGATGCACGTGCCGGTGCTGCTGGTCGGCTCGGCGGTGCTGCTGGTCGTCGGCCTGATCAAGATCGGCGGGCTCGACGCGCTCCGCGCGGCCAATCCCGAGACCTTTCACTTGTGGCGGCCGCTCTCGACCACGCCTGAAACGCACGGTTTCCCGGGCTTTCTGTTCGACCCCAGCACGACGCCGTGGCTCGGGGTGGTCCTCGCCTCCCC
>Ga0126377_10003861_pt1 | contig 10737 bp, 7 predicted proteins | sample PanSoiMetPlot_22_FD_92647 | JGI IMG/M metagenome (GOLD analysis project Ga0126377, IMG submission 92647) | Tropical forest soil microbial communities from Panama - MetaG Plot_22 | ecosystem: Environmental > Terrestrial > Soil > Tropical forest > Bulk soil | place: Panama | collected 2016-02-17
GGCGGGGCAGGCAATTTTCAATGAGTCGTTCGCGAACTTCGTCGGCGCGCGCGGGTCGGCGTGGTTTTTTCGGATTCGAGGCTCATTGAAAGCTGCGGATGAAGCGGACGCGCGCTGGGCGGACGACCGTGTACTCGCGGCGTTCTGGACGCGCTTGTATCACAGCGTCGATTCGGCCTTCCGCGCGCATCCGGCTGACTCGGCCGCGCGTGTCGCGGCGCGCGACACGTTGTACGCGCGCGCTCGACGCGAGGCGGTCGAAGTCCTCGGGCCTCAGCTTCATACGATCAATCCGCGCGCGCTTCAAAGAATGCGCATCGACAACGCGGCGCTGATCGCGCAGCGGATCTACAACACGGGTCTGGATTTGTTCGATGCAGTCTGGGTGGCGAAGGGCGGGAATGTTCGCGAGTCCGTTGCCTGCATTATTCAGCTTGCCAAGCGGACCCCGAAGGATCCATACGTGGGCCTGCGGGCGTGGGTGGATTCGGCGGCGTACTATAGGGGTGCCGACAGGCCGGAGCGCTGTGGGAGCTAGCTGCGGATGTAATCCCTGTATTGTTATCCCCAGCAAAGCTGCGGATAACAGTGACAAATCAGAAAGAGTCTTCGGAAAAGATCGGGAGCCACCACCCTGCCGCGGACAACCCGGACATCAGCATGGGTGATGTCGTTGCCGTTGCCATTCCGTTTCTGTCGCGCCGTTCCCTACCGTTGCCCGACCGGTTTTCGGTCGGAAGAGCATTGTTGTATGGGACGGTTGTCCGGAAGACCGGTCGGGCAACGGTAGTGAACAGAAAGACCGAAAACTGAAAGGCAACGGAAAGATTGCAACGCAACACAAGAGAATCTTTCTGGCTTTCCAGTCCGCGAAATCCGCGAAATCCGCAGCCATGAACCTGGTGTTAACTGCATTGTAAGCTGCGGATTACACGGATTTCGCGGAGAAACCAGAGAGCGTCTTTAGAGAATTCTACCGCTCGGCCGAGATCCCTCGCTTCGCTCGGGATGACAAGAAGGACCGAAGTCCGTCGCGCCACAAGAGGGCCGGATCCCTCGCTTCGCTCGGGATGGCAAGACGGACCGACGTCCGTCGCGTTATAAGAGGGCCGAGATCCCTCGCTTCGCTCGGGATGACAAGAAGGACCGAAGTCTGTCGCGCTATAAGAGGGCCGAGATCCCTCGCTTCGCTCGGGATGACAACTAACTCGACGCAAACCGACCCCGCAGCAGCGCCCGAAGATCGATCGCCGGCTCCTGCTGCGGCGGCAGCTCCGGCTCGACCGGCGCCGCCCCCGATCCGTCGCGCGGCACCACGCGCTGCATCTTCTCACGCACGCCGCGGTCGACGAAACGCGACAACTGATCGATCGAGTAGTCCTGACCGCGTCGCGTCGCATAGACGTTCAGCGGATAGGTAACCGCGAGGTGATTCCGCGCTCGCGTCATCGCCACATACATCAGACGCCGCTCCTCTTCGAGCTGCTCTCCGTCCTCGACCGATCGCGACGACGGGAACCAACCATCCACCGCCCAAATCACGAACACGGCGTCCCACTCCTTTCCTTTCGCGCTGTGGACCGTGCTGATCACGAGTGCATCCTTCTCCTCGTCCGCGGCGCCGGCAAGATCCTGCGTGTTTGCCGGCGGCTCGAGCGCGAGCGCGGCAAGGAACGCCGACCGATTCGGGTAGCCCGCGGCAATGACTCTCAGCTGATCCAGATCGGCGAGCCGAGGCTCGGAGCGATCGTAGCGCTCGGAGAGGATGGTGTCATAGAGTTTTCGAATCTCGTCGATCTCGTCGCCGATGCCGCCCTCCTCGCGACGGGCGCTGCGCAGGCTCCGGAGCAGCGACGCCAGGTTGCGGTGCGCGTCCATCGCGCGCGCGGGCGGGACGAAGTGCGAGAACGCATCGGGATCCCACGACTGCTCGGCCATGGACTCCATCATCGCGCGGGCGGTGATGTCGCCGATGCCCGGCATGAGCATGAGGATGCGGTACCAGCTCACCTCGTCGCGAGGATTCTCTAAGACACGGAGAAACGCGAGCACGTCTTTGACGTGTGCCGCCTCGAGGAACTTGAGCCCGCCCCACTTCTCGAACGGGATCTTTCGGTTGGAGAGCTCGATCTCGAGATCGGCGGACATGTACGCAGCCCGCACCAGGATGGCGATCTCGCGTAGTGGTATGCCTTCCTCGTGCAACTCGAGCACGCGATCGACCACGAAGCGCGTCTGCTGTTGCTCGTCACGCGCGGTGACGAGCCACGGCGGTTCGGTTCCCACTCGCTGCGTCCAGAGGCTTTTCGTAAATCGCTCGAGCGCACGCGCGATGAGCGTGTTCGTGGCATCGAGGATCGGTTGTGTGGAGCGATAGTTCTGCTCGAGCGCGACGACCATCGTGCCGGGGAACTGCTTCGGAAAGTCGAGAATGTTGCGGAAGCTCGCGCCGCGGAACGAATACACGCTTTGCGCATCGTCGCCGACGACGGTGATGTTCCGATGCGCCCGGCACATTCCGCGCAGGATGCGCGCTTGCAGCAAATTCGTATCCTGGTATTCGTCGACCAGAATGTGGTCGTACAGTCCCGTGATGCGGTCGGCGATCGACACGGACTGCTCGAGCAGGAGCGCCCAGAAGAGCAGCAGATCGTCGTAGTCGACGAGATTGCGCTCCGCTTTGCGGCTGGTGTATTCGGCGTAAATCCGCACGATGTCGCGCGCGAACTCGCCGAACTGCGGGTATTCCTCCTCGAGGATGTCCTCGACCGGGCGCTCGGTGTTGAGATGCCGCGAGTAGATGTAGTGCAGTGTTTCTTTTTTCGGGAATCGTTTTTCCTGGCGTCCGTATCCGAGGTTGGCGCGCGCGAGCTGCATCAGATCTTCGGCGTCACCTTGATCCATGATCGAGAAGTCGCGCGCCAAACCCGCTTCGGGTCCGAATTGGCGGAGCAACCGGTAACCCGTCGCGTGAAAAGTCCCGCCGTGCACCCGCGTCGATGTAGATCCCACCAATCGCTCAGCGCGACTCAGCATCTCGTGCGCGGCCCGGCGAGTGAAGGTGAGGAGAAGAATGCGTTCCGGAGCGACACCACGCTCGATGAGGTGCGCGACGCGGTAGACGAGCGTTCGCGTCTTGCCAGTACCGGCGCCGGCGATGATGAGTAGTGGGCCATCGCCATGTGCCGCTGCCGCGGCTTGTTCGTGATTCAACTCGGCGATGAGATCGCGCGTTGGATCTGGGACGATGCGTTCGCGCGCCGGATAGAGCCGAGGATCATCGGGCATGGCGCGCAATATAGCTTCGGTAGCCGTTCGGTCGCTATTTCTTCAAAGGCGGAGCCGCCGCGATCCGTGCTTCAGCAAGGTCCCTGATGGCTGTCATGTCTCCGACGTCGCGCGGTGCAAGCGAGAACACCGAGGCAAACGCACGCACCACGGCGTTCGCCACCGCGTCCGCGCTCGGCGCGTGATCGCCAAGCTCCTGCGCGACCGACGTCATCGTGACTGCCTGAATGCCGCACGGCACCATGAGGTCGAAGTAGGTCAGGTCGGTCGTGACGTTGAGCGCGAAGCCGTGCCAGGTTACCCAATCTCTCGCGTGAACGCCGATCGACGCGATCTTCCGGCCACCGGTCCAGACTCCGGTGAGGCCCGGGTTCCGATCGGCGAGGATGCCGGCCTCCACGAGCGCGTCGATCAACGCTTGCTCGACCTGCCGCAGATACCAATGCAGGTCCTTGCGGTGCCGTTTGAGATCGATGATCGGGTAGCCCACGAGCTGGCCCGGCCCGTGGAACGTGACGTCTCCGCCCCGCTCCACCTCGAACAGCTCGACGCCTCGAGCGCGCAGCATCTCTGCCGAGACGAGGAGATGGGCGTCCTTCGCCGAACGGCCGAGGGTGACGACCGGCGGGTGCTCGACGAGCAGTAATACGTCTTCGCTGATCTCGCCGGAGATGCGAGCGCGGGCGAGCCTCCGCTGAAGCTCGAGCGCCTCAGCATACGGCACCAGCCCCATTCGTTCGATCCACAGCTCAGCCGCCATTTCTTTGAATCGCAACTCCGTGCAGCCTGACCAACGTGCCCCTACGCGTAGTCTAAGGGGCGCGCGAAGTCGGTGCACACTTCAAGCTGCCGAATGGGTACTGGCACCGACTGGGCGCACGCGAGACGCCACCTTGCAGAGCTCCGCGAGCTCGTGGTCCGTTCGCATTTCCCAGTTTGGCGGGATGGGCATGAGCCGACGACGCTCGCTGGCGCTCTCGAAGCACAGCCAACCCTCGACGTATGCGGGAGCCAGCAAAGACGCCGTCGCTGGCCGCACGTCGTACACCATCCAATTTGTACCGCGAAGTGAAAAAACCCTGTGAGGCACTAGGCTGATCGCTCCTCCTTCTCCCTGCTCCGCCGCAGGCTGTCGCGTAAACGTCTGCAGGAGTCGTACCGACTAAAGGTGCCGATCGAACACTGCGTCGCTCTGCACTCGATCCGGCACTCCAGCGTCAGACAATCGCGATTCAGCCGATGCAGAGCGGATAGTCTCGCGCCAACTGAGAATGAGACTCGCATGCGTCGGATGCAGTTGCGATCGGGAAATGATTCCCGATGCCCGACGTGACGCACGAGCGGCGTCGCCTCTGCCGATGTTCGCGAGCGCGAGATGCGCTGACGGATGTCAGCGTATCTCAAGCAGGCCGATCAATGATTGATCACGCGTGAATCATCTTGCCCACGGAATCGAGCGCCGCTTCGGCGACGGCCTCGGAGAGCGTCGGGTGTGCGTGAATCGCCAGATCGACTTCGTCGACGGTGAACTCGTTCGCGCGCGCGACAACCAATTCGTGGATCAATTCCGTCGCATGCGCGCCGACGATATGCGCGCCGAGGATCTCGCCGTATTTCGCGTCGCGGATGATCTTGACGAATCCTTCTGTCTCGCCGGACGTGCGCGCTCGCCCGTTCGCCGAAAAGGGGAACTTACCGACCTTGTAATCGAGCTTCTTGTCCTTGCACTGCTGCTCCGTCAGACCGATGGACGCGACCTCGGGGTGACAGTACGTCGCATTCGGAATGTTGCCGTAATCCATTCCATGCGAATGCTTCCCCGCGAGATACTCGGCGAGGACGACACCTTCGCGCTCGCCTTTGTGGGCGAGCATCGGCGGGCCGGCGACGTCGCCGATGGCGAAGATGCCCTTTGCGGACGTCTGCATGTGATCGTCGATCTTGATGAAGCCTCGATCGGTGAGTTGGACGCCGGCTTCCTTGAGGCCGACTTCGTCGACGTTCGGCGCGCGGCCAGCAGCGACGAGCACCACGTCGCACTTCACGTCTTTCTTCTCGCCGCCGGCGTCGATCGTCATCGAGACCGAGTCCTTCGCGGCCTTGACATTAGAGATCTTGGCATTGGTGAGCACCGTGATGCCGCGCTTCTTGAACGAGCGCTCGACTTCCTTCGAGGAGTCGGCGTCCTCGAGCGGAAGGATCGTCGGCATGACGTCGACGAGCGTGACCTGCGAGCCGAACGCGTTGAAGACGTCGGCGAACTCGCATCCCACCGCGCCGGCTCCGACGATGACGATCGACTTCGGAGTTTTCTCGAGGATGAGCGCTTCGTCGGACGAGATGACCGTTGTCTTGTTCAGCTCCAGGCCGACCTGGGAGAGCCCGCGCACCCGGGAGCCGGTCGAGATCACGACGGCCTTCTTCGCGTCGTGCTTCTCGTCCTTGCCGTCCGCCGTTTTCACCGCGACGCTGTTTTTCCCCGCGAGCTTCGCGGTTCCCTTGATGTACGTGACTTTGTTTTTCTTGAATAGGAACTCGACGCCCTTCGAGTTCTGCAGGCTGACGGCGCGCGAGCGTTTCATCGCGACGCCGTAGTCGGTCTTCACCTCGCGAACCGTGACGCCGAAGTCCGCCGCATGACCGAGGCGGTTGGCGATCGCCGCGGACTCGAGCAGGGCCTTGGCGGGGATGCAGCCCCAGAGCACACACGTGCCGCCCAGACCCTCGCGTTCGACGACGGCAACGGACAATCCCAATTGTGCACAGCGAATGGCACCGACATAGCCAGCAGGGCCACCGCCGATGAAGATTACGTCAAAGGAAGCCATAAACTCTTGATTTAGAACTGAGTACGGGGATGAGCGCTTGTGGTAGGATCGTGACAGCGCCGAAAGATACGGGGTCTCTGAAGTAGGACGCTACGGCAGGTCGTCCCCGACGCTTGATGGAAATACACTCACGACATAAGGTAGACCGATGGCGAGTCGACCAGTGGGTCGCGTGTGGTCCACCGTAACTTTCGCCGCGTTGCTCGTCACCGTCTCACCGGCGACTTGGGCGCAGCAGCCCGACAGCGCGCGCCGTGACTCGCTTCCGGCGATCCTGATCGGCCGCGTGATCGACAGTCTTCGCACCGGCCTTGTGGGAGCCGAGATCACGCTGTTCAAGTCGGAGTCCATCCGGACCGTGACCGGCGACAGCGGCGATTTTCGTCTCACTGGTCTCCCTCCCGGCACGAACGTGTTCAACGTGCGTCGCTTGGGCTATCAACCAGCGAGCTTCACGGCGGTGCTGAAGAGTGGCAAGACACATCGTGCGACGTTCACGCTGTCGGTCGCGGTACAGCCGCTTCCGGTCATTGCCGTCTCCGACACGTCCAAGACTCATTGGCTTGATCAATTCGAGCGCCGGCGATCCACATCGCGCGGCACGTTCATCACCCGCGCCGACATCTTGAAGCGGACCGCGCGCACGGGCAGCGACATCGTTCGCACGGTGCCGGGTGTTCGCGTGATTCCCGGCCGCGCGGGCGGCGTGAGTCAGGTGACCATGAATCGGGGTGCCGGCGGCCGTGCGTGCATCCCGACGATGTACGTGCACAACATGCCGTACAGCGGTGTGCTCGACGATTTCAGCGCGGACGACATCGAAGCGCTGGAAGTCTACGTGGGGATCTCGGAGATTCCGCCGGAGCTCGACAAGAATGGTCGCGGGATCTGCGGCGTCATCGTCGTATGGACCCGGGATCCGAAAAAGCCTGGATAGGCCCTAGGGTCTAGATTAGTACACTAGCATCAGTGGGTTTTCGACGAGCCGACGGAGCGTTTGCAGGAACGCCGCGCCCACGGCCCCGTCAACTGCCCGATGATCGCAACTCATCGTCACCCGCACGCGCTTGCGTGAGACGAATCCATCGTCCTGCGGAACGACGACGTCGTGCGCAGCGCCGATGGCGAGAATGGCCACCTCGGGCGGATTGATGATCGCCGTGAACTGATCGATCCCGAACATGCCGAGGTTCGAGATCGAGAACGTGGAGCCCGTGTACTCTTCCGGCTTGAGCTTTCTCTCGCGCGCGCGCTTCGCCAGCTCGCGCGCCTCTCGTGAGATCTCGCTCATGCGCTTCTGGTCCGCGTCGAAGATGACCGGGACGATCAAACCGTCGGCCGTCGCCACGGCCATCCCGAGGTGCACGCGCCGGTGCATGCGGATCCGGTCGCCCAGCCAATGCGCGTTGACCTCCGGATGCTCTGCGAGCGCAGTTGCCACCGCCTTCATCAGGATGTCGTTGATCGAGACCTTGTATTCGTCGCCCAGCTCGAGCATCGCCGCACGCATTTCCGTGACACGCTCGAGGTCGAACTCGGCCGTGAGGTAAAACGTCGGGATCGGCCCGATGGACTCGGAGAGACGCTTCGCGATCGTCTTTCGAATTTGTGTCAGCGCGACGTCCTCGAAGTCGCCCGCGATCGTCGGCCGCGCCGGAACAATTCGCGCGGCCGCGGCTGGTACCGCCGCGACAGACTCGATGTCGCGTTTGATGATGCGGCCCCCCGGTCCCGTTCCCTGGACCTGCGTCAGATCGAGCCCGCGATCCGACGCGAGACGACGCGCGAGGGGAGACGACCGCACCTGACCGCCATTCCCGCCGGCAACAGGCGCCGGCGGCGCCGCTGCGGCGGGTGCGCGCACTGGGGGCGGAGCCGACGGCGCAGCGGGTGGCGCTGCCACGGGAGTCGGGGTTTGGGCCCCCGGCTGCGGCTTAGCGGTGGGCTCCGAAGCCTTCGCGGATGCCGATGCTGCGCCAGCGACGAGTGCATCGATGTTCTCGTCGGCGCCAGCGATCACCCCAACAAGATCGCCGACCGGCCGCGAGTCGCCTTCGTTGACGAGACGTTTACGAAGGATGCCGTCGCCGCGCGCGACGAGCTCCATGATGGCCTTGTCGGTTTCGACTTCGGCAATCGGCTCGCCGGTTTTGACCGCATCACCTTCGTTCTTCAGCCATTTGACGAGACGCCCCTCCTCCATCGTGGGGGACAGCGCCTCCATGAATACTTTCGTTGCCATAAACCCAGGGTCGAGAGTCGAGGGTCGAGTGCCTAGTCCAGGTACATGACTTTGCGTACAGCGGCGATCGTCTTCGGAATGTCCGGCTTCGCGGCGCGCTCCAGGTTCTTCGCGTACGGCATGGGGACGTCGGCTTGGTGGATTCGTATCACGGGTGCGTCGAGGTGGTCGAAGCACTCCCGCTGGATGTAGTCGACCACCTGCGTGCCGATGCCGCAGATCTCCCAACCTTCCTCGAGGACGACGGCGCGATTCGTCTTCTCGACTGAGGTCTTGATCGCGTCGACGTCCATTGGGCGAACGGTGCGCAGATCGACGACATCGACATTGATGCCGTCCTTCGCGAGTTGGTCGGCCGCCTGCATCGCCAGCAACGCCATCTTGCCGTTGGTGATGATCGAGCAGTGCTCGCCTTCACGCTTCAGATCCGCCTTGCCGAGCGGGATCAGGTACTCTTCCTCGGGGACTTCACCCTTGGTGTTGTAGAGCATTTCGCCCTCGAGAAAACACACCGGGTTGTCGTCGCGGATCGCGGACTTCAGCAGTCCCTTCGCGTCGTACGGCGTTCCTGGCGTGACGACCTTGATGCCGGGGACGTACGCGAGCCATGACTCGAACGCCTGTGAATGCTGCGCCGAGAGCTGCAGCGCTGCGCCGTTCGGTCCGCGGAAGACGATTGGAATGTTGAACTGGCCGCCCGACATGTACAACAGCTTTGCAGCGGAATTCAACACCTGATCGAGCGCGAGCACGGCGAAGTTCCACGTCATGAACTCGATGATCGGACGCAAGCCGACCATCGCCGCGCCCACGCCGACGCCGGCGAACCCGAGCTCGGTGATCGGCGTGTCGACGACACGCATCTCGCCGAATTCTTGGAGCAGGCCTTTCGAAACCTTGTAAGCACCCTGATAGACGGCCACTTCCTCGCCCATGAGGAAGACGCGGTCGTCGCGGTGCATCTCTTCGCTGAGCGCTTGATTCAGGGCGTCGCGGTAGGTGATTACGGGCATATTAGTCGGCAGCAACTGGCTCAGCGATCTGATCGCTCGTCGTATCGACGAGCACGTCCTCATACAACGCTTCGAGCGGCGGCTCGGGGCTCTGCTCGGCAAAGTCCCACGCGTCCTGCACCGTCGCCTTGAGCTCTTCGTCGAGCTTGTGAAGGTCGTCCTCGGAAAGCTCGCCCTGCTCCTGCATCTGCATGCGGAGCAGCATGATCGGATCGCGCTTCATGTACTCGTCCAGCTCCGCCTTGCTCCGATAGGTGCCGCTCACCGCGTCCGACATCGAGTGGCCCATGAAGCGATACGTGCGCACCTCGAGCAGCGTCGGCAGCGACTCGGTCCGCGCGCGGTCGATGGCTTCGCGCACGGCACTCCGGACGGCGAAGACGTCCTGCCCGTCGCACTGCTCGCGCGGGATGTTGTACGACGAGCCGCGCTCGAAGATGTCGTGAATGGCCGAGGCGCGCTCGAGCGCGGTGCCCATGCCGTAGCGGTTGTTCTCGATGATGTAGACCACCGGCAACTTCCAGAGGCCCGCCATGTTCAACGCTTCGTGGAAGGCGCCGGTGTTGACGACCGACTCACCCATGAAGCAGACGCAGACCTGATCGCCCCCGCGATATTTGATCGCGAAGCCGACGCCCGTCGCCAACGGGACGTGAGCGCCGACGATGCCATGGCCGCCGAGGAAGTTGAGGCTCTTGTCGAACATGTGCATCGAGCCGCCCTTGCCGCGTGCGCACCCATCGATGCGTCCGAACAGCTCGGCCATGACCACGCGCGGGCTCATCCCCCGCGCAAGCGCCTGGCCGTGATCGCGGTAGGTCGTGATGATGTAGTCGTCGGGGCGGAGCAGGGAGATCGAGCCCGTGCTCACTGCCTCCTGGCCGATGTACAGATGACAAAAGCCGCCGATCTTGCCGAGCGCGTAGGCCTCCGCGCACCGCTCCTCGAACCGACGCTGCAGCAGCATCGAATGTAGAAGCGATCGATTTAGTTCGGCGTCAGAACTTTTTGAACCTTCCTGTTTTTTCTTAGCCATGAGTCGTTGAAAGGCCCTAGGTGCTGGGCACTAGGCGCTAGAAAAAGGCGCTAGAAGAAAAGGAACAACAGATTTTATACGTTCAGAAACCAGAAATTCGTGCTAGCGCTAGTGCCTAGCGCCCAGCGCCTGCTGCGACCACTTGTTCCCACGCATGATAGCTCGAGCGAACGAGGGGTCCGGATTCGACGTGCTTGAACCCCATCGCCATGCCGATCTCACGCATCCGACGGAACTCATCGGGTGTGACGTACCGATCGATCGGGATGTGTGCGTCGGACGGACGGAGGTACTGGCCGAGCGTGAGAATGTCGACGTCCACCGCACGAA
>Ga0126377_10003862_pt1 | contig 10736 bp, 8 predicted proteins | sample PanSoiMetPlot_22_FD_92647 | JGI IMG/M metagenome (GOLD analysis project Ga0126377, IMG submission 92647) | Tropical forest soil microbial communities from Panama - MetaG Plot_22 | ecosystem: Environmental > Terrestrial > Soil > Tropical forest > Bulk soil | place: Panama | collected 2016-02-17
GCAGCTGGGGCGTCAGCTTCGGTTTTCCGGGCGTCAGCGTCGGCTACGGCAGCTGGGGCGGCGGTTACGTCTCGGCCTACTATCCGGGTTACTACTCCGCTTATCCGGCGTACTACCCCGCGTACTCCTATGCGCCGGCCTATTACCCGGCGTACTACGGCCCGTCGTACTACGGTTACGGCTATCCCGCCTACGGCTACGGCTCCGTCCATTACTACGGCGGCGGCGGCCACCACCACGGCTACTACGGCCATGGCGGCGGCGGGTACTACCACGGTGGCGGCTCGCACGGCCACGGCGGGTATTACAACGGTGGCGGCTACGGCGGCCACGGTTCCGGTTACTACAACCGCGGTCACTGACCCCGGTTGACGATCAGCGCTGGCAGCGTACCCCTCCCTCCCCCTTCCCCGCTGCCAGCGTATCCGCCCCGCGACGATTTCCCCTGGTCGTCGCGGGGTTTCTCTTTTCAGGGGCTCGGCATCCGTCTAGACGGCCGTCAGCGCTCTCGGGGTATCATCGCCCGCGCTCACGCCACGGATTCCCATGACACACGATCGCCCACGCACGCGGCGGAAGCCCTCCACGCGGCCTGAAACGCCTTCGCAGCCGGACGCGTGGACGTTCTTCCGACAGTGGCTGCGCAACCCGCGCGCGATGGCGGCGCTGTCGCCCTCCAGCCGCCAGCTCGCCAAGCTCATGATCGAGCAGCTGCCGTCCGGCGCGCGCCACATCATCGAGCTCGGCGGCGGCACCGGCGTCATCACGCAGGCGCTGCTCGAGCACGGCATCGAAGACGACCGTCTGCTCGTCGTCGAGCTCAACGAGGAGCTGCACCAGCTCCTGCACCAGCGCTTTCCGTCGGTGCGCGTCGTCTGCGGCGACGCGCAGGAGCTGAAGTCGATCGTCGCCGACGGCGACTTCGCGCGCGACGGTGGCGTCGACGCGGTCGTCAGCGGGCTCGGCATGCTGTCGATGTCGCGCACGACGCAGCGCGCGATCCTCGCGGGCGTGTTCGCCGTGCTGCGCGACGGCGGCCGCTTCATCCAGTTCACGTACGGCCCGGCGAGCCCGCTCTCGCGCGAGCTCCTCAACGAGCTCGGGCTCAACGTGAAGCGCGTCGGTGTCGCCTGGCTCAACGTGCCGCCGGCGACCGTCTACGTGTACACGCGGCACCGCTCGAAGGCGATTCCGTCGGTCCGCGGCGGCTAGCGATCAGCGCGCGAGGCCGATCGCGCTCATGTCGACCTGGTAGATGTCGTTGAGCCCGTTGCCGGGCGCATGGAGCTTGGCCGTGAGCTCGGCATAGTCGAGCTTGCGGTCGAGCGGCTTGTCGCTGAAGCCGCGGTTGCTGCAGAAGAAAAGATACTTCCCGTCGGGCGAGGGCTTCGCGCCGTACTCGGAGCCCGCCGAGTTCACCGCGTCGCCGAGGTTGCGCGGCGTGCTCCAGCCGTCGCCTTCGCGATGCGCGACGTAGATGTCGTCGGCGCCGCGCGTGTCCGGGTAGCCGTTGCTCGAGAAGACGAGGGTGCTCTCGTCGGGCGCGATCCAGGCTTCGGTGTCGCTGCCTTTCGTGTTGATCGTCGGGCCGAGGTTCTCGGGCGCCGTGTAGTGCCCGTCGACGAGGCGCGAACGCCAGAGATCGGTGGCGCCGATCCCGCTCTCGCGACTGGAGCCGAAGTACAGCGTGCCGTTGTCGGCGACGGTCGGAAACCATTCGTTGCGCGGGCTCGACACCTCGGCGATGCGCTCGGGCTCGGCGAGCCCGTCCTTCGTCTTCCGCATGCGCCAGATGTCGTTGTCGGCGTGCTCCTTGCCGTCGAACGGGCGGTTCGAGATGAAGAAGATCGAGCCGTCCTTCGCGATGAACACGTCGGCGTCGTTGTAGCGGCCCGAGAACGGCGCCACGATAGGCGTGTCCCAGCGCCCGTTCTTCCAGCGCGACGCGACGATCGTCCAGTGGTTGAACGTCGGCGAGTTCTTGAGGAAGTAGAGCGTCGTGCCGTCCGGCGTGAACGTCGGGTGCGATTCGTCGTCGGCGGTCGAGATGACGCCGGGCTGGAACACGGTCGCGACCGGCAGCGGCTTGCTCGCGGTGTAGGGCGCCGCGTGTGCCGCACCGGCGAGGGCCATCGCGAGAACGAGCGGTCGAACGGGCATGCAGATCTCCGGATCGGTGGACGTCAGGGCGCGCCGCCGGTCGCGCCCGCCGGCGCGATCGCGCGATGCTTGTCGAACCAGCCGATCGTATTCAGAACCTGCGCCAGCATGTTGCTCGGTCGCGTATTGATTTCGTGCGAAGCGCCGGGGATGCGCAGCAGCGCCGTGTCGATCTTGCGCAGCTTCAGCGCCTGATAGAACTGCTCGGCCTCGGAGCTCGGCGTTCGGTGGTCGTCCTCGCCGGTGATCATCATCGTCGGGGTCTTCACGTTGCCGACGTAGGTGATCGGCGAGCGCTCCATGTAGTTCGCCTGCTGCTCCCACGGCACGCCGGGGAACCAGTAGCGCGAGAACAGCGTGTAGAAGTCGCTGGTCAGCGCGAAGCTGTACCAGTTGATGACGGGCTTCGCGACCACGGCCGCGCGGAAGCGGTCGGTGTGGCCGACGATCCACGCGGTCAGCACGCCGCCGCCGCTGCCGCCGGTCACGAAGAGATTGGACGTATCGACCGAGCCGCGGCCGATGACGGCGTCGACGACGCTGATCAGGTCGTCGTAGTCCTTGCTCGGGTACGCATTCTGGATCAGGTTCGCGAACTCGCTGCCGTAGCTCGTCGAGCCGCGCGGGTTCGAGTAGACGACGATGTAGCCGTGCGCGGCGTAGAGCTGCGTCTCCGGTGCGAAGCGCGGGCCGTAGTTCGCGAACGGGCCGCCGTGGATCTCGAGCATCAGCGGATATTTCTTCGCGCGGTCGAAGTCCGGCGGTGTCACGATCCACGCCTCGACGTCGCGCCCGTCGGCCGACGACTTGACGTGGATCTCCTCGACCTTGCCGAGCCGGCGATGGCCGAGCAGGTTCGCGTTGAGGTCGGTCAGCACGCGCGGCTTGCCGCTCTTCTCGACGATGGCGACGTCGGCCGGGCGGTACTCGGTGTTGCGCGTGTACGCGACGCGGCCGGCGGCGACCGACATCGCGCCGCCGCCGTACGGACGGCCCATCTGCGTGCCGCCGAAGTCGTCGGCGAGCACGTCGACCTTGCCGCCGCTCGCGCCGACCCAGCCGATCTTCGTCGTGCCGCGATCGTCGTAGTGGAAGAAGAGGCCGCGATCGCCGTCCCAATCGACGTCCTCGGCGTCGTTGTCGAGATCGGCCGTCAGGACGCGTGGCTTGCCGCCGGCGAGATCCATGACGTAGACGTGCGAGCCCTGGTACGGCTTCAGGGTGTCGTCGAAGCCGAGCCAGGCGATGCGCTTGCCGTCCGGCGAGACGACCGCGTCGCGATCGGGACCCTTGCGATCGGTGAGTCGCGCGACGGCGCCGGAGTCGACGTCGACGCGGTAGAGATCGCTTTCGAGCGGCTCGTATTCCCAGTCGTCGTCGAAATTGCTGGCGACGATCACCGAATGGCCGTCGCGCGTCCACGCCGGCGTGCCCATGAAGTTGTGCTTGCCCTGCGTGATCTGCCGCGCGGCGCCGCCGTCGGCCGCGACGACGAACACGTGCGTGTAGCCGGGGTCGATGTAGCCGCCGCCGTCCATGCGGTAGATGACGCGGTCGATGACGCGCGCCGGCGCGGCCCACTCGGCGCCTTTCGGCGGCGCCGGCATCTGCGCGAACGAGGCGTCCTGCGCCGGCACGCGCATCGTGAACGCGATCCAGCGGCCGTCGGGCGACCAGCTGAGGCCGCGCGGCGATTGCGTCAGGTGCGTGATCGCGGCCTGCTCGCTGCTGCCCATCCAGCGCACGAAGATCTGCGACTTGCCGTCCTCGGCCGCGACCCACGCGAGGCGCTTGCCGTCGGGCGACCACGCCGCGTTGCCGTCGTTCGCGGCGCCGGTCGTCAGTGGCCGGTTGTCGCGGCCGTCCGCGCCGATCATCCAGAGGTTCGCACGCTTGCGATCCTTCATGACGTCGAACCAGCAGCGTTCATAGACGACGGTCCTGCCGTCGGGCGACAGCTTCGGGCTGTCCGCCCACTGGAGCTGGAACACGTCCATCGGCTGCAAGGGCCCGGGCTCGCTCGATTGCGCGTGTGCGAGCGATGCGGCACAGGCGAGGACGAGGCAGGGCAGGGGTCGGATCGAGACCATCGACGGCTCCGCGGGAATCGCAAGGGATGCGCACTATGTTCGCCGGCCGCACCGGGCGCACAGTGACTTTGGTTGGGTCGCGCCGCGTCCCGGACGGCCCGATCGGCACGTCATGGTAACGTGCGGCCGACGTACTAAACTGATGGTGCAGCGCCGCAGCCGGCAGCGCTCCGAGGATCGCGCCCCATGAAAGATTGGCCGAAGAACGAATGGATGGACCAGTGGCAGGCGCTGTCGCGCCAGTACTGGAACGCGTTTTCCGATCTGACGCGCGAGGCCGGCAACGGCGCGGGACGCGACGCCGCCGCGATGCCCTGGCACGAAGGCTTCGAGCAGTGGGCGCGCATGTTCGGCGGCCCCGGCAAGCAGAGCGAGACCGTCGAGCGCGTGCTCGCGAGCGCGAAGAGCTTCACCGCGTTCGCCCAGTCGATGATCGCCGCGGCGACGGCCGGCAATGCCGGCGCCGCGCCGAACTGGGCCGAAGTGCTGCGCAACGGCTTCAAGATGCCGGGCGCGGACGCGTCGCTCTTCTCCAATCCCGTCGCGCAGGCGCTGCGCGAGATTTCGGGGCAGGGCGTCAAGAGCTTCGAAGAGATGATGCAGGGCCTCGCGCCCGCGCTCGATCCCGCGCGCGAGGCGAAGAGCTGGCTCAACGTGCCGGCGTTCGGCTTCCTGCGCGAGCATCAGGAGCACTACCAGAAGATGGCCGTCGCGCTGATCGAGTATCAGGAGCAGACGCGCCGCTACAACGCGCTGATCCTGAAGTCGAGCCAGCGCGGCTTCGAGCTGTTCGAATCGAAGCTCGCCGCGCGCGAGGAGCCGGGCCGGCAGATCGATTCGCTGCGTGCGCTCTACGATCTCTGGGTCGACGCGGCCGAGGAAGCGTATGCGGAGACCGCGCTATCTCCGGAATTCCGCGAGGTCTACGGCGAGCTCGTCAACGCGCAGATGCGCGTGCGCTCGCAGATCCAGCAGGAAGTCGAGCGCATCGCGACCGACTTCGGCATGCCCACGCGCAGCGAGCTCGATAGCATCGGCCAGCGGCTGCATGACCTGCGTCGCGAAGTGCGCAACGGCGCCGGCGGGCAGTCAAGCTCGCTCGCGCGCGAAGTCGAGAGCCTGCGGCGCGAAGTCGCCGCTCTGAAAGCGGCATTGAAGGAACGCACGCCGGCGCCGGCGCCGAAAGCGGCCGCGGTGGCGCCGAAGCCCGTGAAGCGCAAGCGCTCGCGGCCCGTCGCGAAGGAGCGCGCGCAGCCGGTCGCGGCGTTGCGCGCCGACGTCAAGGAATCGGTCAGCGCGCCGGTCGGCGCGCCGCCCTCGCGCGAGCCGAAGGCCGCGCCGCCGCCGCGTCCGCGCGTGACGAAAGGACGCGCGCCGGTGCGCGCACAGCGGGCACTGCCGTCGCCGCGCGCGAAGAAGAGCGTCGCGAAGGTCGCGCACTCGCCGACGCGCGTCGGCCATCCGGTCCTGAGCTTCGCCGAGCGCATGAAGGCCTTTGCGCGTTCGGCGCACAAATCGCATTCGACGGCACGTCGCGGAGGTCGCTGAGCCATGGAACCCGTCAAGATCGAACCGACCCGCGCGCTCGACGAAGCGCTGAAGATGCAGAAGAAGCTCGCCGCGGGCCTGAAGACGCTGCGCGAGCTCGACGACGTCGGCTACGGCGCGACCGACAAGGAAGCGATCTACCGCGAGGACAAGCTCGTCGTCTATCGCTTCAAGGGCGCGCGCAAGCCCACCGCGAGAGTGCCGATCCTGATCGTCTACGCGCTGGTCAACCGGCCGTACATGGTCGACCTCCAGAGCGATCGCTCGCTCGTCGGCAACCTGCTCGCGCAGGGCGAGGACGTCTACCTGATCGACTGGGGCTATCCCGACCGCGCCGACCGCTGGCTGACGCTCGACGACTACATCAACGGCTACATCGACCGCAGCGTCGACGCCGTGGCGCGCCACACCGGCCTCGACAGGATCAACCTGCTCGGCATCTGCCAGGGCGGCGCGTTCTCGCTGTGCTACACGTCGCTGCATCCGGACAAGGTCAAGAACCTCATCACGATGGTGACGCCGGTCGACTTCCACACGCCGGACAACATGCTGTCGCACTGGATGCGCGGCGTCGACACCGATCTTTTCGTCGACACGCTCGGCAACGTGCCGGCCGATCTCATGAACTGGTGCTACCTCACGCTGAAGCCCGTGCGCCTGAACCAGCAGAAATACATCGGGCTCGTCGACATCCTCGACGACAAGGGCGAGCTCGAGAACTTCCTGCGCATGGAAAAGTGGATCTTCGATTCGCCCGACCAGGCCGGCGAGGCGTTCCGCCAGTTCATCAAGGATTTCTACCAGGGCAACAAGCTGGTGAAAGGCGGCCTTCGCATCGGCGAGGGCGAGGTCGATCTCGGCAACATCACGATGCCGGTGCTCAACATCTTCGCCGAGCAGGATCACCTCGTGCCGCCGTCGGCGTCGCGCGTGCTCGCCGACCACGTCGGCACGAAGGACTACACGCAGCTCGCGTTCAAGGGCGGGCACATCGGCATCTACGTGTCGGGGCGTGCGCAGCGCGAGGTGCCGCCGGCGATTCACAACTGGCTGGCGCAAAGGGCGGGCTAGTCCCGAAGACGCGCCTCTGTTTCCCCTCTCCCGCTTGCGGGAGAGGGTAGGGTGAGGGGTCTTTGGCGCACCGTTCCAAGAGCGCCCTCATCCGCCTCCGGCACCTTCTCCCGCGAGCGGGAGAAGGGAAAGCATGCCGTAGAATACGCGCGCCTTTTCGCCCGGCAGCGCCCCCATGAACGAAGTCCTCTTCACCCTCCACCACGTCACGGTCACCCCGTGGAAGCTGGTCGGCTATCTCGGTGTCTTCCTGTTCACGAGCCGCTGGTTCGTGCAGCTCTACGCGACGAAGAAGCTGCGCCGCGTGCACATGCCGCAATCGTTCTGGTGGCTGTCGGTCGCCGGCAGCGCGCTCTTGGTCAGCTACTTCACGTTCGGCAAGAACGATTCGGTCGGCGTGCTCTCGAATCTCTTTCCGGCGTTCGTCTCGGTCTACAACCTCGTCGTCGACATCCGTCACCGCCGCGACCACGCGCTCGATCGCGAAGCGAACGCGAGCTAGTTCACATTTTCCCGCCATAACTTCAATCTATCGCCGCATCGCGCGATTTGATTGGACGGTGCCGCCGCCGGCACCTTAGGGTGTTCCGCAGGAAGCAGGGGACAGGAGTCGCCCGCGACGCGGGCCTTGGCGGAGGGGACACATGAGCGGCTTCATCAAAGGGCAGGGCGCGCGCTGGCCGCGCGCCCGGACGGTCGCTGTCGCGCTCGCGACGGCACTTGCGGCGCTGTCCGCGCCGAAGTTCGCACGGGCGCACATCGAGGCGGTGACCAACTGCAACGATGCAGGCGCAGGCAGCCTGCGCGACGCGGTCGGCGCTGCGGCGGCCGGCGACACCATCGACATGTCGAAACTCGCGTGCGCGACGATCACGCTGAGCAGCGGCGCGATCGTCGTGGCGCAGGAATCGCTGACGGTGAAGGGAGCCGGTGCCGATGCGCTGGCGATCGACGGCGGCTCGATCGACCGTGTGTTCATGCACAACGGCACCGGCACGCTCGCGGTCGAATACATGACGCTGCGCCACGGCTACTACCTCAGCGACACGAACCCGTCGGGCGCCTGCGTGTTCTCGTCAGGCAGCGTGCTGCTCGTCGGCGCGGCCGTGGAGGACTGCTTTCTCGACGGCTTCGGCGGCGCCGTCGTCGCGCGTGGCGGCGGCGTGTACGCCGACGGCGACCTGATCCTCGTCTCGAGCCGCCTGACCGGCAGCACCGTCGCCAGCAGCTCCAGCCCGATCGGCAACTCGCGCGCGGGCGCGGCCGTCGCGCGCGGCACGCTGGTCATGAAGTACAGCACCGTGAGCGACAACCGCGCGGTGACGATCTCCGGTCACAACAGCGGGCCCGGCGCGCTGCAGGCCTACGGCGACGTCTCGATCAACACCTCGACGATCTCGGGCAACTACGGCAAGTTCTTCGGCGCGATGGCGCTCGAGGGAATCGGCACCGCGACGATCACGAACAGCACGATCTCGGGCAACGCGACGGCGTTCCATTCCACGGTCTACACGCAGGTGCCGCTCAAGGTGTCGAACAGCACGATCGCCTTCAACCACGTCGGCATGGGCGCCGCGCTGTACGCGGACGTCGGGCCGCTGGAGCTCGAGAGCACGATCATTTCCGGCAACGTCAAGGGCAGCGGCACGCCGGCCGACCTCGACGGCGAAGCCGGCGTCGTCGCGACGGGGGCGAACAACCTCATCGTGGCCTCGACGATCCCGGTGCCGCCGGACACGATCACCGACTGCGCGCGCCTGCTGCCGCTCGATGCCAACGGCGGACCGACGGCGACGCACGCGCTCGGCACCGGCAGCCCGGCGCTCGAGCAGGGCAACAACCTTCTCAACCTCGACTACGACCAGCGCGGCGCCGCGCGCGTGTCCGGCGCGCTGCCCGACATCGGCGCCTACGAATGGGACGCTCCGCAGGGGTTCGGCTTCAAGAGCGGCTTCGAGTCGGTCTGCGACGGGTAGCGGTTCATGCCGCCGGTTGATTCGTCATGCAGGAATTCGTGCAGAATAGGCCGGCGCGCCGGGTGGGGATCCGGCGCGCTGGCGATACGCGTCCGCGGCGCTACGGGCGCAGCAATGGTCCCGCAAGGGGTTGTTCGTGTTGGCCATCGAATCGACGACGCAATTCCGCGTCGTCACTGGGAGGGGAAAAATGGATAACCGCAGTGCACCGGTGATCTCGCTCGGCGAATGGATCATCACCTTCATCGTGCTGGCGATTCCGCTGGTGAACATCATCATGCTGTTCGTCTGGGGCTTCTCGTCGGGCACGAACCCGAGCAAGCAGAACTTCTGCCGCGCGACGCTGATCCTGTATCTCGTCTGCTTCGTGCTGTTCTTCCTGTTCGGCGGCATGGCGTTCCTCGGCGCGATGCGCGGGATGCCGCAGCCGACCTGAGCGTCCGCTTCTTGCGCAGACGAAAAGGGCGGGCGCGATGCCCGCCCTTTTTTTCGATCACTCGGGATCGTAGTCGAGATTCGGTGCGAGCCAGCGCTCGGCCTCGGCGAGCGTCCAGCCCTTGCGCTTCGCGTAGTCCTCGACCTGCTCCTTCGAGAGCCGGCCGACGACGAAGTACTGGCTGCCGGGATGCGAGAAGTACCAGCCCGACACGGCCGCCGCGGGATACATCGCGAAGCCTTCCGTGAGCTCGATGCCGGCGTTCTTCGTCGCGTCCAGCAGCGCGAACAGCGTCGATTTCTCGGTGTGGTCGGGACACGCGGGATAGCCCGGTGCCGGGCGGATGCCGCGATACTGCTCGCCGATCAGCGCCTCGTTGTCGAGCGCTTCATCGGGCGCGTAGCCCCAGAACTCGCGGCGCACGCGCTCGTGCAGTCGCTCGGCGAACGCTTCGGCGAGACGATCGGCGAGCGCCTTCAGAAGGATCGACGAGTAGTCGTCGTGCTCGCGCTCGAAGCGCGCGAGATGCGCCTCGATGCCGATGCCGGCCGTGACGGCGAACGCACCGACCCAGTCCTCGACGCCGGCCGCTTTCGGCGCGACGAAATCGCCGAGGCAGAAATCGGGTCGATCGGCGGGCTTGTCGACCTGCTGGCGCAGGAAGCGGAGCTTGGTGCCGTCGTCGAGGACGACGTCGTCGCCGCTGCCGTGCGCGCGCCAGAAGCCGATCACGCCGCGCGCCGTCAGCCACTTCTCGGCGACGATGCGGTCGAGCATGTCGCGCGCATCGCGATAGAGCTCGCTCGCCTGCAGTCCGACGACGGCGTCCTCGAGGATCGCCGGATAGCGGCCCGAGAGCTCCCACGCGTTGAAGAACGGCGTCCAGTCGATGCGCTCGACGAGCTCGGCGAGCGGATAGTCGTCGAACACGGTCACGCCGGGCCGGTTCGGGCGCGGCGGTACGTAGTTGCTCCAGTCGCCGTCGAAACGCTGCGCGCGGGCCTTGTCGAGCGTCACGAGCTTCTTGCCGGTGCCGCGATCCTTGTGGCGCTCGCGGATCTCCGCGTACTCGGCACGCACGCGCGAAAGGAACTCGTCGACGAGCTCCTTCGAGATCAGCGACTGCGCGACGCCGACCGCGCGCGAAGCGTCCTTGACCCAGACCGTCGGCGACTTGTAATGCGGCTCGATCTTGAGCGCGGTGTGCGCGCGCGAGGTCGTCGCGCCGCCGATCAGCAGCGGCAGGTGGAATTCCTGGCGCTGCATTTCCTTGGCGACGTGGCTCATCTCCTCGAGCGAGGGCGTGATCAGGCCCGAAAGCCCGATCATGTCGGCGTGCTCGGCGCGCGCCGTGTCGAGGATCTTCTGCGCCGGCACCATGACGCCGAGATCGATGACCTCGAAGTTGTTGCAGCGGAGCACGACGCCGACGATGTTCTTGCCGATGTCGTGCAC
>Ga0126377_10003863_pt1 | contig 10735 bp, 11 predicted proteins | sample PanSoiMetPlot_22_FD_92647 | JGI IMG/M metagenome (GOLD analysis project Ga0126377, IMG submission 92647) | Tropical forest soil microbial communities from Panama - MetaG Plot_22 | ecosystem: Environmental > Terrestrial > Soil > Tropical forest > Bulk soil | place: Panama | collected 2016-02-17
GCGTGTGGATCGCAACAATTCGCGTCGTGCTGCAAACTATTTTGAAGTGTTCGCACTTCGGACGTCTGGACAGTCACGCGTTAGCAAGGCAATGCTGTCGGCGTCGCTAGAGGGGCGCAACAATAACAAGAAGAGTGGACGAGTGGCGTAGCGTGGGGCGCGTATCGATGGCTGAGCCAACGGCAAACGAGACTGACACCGTATCATTCGGCGAGCGACTTGCTGCTTCCCAGCACTTCTCCGATCTGTTCCGCGAGGGGATGACGCTGGTGGAAGAGACCGCGAGCTATCTCGACGGTCCGGGACGGCAGGAGTCGAAGAAGCTTGAGCGCGGCGCAGCGCTCGCTTATGCGACCGAGAGCATGCGGCTGACCACACGCTTGATGCAGCTTGCATCCTGGCTGCTGCTGCATCGCGCTGTGAAGGAAGGCGAGATGTCGCTCGCGCAGGCCAGCAAGGAAAAAGCGAAGGTGAAGCTTGCCGGCCAGGAGCCCGGCGAGGAGCAGAACGTCAAGATCGTGCCTGAGCGCTTGCGCCTGCTGATCAACCGCTCGAAATCGCTGCAAGCTTCGGTGCGCAGACTCGATGCCACCATGCACGCGAGCGCTGATCCGGCACAGATTGCCCCCGGCAACCCGGTCGAGCGCCAGCTCGGCCTGCTCAAGGCCGCCTTCGAGCACGACGCATAGCTAATCGGGCGGCCGGCAGGACGTGGCTCACGCTCTGGGTCATGGCCTTGGTCTTGGCGAGCGCGCAAGCGATGGTGAGCAGACTGCTTCTGGTCGTGGATCAAAAACGCGGTCGCAACCTGTCCAGTGCCCTGATGTTGTCTTCATGGTTTAAACGCATGATTCTGACGAATTCACGCCGGTCCTCGGCTTCTCTGCCGCTGAAGCGGTCAGCAGCAGCAGCAAGCTGATTGATCTGGCCGCTAAGGCAGTCGCACATATTCTTGAGCTCGTACCAATCATACTCCGACCGGCCCTCTCGGTAGGCGTTGATACGGCTCAACATCCTGTTCACCTCGTTGTTGATCGTTGCGGAGTGCTGTTTGACGTCATCCAAGGTCCTGAACCGCTGCGGCGGCGGCTTCTTGAATGGTTGGCAGATCCCGCCTCTGCGATCGTCGACGCCCGGGTTCCACATCAGGTCGCGCATGATTGGCCCTGTGCCGCCGGTAAAAGTTATTGTCATGAATAGCCTCCAAGTGTTCTGTTCGCGCACCGACTAGACAGCGCGATATCAGCAATCTCAACAGTAATTTCCAGCAACAGTAATGATTCAATTATTTTGAATACAATATTCAGACGGCTCAATTCTTTGACAGTATCAGCCAACCGACTCGCCACCCCCAAGAGCCGTGAGCGGCGTCAGCCCGGAATCAGCCAACTTGAGCCGCGTGCGCCACGGACCCGTGATCCTTCCGGGATGGCGTTCGCAACAGCCGTGCCCAGTCAAAAGGCCCCCGCATGCGGGGGCCTTTTTCCAATCCAGGGCCTGCGGCGCTGTTATTTCCTCTTGAGGCCGAGGCCGGCGAACTTCTTCTCGAAGCGGGAGACCCGCCCGGCGCGGTCCATGATCTGCTGCTGGCCGCCGGTCCAGGCCGGGTGCGACTTCGGGTCGATGTCGAGACGCAGCGTGTCACCCTCCTTGCCCCAAGTGGTGCGGGTGGTGAACTCGGTGCCGTCCGTCATGATCACCTTGACGGTGTGGTAGTTGGGATGAGTATCGGGTTTCATGGTGCTGTATATCTCGCAAAGGTTGACGGGCCTTGCGGGGCTGCGGCTCTATAGCTTACTGCCCCGCATCAAACAAGGCGGTCTGCAATTGCCACCCGGCAACCATCGGGGCATTCTGGCCGTAAATTGGGCTGGTGCCCGCAATAAAGCCCTGAACGGGAGGTTCTTGCGTCTCATGAACGTTATCGAGCGCACTCCGCGCACGGCCCAGACCGTGGCGGACCCGCCTCAGTCCCAGGGCACCGCAGGCGCGCCAGAAGCTGCCGCAGGCGCACCAGAGGCTGCGCAGGCCCGCGAGGCCAAGCTGCGGCCATTGGCCTCTCTCATTCCCTATGTCCGGCGCTATCGCGGCCGAGCAGCCGCGGCCTTGTGTGCGCTCGTCGTCGCGGCACTGGCCACGCTGGCGGTTCCGCTAGCGGTGCGCCGGATGATCGATTTTGGCTTTACCGGCGAGGGCCTGGGCCTGATCGACAGCTATTTCAGCGTGATGATCGCGGTTGCGGCCGTGCTCGCGCTGGCGAGCGCCGCGCGCTACTACCTCGTGACCACGCTGGGCGAACGCATTGTCGCGGATCTGCGCACTGACGTGTTCAGCCATCTCACCGCGCTCTCAATCGCGTTCTTCGACCAGGCCAAAACCGGCGAGATGGTGTCGCGGCTCACCGCCGACACCACCCAGATCAAGGCCGCCGTCGGCTCCTCGATCTCGGTCGCGTTGCGCAACCTGGTGCTCTTCATCGGTGCCACCACCATGATGGTGGTGACGAGCCCATGGCTCTCCGCCTTCGTGCTCGGCGCCATTCCGGTGATTGTGCTGCCGCTTTACGGGTTCGGCCGCTCGGTGCGGCGACGCTCGCGCGCCGCGCAGGATACGCTTGCGGACGCTTCCGCCTATGCGGCCGAGATGATCGGGTCGGTGCGCACCCTGCAAGCCTTCACCAACGAACGGGACTCGACAAGCCGCTTCGCCCAGGCAGTGGAGCGCGCCTTCGCGGCCGCGCGCGACTCGATCAAGGCCCGCGCCGTGCTCACGGCGGTCGCAATCTTTCTGGTGTTTTCGAGCGTCATCGTGGTGCTGTGGGTGGGCGCGCAGGCGGTCATCGACGGCGAGATCACGCCCGGCCGGCTGTCGCAGTTCGTACTCTATGCAGTGTTCGCGGCAAGCGGGCTTGGCCAACTCTCGGAGGTCTGGGGCGAGCTGTCGCAAGCCTCGGGCGCGGCCGAGCGGCTGTTCGAGCTCATGAATGTGCGGCCGCAGATCCAGCCGCCGGAGCGGCCGGTTGCGCTGCCTGAGCCGGCGCGCGGCGAGATCGCCTTTGACGGCGTGCGCTTTGCCTATCCGGCTCGGCCCGAGAGCGCCGTGCTCGATGGCGTCACGCTGCGGGTGCGGCGCGGCGAGAAAGTCGCCATCGTCGGGCCTTCGGGCGCCGGCAAGAGCACGATCTTCCACCTGATCCTGCGCTTCTACGATCCGGACGCCGGCACGATCAGCTTTGACGGTGTACCGTTGCGTGACGTCGACCCCGCGGCGCTGCGCCGAAGAGTCGCTCTCGTGCCGCAAGACACCGCCATTTTCGCGGCCTCGGTGGCCGACAACATCCGGTTCGGGCGGCCCGATGCCAGCGATGCGGACGTTGCCCGCGCGGCCGAGCTTGCGCTCGCATCGGAGTTCATCGGGCGCCTGCCGGAGCGTTTTGCGACCCTGATCGGCGAGCGCGGCGTGACGCTCTCCGGCGGCCAACGCCAGCGCATCGCGATCGCGCGCGCGATTCTGCGCGACGCCCCGCTCCTGCTGCTCGACGAGGCCACCTCCTCGCTCGATGCCGAGTCGGAGAAATTCGTGCAGACCGCGCTCGAGCGATTGATGGCCGAGCGCACCACGCTGGTGATCGCGCATCGGCTCGCGACCGTTCTCTCCTGCGACCGCATCCTGGTCATGGATCAAGGCCGCATCGTCGAGGAAGGCACGCACGCGACGCTTGCCGCCACCGGCGGGCTCTACGCACGGCTTGCCAAGCTGCAATTCCAGAACGTGTAGTTTGCCGAAGCGCTTTCCGGCTCACTCCGGCTCGATGCCGGCGTCCTTCACGACCTGCGCCCATTTGGTGATCTCGCCCGGGAGAAAGGCAGCGAGCTCATCCGGCGTTGAGGTGAGCGGGTCGATCGCAAGAACTTGCATCTTGTCGTTGGTGTCGGGGCGCTTGAGAAAATCCATCAACACCGCATTGATCTTGTCGATGATCGGGCGCGGCGTGCCGGCGCGCGCCACCACCGAGAACCAGCCGCGCGCCGAATAGCCCGGCAGCCCAGCTTCGGCGATGGTCGGAAGCTCAGGCATCGCCTTGATGCGCGTGGTCGATGTCACCCCATAGGCTTTCACCTTGCCTTCCTTGATGTGCGGGATGGCAACGCCAATGTCGACCATCATCATGGGAATGCGCCCGGCGATGACGTCGGTGAGAGCCGGAACCGCGCCGCGATAAGGCACGTGCACCGCCTTGGCGTCGATCATCTTGAGGAACATCTCCATGAACAGATGGTGCGGCGTCGAGGCGCCCGAGGTGCCATAGCTCAGCTCGCCCGAGCGGCGCTTGATAATGGCGATCAGCTCGGGCAGCGTGTTGGCGCCAAGCGACGGGTTGGCAACCAGCCCGAACTGCGCCGAGCCAACGAGGCCAATCGGCGCGAAATCCTTCACCGTGTCATAGGGCAAGCTCTTGTAGACCGAAGGCCCGATCGCGAGCGTAGTCACCGGCGCGAGGAAGAGCGTGTAGCCATCCGGCGCCGAGCGCGCGGTTGCTTGTGCCGCGATGACAGTGCCGGCGCCGACGCGGTTCTCGACGATGACCGTCTGCTTGAGCTTGTCCTGCAGCTCCTGCGCCAGCATGCGCGCGAACACGTCGCTGCCACCACCGGCCGGGAATGGACAGATGAAGGTGATGGTGCGGGTCGGGTAATCCTGCGCCGCAACTGGGGAGACGGCGAGACTGAACAAGAGGCAAACCAGGAGGAATCGAACCATGTTTCTCCCCTCGCGACGGTGTTGGCAGACATTGTGGCACAGGGACTTCTAGGGGGCCACAGGTGCGGTTTTGCTTACGCTTCCGGCGTTGGGGGGAAGGTGGGATTTTGCTTCGCGCCATGGCAGCCGCGCCGCTATCCTTTCGATTGATTCGTCGAGGGGGCAATGTCGAAGACCGACGGGCAGAGCAAGGCGGCCGGGCCGCGTATAGAGCGGAAGCTGGGACCGAAGCCGGTGCGTGCGCCGCAGCGCCGTCTGGCCGAGCCGGTCGAGGGCATCGATGCGCCGAAACGGCCGGCACGCGCGGTCGGTGCCCAGCTTGCCGCCGAGGTCGCGCGGCTTGAACGCGAGCTTGCGACTGCCCGCGCGCAACTCGCCGAGCTCACGGTCTTTGCGCAGATCGACCCGCTGACCGATATCCTCAATCGGCGTGGCCTTGAGCGCGAGCTCAAGCGCTCGCTGGCGCATGTGAAGCGCTATGGCGCGAGCGCGGCGCTGATTTATCTCGATCTCGATGGTTTCAAGCGCATCAACGATCGCCACGGCCATGCCGCCGGTGACGTGGTGCTCAAGGCGGTCGCGATGCTGCTCAATCGCCACAGTCGCGAGTCGGATGTGGTGGCGCGCGTAGGCGGCGATGAGTTCGTCCTCCTGTTGTGGAGCTGCTCCGAGGCCGCCGCCCTTGCCAAGGCTGAGGCAATCGAGGTGGCCATCGCAGGGTTGACGCTTCCCCATGACGGGGCAGTCCTTCAGGTCGGCGCGTCATGCGGCGTAACTCGGCTGTTGCCGCTGGATCGGCCGGAGGACCTGCTCGATCGGGCCGACCGCGCCATGTACGCCCGCAAGCGCGTGCGTAACGCCTTTCTCCGGGTTGTTTAACCCTCTTCGCGGCCTGGCAATTCCCATCGATTTACCGCCGCTGGCACAATGTGCCACATTCGCAATAGCCCCAATGTGGATTATCTGCAGGTAAGCCTTCCAGGAGGATTTTCTTATGGTCAAGCGTTTGGCACTGATTGCGGCGGCCACCATGCTGCTGTCGCCAGTGGCCGCCCAGAGCCAGTCCGACTATCCCAACAAGCCGGTCAAGATCGTGGTCACGGTTCCGGCCGGCGGTGGCGTCGACTCGGTGACGCGCCTGTTTGCAGAGCAGCTGCAGCAAAAGCTCGGCCAGCCCTTCGTGATTGAAAATCGCGGCGGCGCGGGCGGCAACGTTGCGGCTGAAACAGTGTTCGTGGCGCCGCCGGATGGCTACACACTGATGGCGTCGCAACCGGCGCCGATCACCACCAATGTGGCACTCTATAAGAAGCTCAATTTCGACCCGACCAAATTCGAGCCGGTCGCGGTCATGACCAAGTTTCCAAACGTGCTGCTGGTGCGCAACGACTTTCCCGCCAAGACCGCGCAGGAATTCATCGCTTACGCGAAAGCCAATTCCGGTAAGCTCAATTTTGCCTCGCAGGGCGTCGGCACGACCTCACATTTGACTGCTGAGCTGTTCATGACGCTGACCGGCGTGAAGATGACGCATGTGCCGTATCGCGGCACGGGCCCGGCACTCAACGACATCGTGGCCGGGCACGTCGATCTCATCTTCATGGAGCTGTCGTCGGCCTACAAGCTCCATGATGCCGGAAAGGCGCGCGTGCTGGCGGTCGCGACCGATCATCGCATGGACCCTTTCAAGGACCTGCCGACCATGATCGAGGTCGGCGTTCCGGGTTTTGTCTCTGACACCTGGAATGCGATCAGCGCGCCGCCACGCACGCCGGCGCCGATCGTCGCCAAGCTCAACCGCACCATGAACGACATCATCAATCAGGATGACATGAAGAAGCGCTTCCACGACCTCCATCTGGAGCCGATGGGCGGCAGCCCGCAAGACATGCGCAAGCTGGTCGAGGAGGAGACACGTCGCTGGGGCGATGTAATCAGGAAGGCCGGCATCCAGCCGGAATAGCGCTCACGCAATGATATCGGGCGTAAGCTGATCCTCGATGTGCGAGATGCGATCGCGCAGATAGAGCTTGCGCTTCTTCAGGCGTTGCACCTGCAGCAGGTCGGAGCCGGGCGCGATTTCGAGGGCCGAAATAGCCGCATCAAGGTCGCGATGCTCCTGCTGCAGCCGCGCCAGCTGCTCGCGCAACTCGCGTTCTTCCTCTTTGGTCATCGCCACCGCCGGGATCCCACTTCCGAAGGGCCGTATTCCTGCGTGGCGCCTTCGGGTCGGAGACTAGCACTCTATGGTTAGCTTTGGCTTTGAAGGTTCGGTCCAAATGGGCTGAAACAATCGGACGCAGTTACTTCCCAATTTTGTTGATTTTCAATGGATTAAATCGGCTCTTCGGTAAATTTGCTGGGTTTTCCCGGTATTGCAATCGGGGGATTGCTGCAATGCACTCGCCAAACGAGCGTCGACATGGACGGCGCTTGGTGTAAACTTTGCTTCGTCAGGCACCAATCTGACAAAAGGAGACATGCCACATGTCCATTCAAGCGCATCTTGCGGAGCTCGAACGGCGCCATCAGGCCCTGGAAAACGAGATCAATGAAGCGCTCGCACATCCATCGACCGATGATCTGGTAGTCGCCGAACTTAAGCGTCGCAAGTTGCAAGTGAAGGACGAGATCGCGCGTCTGCGTCTAGACGTCAGCGTTCATTAGGCCCGGCGGGGCCGTTGTAGGCTTTTTCATTGCCAAGCTCTGCGTTCAGGAGGCGAGCGCAGAGCAGTAGAGCTATTGTTGTCCGAAACGACTGGCGCATTCGGTGCGCCAGGGAGGAAAGCTGATGCGCAAGCTGGCTGTCGTGCTGGCCGTTATGTTGGCTGTCGTTTTGGTCGGTGTCACCTTGGCCGGCGTCAGCGGGCCGGCTTTTGCCCAATCCTATCCGAGCCGCACCGTGACGCTGGTGGTGCCGTTTCCGCCGGGCGGTGGCGTTGATGCGCTCGCGCGCATCCTCGCCGAACGGCTTTCCGTTTCGCTCAAGCAGAGCGTCGTGGTCGAGAACCGGACCGGCGGTGGCGGCACTGTCGGCACGCGTCAAGTCGCCAAGGCCGAGCCCGACGGCTATACGCTGATGCTCGCGCACACCGGCACGATCTCGATCAATCCAAGCCTCTACGCCAATGCCGGTTACGATCCGCGCAAGGATTTTGCGCCCATCGGTCTGATCGGCTCGATGCCGGTGGCGCTGATCGCGCATCCATCGTTTCCGGCCAAGACGGTCGCCGACGTGATTGCGATCGCCAAGCGTGAGCCGGGCAAGCTGAACTTCGGCACATCCGCGGTCGGCACTGGCGGCTATCTCACTGCGGAATATTTCAAGTCGGTCGCCGGCCTCGACATGACGATCATTCCGTATCGGGGCACTGCGCCGCTGATGAACGATCTGATCGGCGGCCATGTGCCGGTGTCGTTCGGCGTGCTGCCGCCGGCGATCGGCAACATCCAATCCGGCTCGCTGCGCGCAATCGCGGTGACTGGAACGCACCGCTTCAGTCTGCTGCCCGATGTGCCGACCGCTTCGGAATCGGGGCTGCCCGGATTTGATGCCGTGCTGCACTACGGCCTTATCGCACCCGCCGGAACACCGCGTGCCATCGTCGAACGGCTCAACAAGGAATTGCGCGCGCTGGCGGAGACCGATCTGGTGAAGCAGCGCATCCAGGCGGAAGGCGGCGATGCCATGACGTCGACGCCGGAGGAATACGCCAAGGATATCGACCAGGAAGAGAAAAAGTGGTCGACGCTGATCCGGAAGCTCAATCTGAAGGTGGAGTAGCTGAATTCTCTTGTAGCCCGCATTGAGCGTTAGCGAAATGCGGGAACGACTGAGCAATTTGCACTGTAGGTCCCGGATTTCGCTGACGCTCAATCCGGGCTACGAGCTAAGAGCAGCTCACTCCTCACGGCTTGATCACCACCTTGGCGCGCTCGACGAATTGCTTCGGCGTTGAATAGAGCCGCGCGATCAGGTCCTGCACCTTGCCGCCATTGAGCGGTGTGATCGAGATTTTCATCTTCTCGGCGTCGGCCAGGAACGCCGGATCCTTCATGGTTGCGTCGAAGGCCGTGCGCAGAATGCCGACCACCTCCGCGGGCGTCTGCGGGGGGACGATATAGGAGCGTTGGAACACCTGCTGGCTCACCACCAGCTCGGCGACCCTGCGGTCATCCTCCTTCGGCACGAACTTCCAGATATGCGGCACGCCGCGCTCGGTCAGCTCCTCCAAAGGCTCCAGGCTGACCTGCACCAGCACGTTGACTTTCTTTTCGCTGACCCAGTCGCTCTTCTGCGACTTCACGCTCGACCAGTCCCAGCCGCACATGCCGTCGACCTCGCCGCGCTCCATTGCGAGCGCAACATCGACCGTGCCCTTGTAGCCCGACACAACCTCAAACTTGGTGCCGGCGGTGTGGTTGTGCATATAGGCGTAGTCGCGCGTCGCGCCGCCCGCGGAGCTGGCGCCCAGCACGGTCTTCTGCTGTTGCGCGTCCTCGAAGGTCTTGATCTTCGAGGTGCCGTAGGTGGCGCAGACGCGCACGCCGGAATCGGCCGTGCCGACATAGAGGACCCTGGTCGGATCAAACTGGAGATTGGGCTTGTCGTCGAGCAGCGGTCCGATGATCGCACCCGGCATCAAGGCACCCAGCGAGGTGCCGTCCTTGGGCGCGACCGAGCTGATATAGATGCCGGCCCGGGTGGAGCCCGCGCCCGGCATGTTCTTGACCACGATCGTCGGATTGCCCGGAATGTGCGCGGTGAGATGGCGGGCGACTGTGCGGGCATAGATGTCGTAACCGCCGCCGGCATCGCCGCCGACCACAAGCTCGATGGTCTTGCTGGAAAAATAGTCGGCCGCTGCCGCGGGACTCGTCATGAGTGCGGCGATCGCGATCGCGGCGAGCAGTTGGGCCTTTCGGGTGATGATGGGCATGGTCTGATCCATTAGGGCCTGATCGCCTGCTTGGCGCGCTCGACGATGTCCTTCGGTGTCGAATAAAGCTTCTCGACCAGCGTCTGCACGCGGGCGCCCGGCAGTGGCGAGATGTCGACGCCGGCCTTCTGGGCGTCGGCGATGAACTGCGGGTCTCTCATGGTGGCGTCAAAGGCCGTGCGCAGAATGCCCGCCAGCTCGGGCGGCGTGCCGTGCGCCACAAAGTAAGGGCGCTCGAAGGATTGCTGGCTGACCACCAGCTCGGCCACTTTGCGGTCATCTGCGTCCTTGATGTAGCGCCAGATCTCGGGCGCACCAAGCTGTGTGAGCTCCGCATTCGGCTGCAGGCTGATCTGGGCGAGATAGTTGAGCTTGTGGTCGCGGACCCAGTCAGGCTTCTGCGATTTCGCGCTCGACCAGTTCCATCCGCATGTGCCGTCGAGCTCGCGGCGCTCAATCGCCAGCGTGACTTCCAGCGTCCCCTTGTAGCCCGAGATGAGATTGAACTGCGCCCCGGTGGTCCGCTTCACCAGATTGGCAATGTCGTTGATGGAGTTGCCAGCGGCAACGCCGCCCATGACGGCCTTTTGGCTCAGCGCCTCATCGAACGTCTTCACCTTCGAATGGTCGAGGGTGACGCAGACATAGGTCCCGCTATTCGCAGTGCCGAGATAGAGCACCTTGCTCGGATCGAACGAGGTGTCGGGCTTGTCGTCCAGCAGCGGCGCCATGACGGTGCCCGGCATGATCGCGCCGATCGTCAGGCCGTCGGCGGCCGCGACCGTGTTCACATGGTAGCCGGCGCGCGCACCACCAGCGCCCGGCATGTTCTTGACCACGATCACCGGCTGGCCGGGAATGTGCCGATACATGTGTCGCGCAATGGTGCGCGCGTAGATGTCGAAGCCGCCGCCCGGCGCGTTGCTGACCACGAGATCGATGGTCTTGCCGGCGTAGAAGTCGGCCGCCGGCGCAGGCGTGGCCAACAGCAACGCTGCGATGACGGCGCCAGCATATGGCAACGTGCGCTTGCA
>Ga0126377_10003864_pt1 | contig 10733 bp, 9 predicted proteins | sample PanSoiMetPlot_22_FD_92647 | JGI IMG/M metagenome (GOLD analysis project Ga0126377, IMG submission 92647) | Tropical forest soil microbial communities from Panama - MetaG Plot_22 | ecosystem: Environmental > Terrestrial > Soil > Tropical forest > Bulk soil | place: Panama | collected 2016-02-17
CCCTATTATGATTGCTTCGGGCTTTGTCAGCACGCCAGAATCGTTCAAAGATTTGATTTTGTTGTTCTGCATCAAGTCCAACTCCGTTATCGCAAACTTCGATCCAGATATCGTGACCGCCATTGCCCGCCGTGACCGCGACTTGTCCTCCCTCAGGTTTGCTATAGTGAATGGCATTGCTTAACAGATTGCAAAACACTCGGCGTAGCCGGATCTTACTTCTCGTGGTTTACTTTTAAATAGGTAACCAAGCCCGCGCACGGTGTGGATGAGCTTATACTGAGGATGCGTATCGATTTTATTGCGCAGATAATTAATATAAACGTCAATCACATTCCCCAGCGGATCGTATTCGGAACCCCATACCTGATCGGCAATCTGCTGGCGGGTCATGACCCGCCCTGTATTGCGCATCAAATATTCGAGCAGTTGATACTCGCGCGCCGAAAGATCAACCGGATTGCCGCCAACCGTCACCGTATGACCGGTAATATCCAGACTGACATGCCCCAATTCGAGCTTTGAATCTCTCATGACCGGCCCACGGCGCAAGAGCGCATGGACCCTGGCCAACAACTCTTCAAAAACGAATGGCTTGATCAGATAGTCATCTGCGCCGAAGTTCAGCCCGGTAATCTTATCCGCCGTGGTATCGCGTGCCGTGAGCATTAAGATCGGAGTGTGAATACCGGATGAGCGTAAGATACGGCAGACTTCTATCCCGTCGCATCCCGGCAATAAGAGATCGAGGATGATCGCGTCATAATGATTTGTAGCTGCGAGAAACTCGCCCCGCTCCCCATCTGCCGCCACCTCGACCAGAAACTTCTCTTCACTCAGCCCATCACTCAGCAACGTGGATATAGCCGGATCGTCTTCGATGACCAGTATCTTCATAATCGGTCGCCTGATTACCTTTTCTCCACTCGAGCATTCGATATAGTACCGGAAGCACCAGGAGCGTCAACAGAGTGGATGTCACCAAACCTCCAATGACTACGGTCGCCAGTGGTCTTTGTATCTCCGCACCCGCTGATGTTGCTACCGCCATCGGAACGAAGCCGAGGCTTGCCACCAATGCGGTCATCAGCACGGGACGCAACCGCACACGCGCACCTTCCCGCACCGACTCATCAACTGTCTTTCCTTCTTTACGAAGTTTATTAATGTAAGCGATCAACACCACGCCGTTAAGCACTGCAACACCGAAGAGCGCAATGAAGCCGATCGATGCCGAGAGGCTCAAATTCAACCCACGCAACCATAATGCAGCGATTCCGCCCACCAGCGCGAACGGCACATTGAGGATTATCAACAATGAATATTTCACTGACCCGAACATCACAAACAGCAATGCGAAGATCAGCACAAGCGCCAGCGGCACAACCACAAATAAACGCCGCGTGGCGCGCTCCTGATTCTCGAACTGCCCTCCCCAGCTCATAAAATACCCCGTGGGAAGTTTGACCTCGGTAATTTTCTTCCGTGCTTCAGCGACGAAGCTGCCGATGTCGCGCCCACGCACATTCGACTGAACTACAATGCGCCGTTGGTTGTTCTCACGATTAATAATGTCAGGTACGCGTGCCAGGCTGACATCGGCGACATCGCTCAACCGCAACCGCTCTCCGCCCGAAGCTGTCAGTGGCAATTGAGCTATTGCTTCGTGATCGTTGCGCAGTGATTCGGGGAACCGCACTACCACGTCAAACCTTTTTTGCCCATCGATCACTGTTGTTGCCGCTTTGCCACCGACAGCAGTCTCGATCAGTTCGCGTACATCGGCGACGTTCAGACCGTAACGCGCAATCCAGTCGCGTTTGACCGTGATCTGTAGCGGTGCAGCGCCAGACAGAGCTTCGGCCTGCACATCCGCCGCACCCGGAACGCTCTCCAGCACACGAGCGATCTCGGCAGCCTTCTCTTCCATGGTTTTCAGGTCTTCACCAAAAAGCTTCACCGCAATATCGGATTTGACACCGGAGACAGTTTCGTCCAACCGCATGGCCATCGGCTGTGTAAAGTTGTAAGCCACTCCCGGCAGTTTACCCAATTCTGCCGACATGGTCTCGATCAAGTCATCTTTCGTTCGATTTTGTGGCCATTGACTGTGAGGTTTCAGAATCACGTAGACATCGCCCTGATGAATGCCCATGGCCTCGGTCGCCAAATCGGGCCGGCCGATCTTGGTGACGACCGATTCGACCTCCGAGAATGATTTAACGATCGTTTCGATCTTGCGGCTGATGGCGACCGATTCGGTCAGCGAGACGCTCGGCAATTTTCGCGTCTCGATCAGGATCGATCCTTCGTCAAGTCGCGGCATAAATTCCGTACCAATGAAAAACAACGAACTGATTGCCGCTGAAATAATCAGCAATGCAGCACCGACTGTAATCAAGCGGCGCTGTAAAGCGATTTCGAGTAATCGCAGATAGCGGAACTGAACGGATCGAAAGATGCGCCCCTCGGGTTTCTTGATGTTCCCTCGCAATGCGATCGACGAGACTGCGGGGACAAAGATCAGCGCCAGCAGAAGCGAACCAAGCAGTGCCGCACAAACCGTGATCGCCATCGGCGTGAACATTCGACCTTCCAATCCCTGAAGGGTAAAGACCGGAAGATAGACTGCAATGATAATCAACACTCCGAAAACAATCGGTTTGCCGACTTCGGTCGCGGCATCCTGGATGACTTCTTTCGTAGCCGCTTCTTGAGGTGATCTTTCGGATCTGGCTGCCTCAGGGGACAAGCTGGAACGATGAGCCGAAAGTTTCCGAACGAAATTCTCCATCATGACTACTGCACCATCGACGATCAGCCCGAAATCCAATGCCCCCAGGCTCATCAAATTCGCCGATACACCTAATGCCCGCATGGCGATAAAGGCTGTGACCATCGAGATTGGGATCACCGCTGCGACGATCAATGCCGCTCGCACATTGCGCAGGAAAAGAAACAAGATAATGATGACAAGCAACGCGCCTCCGATCAGATTATTTTTAACAGTCTGGATTGTCCGATCGATTATCTCAGTCTGATCGTAGAATTTGCTGATCGTTACTCCCGAAGGCAGCGCGCTCTTCAATTCTTCAATTTTTCCCTTAACTCGTTCGGCAACCGATTTCCCATTCTCGCCTTTCAGCATGATTACCATCCCTGAAACCCGCTCTCCCGTCGCATCACGCAGAACCGCTCCCTGACGTGCCATCGCACCGTCTGTAATCTTCGCCACATCACGCAGGTAGACCGGTGTTCCGTGAGCGGCACCAACTACTATTCGTTCGATGTCGGCCGCATCCTTAAGCAACCCAACACCACGCACGGTATACTGCTCCGAGCGATGCTCGATATATCCGCCACTGAAGTTGGCATTGTTTTCAGCGACGCGCTCAAAGACCTGGCGAAGTGTCAGTTTGTATTTAAGCAGGTTCGCTGGATCAACGAGGATATGATATTGCTTTGTCAGCCCTCCCCAGGAATTGATTTCGCTGACTCCCGGAACAGTGCGTAGCTGCAGCTTGATCAGCCAGTCATGCAAAGTCTTCAGTTCCATCAATCTTTCGGGAGTCTGGTCCTGACGAGTGTCTTCAAGAGTATATTGATAGACTTCTCCAAAGGCCGTCGCTACCGGCCCCAACACAGGCTCAAGCCCAGCGGCGATCCGCGTTTTCGCCTCATTCAATCTTTCATTAACCAGCTGCCGGGCAAAGTATGGATCTACTCGATCCTCAAAGACGACCGTCACCAGTGAGAGTCCGAACTTGGAGATCGATCGCACTTCCTCAGTACGCGGGAGGCCGAGCATCGCACCTTCGATCGGAAAAGTAACCTGTGCCTCGACTTCGCCCGCTGCCATCCCCGGAGCTTCGGTAATGATTACCACCTGATTGTTGGTCAGGTCGGGAAAGGCATCGATCGGGAGGGTATAAAGGGCGTATATTCCGGCGGCAATCAAACCGGTCAGCAGCGAAAGTGTGATGAACCGCTGTCTGAGGGCGAATGAGATGAGTCGTTCGATCATCACTTCTCAGTTAATTGGTCTTTGGAAAATTCTGATTTGAGGAGGAAGCTTCCCTCAGCAACAATCCGCTCGCCGTGAGACAATCCTTCGATGACTTCGACAAGCTTACCCTGTTTTTGACCTGTCTTGATGACGCGCTTTTCAAACTGGTTATTGCCATGCGCCACGAAGACGACTGCCTGCCCATCGATCTCTTGTAGCGCAGGCTGTAGGACCATCAGGGCGTTGCGCTTTTCACTACCGGCCAAACTGATCGTCGCAAACATTTCTGGTTTGAGTTTGCCTGAACGGTTATCGACCAAAGAGCGGACTTCGACCGTGCGCGTTTCGGGATTGAGCAGCTCGCCGATTCGCGTTACGCGTCCCGTGAATGTTTCCTCAGCATAGGCTGTCACCTTGATCAGCGCCGTTGCGCCGATTTTCAGGGAAGACAGGGTCTTTTCCGGAGCCTGGGCAATAACCCAGACTGACGAGAGATCGCTGATGAAAAACATGTTGTCGCCCGAATTGACGCTCGCACCGGGTGTTATTTCGCGTTTGATCACGATTCCCGAAGCCGGCGCGCGAACGATAACCGGTTGATCGTAATCAAAATTGTCAGGCAGCCCCAGGTATTCACGATGTCCAATGGCTCGCTCCCGCTCGGCTTCGGCACGTGCCACTTCTTCCTTGGCCGCGCTGAATTCGAGTTTTGCCCTTTCAAGTTCATTCAATGAAAGAGCCTTTGCCTGATAGAGCCGTTCTGCACGATCCAGCAGAGATTTGCTGAATTCGGCCTGTTGTTTCTTCTTATTAAGGTCAGCCAGAGCTTTGAAGTATTCAGCCTGCGCTTCGTGGACTTCGTGCGTGTGCATCTTTGCCAGAAGTTGTCCCTTTCGCACCCGGTCTCCGATTCTAACCGGTACTTCGAGGATGCGGCCTGTGAAGAGAGACCCGACACGCACGGAACGATCTTCATTGATGACTACCTGGCCAGTTACCTCAATCGGGATGATGATATGCTCTATTATGGCTTCTGTGTATTTCAACTGGGCGAGCCTGACTGAGTCACTGGAAAGAAATACAGTTTTCAGAGGTTGAGTAGCCGCTTTTTCCTCCGGTTTCACTTCCGCGGTTGTTGGTTTATTACTACTGCATCCTGAGGCAAATAAAATCAAAAGCATCAGTAGAAAGATCGGAAGTGACAATCTGTTTTTCATCTTTCGACCTCCCCTCCTGTGACAAGGTTAAGTTCCACAAGTGCCTGCTGAAATTCTTGGATTGCGCGGAAATAGAGCAGACGTGATTCGTTTCGTGCGCGCTGCGTTTCGAGCAACTTATACAAATCAGCCGCGCCCTCGCGATAAGCTACCAGTGCAATATTGCGTGAATCGTCTGCCTGCTTCAGAAAGTCCCGCTGCAATCCATGCAGCCGTGCTGAAAGCTTCTTCGCAGCGCGATAAGCGGTTTCGACCTCGGCACGCACATAATTCTCTTCGGCCAATAATTCTTCTTCTGCTGAAGTAACCCTGGCTGTCGCCCGCCCGATCTCCGCGCGGTTGCGATTGAAGATTGGCAGCGGAATAGTAATGTAGCCAATCATCGTATCGAACCCGCCAGTGCGTTTATATCCGGCAGAGATTTCAAAGTCCGGCCGCGCATTCGCACGTTGCAATCTAAGATTGGCGCGCTCGGTTTCAACTCTGGCTCGCAGCAAGACCAGTTCAGGCCGCTTCGCCAAAGCCTCTGAACGCATGTGTTCCAGTTCCGCCGCCGGAGACAGTAACCCGGTGAGGTCGGGGAGAGCGAGCCTGAATTCAAGATCGAAGCGGCTTTCGCCCATGGCTTTCAGCAAATCAAGTTTCGCTCTTATCAGTGAGAGGGCAGCGGCATCTTCCTGTCCGATCAATGTTTGTTGTTCCAGCCTCGCTCGTATCAATTCACTTTCCGCCACATAACCTTCGCGCACTCGCATGGCCGTGTATTGCACAAGTTTATCCAGATCGTGACGGTTTTCCGCGGCGATTTCTAACTCTGTCTGTGCTTGTAGGGCCAGCCAATAAATCCGCGTCACTTCCCGCCGTAATTGAAGGCGGACCACATCGATTTCCGAACGTGTCGCGCGAACCTGCTGATCTGCCAGCTCCCGCCTGCGCAGTGCCTTCCCCGCAGTTTCCATCAGTTGAGTACCGTATATAAAGATGTCCACATCGCGGCTAAAGGAGAAGGGCGGCTTTTGCCATGAGCGCCAGCTCTCTGTTTGTACAGTAACTGCCGGATTTGGCCGTGCGCCGGCATACTTCCTGAATTCTTCCGCTCCCTGCAACCGAGCCCGCATGGCAGCGATCGATGGATGCCTCGAGGAAGCGCGATCCAGACATTCTTTCAAATCCAATTGCGGCGGCTTGCTCTGGCTGAAAGCACTTTGCAAGGCGGTCACCAGAGCCAGGAAAAAGATAGTCACTCTGAAGATCATATTTATTTTCTTCTTCGAATGAATTATTTGAGGTTCAGGAAGGACTATAGCAGAGGAAAATTAGACGGAGATTAGCTGCTTCCCTCTCTGCGCATTCATGGGCATCGATCGGTTTCGGCCCGACCAGCTTTTTGGCGTGCGGAAGATGATCATCAGCGACTATTGCCATTTAATACCATGAAGGGCATCGATAGCAGCAGCCATTTGTTGATGGACATCCGTGGCACTGAGAGATTTCTTCAGAAGAAGGTCTCGGAGAGATGTATTTGACAGACAAAGATACTAACCGCCGCATTCCAAAAGGTATTCAACTATTTGAGAAGCCCAGGATCGACTGGATTTTTGTTGTTCATCCGCTGACTCTTTCGGTATTCGATGATATTCCATCCGATTCAGGCTTGAACATCTCGATCGTGTGGAGATGGATAATTATTCCGTTCTCCGGATTCGTCTCCGGTGTGATATTGTAACTCTCCTGCCGCGCGAGGTAACCCTCTCTCTTCAATTCCAATACTCTCCGGTGGAAAGTCTCAGAGTCCCACTCGCTCACCAGGATCACATCATCATCATTCGTCTGTGACATTACTAGCTCCTTTTAGCCACTTTTGATCGAATATTGCGCAGAATTTCAGTGATTCTGATCTGTCATAAAATTTCTATCCTGCAATTTACAGACCACTCGAAGACCGCTTCAGCCCCTTCCCAGATCTGCGCTTTAGCACTAAATACGGCGAGATTTTGCGCACCTGAATGGCTACAAGTGGGGAACTTTGCGCTATTTTCTGCTTTCGGATTTCATAACTGCCTGTAATACCGTCCTCGCCCGATTGGTACAATCATTGCTCTTTTCACAAATGTCATTCCTTTGTGATGACAAATTATCACCACCCGCAAGGAGGAAAAATGTCATACAGATCCGATGAGAACATCAAATCTGAGGTGCTCTTTCAGCTTGGCTGGGATACACGCGTCAAGCAGACTGAGGTCGGGGTTACGGTCAAAAAAGGCGTGGTTACGTTAACCGGGAAGGTCGACAGCTATGCGAAAAAGATCGCCGCACAGCAAGCTGCTCACCGCGTTCGTGGCGTGCTCGACGTGGCCAATGACCTGGAAGTGAAAATTCCTGGGAGCAACCGGTGGACGGATTCGGAAATTGCACAGGCAGTTCGGCACGCTCTTGAATGGAACGTGCTCGTTCCATCAGCTAAGATCCAGACAACGGTAGCAAACGGTTGGGTGACACTCGAAGGCGATGTCGAATACTACAGCGAACGAGTCGACGCGGAACGCGCTGTTCGCGACCTGGCGGGAGTATTGGGCGTCTCTAACCAGATCACGGTCAAATCGGCGGTTGACCCGGAGAAGGTGAAGTTCTTGATCGAAGACGTACTGGAATTGCGGGCCGACCGCGAAGCTAACCGCATCAAGGTGAAAGTCGAGGAAGGCGAGGTCATCCTCACCGGTGTAGTCACCTCGTGGAATGAGAAGCAGGCGATCCTTGGGGCCGTCGGCCACATGCCCGGCGTCACAGCGATTGATGATCATCTGATTATCGATCCATATGGCATAGAGTTTTTGGCGGCGCGTGGATAACAAATTTGATGAAAGCGGCTATTGCTGATACTCATCATCTCGAGTTCTCACGGTGATAAGATTAGACCATTGCTGCTGAACACGATATACAGGCTTGTGCCATCACAGAGGGGATAGTGGGTTATCAAATTTCAACACTCCCGGAAATTTTCCGCCCAGGGATCACTTCTCTACTCTTCTCCGCGTGAATAACCGCACAACCGGCGTAATGAGAATTCCAGATACAAACATAGCAACTAAGGCCAGAGTTGCCGCAAAAAGATAGGACATGCCATCCCTACCCCCATACCATGACACGCCAGTTCCACTGATAAATCCCGCTCCAATATATAGAAAATCACCTAGTGCTTTCATCTTCATACCCCAATAACTTATTCGAGGCCGCCGCCATAGCATCAGCCCCTACTTGATTTCTCAGCGCATCTCGAAAGAGAAGCTTATCCTTCTCTTTTAAGACCGCCAGATCAACATTCCACCCATCTTCCAATAGCTTTATAAGCATCATTAATTTAGAAACTTCTTCATCCATGTCAGTAATACGCCGACGCGCAGCCCGTCGAGTTAGCCACCCACCTGTTGATAATTCGAGTTCAGCTTGCTCTCTAGGCTCCACAAGGTCTGTTATCAGTTGGGCGACTTGCTCCATTTTTGTTGTAAGCTTAGATTCGTGGGCCAGCTGCTCACGGGGGTCAAAAAAATCAGCTGTATTGGTTACTCTGGTCATCTCAGGCCATTCTCCTCTTATTGCTAACACTTGCTTTTAATGCCCAGCTTTGAGGTCAATCGCTACCATGAATTTGTCGTGTTCTTTCAATTCCCGATCCAGCTGTACGGCAGGGATGCCCGTGAGGCCCTGCACCAGGACCCAGAGAGCTAATTCGGATCTTTCCGTAATTCCCGCGAGACCGATTATGCCTTCTCTCCCGACTGCCGCAGCTTCAATTATCTCGCCGGCTTCAGTATTAATATGATAGGACGCCATTCCGCTGGTGATGAACCGAGTATGGTCAGATATGTAGCCGATCTCATTGAGCGTACTTCCTGCTTTCAAGCGAACTCTATTGAGTCTCGGCATAGGACATTCATTAACGATAGGTGAGAGGGCAGACAGCACCCCGTTTTCGATGGGGGTCGAACTTACAACTGAGATACTGTTGTACTAATCTACGTGAGTCCCCATCTCTCTGGATTAGTGTCCGTGAATTTTTTTGCTGACTTGTTTCGAAATGCCTATCAGCGTGGGAAACTGAGCAGGCGAGATGCGAAATTTCTCTTTACTGCTGTGACTTCCAGAAGACGATGCGACTGTAGAGGCGGATTCTCGCCTTTTTATACAGAAGTGAATGCGACTATGAATAGAAAGTGGATGCGACCGGGTGACATTTTTACAGGAGTCAATGCGACTGGATTAACAGTAACTTCCTCATTACACTTGAATAGCCTTGCTTCATTCGCATTCTCTTCTGTTCAGTTGCGGCTACTTTTGTAGAGTCGCATTCACTTCTGGAAATCACAACTGCTCTTTCGTTTGATTTAGTGGGAACGACTTTGATGATCAAGTCCAGTGTACGACCATTTACACTCGATCTTCAGGCTCCGGATTGAGATGCTCAGCAGAGTGCTCGATCTTTACCGAACCGATGACCATCGCCCTGGATCTGATGTGACTTGATCATATTTATACATCGAACGAGCAGTTCGCACGCTAATTCAGATAGGAGATGTCAAAATGGGACGAGGTCTAAATCGTCCTCATAGATAAGGAACATATCTTGAGAACTCGCCGTATCCAATGAAAAGCGTAAAAAAAGGAATATAAAGCATTTATAAGCCGGAGGAAGATCGCCTGCGGCAGTCACTGATCACCGGAAAATTGCCACATGCTGCCGGCGTAACGCTCCTGCGAACACCACTATCGACCAGACCGGGGACCCTGGTGAAACTCGCAATCTGGCGGATGATCCTCGCTATGCGGAGCTGGTGTGTGATATGCGACGGAAGATGCTCGATGTTTTCATGAAGACCAGTCATGGGGCACCGCAATTGCCCGCGCGGCTGACTGTTGAGGAGAAACTCGAGTGGTTCCTTAAACCACCCGAAAATGCAAAGTCACAATAACTAAAGTGGGGGGTTAGATATGCGATCCAGAGCAAAGTTTCTATGCCTAACGGTCGGAATGTTCATCATCCTTGGGATTCAATCGCCAGCGCAAGTTTTTCGCGCCACCATCTCCGGCCAGGTGACCGACACCAGTGGGTCCGTGCTGCCCGGGGCGAGCATCACTGCTCGTCATACCGCAACCAATGCAATCTACAAGACCGAATCCGGCGCTGACGGAGAATATGCGCTCCGCAATCTGGAGCCCGGAGAATACGTAATCACGGTCGAGAAGGCAGGCTTTCGGAAACTGATGCGCGAAGGTGTCATCCTGCAGATCGCCGGTCAGGCGACGCTCAACCTGTCGATGCAGGCGGGGGAACTGAGCGAATCGGTGACAATCCATGAAGACATTGCACAACTGCAAACCGAGACGGCTGTACGCGGTATCGTTATCGATTCCACGCGTGTGCTGAACACGCCGCTGCAAGGCAGAAATATGTTCGCCATCTCGTGGTCAGTGCCCGGAGTGCAGATCGCCGCTTCCGTGACCAGACTGCGCCC
>Ga0126377_10003865_pt1 | contig 10733 bp, 7 predicted proteins | sample PanSoiMetPlot_22_FD_92647 | JGI IMG/M metagenome (GOLD analysis project Ga0126377, IMG submission 92647) | Tropical forest soil microbial communities from Panama - MetaG Plot_22 | ecosystem: Environmental > Terrestrial > Soil > Tropical forest > Bulk soil | place: Panama | collected 2016-02-17
AGCTCCTCGACCACATCGCGTTCGACGCGATGGGCAAGAAGGCCGCCGAGGCCGCCGTGCGCCGGATGAAGGCGCGCCCCGTCGTCGCGGGCGAATACGACCTCGTGCTCCTGCCGAGCCACCTCTGGCTCACGATCCACGAGTCGATCGGCCATCCCACGGAGCTCGACCGCGCGCGCGGCCTCGAAGCCAACTACTTCGGCACGTCGTTCCTCACCCCCGAGGCGACGCGCAAGCTGACGATCGCGTCGCCGAAGGTGAACATCGTCGCCGACCGCACGCAGCCGACGGCGCTCGCGACCGTCGGCTACGACGACGACGGCGTGGCGGCGGGCCGCTGGGACCTCGTGCGCGAAGGCCTCTTCGTCGGCTGGCAGACGACGCGCGAGCAGGCGAGCTGGATCGGCGAGCCCACCTCCCGCGGGTGCTCGTACGCGCAGGGCTGGCAGAACATCGCGTTCCAGCGGATGCCGAACGTCTCGCTGTCCCCGGGCGAAGAGCGCCTCACGCTCGACGAGCTCGTCGCCGACACGAAGCGCGGGATCCTCATCGACGGCGACGCGAGCTACTCGATCGACCAGCAGCGGCGGAACTTCCAGTTCACCGGCAACGCGTTCTGGGCGATCGAAGACGGCAAGGTCGGCGAGCCGCTGCGCGACGTCGCCTATCAGTCGAACACGCCGCAGTTCTGGTCGTCGTGCGACGCGGTCTGCGACGAGCGCGCGTACGAGCTCCACGGCTCCTTCTTCGACGGCAAGGGGCAGCCAGGGCAGGTGAACCCCGTGAGCCACGGCAGCGCGCCGGCGCGATTCCGCAACGTCCGCGTCCTGAACACCCGCGCATGAACGCGAACGACGTCGTCGAGAGAGCGCTCGCGGCCGTTCGCGCCGACGACGCGCGCGCGTCGCTCACCTCGACGCGGCGGGGATGGGTGCGCTTCGGCGCCGACGAGATCCGCGCGATCGGCGAGACCGAGGAGCGCGCGCTCACGATCGAGGCGTCGATCGGGCGGCGACGGGGCTCGGCGCAGGGGAACGACCTGCGCGACGACGCCGTCCGCGCCCTGGCGGAACGTGCGGTGGCCGCGGCGCGCCTCGCGCCCGAGGATCCCGAACACGTGGAGACGCTCGGTCCGCAGGAGCGTCTCGACACGCGGCCGCTCGATCCGTCGACCGATCACCTCGATCCCGCGGAGCGCGCCCGCGTCGCGCGCGGAGCGATCGACGCCGCGCGGCGCGAGGGGCTGCACGCGGCGGGCTACGTCGAGACGCTCGCGACGGAGTACGTGCTCGCGACGGCGCACGGGCTGCGGGCCGACGAGAAGCGCACGGCGGCGACCTACACCGTCACGATGCGCACGCCCGACGGCACGGGCTCGGGCTGGGGCGCTTCGCAGGCCGTCGCGTTCGACGAGCTCGCGACCGCGCAGACCACCGATCGCGCGGTCCGCCACGCCATCGCGTCGCACGCGCCCGAGGCGATCGAGCCGGGGACCTATCCGGTCGTGCTCGAGCCCGACGCCCTCGCCGACCTCGTCCACAACCTCGTGTTCGCGATGGGCGCGCGCGAAGCGGAGGAGGGCCGATCGTTCGCGAGCAAGCCCGGCGGCGGGACGCGCGCCGGCGAGCGTCTCTTCTCCCCGCTGGTCACGATCGCGACCGATCCCGTCGCGATGCGCGAGCCGTCGTTCGACGGGGACGGCCTTCCGATCCGCCCGTCGACGTGGGTGCGCGACGGCGCGATCGATCACCTCTGGGTGACGCGATCGTGGGCGCGGAAGACCGGAGTCGAGCCGGTCCCGCGTCCGACCGCGATCCGCATGCGCGGCGGCGCCGCGACGCTCGACGAGCTCCTCGCGCCGATCGAGCGCGGGCTCTACGTGCCGAGGATCCACTACATCCGGCCGGTCGATCCGCGAAACGTCCTGTTGACCGGCATGACCCGCGACGGCGTGCGGCTCATCGAGAAGGGCAAGCTCGGTCCGGCCGTGAAGAATCTCCGCTGGACGCAGTCGGTCGTCGATCTCCTCGCGGCGATCGAGGCCGTCGGAGCGACGCGAAGGCTCGTGACCTACGAGTTCGAGGATTCGCCCATCGAGATCCCGGCCGTCCGCGCGAGCGCGTTCCGCTTCACGGGAGTGAGCGATTCCGTGTAGCGCGCCCGAGCGGAAGTGCTCGGGGACGGCGCCGAGGTCGGCGGCTCCGCTCGGCGCAGGGGACGAAACGGCGTGGCCCGGACCTTGCCTGTCTTCGTTCGTCCCATATCTGCTGAGCCGTCCCCGCCTCGGGCATCGCGTCTAACGCTGTCGGGGTGAGCAATCGCCCGGGGTGGGGCGGCTTTTTTGCGCCTGCGGTGAGGCGGCGCGGGAAGACCCGCGCCGTCCACACCGCGCGCCTCTCAGGACAACCGAGAAGGGGACAGAGACGAGAGCGCGTCGCGCGCTACGCGCGCGCTTCGAGAATCATGTTGAAGGGCGTCTCGGCCGCGCGGCGGATCCGCGTGAAGCCGCCCTTCGCGAGGAGCTCGCGGAGCTTCGCCTCGCCCGCCTGCGCGCCGATCGCGATTCCCTTCTCGGAGAGCGACGCCTGGACGCAGATGGTCGTCGACGCCGCGTAGAAGAGCCGCCCGATGGGATGGAGGTTCTCCTCGACTCGGTCCTTCGCCATCGGCTCGACGATCATCCAGGTGCCGTCCGGCGCGAGCGACTCGCGCACGTGCTTCGCGACGGCGGCGGGATCGGCCATGTCGTGGAGGCAATCGAAGAACGCGACGAGGTCGAAGCCCTTCCCCGGGTAGTCCGTCGATCGGGCGACCTCGAACTTCGTGTTCTTGGCGACGCCCGCCTCCTTCGCCGCGCGCGTCGCCCATTCGATCGACGGCTTGTGGTAGTCGAGGCCGACGAAGGTCGACTTGGGGAACGCCTTCGCCATCAGGATCGTCGACGCGCCGTGGCCGCAGCCGACGTCGGCCACCTTCGCGCCGCGCTCGAGCTTCGCTTTCACGCCCTCGAGCGCCGGGATCCAGGACGACACGAGGTTCGCGTTGTAGCCCGGACGGAAGAACCGCTCCGTCCCCTCGAAGAGGCTCGCGTCGTGTTCGCCCCACCCGAGGCCATTGCCGGTCCGGAACGACTCCTCGATCTTCGCGAGGTCGCGGAAGACGGAGAGCGTGACCTGGAACGCGCCCTGGACGAAGACGGGGCTTCCCTCTTCCGCGAGCGCCATCGCCTGCTCGTCGGGGAGCCGGAACTTGCCCGTCTTCGCGTCGTGCTCCACGTAGCCGCCCGCGGCCTGATTGAGGAGCCACTCGCGCACCGAGCGCTCGGCGACGCCGGCCCTCTTGGCGACCTCGGCCGAGGAGAGCCACCCGGCGCCTTTCATCGCCTTGTAGAGACCGAGTCGGTCGCCGACGAGCGTGAGCGCGGCGCTCATCGCCGCGCCGAGGTCGCCGAGGGCTTTGCCCATGAACGCCTCGAGCTTCTTCGGATCTGCTGTCATGTGATTGCGGAGCGAACGTGGATTGCGGAGGGATCGGGGACGTCGTGAGTAGGATTCGGCCCATGTCGGAGCGGACGGCGGGGCCTGTCAAGGCGCGCGGCGTCGCGGAGACGACTTGGATCGTCGGCTTGAACGTGGTCGCGCTCGCGGCGTTGGTCGCGGTCGTGATCGCGGCGCGGACGGTCGTCTCGTGGTTGTTCGTCGCGATCCTCCTCGCGATCGCGCTCGACGTGGCGGTCCAGTGGCTCCAGGCTCGCAAGCTGCGGCGCGGGCTCGCGCTCGCGATCGTGCTCGCGGCGCTCGCGCTCGTCGTCGCGACCGTCGTGGTCTCGGTCGTGCCTCCCCTCGTGAAGCAGGCGAAGGCCCTCGGCGAGGAGGCGCCGGCGCTGCTCGCGCGCGCGCGCGAGTCGTCGGCCGTCGCGTGGTTCGAGGAGCACGTCGGGCGCCTCGAGACGATCGGAGAGGGCGTCGCGAGCCGCGCCGGCACGGCCGCGGGCCCGATCCTGAGCTTGCTCGCCGGCCTCGCCGCCGGCGTGACGGGCGCGCTCACGATCCTCGTGCTCACGATCTTCCTGCTGATCTTCGGCGGCGACGTCGTGCGCGGCGTCCTCGAGTGGTTCCCTCCCGAGCGCCGGCGCGAGATCCGCGACGTCGCCGGCCGCATGCAGAAGAGCGTGGGCGGCTACGCGATCGGCGCGATCGTCATCGCCGCGATCGACGGCGCGTTCACGGCGACGACGCTCGCGATCGCCGGGACGCCGTTCTTCCTTCCGCTCGGCCTGTTCGCCGGATTCCTCGCGCTCGTGCCGATGGTCGGGAACCTCATCGCCGGCGCGATGGCGGTGCTCGTGACGCTCGTCACGACGGGGCTCAACACGGCCGTCGTCGTCGCGATCGCCCTGGTGATCTACGGCCAGGTCGAGAACCACCTCCTCCAGCCGATGGTGCAGCGGCGCTCGATCCGCATGAACGCGCTCGTGATCGTCGTGGCGCTCCTCGTCGGCACCGCGCTCGCCGGCGTGCTCGGCGCGCTGCTCGCGCTGCCGATCGCCGGCGCGGTGCAGGTGGTCCTGCGCGAAGCGCTCGACCGTCGCCAGCGGAGCTGGGCGCGTTGAATTCGGCGCGGTCCCGCCTCGAGGGGGCGGGACCGGAATCACGGCTGGATCGTGAACGCGAGCGCCGTCGACGTGCTGGCGCCGAACGGCGTCGGCAGGCACGGCCCGAGGGTCACGAACACGCCCTGCGCGTACAGCGTCGCGCTCACGATCGACGGCGCGTCGGGGATCGGCACCGGCGCGAACGCGAACCCGTGCATGTCCGAATACGCGTCGACCGCGAGGACGAACGACGATCCGGCGAGATCGACGAGGAAAGTGACGTCGAGCCCGTAGTCGATGCCGCCGGGCGCCGAGCCGTCCGCGATGAAGAGCGCGCCGAGCGCGCTCGGTGGCGCGTTGCTGAAGAGGAACCGGAAGCCGGGCGTGCCGATCCTCGCGGGCCCGTTCGCGTTGATCCCGTGCACACCGTCGCACCCGTGCGTCCCGACGCCGTACGGCGAGAGTCCGGCCGCGTAGGGCGTTTGGTTCGTGTACACGGCGACCGCATGGCCGCCGGGCATCGCAACGACGAGGTCGTTCCGGCCGTCGCCCGTGAGGTCGGCGACGGCGATTCCCGGAGAGAACCCGAAGGGGGCGACCGGGAGAAGAGCGGCCGCAGCGAAGCCCAGGGCCCCGTCGCCGAGAGACACGGTGACACCTCCCCCGCCGTAGGCGACGACGAGATCGCGATGACCGTCCGCGTTCACGTCTTCGATCGCGAGACCGTTCGAGTCCGCGACGAGCGGGACGCCGGGAAAAGGCGGCACGACCGCGGCCAGCGTGCCGTCGCCCAAGCCGCGCGCCACGTAGGCGCCGGGTAGGGCGGCCACCGTGAGCGCGGCGTCGAGGTGCCCGTCCTCGTCGAGGTCGCCAGCCGCGACGGCTCTCGGGACCTCCGTCCCGGCCGCGACCGCGCTCCCGCCTTCGACGAACGTCCCGTCGCCGTTGGACAGGAGGAGTTGGATCGTCGGTCCCGCCGGGACGACCGAACGCGCGACGACGAGGTCCGCCGCGCCGTCCTCGTCGAAGTCGCCCGCGTCCATGTCGGAGAGCACCTGCGTGTTCGGGAGCGCCGTCGGGATCGGAGATCCGAACCCCGTGCCCGTGTTGAGCAGCACGCGCAATCCGAGATTGACGGTCTCGAAGAGCACGGCGACGTCGAGCTTGCCGTCGAGGTCGAAGTCGCCCGCCTGGAGGATCCGGGTTTGGAGAGAGAACCCTCCCGTGGGGATCGACCCCATCGACGTGAACCCGCCGCTCCCGTCTCCGGCGAACAGCTCGAGATGGGTCCCCGAGTTGTCGAGCGCGACGAGATCCGGATGCGCGTCGCCGGTCACGTCGAAGGCGACGACGACGCGCGAAAGCCACGTGCCGTGATGGACGGACGGAGGAAGGAACGAGCCGGTCCCGTCGCCGAGGAGCACGGAGACGTCGCCGCTCGTGACGTTCGCCGTGGCGAGATCGAGCTGACCGTCGTGATCCAGGTCGCGCGGGGCGACCGAGGTCGTCCCCAATCCTCCGCTCGAGAACCCCGAGAAGCCGAACGTCGGCGGGGTCTGTGCCGCGGCGCCTCCGACGAGCGCGAACGCGAGCGCCACGAACGCCGGTCCGACGACGCGGGATTCGAGCCTCATCGCCGGCGCATCACGGCTGGATCGTGAACGCGAGGGCCGACGACGTGCTGAATCCGAACGGCGTCGGCAGGCAGGCGCCGGTCGTCACGAAGAACCCTTGCGCGAACAACGTGACGTTGGCGATCGCGGGGTTCGCCGGGATCGGCACCGGAGCGAAGCCGAAGCCGTGCGAGTCGGTGCCGACATCGAGGACGAGGACGAGCGACGATCCGAGGAGGTCGACGAGGAACGTGGCGCCGAAGCCGTAGTCGATGCCCGAGGCGAGCTGCACGTCGCCGAGGAGCAGCGCTCCGAGTGTGCTGGGCGGCGCGTTGGTGAACAGGAACTCGAATCCCGCCGAGCCCACCTGCGGCGAGCCGCTGGCGTTGATGCCGTGCGAACCGTTGCAGCCGTGCGTCCCGATCCCGTACGGGGCGAGACCCGCCGCGAACGGCGTGAGATTCGAGAGCACGACGGCCGCGCTCGGCGAGGCGCACGTCGAGACGACGTCGACGCGACCGTCGCCCGTGAGGTCGGCGACCTCGACGCCCGAGAGCGCCACGCCGACCGGGAAGGGCGTCGCCGCGGAGAAGGCTCCAGCGCCGTTGCCGAAAGCCACCGAGAGCGTCCCGTCGGATCGGATGGCGACGGCGTCCCGCGCCCCGTCGGAGTTGACGTCGCCGAGGGCGACCGCGATGCCCGACGCGCCGATCGGCACCTGCAGGGTCGGCAGCGAGGAGACGTGACCCGCGCCGTCGCCGGCGAAGAGGACCACGGTCGGAGTCGTCGCGTTCGTGAAGGCGAAGTCGAGATGACCGTCGCCGTTCACGTCGCCGGCGGCCGCCGCGTTGGGCGAGTTCGCCGGAGACAAGAAGCCGTTGCTCGTGTTCGTGAAGGTGGCGTCGCCGTCGCTCGAATAGATGCCGACCTGCGAGTTGAAGAGCAACGCCTCGCGGACGAGCGCGACGTCCGAGAGGCCGTCCTCGTCGAAATCGCCGACGGCCATCGCGCGCGCGCCGCCCGGGGCCGACGTGAACACGAAGGGCGCGAATCCGCCGGGAGCGCCGAGGAAAACTCGGAATCCGTCTCCCGCGACGACCGCGAGATCGACCCGGCCGTCGGCGTCGAAATCGCCCGACGCGATCTGCGTCGGGTTCCCGCCGCCGCCGAGAGGTCCGCCGCCCGCGGCCGTGATCGATCCCGCCGCGGCGAACGCGCCGGCGCCGCCGCCGTGGAAGAGCGAGACCGAGACGCTCAGCTGATTCAGCACGGCGAGATCGGGGATCCCGTCGCCCGTCGCGTCGGCGACGACGACGCCGACCGGACGCAGGCCGGTCGGGTAGCTCGTGCCCGGAAGGAAGCCGCCCATCGCGTCGGCGATCAGCACGGTGATGTCGTTGCCCGTGAAGTTCGCGGTGACGAGATCGAGATGACCGTCGAAATTCAGGTCGTGCGCCGTCGTCGCCGTCGGCGAGACGCCGGCGCCGTAGCCCATGCCCGAGAAGATCGGCACGGTCTGCCCGAGAGCTCCGGCGGGCGTCGCCACGATGAGGAACGAGAGGAGCGACCTCACGGCCGCCACGCGATGCGGGGAGCGCATGTTTCCTCCGGGAAACGGGAGCGCGATCTGAACCGCGCCCTCCGCACGCGTCAATCTTCCGCGTGCGCCGACGCCGCCCGCTCGCCGAAGCAGCGGCGGAGCAGGTTCGTCTCGAGCAGCCCGTCCGGATCGCAGCGCCGCTTCAACGCGAGGAAGCGATCGACCGACTCGCGCGGCCAGATGCGCGCGACCGACGTCTCGCTGAGCGTCGCGTCCTTCGCGAAATAGAAGCGCCCGCCCGCGTCGAGCACGATCGGGTCGAACTCGGCGGCCATGCGCCAGAGACGCTTTCGGTTCGCGTCGGTCACGCGGTAGTCCATCGCGAGCGAGAAGCCGTCGACCGCGTGCGTCAGCAGGAACGGATCGGGCCGGTGGCGCTTCATGACGAGGAGGTACGGCACGATCCCCCAGCGCTGGCTCTCGCGCAGGAGCCGCGAGAACACCTCGTGCGCGCGCGCCGCCGGCACGAACGGCTGGTACTGGATGAGGCCGCCCGGCCCGTACGAGAGCTTCCAGCCCGGCACGTAGTCGAGGAGGAAGGAGAAGGCCGCGAGCGACTGGCGATAGGTGTGCTCGTCGGCGTGCATGCGCGCCGAGAGGTACTTCGCCGCGTTGATCGCGCGCATCCCGAGGTCGTTCACGAAGGGACGCAGGAAGATCCACATCCATCCCTTCGGGAACACGCCGAGGATCCGCGGCGGCAGCTCCTGGCTCGCCGGATTCATCGTGAGCTCGGGATGGGGATCCTCGCCGCCGTGGAGATAGGTCGCCCGGTGGATGATCCCGCGGCCGAGCGAGCTGCCGGTCGCGAACGCGTCGAGCCAGCCGACCAGATAGTCGGACTCGGCCTTCCGCCGCTCGAAGGTCTCGAGCATGTGGCCGACGTTCGGGCACACGATCGGCTCCACCTCGAGCAGTCCCGAGTGCACCCGCTTCAGCTGCAGCGTCACGCTCGTGAAGCAGCCGAGCATCCCGAAGCCGCCGATCGCGGCGTGGAAGAGGTCGGAGTTCTCCTCGCGCGAGCATCGGATCTCCTCGCCCGTCGGGACGAGGATCGTGAAAGCGAGGATCTGGTCGCCGACCGTGCCGCGCTTGAAGTTGTTCTTCCCGTGCGCGTTCATCGCGGCGAGGCCGCCGAGCGACGCGAACATCGTCCCCGTCACGACGGGCGGCCACCAACCGTCGGCGAGGGTCGTCCGCCAGATCTGCGCGATCGTCAGGCCGGGGCCGCCGGTGATCGTCCCGCGCTCGCGGTCGTACGCGATCACGCGGTTCATGCCGGCCGTGTCGAGGACGAAGCCCCCTTCGTTCTGGAACGCGTCGCTGTAGGAGCAGCCCGCGCCGCGCAGCGCGACGCTCCGCTTCCCGCGCCGCGCGACCTCGAAGACGCGACGGATCGTCGCGACGCTCGTCGCGTGGACGACGCGCGCGTTCGATCGCAGCGCGCGTCCCCAGCTCTCGACCCGCTCGATCGGCTCGTCGGGGTCGATGCGCCAGTCGGCGGCGGCGGCCGTCGCGGCGGCGCTCAGATCGACATCCTTCGGAACAGGAAGGACGGGATCCGTTTGATGACGAAGGCGACCAGGGACCATCGGGCGGGGACGTACCGGACCTGCGCACGCGCGTCCGCGGCGCTCAGGATGAGCTCGGCCGCGGCGTCGGAGGAGATGACCCAGAACATGCCGGGGACGCCCTTCGACATCGGCGTGTCGATGAACCCCGGCTTGATCGTCACGACGGACACGCCGTATCGAGCGAGGCGGTTGCGGAGGGACTCGAGGAACGCGTCGAGCCACGCCTTCGAGGCGCAGTAGCCGGGGCGGCCGCGCCGGCCGCGATCGCCGGCGATGGACGAGATGCCGACGATCTGACCGCCGCGCCGCCGCTCGAAGAGGTCGGCGGCGCAGTCGAGCCAAGCCGCCGCGCCGAGGACGTTCACCTCGATCATCTGGCGGTCCTTCTCGATGTCGTATTCGTCCTCGCGGACGTGCGGCATCACGCCGGCGCAATAGACGATCCGGTCGAGGCCGCCGAGCTCGGCGACGATGCGGTCGAAGAGCTCGCGCGTCGTCTCCACGCGCCGGACGTCGTGCGCGTACGCGAGGAGGCGCCCGTCGCGCGCGCCGGCGAGCGCGCGGAGCTCGGGCTCGCGGCGCGCCACGACGGCGACGCGCCATCCGCTCTCGACGAGGCGATTCGCGAGCGAGGCGCCGATGCCCGACGACGCCCCGACGACGAGGGCGCGACCCGCGACGGCGGACGGCGCGGCGGGAGCCGCGGTCGCGCCGTTCGCCGTCGCTGCTGCCGGGAACGCCATGAGGCCAGTATGCCCGACCTTGTGGCGCGCGCACGGCGTCGCTACCACGTGCGCTCATGCATCCCGCGAGCGCCGGAGCTCGGCTCGTCGCGACGGCCTTCGGAGCGGCCGCGCTGTCGTCGGGGCTCGCCGCGTGCTCGCAGTCCGAGGCGGCGCCGCCGCGACGGCTGCAGCTCGTCGACGTCGCGGAGCAGGCCGGGATCGACGTCGTGAACGTGAGCGGCGACCCGCGCCGCTGGTACATCGTCGAAAGCAACGGCAACGGCGCCGCGTGGCTCGACTTCGATGGCGACGGCGACATGGACCTCTTCGTCGGCAACGGCCAAGGCCTCCGTTACGTCGACGACGGCAAGAGGCTCGAGGTCGTCAAGAGCGCCTCGTCCCGCCTGTACCGCAACGACGGGCACATGAAGTTCACCGACGTGACGGACGCCGCGAACGTCCGCTGCAGCGCGTGGGTGAACGGGATCGCGGTCGGCGACGTGGAGAACGACGGCGATCCCGACATCTATCTCGCGTGCTTCGGGCCCGACGTCTTCCTCCGCAACGACGGCAAGCGCTTCGTCGACGCGACCGCCGCGGCGGGCCTCGGGAACGATCTCTGGGGCG
>Ga0126377_10003866_pt1 | contig 10731 bp, 12 predicted proteins | sample PanSoiMetPlot_22_FD_92647 | JGI IMG/M metagenome (GOLD analysis project Ga0126377, IMG submission 92647) | Tropical forest soil microbial communities from Panama - MetaG Plot_22 | ecosystem: Environmental > Terrestrial > Soil > Tropical forest > Bulk soil | place: Panama | collected 2016-02-17
CGACGCGCGCCAGCTCGGGCTCGGCGTGATGGTCGGCAACATGGTCGGCACGAGTCTTGCGATGGCGCCGGCGTTCGTCGTCGGCCAGCTCTGCGACATCGTCGATCTCGACGGGCCCGTGTTCCTCGCCGCCGATCGCGAGCCCGGGCTCGTCTACGAAGACGGCAAGGTCTCGTGCCCGGGCAACGTCTGGGGCTCGCGGCAAGCCGCGGCGGCATGAGCGAGAAGAGCTGGTTCGGCCAGCCGCCGGGACTGACGATCCTGTTTCTCACCGAGATGTGGGAGCAGTTCTCGTACTACGGCATGCGCGCGCTGCTCGTCTACTACATGACGAAGCAGCTCCTGATCGGCCAGGAAACCTCCTCGCTGATCTACGGCACGTACACGTCGCTGGCGTTCTTCACGCCGATCGTCGGCGGCATCGTGTCGGATCGGTGGCTCGGCAAACGGCGCGCCGTCATCATCGGCGGCGCGACGATGGCGCTCGGCCATTTCATGATGACGTTCGAGCCGCTGTTCTACGTCGCGCTGGCGACGATCGCGCTCGGCAATGGTTTGTTCCTGCCAAGCCTGCCGAGCCAGATCAACGATCTCTACCGCCCTGACGATCCGCGCCGCGGCTGGGCGTACAACGTCTACTACGTCGGCATCAACATCGGCGGCTTCCTCGCGCCGCTCGTCTGCGGCACGCTCGGCGAGTTCTACGGCTGGCACTGGGGCTTCGGTGCCGCCGGCGTCGGCATGTTGACGGGCCTCGTGATCTACATCCGTGGCGGCAAGTACCTCCCCGCGGAAACGCTGAGGGCGCGACCCGTCGCAAGCGAGCCCGCGCGCACGGGCCGCGCGACGGTCCTGCTGCTGCTCGCGATCGGCCTCTCGGTGACGATCTTCCGCGGCGCGTACGAGCAGGTCGGCAACACGGTCGCGCTGTTCGCCGATGCCGGCATCGCGCGCGAGACCGCGCTCGGCACGATTCCGATGACGTGGTTCCAGTCGCTCAATCCCCTGCTCGTGTTCCTGATGACGCCGTTCCTGCTCGCGCACTGGAAGCGGCGCGCGGCAGTCGGGCGCGAGCAGTCGTCGATGCAGAAGATGGCTTGCGGCGCGCTGATCGTCGCCGGAGCATATGCGCTGCTCGCTGCCGCGGCCGCGTCGGCCGACGGCGCGCAGGCGAGCTGGCTCTGGCTCGTCGCGTTCTTCGTCGTGTTCACGCTCGGCGAGCTCTACATCCTGCCGACGGGCCTTGGCCTCTTCGCGCGCCTCGCGCCGCCCGCGCTCGGTGCGACGACGATCGCCGGCTGGTTCCTCGCGATCTTCACCGGCAGCCTCGCGGCCGGAGTCGTCGGCACGCTCTGGAGCCGCACGAGCCATCCCGTCTACTTCGTATTCCTCGCCGCGATCGCGGTGATCGCCGCGCTGCTGCTGTTCGCGCTCGACGGCGCGACGCGGCGCGTCGAAACCGCGCGCGCCGGCGCACTCGCCCTGGAGACTCCATGAAACGCATCCTCCTCGCTGCCGCATTCGTCTTCTCGCTCGATGTCGCCGCGGCCCCGCCGGAAGGCTTCGAGCAGCGCGTCGAAAATCTGCGCAAGCAGGTCGGCGTGCCGGGCATGGCCGTCACGATCGTCGAGGGCGACAAGGTCACGTTCGCGAAGGGCTTCGGCGTGCGCAAGCTCGGCTCGCCCGAGGCCGTCGACGCCGACACGATCTTTCCGTCAGGCTCGACCGGCAAGGCGTTCACGGTCGCCGACCTCGCGATCCTCGTCGATGAGGGCAAGATCGGCTGGGACGACAAGGTCATCGATCGCCTGCCCGGCTTCCAGATGTACGATCCGTGGGTGACGCGCGAGATGACGATCCGCGACCTGCTCGTGCATCGCAGCGGGCTCGGGCTCGGCGCGGGCGATCTGATGTTCGTGCCGCGCACGAACCTCGGCCGCGCGGAATCGGTGAAGCGTCTGCGCTACATCAAGCCCGCGACGAGCTTCCGCAGCGGCTTCGCGTACGACAACGTGCTGTACATGGTCACGGGCCAGCTGATCGAATCGGTCACCGGCGAGACGTGGGAGAAGTTCACTGCCGAGCACCTCCTGAAACCGGCCGGCATGCTGCACTCGACCAGCGACGAGGACGCGCGCTTCGCCAATCCGAACCGCGCGTACCCGCACGCGCGCATGGACGGCGGCCTGCGCGGCGTCGGCCATCAGGAAGTCCTCGACGAGCGCGACGAGCTCGGCCGCAACGCGGCACCGGCCGGCGGACTCGCGATCAGCGCGAACGATTTCTCGCGCTGGCTTCGCATCCAGCTCGCCGGCGGCAAGCTCGTCGACAGCGACGCGCATCTCTTCAGTGAAGCCGCGCGCGACGAGATGTGGAAGCCGCAGGTGCTGCAACCGATCCAGCCGCGCCCCGAGCCGCTCAAGGCGATCGAGCCGCTGTTCGATACCTACGCGCTCGGTTGGGACGTCCGCGACTATCGCGGCACGCGCATGGTCTGGCACGGCGGCGCGGTGTTCGGCTTCCTCACCGGCGTCGTGCTGATCCCGGAAAAGCACGTCGGCTTCGCGATCACGATCAACAGCGAGGACGGCGGCATCATCAGCGGACTGATCTACGAGCTGCTCGACCACTACCTCGGCGCGCCCGCGAACGACTGGCCGGCGAAGTTCCTCGCCAAACGCGATGCCGACATCGCCGAAGCGCTGAAGGTGTACAAGGCCAAGGCCGCGAAGCCGGCGAAGGTCGGACCGTCGCTGCCGCTCGAGCGCTACGCCGGCACGTATGCCGATCCGTGGTACGGCAACATCGAGGTCACCGTCGTCAGGAAGAAGCTCACGATCGACTTCAAGTCGACGCCGCGCATGAGCGGCGCGCTCGATCACTGGCAGTACGACAGCTTCACGACCCGCTTCGACGACAAGACGATCGAGCCCGCGTACGTCAACTTCGGCCTCGACGCCGACGGCAAGGTCGAGCGCGTCACGATGAAGGCGGTCTCGCCGCTCGCGGACTTCAGCTACGACTACCACGATCTCGTCTTCACGCCGGTGGTGAAAAAGTAGCCTCGATCGCCCGGCGGGCCGCCTCGCCCGCCGTTTTCCGGGTCGCCGGCGTCGACCCGGCACGGTTCCGCGCGGGCACTCCGGTTAAACTTGCCGGAATGCTCAAGATCGACACCCACGCCCACATCCTCCCGCCCGACTGGCCGAACCTCGCCGACAAGTACGGCGACGACCGCTTCCCGGTCATGGTGCGCACCGAAGGGCGGCACCGCATCTACAAGGACGGCAAGTTCTTCCGCGAGGTCTGGGCGAACGCGTTCGACCCCGAGGTGCGCATCGCCGACTACGCGAAGTTCGGCGTCGACGTGCAGGTCGTGTCGACCGTGCCGGTGCTGTTCTCGTACTGGGCCAAGCCGAGCCAGGCGCTCGAGCTGCACCGCCACTTGAACGACCACACGGCCGAGATCTGCCGCAAGTACCCGCGCCACTACGCCGGCATCGGCACCGTGCCGCTGCAGTCGCCGACGCTCGCGATCCAGGAGATGGAGCGCTGCGTCGAGGCGCTCGGCCTTTCGGGCGTGCAGATCGGATCGCACTGCGAAGGCTGGAACCTCGACGCGCCCGAGCTGTTCCCCTTTTTCGAGGCCGCCGCCGATCTCGGCGCGGCGATCCTCGTGCATCCGTGGGACATGATGGGCCGCGAGTCGATGCCGAAGTACTGGCTGCCGTGGCTCGTCGGCATGCCGGCCGAGCAGTCGCGCGCGGCGTGCTGCCTCATCTTCGGCGGCGTCTTCGAGCGCCTGCCGGCGCTCAAGGTCTGCTTCGCGCACGGCGGCGGCTCGTTTCCGTACACGATCGGCCGCATCGAGCACGGCTTCCGCATGCGGCCGGATCTCGTCGCGACCGACAACGCGCGCAATCCGCGCGAATACTTCGGCCGCATCTATTTCGATTCGTGCGTGCACGACGACGCGGCGCTGCGCTATCTCATCGAGGTCGCGGGCGCCGACACGATCATGCTCGGCACCGATTATCCGTTCCCGCTCGGCGAGCAGGAGCCCGGCAGCGGCATCGCCGCGCTCGGCCTCCCGCCTGCGGAACAGGCGCGGCTCTTCCACGGCACCGCGCTCGAATGGCTCGACCTCCCCTACGACCGCTTCGCACCGACGCTGGACTGATCCCATGAAAGCTCTCGCGCTTCCCCTCGCCTTCGTCACCTCGGCCGTCTTCGCGCAGGCCAAGACCGACTACACGCTCAACGCGGGCTCCGTGCACTTCCACGTGCCGCCGGACTGGACCGCGATCATGGAGAAGGCCGACGGCGATCCGCAGGCCGTGATCTTCCAGGTGCCCGATCCCGCGGCGCAGGGCACCGAGGACACCGCGAGCGTCACGATCAAGACGCGCAGCCTGAAGTCGAGCGAGGAGTTCGCGGGCTTCGTGCAGGACGAGTTCGAGCGCTCGAAGGGCCAGGCCGGCTACGAGAACGACACGGCGAACAAGGATTCGTCCGCGCACCGCTACTTCGTCGCGCGCAACAAGACGCGCTACCTCGTCAACGACCATTACCAGTTGAACGGCAACGTCGCCGTGCAGGTGCGCTGCCAGCGGCCGCTGCTCGACGCGTCGACGAAGGAATGGAGCGACGGCTTCGATGCGTCGTGCAACACCGTGGTCGCCTCGCTGAAGAAATGACGCTCGCCATGAACGACCTCGCCGCCGCCGAGGCGCGCGCGCTCGCCGAGGACGCGGCCGATCCGCTGGCCGCCTACCGCGACGAGTTCCTCATTCCCGAGAATCCCGACGGCTCGCAGCAGGCGTATTTCTGCGGCAATTCGCTCGGCCTGCAGCCGCGCGCGACGCGGCAGGCGCTGATCGACGAGCTCGACGACTGGCACCGGTTCGCCGTCGAGGCGCACTTCAATGGCCGCCATCCGTGGATGCCGTACCACGAGTTCGTGCGCGAGGACCTCGCCGCCCTCGTCGGCGCGCAGGCGCACGAAGTCGTCGCGATGAACTCGCTGACGGTGAACCTGCACCTCATGATGGTGAGCTTCTACCGTCCGACGCCGGAGCGTCCGGCGATCCTGATCGAGAAGCACGCGTTCCCGTCCGATCGCTACGCGGTCGAATCGCAGGTGCGCTTCCACGGCTACGATCCGAAGGCCGCGCTGATCGAGCTCGACGGCGACGAGCCGGACGGCTCGATCTCCGACGCCGCCGTGCTGCGCGCGATCGACGAGCACGGCGCGCGCATCGCGCTCGTGATGCTGCCGGGCCTGCAATATCGAACCGGACAGGCGTTCGACCTCAGCGCGATCACCGACGCCGCGCACAGGAAAGGCTGCATCGTCGGCTTCGATCATGCGCACGCGGTCGGCAATCTCGCGCTGCGGCTGCACGATTCGGGCTGCGACTTCGCGGTCTGGTGCAGCTACAAATATCTCAACTCGGGCCCGGGTGCCGTCGCCGGCTGCTTCGTGCACGAGCGCCACGCGAAGAGCGACCGCCCGCGCTTCGCAGGCTGGTGGGGCCACGACCAGGGCTCGCGCTTCCGCATGGGTCCCGAATTCTCGCCGACGCCGGGCGCCGACGGCTGGCAGCTGTCGAATCCGCCGATCCTCGCGCTCGCGCCGCTGCGCGTGTCGCTCGGCGTGTTCCGCCGCGCCGGCATGGACGCGCTGCGCCGGAAATCGATCGCGCTGACCGGCTACTTCGAAGCGCTGCTGCGCGAACGCGTCGACCGCGTGCTCGAGATCGCGACGCCGCGCGATCCGCATCGTCGCGGCTGCCAGCTTTCGCTGCGCGTGCGCGGCGGACGCGAGGACGGCCGCGCGCTGTTCGATCATCTCAACGCAATCGGCATCGTCGTCGACTGGCGCGAGCCCGACGTCATCCGCGCGGCGCCGACGCCGCTCTACAACCGGCGCATGGACTGCCTGCGCTTCGTCGCCGCCGTCGAGGACTGGGCGAAGACGCATGGCTAAAACCGACGTCACGCTGATCGGCGCCGGCCTCGTCGGCGCCCTGCTCGCCACGCTGCTCGCGCAGCGGGGGTTCTCGGTGACGGTGTACGAGCGCCGCCGCGATCCGCGCGTCGCCGGCTATGCCGGCGGGCGCTCGATCAATCTCGCGCTCGCCGAGCGCGGCCTGCACGGCCTGCGACTCGCCGGCATGACCGACACCGTGATGAAGCTCGCCGTGATGATGCGCGGGCGCATGGTGCATCACCGCGACGGTCACGCGGAGCTCCTGCGCTACGGCCGCGACGACAGCGAAGTCATCTGGTCGGTCAGCCGCGGCCGCCTCAACATGGCGCTGATCGAGGCCGCCGAGAACGCCGGCGCGCGCTTCGAGTTCGACCGCCGCCTGACCGGCGCGCGTTTCGGCGACGGCGCCGTGCTCGCGTTCGAGAACGAAGGCGGCGAAGCGTTCGAGCAACGCGCGCCTTTCGCGATCGGCGCGGACGGCGCGGGCTCGGCGCTGCGCGCCGCGATGAACGCCGCGCATCCGCTCGGCGAGCGCATCGAGCCGCTCGGCCACGGCTACAAGGAGCTCGAGATCCCGGCGCTACCCGATTTCCCGGCGACATCGCTGCCGCCCGACGCCGCCGAAGCGCTCGCGCGCGGCGAGCGCTTCGCGATCGAGCCGAACGCGCTGCACATCTGGCCGCGCGGCAACTACATGTGCATCGCGCTGCCGAACGCCGAAGGCAGCTTCACCGTCACGCTGTTCCTGCCGAACGAAGGCAACCCGAGCTTCGCGACAGTGGATTCTCCCGCTGCGGCGCGCACGCTGTTCGAGCGCGACTTCGCCGACGCGCTGCCGCTGCTTCCCGATCTCGAGAACGATTTCGCCGCGAACCCGGTCGGCGTGCTCGCGACGCTCTATCTCGACCGCTGGCATCTCGACGGCAAGGCGCTCCTGGTCGGCGATGCCGCGCACGCAATCGTGCCGTTCCACGGCCAGGGCATGAACTGCGGCTTCGAGGACGCCGTCGAGCTCGCCGATCTGTTCGCCGCGAATCCCGGCGATGTCGCCGCGGTCTTCGCCGACTTCGAGCGCCGCCGACGGCCGAACGCCGAAGCGATCGCCGCGATGGCGCTCGAGAACTACGTCGAGATGCGCGATTCGGTCGCCGATCCCGCGTTCCTGTTGCGCCGCGAGCTCGGCCGCGTGCTCGCGCAGAGAAATCCCGAGCGCTTCGTGCCGCGCTATTCGATGGTGACGTTCACGCGCATGCCCTACGCCGAGGCGTTCTCGCGCGGCGCGTCGCAGGAGCGCCTGCTGCGCCAGCTGACCGAGGGCCGCACGCGGCTCGACGAGATCGATCTCGCCGACGCCGACGCGAAAGTGCGCCGCGAGATCGAGCCGCTCGCCTCATGACCGCGATGATCGACACCGCAGCGCGCATCCACGCGCTGCTCGCGCTCTATCGCGAGTCGCACTACGACGTCGAGCTCGCGCGCGGCGGCGTCGCGACGATGCGCATCGGCCGGCTGCCGCCGGCCGCGCTGGTGCGCTGGCTCGGCAGCGCCGATGTCGCGTACTACCTCACCGCGTGCAATCCGCATTCGCAGTCGCTGCCGCAGAAGGAGAACGACCTGCGGCTCGAGGGCCTGCGCGCCTACGTGAAATCGCGAGCATTCCCGTATCTGGAAGGCGCCGGCCACATCCCGGGCGAGGCGTGGCGCGAGCAGTGCCTCCTGATCCGCGACATCGCCGAGGACGACGTCGCGGCGCTCGTCCGCCAGCATGAGCAGAACAGCATCGTCGTGCTCCGCGCGGGCGCGCCGACCGTGCTGAGGCTCTACCGGCCGGACTGGCGCGAGATCGTCGGCGACGCCCCGGACCTCGAGTGGGCGTAACTGCTAGCCTTCGGCCCATGCCCGAGATCGACGTTCACGATCGCCCCGCCCTGCTCGAAGCGCGCCGCCTCGCCTACGCGCGCAACGACGAGCCGATCTTCGGCCCGCTCGACTTCGTGCTGCACGCGGGCGAGGTCGTGCTGATCGAAGGCGACAACGGAGCCGGCAAGACGACGCTGCTGCGCGTGCTGTCCGGCCTTCTCGAGCCGACGTCGGGCGCGGTGCTGCTCGACGGCGAGCCGCTGACGCTGACGAAGCTCTCGCATCAGGTCGCGCTGCTCGGCCATCAGCCGGGGCTCAAGGGCGATCTCACGGCGCTCGAGAACCTGCGCTTCGCCGCGGGGCTCGGCGGCGTGCGCGCCGGCATCAGCCCGGCGACCGCGCTCGCCGGCATCGGGCTCGAAGGCTTCGCCGACGTGCCGACACGCCAGCTCTCGGCCGGCCAGAAAAAGCGCGTCGCGCTCGCGCGCGTGCTGCTCGCGCCGGTCGGGCTCTGGCTCCTCGACGAGCCGTACGCGAACCTCGATCTCGAAGGCATCAAGCTCGTGAACCGGCTGCTCGAGCTGCACGCGCGGCGCGGCGGCGCGGCACTGATCACTTCGCACGGCGCGTATGCGTTCACCAGCGGGACGCCGCGGCGCATTCCTCTGCGGCCTGCGACGGCGGGAGCCCCGGCATGAAGCCCGGCTCGACGTTCGGCGCGTGCGCCGCGCTCGTGCGGCGCGATCTCACGCTCATATGGCGCCGCCGCGGCGATGCGCTGAATCCGATCCTGTTCGCGCTGATCGTCGTCGCGCTGTTCCCGTTCGCGCTCGGGCCCGAACCAGACAACCTGCGGCGAATCGCCGCGGGCGTCGTGTTCGTCGCGCTGCTGCTGTCGGGGCTCCTCGCGCTCGACACGCTGTTCCGCGGCGACTACGAGGACGGCTCGCTCGAGCAGCTCGTGCTGTCGCCGCATCCGCTGGCGCTGCTCCTGGCCTGCAAGATCGCGGTGCACTGGCTGACGACCGCGCTGCCGCTGCTCCTCGTCGCGCCGCTCCTCGCCGAGATGCTGAACCTCCCGCACGCGGTACTGCCGGTGCTGCTGGCGGCGCTCGCGCTGGCGACGCCGCTGTTAAGCCTGATCGGCGCGGTCTGCGTCGCGCTGACGGTCGGCATGCGCCGCTCTGGTATGCTGCTCGCGCTGCTGGTGCTGCCGCTTTACGTGCCGGTGCTGATCTTCGGCGCGGGGGCCTGCAATGCGGCGCAGGCCGGGCTCGCGTTCCTTGCGCCGCTGCTCTGGCTCGGCGCGGGACTGGTGCTGGCGATCGTGCTCGCGCCGCTGGCTTGCGCGGCGGCCCTCAAGATCTCGCTGTCATGAATGCGCTGACGCTCTGGTTCCACAAGATCGGCTCGCCGCCGACGTTCTACCGCATCGCGGGCGCGTTCGCGCCCTGGCTGTTCGGCGTCGCGCTCGTGCTCGGCGCGATCGCGCTCTACGGCGGCCTCGTGATGGCGCCGCGCGACTACCAGCAGGGCGATGCCTACCGCATCATCTTCGTGCACGTGCCGTGCGCGTGGATGGGCCTCTTCGCCTACGCGTTCATGGCCGTCAACGCGTTCATCGCGCTGGTCTGGCGCATCAAGCTCTCCGAGATCCTCGCGATGGCGAGCGCGCCGGTCGGCGCCGCGTTCACGTTCGTCACGCTGGTCACGGGCTCGATCTGGGGCAAGCCGATGTGGGGCACGTGGTGGACGTGGGATGCACGCCTGACGTCCGAGCTCGTGCTGCTGTTCCTCTACCTCGGCGTGATCGGGCTCTATCACGCGATCGAGGACCGCCGCCAGGCCGCGCGCGCGGCATCGTTCCTTGCGCTGATCGGCATCGTCAACGTGCCGATCGTGCATTTCTCGGTGAACTGGTGGAACACGCTGCACCAGGGCCAGACCGTGCGCCTGATGGGCGAGTCGCACATCACCGGCGCCATGGTGTGGCCGCTGCTGCTGATGGCGCTCGCGACGCACATCTGGTTCTTCGCGAGCGTGTTCGCGCGCTCGCGCGTGGGCCTGCTCGAGCTCGAAGGCGGCAAAGACTGGGCGCGCGAAGTCGCGCTCGCCGATGCCGGCGATGCGATGGTGACGAGTCATGTCTGATTTTCTCGCGATGGGCGGCTACGGCAGCTACATCTGGCCGGCGTACGCGGTGTTCGTCGTCGTGCTCGCGATCGATGCGATCGCGCCGCGCCTGCGCCGCAAGCACGTGCTCGCCGAGATCCGCGGCAAGCTGAAGCGCCGCCAGGCGCGCGGGGCGACGCCATGACGCCGACGCGCCGACGCCGCCTCGTCGTGATCTCGCTCGTGCTCGGCGCCGTCGCGATCGCCGCCGTGCTGACCGTGCGCGCGCTGCAGGAGAACATGACCTATCTCTACTCGCCGACCGAAGTGCACGACGGCCACGTCGCGAAGGACGCGCGCTTTCGCCTCGGCGGCGTCGTCGAGGAGCACTCGATCCAGCGCGCCGGCGATTCGCTGAAAGTCGACTTCGTCGTCACCGACCGCTTCCAGACGATCCCGGTCGAATACACCGGCATCCTTCCGGACCTGTTCCGCGAAGGCCAGAGCATCGTCGCGACCGGCGCGATGAAGAAAGACCGCTTCGTCGCCACCGAAGTGCTCGCCAAGCACGACGAGACGTACATGCCGAAGGAAGTCGCCGACGCGATCGCGAAGGCGAAGGCCGCGCACGTCGATCGCGGCTCCGAGGCGCCGGCCCGAGGCAAGCCGTGATTCCCGAGCTCGGCCAGCTGGCGCTGATCCTCGCGCTGCTGCTTGCGGCGGCGCAGTGCATCGTGCCGCTGATCGGCGCGCAGACCGGCAACCGC
>Ga0126377_10003867_pt1 | contig 10731 bp, 11 predicted proteins | sample PanSoiMetPlot_22_FD_92647 | JGI IMG/M metagenome (GOLD analysis project Ga0126377, IMG submission 92647) | Tropical forest soil microbial communities from Panama - MetaG Plot_22 | ecosystem: Environmental > Terrestrial > Soil > Tropical forest > Bulk soil | place: Panama | collected 2016-02-17
CCTGGTTGCAGGCGAGGCCGTCCATCAGGTCATGCGCGTGAGGGCGGTGCGTGCGCTGGAGCGCCGAGCCAGAGCGGACTGACTCTCACCAGGGCAACCCGGCTGGGTGGAAACGGCGCGGCTGGCGGCACGGGGAGCCCGCTCCGTGATCGTCGCATGGCGACCGCCTGGCCCTCAGACGGGGACGGTCTCGCCGACCACCGCGCCGCTGGTCGAGTCGTTGGCATCGGTGGCCGCGAGGGTGTCGACCATGCTGCCGATGTCGGGGTCGGGGTCGGTGAGGAGCGCATCGAGGGCGCCGCCAGACCCGGTGTCGTTGCTGACGATGCGGGTCCCGGTGACAGCTGGCGTCGGCCCGGTGTCGGACGGCTCGGCGGTCGGCGTTGGGGTGGCGGCTGGCGGAGCGGTCGGGGTGGCGGCTGGTGTTGGGTCGGATCCGGCCCACCCCTGCAGGATTGTCTCGGGGTGCTCGACCGGTGTCTGGTCGAGGGTCGCTGTCGGGGTCGCTGGGTCCGGCTGGCTGCTGTCGGCGTGCCGGAAGGTCGTGCCCTCAGCCGGAGCGGTCTCGGGGTCCTCGTCCAGCGATCCCTTCTTCTGCTGGCGGGTACGGTCGGCTTCCCTGAGCTCCTGCGCACGGGCGTTGGCCTTCTCCAGCCCGACCCTGGCGGCCTGGGCGGCGTTGCGGATCGGCGGGCCGTTGCGCTCCAGCATGCCGGCTATCCCGCGTACCCGACGATCAGCTTGTCGGTGTCATCAAGCGCCATATCCAGATGGCGGGATGCCTGGTCGCGCTCGGTTTGGCTCCCGCGAAAGCCCAACTGATTGGCGGTCTGGATGTTATCTTGGATGGATTGGCCCAGGTCTTTCATTTCGCTGGTGGCAAGGTTGGGGCCGTAGGCGTTCACCATGCCCATGAGCGCGACCGTCGGCACCAAGGCGCGTGCGAGGAGCCTGTCGAAGGGCGGGGTCGGGTCGGTCTGCCCGGGAACGTTTTCGGAGCGGACGGCGGCCGCCGTGATGCATCCAGGTCCTTGTTCTTCCAGGGTATCCAGGTCCCGGTTTCAGCCGTGAAGGCAAGATCCGCCGACTCCTGACAGCCGCTGCGCTGGTGTCCGGCAGCGGTTTGGCGTCTATGGGCATCATCGTCACGAATGCACTCTGCCCGCCTGCCCGGCTTCGGAAAGCTCAATAGACTCTGCCTGCAGACGCGCGAAGGGGGGGCATCGCAGCTGGTCGACCAGGAGCTGGAGGCCCATGCCAACCGATGAGCTGGACCCCGACGCCCTTGTGCAGATGCGCTTCAAGCGGTCCCTGCGCGGCTACGCCCCTGCCGAGGTCGACCAGCTGCTGCAACAGCTGGCCCAGGACCTCACCCGGCGACGTGAGGGCCACGACCCCGCGCTCACCGCCAAGGACCTCCGCCACGCGGAGTTCACCGCCTCACTGCGCGGCTACGACCCCCGGCAGGTCGACGAGCTCCTCGAGCGGCTGGCGGCCCAGCTGGAGGAGCAGGAGGACTGACCCAGCAGGCGTGACCGCCCTGCCGGACACTAGGAGACCAATCCGGCAGCGCGCAGCAGGACCAGCGGCGGGCTTCGGCGCAACTGCGTCGGCGCTTCGGCGCAACTGCGTCGGCGCTGTTGCGTTCGCGGTGACCGCGTTCGAGCGGCGAGACGGCCGCAGGGCCACCCGCCGCCCTCGCCTTGTCCCCATCGCCTGCTCCGCCGTCGCCGGCTCCCGGTTCCCACCCGACAGCATCGTGTTGGCGGTGCGCGGTGGTCGACGACTACGGCTGTAGGCCGAGGTCCTACCTGCGGCAAGGCGGCCCGCGGTCGACGGCCACTGGGGCCACAACCGCACGTTTCTTCGAAGTCGAGCATCCTTTAGCTATCTGCCGTTGGCAGCTTGCGACCACAACCGACCGCACCAGGCTCGGGCCGGTCTGCGTCCGCTCCACCGTGTACGCGGGATGTGCTTCTGCTCTGCTGGTGACCAGCGACCGGCACCGCCGTGCAGGAGGGAGCAGTGCCCATGTACGACGTCATGGTCTTCGACCATCGACTTGCCGAGCATCGGCCGCTCGACTCGAAGGCGGAGCTGACCCGCCTGCTGTTCGGCTACACCACCGGCAACGGGCAGCGGTTCGCGGCCGAGCCCGAGCTGGTCCGGTTCGTGGCGCGTCCCGGCCCCGACAGCGGGACCGTTCCCGACCTCACCGGGCAGGAGGCGATCGCACGCGCCCAGGGTGGCGAGGTGATCACCTTCGTCTACCGGGCCGAGAGCCGGCGCACCGAGGGCTCCCTCGCACGCATCGGCACCGGGGAGCTGCGGGTCCGCTGACGCGACACCCGAAGCACCGCGGCCGAGCCGCTCACAGTGCGTTGGCGCCCAAGGCTGTGGGCCGCGACCAGCAGCGCAGGGAGCGCCAGGGCGGCTGAGAGCCCGACCGAGCCAGCCAGCGAGCCGATCAGCCCCGGGTCCCGTCGAGGAGGAGGCTGCCGCCTGATCCGGCCACCAGGACCCGGCGTGCGTTCTCAGACGGTGCCGAGGTCGCCGAGGCTGCCAGCCAAGAGGCTGTCGCCGAACCCGCCGTCACCGCCGTCGCCGTCCGGGGTCTCGGCCAGGGTGGCGGGGTCCTGCGGGATGACGGTGCTGCTGGCATCCAGGACCCCACCCGCGGGCAGGGTGGCGTCGTTGCCGGAGCCGACCGGGCCGGAGTTGTCGAACACGCTGGTGGTCCGCTCGGCGTCCAGCAGTGCAGCGGGATCGGTGCGCTCGGGGCTGGCCGAGGTCGCGTTCGGCTGCGCGGGCGCGTCGGGGCCCAGGGTGGCCAGCCCGGTGGCGTCCTCGGGCACCTCCGGCGACCCCCTCTGCAGCCGGGGGGTCGGGGGAGCAGGCGGTAGCCCCGGTTGCGCCGGGCCGCCGACGATGCGGAGGTACTCCGCCTCGAGCTGCGTGCGCCGCTGGTCGTTGCGCACGAGCGCCGCGATGTCGGGGGCGTACACGCCCCTGGTCACGACGGACTCGCCGTGGAGCCGGTACCGCTCGTTGAGCACGTCGACGAGCTGCGCCAGCACGCCCTCGGCCTTGGCCTGCCGCTCCGCGTCGAGCGTGACGGCTGCGGGACCGGGGTTGGCCAGCATCCAATCGGTGATCCTGGTGCCTTTGACCTGCAACATCGCCGGCTTCCCGGTGAGGTCCGCGTACTTCTCGACCAGCCCGGCTTCGTAGGTGAAGTACGGGTCGTTGCCGGCCGGCTGCCCGTCCCTGTGGGTGAACCAGAGGACGGTCGAGTCGATCGGTGGGTCCTTGGCCGCGAGCAGGGCGTTGACCGTCGCTCCGGTCCCGTAGCCCGTCCGCAGCAGGGGGGCGCTGGCGATGATCCTGACGTCAGGGTTCTCCCGTCGCACCCGTTGGATCTCGTCGGCGACGATCCGGTTGGTCTCGGGCAGGTTGGCCAGGATCCGCTGTTGCGCTTCCTGCTCGGAGCGCGGGGGCAGAGGCGGCGCCCCGGAGGGGGGCCTCAGCGACTCCTCGTTGGTCGGCTGCAAGCCCCCGATGCGCATGCCGCGAGCCAGCGCGGCGTCGTACACCTCGATGTCGGCGGCGATGGCGGTGGTCGGCACCCCGGTGAGCGCGGAGGAGAGGTAGCGGTGGACCGCCGCCGGGTCCTGCGGGTTGAGGGTGGCACGGCCGCGCGGCAGCACCCCGGTCATGTAGACCTTGAAGTTGTCGGCTTCCAGCGCGGGTGTCACGGCCGCGAGCTGCTTTCTGTTCTCCGCGGACGAGTAGTTGGCGGGGAAGAAGGCGACCGGCTTGTCGCGCGTCGCCTTGGGCAGGTCGAGCGGCTCGAACCGGCCGAGCTGGCGCACGCCTTCGGTCCGGTCGGGGACCAGCGCGGTCACCGGCGGCGCCGGGCCGCCGTCCGAGGTGGGTGGAGTGGATGGGCGCAGGGGCGCCTGCGCCGCCACCAGGTGCGCCGCCACCGACCCCTCAGCCGTGCCGGACGACGCCGCCGCTCGGCCGCCGTCACCGGGACCGGCGCCGCCACCCTCGCCGGTTGGCTCGGCCACCCGCTCGGGAGTGGGCTGGACCCGCGGCGGGTCCTCGAGCCGGACCTGGGCACCCTTGGGAACGATCAGGTCCGTGCCCGGATCAGGCGAGCGGTGACCCTCGCCCTGGTCCCCACCCACCAGCACGACAGCGGCGGGCGGGTCCGACCGGCCGACGGTCGCGAGGTCCGCCAGCTCGCTGGCGCCGGCGACCCCTTGCCCCAGAAGCGCCACCAGCAGCAGCGCACCGGCCACCAGCAGCAGCCCGGCCACCAGCCGGACCACCCTCGCCCCCGAGGCCCTGGCGCCTGCGAACCCGTCTCCCACCGGCAGCGCCCGCATGTCCCGCTCCCCATCCACGATCGCGGTCCCGGCGGGCACCGTCCCGTAGGGGACGCCGCCGAGCGCCAGGCGTTGTGGACCGGAGGTCCCCACGACGAGCAGGAACGAGGAAGCCTGCCGCCGTGACAGACCACGAACCTAGCCGCAGCAGGGCAAGGATCCGAAACAGACCGGCCACAGGATGGCGACAGCGCCGCAACGCTGCGGCAACGGCAGGCAGGCGGCCACCTTGGGCGCGGACCGGCGGCGGGGTCCGCGATCAGGGAGACTCTGGCGCTTCGGACAGAGCCTGACCGGCTAGCGCACCACCGCCGCCGACGACAAGCTGCCCACCGCGCCGCTCTTACCCGTCGCCGGCGGCCTCCCCTGCACGCGGTCAAACGCAAGATGCGTAACTACCAGCTCAAACGCACCGACCACCGCACATGGCCACAGCCCATCACGACCCTGACCAGGCCATCAGCCTCCACCCCTGACCCGCCCACCACAACCCGCCGGAGTCCCAGACTTCAATCCGCAACTACGAACAGCCAGGGACGATGGACTGGTGGGAAACTGAAGTCCACGAAGGCGACGGTTGGCCTGGGCATCGATGACTTCGATTCGGTCGCCAACGAGCAGCAGGCGCGGCTGGCCACCGTGTTGTTCCGCGCCGGCTACGTGGTCACGCCCGACCCGCAGCGGGCAGGCGGCCACGAGCGCGTCCTGCAGGAGATCCCCGTGCCGCTCAGCTCCGAGAAGCTGGCAGTGGTGCTGTTCTACGTGGAGCCTGCAGCCTTCGGTCGGTATGCCAGCGAACTTCCAGCGCTGTACGAGGAGATTGGACCTGGCGTCCACGATGCTCGTGCGGTGTCCACCCTGGCGAGGTATGAGGTGATCGGGTTCCTGCTCGACCGGGTCGTGGGATCAGGGCAGCTGACCAGCTACGAGCGCGGCATGCTCAAGCGGTGACCGGCGTCTCGCGCCTGGCGGTGGCGCCGCTGGTAGTGGGCTCGGCGGGCGCGGGCCTGGTGGCGTCGTCGCCAGATCGACCAGGCGAGGCTGCGCGCCGGGTCGCGGACCGGGGTGAGCAGCACGCCAAGCAGCCGGCGGATCTCGGGCACGCTGAGCGCGACCAGCACGCCGACCGCGGTCACGACCACCGCCCCCTGGGTGCGCGCGGGCACGCACCACAGCGAGAAAGGCATGGGCGGTCATCGCCAGGGTGTGGGGTCGGGCCGGGGCGCGGTGTTGGTCTTTCGACCAGTCCGTTTCCCCGGCCCGTCCTCCGAACCGGACGTGTGACTCTCGCCGCATCCGGCTCTCCACGGGTCCGTGCCGTGGTGCTGTTGCGTTCACTGTGACCGCGTTCCAGCAGCGAGACTGTCGGCATGAGCATCCGCCGCCTCGCCGTGTTCCACTCCCGCGATCTGCCTTCGCTGGCTTCCGCTTCCCATCGGAGGTGATCGTCGTTGCCGTCCGGTGGGACCTGCGTTTTGGCCTGTCCTACCGCGATGTCGAGGAACTCCTCACCGAGCGGGGCGTCCACGTCGATCACGTCACGATCTACCGGTGGGTCCAGCGGTTCACGCCGCTGCTGGCCGAGGCTGCCCGGCCGTGCCGGCACGCCGTCGGCGACCGCTGGTTCGTGGACGAGACCTTATGTCAGGGTGGCCGGCCGGTGGCGCTATGTCTCCCGGGCGGTCGACCAGTTCGGGCAGGTTATCGATGTGCTCGTCGCGGCACGCCGAGACGCAGGCGCCGCGCACCGGTTCGTTGCGCATGCGCTTGGTGTGGCCAAGGTCGCTCCCGTCGAGGTCGTCACCGATCAGGCGCCGGTGTACCTGGGTGTGGTGGAGGAGCTGCTGCCAGCGGCGTGGCATCGAACCGATCGGTACGCCAACAACACCGTCGAGTGCGACCACGGCCGGCTGAAGGCGCGGCTGCGACCGATGCGCGGGCTCAAGCAGGACCGCAGCGCCAGGGCGATCGTCGCAGGGCACGCCTTCGTCCAGACCGTTCGACGTGGCCACTACGAGCTGGCGGTGGAAGCGCCAGCGAATCGGCGGGTGGCGGTCGCGTTCGCCGAGTTGGCCATGGCGATCTGATCCAAGACCGGGTCGCGACTTCAAGCGCGGCGGACCGCCCCAACGCAACAGCGCCCGTCCGGGATCATGCAGGTTCGTCGCCTCCAGGCGAACACTGCCCGAGGCGTGCCGCCCTTGGGCCGCCGGGCACCGCACCCACCAGGCCAGACGGGCTCCGCCTTGACAGGCTCCGGCGTTCGATGCATCGTTCACCGCACTATGAGGTCGCCGGCGCCCATGCGGGAACCCACCTACTACATCCTGGCTGCCCTGCTCGATGAGCCGATGCACGGCTGGGCGATCATCAAGCACGCCGCCGCGGCCTCCAACGGCCGGGTCACCCTGGCCGTCGGCACCCTCTACGGCGCCCTGGACCGGCTCGCCGACGAAGGCCGCGTCAGCGTCGACCGGGAGGAGACCGTCCAGGGCCGCACCCGCCGCTACTACCGCCTGACCGACCCCGGCCGCCAGGCGCTGCTGGCCGAGGCGGCCCGCCTGCAGCACGCCGCCCGCCTGGTCACCGGGCGGCGGTCGGACCCCGCGGCGGGACTGGCATGAACCCGACCCTTCGCCGCCGCTACCAGCGGCTGCTCGCTCTCTACCCCCACGACTGGCGTGCGGCCAACGCCGAGGTCGTCCTGGGCACGCTGCTGGAGGCCGCCGGCGACCAGCGCCGCTGGCCGCCATTCCGTGAGGCGGCCGCGTTGCTGGCGGGCGGCGTGCGCGCCCGCGCCCGCCAGGCCGCGCTGGACCCGCCGCGGCGGCGGGTGGTCCAGGGGCTGCAGCTGGGCGCCATCCTGCTGGCCGTGACCGCGCTGTCGGGGGTGGTCTGGTGGACCGTCCTGGTCACCTGGGGGGACGGAGACGCGGTCTGGGACCCCGGCCCGCCCCTGGCGCTGTCGCTGGCGGTGTCCCTGGTGGACGCGGCGATCCAGCTGCTGGTGGCTCTGGCCGTGGTGCGCGGCCGGGTCTGGCTGGGCCTGGTCGTGGTGGTCCTGGACGTGCCGATCAGCGTGGCGATGGCGTTGGGGCTGCGGGCGGCCGGGCAGGCCGGCCTGCCGACCAGCCCGGTGCTGGTGGGGGAGACCGTGCTCGGGGCGTTGCCCTTGATCGGGGTCCTTGGCGTGCTGGTGCAGCTGGGCGGCGCGCGCCGCCGCTCGTGGGCCTGGCTGCTGCTGCCCCTGGGGTTGGGCCTGGCCCAGGCGTTCGCGTTGCTGCGCACGGGGACGATCGCCGACAACCTGACGCTGGTCCTGGGCAACCTGACGCTGGTGCTGATGGTGGCGGCGCTGCTGGTTGCCGTGCTGACCGGGGAGATCCGACCCGCGGTCGCCCTGGCTGTCTATGGCCTGCCAAACCTGCTGATGATCCTCGACCAGGCCGCGCGGTTCGGCACAGACCACGCCTGGACCTGGACGGGGCCCTTGGCCGCCACGACCGGGGCGCTCGCCGTGGCGCTGGTCCTGACCGCCTGGTTCAGCGTCCGCGTGCGCCAAAGGCGCGCGTCCAGCGGGCCGCGCCCAGCGGGCCGACCTCGTATCAAGACCTCGCAGAAGGATGCCTGACAGGGACCAGGTCGGCCGCGACCGTGAGGCGGTGGTAGCCGCATGATCTCGGACGTTCGTGACTGCTCCACGCTATCCCGCGCTACGTCACCAACCCGACAACCTTACAGAACGACGGAGCCTTGGGCTGGGGTGTCGGGCAGCCCCCCCATGGCAGCACCCCGCCGAACTTCCCCACGCCGATGCACCCGGCACGCGACTTCTGCGACCACACGCTCGTGCCAACCTCGACAGCCGCGGCGGTGGGGCCGGCTGCTGATCCTAGGTCTGACCCTGACCCTGGTCGCTACCCTCAGCACCCGCGCCCTCGCTGACGACAGCGGGTTCTTCGGGTCGTTTGGCGAGTCTCCTGACCGCCAGTCCGACCTCAACAGCGACGACGCGAGCCGACTCACCGCCACTGCAAACCCCACAGTGCGCGAGGAGGAGTTGCAGCAGGCAGCGGTCCAGCCCGACGACGAGCATGACATCACGGCCACCGCGACGCAGGATCAACGTGACCAAGATGACCAAGCCCCAAGGCTTGGCGCAATAGAGCCACCGAACTGGGGGGACCCAGGGGAGGAGGACTGGGGGGAGGGCGATGAACCCTGGGACGAAGAGGGCGAGCGCATACCTACCCAGTTGGAAGTGTTTGATTCACTCTCGCTTGATCAGAAGGTTGGTTTCATCAACGATAAACTCGATTCGTATGAAGAAACCCTCAGGATCCTCGGATCGCAGCCGGCTGATTTCACAAATGTTCCGGTTGCAGAGGTGCTTCGTCAGAGGTTAGATGAGTGGCTTGAGCGTATTGATGGCGTGCTGCAACCCCAAGTGGCCGAAGGGGCGCTCCAGCCCGAACAGGTAGACGAGCTGCGGACCAGGATCGCCAGCCTGGAAGGTCAAATCGGAGACCTCCTTGTAAGGGATATCACATCTGATCCTGCAGAAGCGCCGGTGCTGGAGGATTCGTCAGGGGAACTGTCAATGTCGGACAATCCGATGATGGATGATCTGGTCCAGGTCTACGAAGAGAATTTAAATGAATATGTGGAGCAGAGAAACCGTGCGGAGCTGGAAAGGCTGCTCGCCGACGTTGTAGGGGAGGACGGGCTGGAAGAGATGGTCGACCAATTTGCGGAGCCCGATCGCTACGCCAAGGTGCAGGCGTTGAAGCAAAAAATTCAGCAAGCGCTGGACAGACTGTCGGGCGGCAACGCCATGAGCATGGTCGACCCCAAGGACGTCGGCGCCGGCCAGCGGCCCAACCACGCCAAGCCGGCGGCGCCCCCCAGCACCCCCGGATTCACACCGCCACCCAGCCTCCCCAACCGGACCGTGTCCCCCGCGATCCCACCCAAGCTGCCCCACAACACCGGGCACACACCCACCAAGCTGGACCAGCGGCCGTTGACCAGCCAGCAGGAGGAAACCCAGCAGACCTCCGACCGATGGGAACAAATCAACCAGGCCGGGCGCACCACCACAAAAGTCCTCACCTATCTCACCGCTGGCGTCTTCGGCCTCTACGCCCTGACGCAGTACGTGCTGGCTGGGATCGCCGGCTTGGTGCCCAAGGAGGTCCTCCAGAACACCCCAGGGATGACCTCTCGCCCGACGGAGAGCTGATCTCGCTTGCCGCCACACACGCGTGCAGCGTGTGCCGCACCGACAGGGCTCCACGTTCTGACGGATCGTCAGATTCGGCTTGATGGAATGCCGAGGGTGGCCAGTGGCCGGTGCGGGTTGCGGGCGTGATGCCGCAGGCTGGCGACCAGGTTGGCCGCGCCTAGCTAGTCCTACAGTCGCACTTGGTTTCGGGTAGTTTCTCCGCTTCTGATCCGGGAGGCGGGGGGCGGCATGGCGCGGGGAGCGCAGCGCTCGGCATGGCCGAGCAGCGAGACGGGGCAGGCCGAGAAACAAGCGCGGGTGTGGGCCGACGGGCTGGTCGAGCTGCACGAGCGCATCGGCCTGCGGTTCGGTCGGATCGAACCACGCCGACAGGGCGCTGGCCTACCTGCAGGGCCTACTTGGCCAGGTCGAGCGCAAGAACAGCTGGTGGCTGGCCGAGCAGGCGGGCGAGCAGACGCCGGATGGCATGCAGCGGCTGCTCAACGGCTCTGGCTGGGACGCCGCCGGCGTGCGCGACGACCTGCGCGGACGACGTCGTGGAGTGCCTGGGGAATCTGGGTGCGGTGCTGGTACTGGACGAGACGGGGTTTGTGAAGAAGGGCGACCGCTCGGCCGGAGTGCAACGCCAGTACACCGGGACGGTCGGCAAGCGGGAGAACTGCCAAGTCGGGGTGTTCCTGGCTACACGGCCCCCGGTGGGGTCGCGCTGGTCGACCGGGAGCTGTACCTGCCCAAGAGCTGGACGCAGGATCGGGTGCGCTGCCGGGCGGCGGGGATCGCCGACGAGGTGGAGTTCCAGACCAAGCCGCAGCTGGGCCAGGCGATGCTCAAGCGGGCCATCGCCGCCCGGGTGCGGTTTCAATGGGTGACCGGCGACACCGTCTACGGCGGCGACCGGCGACTGCGCATCTGGCTGGAGGAGCACGCGATCCGGCACGTCATGGCGGTCAAGTGCACCGAGCCGCTGTGGACCCTGACCGAGCGCGGCCCCGGGCAGGTCGCCGCCCAGGACCTGATCGCACCGGTGCCACCGGAGCAGTGGCTGCGGCTCAAACGCCCGGGGATGGCAGCAAAGGCAAGCGCCTGTAGGAC
>Ga0126377_10003869_pt1 | contig 10728 bp, 4 predicted proteins | sample PanSoiMetPlot_22_FD_92647 | JGI IMG/M metagenome (GOLD analysis project Ga0126377, IMG submission 92647) | Tropical forest soil microbial communities from Panama - MetaG Plot_22 | ecosystem: Environmental > Terrestrial > Soil > Tropical forest > Bulk soil | place: Panama | collected 2016-02-17
ACCCCGAGACTGTTATACGCCGAGCCGTTGCGCCGGCGAATGCGCGTGCGCTTCGGGGGAACATGGATCGCCGATAGCGAGGACGTCGTCCTACTCTTCGAACCTGGCCGCTACCCGGTGGCCTACTTTCCGGAGGCCGACATCTCTCCAGACACCATACATCTCACCGATCACACTACCCAGCATCCCGACCTCGGGCTCACATCCTGGTACATCGTCCGGGCGGGCAAACAGAAGGCGCAGCGAGGAGCGTGGCAGCACATCGACCTGCCCGCTTACGCGAGGGAGCTGCAAGCACGAGTCGCGTTCGCCTGGCCAGCCATGGACGCCTTCTACGAAGAAGACGAACGGGTCCTGGGTCATGCCTCCGACAGCTACCACCGCATCGATATCCGCCAGTCTTCTCGTAGTCTATTGGTCCGCCATCGTGACCGCATCATCGCCGATACCAGGCGGCCGGTAGTCCTCTACGAGTCCGGCTTCGCCCCGCGCTGGTACGTGCGACGCGCCGACATCGATGAGTCCGCGCTGGTTCCTGTGAATCAACAGACCTTCTGCCCGTACAAAGGGCTATGCAGCTACTACGACATCGGTGACGCACGTCGAGCGGCATGGTCGTATCGTGAGGCCTATCCCGGGGTCGGCCGCATCTCTGACCTGGTGTCGTTCGAACCGGACATAGTCATGGTACAGCTCGATGGCACCCAGCTTCATTTAGAGCCGGGTCAGACAGTGATTTCGCACGGCCCCGATCGCGACCTCACCATCGGGGAGGCGCTCCCGGCTGAGAATAAGAGTATCCAGGATGGGAAGGCTTTGGCCTCCCACTAAAGCGGTGTGACATGGCTCGACTACTATCAGTGAACGTCGGACTTCCGCGCGACATCGAGTGGAAGAATCGCACGGTACATACTGGGATCTGGAAGAATACGGTGCGTGGTCGCTGTCGGGTCGGCCGGTTGAATCTTGAAGGAGACGGCCAGGGCGACCTGGCCGGGCATGGAGGAGAGCAGCGCGCTGTATTCGTCTACCAGATCGAATCGTATCGCTATTGGCAGGAACAGCTGAAGAGGACCGACTTCGTGTACGGTCAGTTCAGCGAGAATTTCACTATCGAGGGATTGCCCGACGATGTTGTGTGTATCGGCGACCGTTATCAGATCGGCAGCGCGCTATTCGAGATCACTCAACCTCGCGTTACCTGTTATCGCGTCGGCATTCGGATGAATGAGCCCCGAATGCCGGCATTGCTGACATCCAGCGGACGGCCGGGTTTTTATTTCCGCGTACTGCGGGAAGGCGAGGTGGGTGACGGCGACCAAATCGTGAAGGTGGGTGAGGCGAAGGAGCGAATGACCGTCGCTGAGATAAACGCGCTCCTCTATTCACCAAATCATACACGCGATCGACTGGAGCGCGCCTTGCGGATCGAAGCGCTTTCGCCCGGCTGGCGCTCCTCGTTTGAGGCGTTACTGCAAAGCCAAACGACTGGCGGGGGGAATGGTAATGCGGGGCTCGTGCCGGCAACCGCTGCATATCCGGTAGCCCCAGGATTTCAGCCGCTCACGGTGACGGCGATCGATCATGAATCTGCCGACGTCCTCTCGCTGACGATGCAGAGCCCGGACGGGCAGCCGCTGCGAAAGGCTCTGCCAGGCCAGTACGTGGTCTTGCGTCTACACCCGAGCGCTGGCGGCCCTCCACTTTTTCGCAGCTACTCGCTCTCCGGTCCCATCTCGACGGAGCGCTATCGAATCAGTGTGAAGATCGAGCCGAATGGGGCGGCTGGAACCTACCTGCAGGAGCATGTCCGGGAGGGCGATGCACTCGATGTCAGCTCGCCGCGCGGAAGCTTCATTCTGCAATCCGGAGAGCGACCGGTGGTGTTGCTCAGCGCGGGAATCGGGGCGACGCCTGTTTTGGCAATGCTGTACGCGCTGGCGGCGGCACGCTCGACACGACAGGTCTTATGGCTGCACGGGGCTCGCGATCGGCAGCATCATCCATTTGCCGCGGAAGTCCGCCGTCTCACGCTCACGCTCACACAAGGCCGCAGCTATATTTGTTACAGCAGGCCGAGCTCGCGCGACAAGATGGGCGAGGATTTCGACGCTGCTGGTCGCCTCTCGCGATCGGTCTTCGACGAGGTCGGCCTACCACTGGAAGCAGATCTCTACCTCTGCGGGCCGGCTCGCTTCATGGCAGAAATGAAAGAGGCTCTCACAAACTTCGGTGTAGCGTCCGAGCGGATTCACGTCGAAATCTTCAACGGTAGCGAGTCGATGACCCCTGGTGTCGTCGGCACAGTGACGCGTGCTCCGCATCTGCCCGGAGACGACGCCCCCACCGGTCCGCTGGTATCGTTCGCCCGCAGTGGTATAGCCGCACACTGGAAGGCGTCGACCTACCAGAGCATATTGGAGCTGGCCGAGGCGTGCGATGTCCCGGTCCGCTGGTCGTGCCGGACCGGTGTCTGTCACAGCTGTGAAAGCGGTTTGGTTTCGGGGGAGGTGGTCTACGGACCAGAGCCACTCGACCAGCCGGCCGACGGAAACATTCTCGTGTGCTGCTCACAACCGGTTCGCGACATCGTCATCGATTTGTAAAGCCGACTCACTATTAATTTAAGGGGCGCGCAAGTCGAATAATAATAAATTCGTTATCGTCTGGCTGTCCGGTCCCGAGATGGCGGCCGAGGCTAAATGGAAAATTGTTATCATTCAACACGCCGATATGCCAGCGATCAAGAATTATTACGTCTTCAATGGTGACAAAGGGGAAGGCAAATTGTTCTCCGATGCCCACATCGCCCGGAGATCCTGGTAATGATATGTGATGCGGATCGCTGATTCTCATAAGATCGACCAGGAGTCGCTTTTCAACCGCTTCGCCGGACTCTCTCAACTCGATCTCGTAAATAATCTTAAATCCATTGAGGTCTCCCATTGTAGCGTCACGCTCGATGACCAGTCCGTGGCTCCTATCCGACATAATGAAGTCGCCGATATTCGTTCCGCGTTCGTTGAGCACATATTTGTAGCGGACCCCGGTGTATTTGCGCCGGCTGAGATCGAATTCGTGAATGAGCAAAGTCCTGGCATCGTCGCCAACCAGCGGTTGTTCAAGCAAAGGAAGAAGTTTTTTACCATTGCTGCTCAACGCCATCCCTTCAAAACCCCCACTCTGTCTGGAACGAAATGGATGATCGAGAGTCGTAATTCGATAAGGCCAGTACATTCCGGCCAGCCATGGAGTGTTACACCCCTTTTCATCTTGCAAGTTGGTGCCGTCATCCGAACCAGGGATAGTACGATCGTCAAAGATCGGGAAATCTCCGAAGAGATATACTGTTCGAATGTTTTGATGCCGTCGTTGAACTTCCAGCAGCGTACGGAAATCGAAGCTCTGGATATCGGCCCGCGCCTCGAGCTCATTCGCTTCTATTACCCTGGCAACCGTTCGCGCGAACCGTCGGGGACCGATAGTGCGCCCGGCAAATTCAGCGCGCGGATTGATCTTGGTTTCAATATTGAAACGCACCTTTTCCGCATTACTGCGGCGTTTGGCGGCTTCCGGATAGCTGCTTCCCGGACCGGAACGATAGTATTCCGCGTAAAATTTTACAAAATCGAATACCTGCTGCAGAGTGGGCATCACGTATGGATGCATCAACCCGCGTGATTGGGTGAATGCGACGGAGACTGGCGAAAGATTCAGGTTGTTGCTCTGTTCCGGACCACGAAACACTTTGTCGCATATATAAGTGGATTGTATTTGAGCCGCCGTCGAATCTTTAATCAACACTTGATTAGCCTCGGTGTAGGGACCGCCATCGGCCTGGCGACACTTCTCGGCAGAAATTAGCGGATCGTGATCCACCATCGGCACTCTGTCCAATGTCACTCCGGTGTCCAGTTCGAGGGTTGACATAAGAGAATCCAGAGCCACCTCCATCGCCGGCAGGGTGTTTTCCGGCCGCAGATTTCGACCGCCTCGATGTCCCTGTGCATCAAATCGGCTGATATCGATCAGGCCATCGGCATTGATGAAATCCCCCGGTGTGCCGTCATTATTTGCATCGAATTCCTCGACCGCCTGTCGTAGCAGGTCCGGCCGGTCGGAGATAATGCCGTTCACCCCCAGCTTCATCAGTTCCAACATACGCGCCTTGTCATTCACGGTCCAAACAACTACCGGGTAACCGGCATTCTTAATCGATTGTACATTGAAGATTTCGCTGGAAGCGGGTCTAAGACCCGAGCCGTCTGGAGGCGATTGACGATTATCTATGAAGGTATTGGGATTATTATCGGCGAGCATAACATCCCAGGGGGAGAAGACCGGGGCTTTCTCATTGCCATGTAATCGGGCGTGTGCCCGGGCTGCATTCATAATGCGCACGGCGCTGGCTTCTTCATTGAAGGGATTTTGGGGTGAGCGAATCTCTCCACCATTGTCAAAATCGGGCAGCGGGATCGGAGGCTCCAGCACCCGGCCTCTGGCATCGGTATGGAGCAAGAAGGGACCGAACTCGTCACCAAACCAGAAGGTGCCATCCGGAGCGCGCTGCATCGACTCGATATCGAAGTCCGCTCCGGTCAATACTCGCTCCTTTGTGAAATGGTTGGTAATCGTGAACGCTATATGTTTATCCGGATCGCGTAATTCAATGAAGGAACCAACATCGATCTTTCCCGTGCCTCCCGTTTTGGTTTTGAAATCGGGGCGGATAGTAAAGACGCGCAAATTGTAATCTGCGGAATTCTCTAAACTACCGTATCCATTGTCTGACATTACCAGATAGGTTCCATTTCCGTTATAGAGCACAGCGGAGAACCCCTGGACAGGTTGCTTATCGATAAATGGGACAGGTTGACCATTGATCGGAGCGTCGCCCAGTTGTCGACCTGAGGTCGGAGCCGGCGCAAAAGTCGCAGCATCCAATATGGCACGGCCAATCAGGCGATTTTCGTTGTCCGGATGGTTTTCTCTGCTCTCTTTCCATTGAGCGGGGACGCCGATCAACGTGAGGGCAATGGTAATCAATAACCCAAACAGAAATTGCGCAGTTTGGCGGAATGGACCACGTATTAATTTCATCTGGTTTTCTCCTTACCGTAAACTCTGGCCTACATTTTTCTGTCTAAATTCTTCTGTTGAAAATCAGTCCGACAGAAAAAGGTAGGATAGAAAAATATAAAGAATCATTGTTTACGGTGTATTACTGAATAACATACAAAGAAACTTGGGGAATAGAGTCTAAAGGGGAAGAGTTAAATCAATATCAGAAGAAATAAAAATCGGACTAAATATAGTAGTGTTCGGTGAAGCGAATGTTCGATTTGCATGTCAAAATCATTACATCGTGGAGATGGTCAGCGCCGTACTACTTTGAGATTGATAGAATCCAATCAAATGTTTGTTTGCTCTTTGAGATTATATTTAACGAAGACCTTACTTATCGCTAATTCAAACTTAAATCCTGCTTGCTATTTTTTCTAATCCCACTTATCAGTGTCGCCCACACACGGCAAGATTTCTACAATAAGCCCATTTGCCCCATTCGTTTCACCGAAGTTTCTCGATGGTAAGAAACGATTCAAAAGGAACGATTAATGTTGATAAATAGATTTCTTATTCTTCTTCTCTTGTTGCTGGCAATTAGTGCAGAAGCCCAAATACAGATCGGCACGATTAAAGGACTGGTCACCGATTCGGCAGGCGCTACTGTCGCCAATGCGAAAATATTGTTGACCAGCCCGCTTACCGGCGAGGAGACCAATGCAATCACCGACAGCGCCGGAAGGTTCGTTTTCAATAATGTGCCGTTCAATCGCTATGCGTTGCGCGTCGAGGCGCGAGGATTTACCCCACAAGAGCGGCCGCTTACTGTGAGTTCAAATCTGCCACTCGAACTGGCTATTGGCTTGAGCGTGGCCGAAACTCGCGAACAGATCAATGTTACTTCGCGGGAGAATCTGGTTGATCCTGCCTCAGCCAGTTCAGCGATCAAACTGTCGGCTAATTTCATCCAACGAGCGCCGCGAATCAATCGAGGACGTCAGCTTCAGGAACTGATCGCGACGATTCCCGGGATGGCGACCGAAAACAACGGACTGATTCACATTCGCGGTGTGGATGACGGGATCCTTTACGTTCAAGATGGTATCCCGATCGCCGATAGACTCGACACAGTATCAGCCAGCTCGTTCGACACCGATACAATCAATGCAATGCAAATCTACACAGGCGGCATTCCGGCGGAATTCGGCGGGCGTAACTCCGGTGTTGTTATTATTCAGTCTAACTCAGGCATTGATCAGCATATCAAAGGCAATGTTCGCGCCACCGGCGGCGATTTTCGGACAGGAGACCTTGCTGCGGCCTTCGGAAGCAGCTTCGGAAAAAACCTCGGATTCTTCGCCAATGTCGCCACTAATCGTTCAGACCGGTTCCTCGATCCGGTTGATCTCCGCAACTTCAACAATCGCGGCGGAGCAATTAATCTGAGCCTGCGTACCGATTGGCATCCGACGGAACGTGAAACTATTTTATTCAATCTGTCAGGCAATGGCACGGATTTCCGCGTGCCGAATGATCTGTTGCAGGAAGAACACCGGCAGCGGCAACGGCAAGAGCTGCGCGACAACAACCTTTCAGTTGGATGGCAGCATCTGTGGTCATCAAATACCGTCAGCAACCTGGCATTTTTCCATCGCAGACAACATTCGGAGCTATTTGGCAGTGAGCAGGACATCCCGATCTTTGCCGAACAGGATCGCTCTCACACCCGCACAGGATTCATTGCCAACCTGACCCATCTACGCGGCGGTCATACGATCAAAGCCGGTATCGAAGCCAGTCGCATAGCTCCGCGCGAATTCCTGACTTTCTTTATCACTGATGAAGAGGAAGCCGAGGAGCGGGAGATCAGCGATGCAGCGCTGGATTTTGACGAAGATGATCCATTCATTTTCCGAGACCGGCGGATTCGAGGACAGGTTTCGTTTTATGCGCAAGATCATTTTTCGCCCGCCCGCAATCTGACGGTTCAAGCCGGGTTGCGCTACGATCACACCAGTTTGTTGGTTTCGGATCAGCAGTTCAGCCCGCGTCTCGGCGCCGTTTATTATTTCCCGAAGACGAGGACTGCGGTTCGCGCTTCGTTTAATCGTCTGTTCCAGTCACCGCAGGTAATCAATCTGCTGCTCTCCTCATCTGACCTGGCACGAAGTCTGTCGCCCTTCGCCAATGAAAACGGCGGTGGCGCAGATATACGTCCGGAAAAAATCTCGGCCTATGAGGCCGGGTTCGCTCAAAGTTTAGGAAGATGGTTTCGGCTGGACGCCGCTTACTGGGCGCGCAATTTCCGCAACGTCAATGACCCGAACGTCTTTTTCAACACAACGGTTATCTTTCCGAACAGCGTAGCTCGAGGCTTCTCACGCGGTGTTGACCTGCGACTGGACGTGCCGGAACACAGAGGATGGTCAGGCTGGCTGAGTTATACGAACATGCGCATCCTGTACACCGGCCCGATCAATGGGGGATTGTTCCTGACCGAAGAGTTCATCGAAATCGGTCCCGGTACAAAATTCATTCCAGATCAGGATCAGCGCAACATGGGCAGTTTCGGCATCACCTATCAGCATCACCGATCCGGATTGCTCCTGAGTTTCACCGGCCGGCACGAGAGCGGGATGCCCCTGGAGGTCGAAGAGGAACGGCTTGCAGAGTTAAAATCAGCGCCGGGCGCTGAACTCGTGGATTTCACCCGCCAGCGGATCAAGCCGCGCACGATTTTCAACTTCGCAACGGGTATTACCTTCCTCAGGCGTGAGCGCGTCGTCTGCGGGGCACAATTTGATATGCTGAACATTACCGACAGGCCTTTCGCTTATAATTTTGGCAACCCGTTCGAGGGAACGCATTTCGGTTACGGCAGGCGATGGAGCGCTGGATTGAAGATCGAGTTCCGTTAAAGTCAGGGATTAAAAACAATGCGCTGATTGCGGCGTGGGCATCCGTCCGACCCGAACCGAAGGCTAGGCGAACGAAAAGACGCGGAAATCATCGAAAAAGGGGGCAAGGTGAAAGACGAAGAGAGAAAATTGATATTGCATAGGCTTCTCGATAAGGGGCTGTGGCCTTACGATGGCCAGGTCATTGATGGCTCTACTTTGAAAGAACTCACGCTTCGGGAGATGGAAATCCTCAATGAGGAAATAGAAAAGTCCTTTGCGCCGACACGTGAATTGACGTTCGAAAAACTGGGATCATGGACAAAGAACTTGATCAAGTCTGCGAAAGTGCGATCACAAAAAATGTGGGGTTAAAATCAGAAACCCTGGCAAGGCAACAAGGGCAGAAGGTTTATCTCGAGCCCGGGATTTTCTAGCTCATCGAAACTGGCTCAACGGCGCGATGCCGGCTCTTAGCGGCTGTTCTACCAGCAATTCACAGATGCCTTGACTGCGCCATTTTCTTAAAGGCTATAGCTCCGAATTCCCATCCTGAAAACAGGGGGGTCGTTGGCGCGACGAAATGCTTCATCTGCTTCGGCCAACGGCAGCCAATCGGCGATCAATGAATCGAACGGCAGCCGAGGATTTTCTGACAGAAAAGTCAACGCGGTTCGCAAATCCTCAGGCGTATAGTTGTGAACACCGCGAATAGTAATCAGCCGCCGAATGACGTCTTCCATTTGAACGGATACAGCCGGCGTCGGGAATACGCCGCCGACAAGCACATAGATACCGCCGATCCGCAGTAAAGGCAATCCGGTGTTGAACGCGGCCCGCGAGCCGGACATTTCCAGCGCGATGTCAACGCCATATTTACCAGTGGCGGATCGCACCGCCGAGGCCACATCAGCAGGATGCGCGATGCGCGTCGCCCCAAACTCTTCGGCTTTGCTTAATCGCACCGGGTTAATGTCGCAGCATATCACTTCGGCGGCCCCCGCGACTCTTAACATTGCACAGGCGGTTACTCCGAGCGTACCGGCGCCTTGTACCAGTGCCACACAATCCCTCAAGGTGCCTGCCACTCTCAATGCCGCCGCAACCGTCGCAGTCGCACAGTTCGCCGGACAAGCTGTTTCGTCGCTAAGCGTATCCGGAATGCGGAAGATCGAGGTGCCCGGCCCCAAAACGCAGAACTCCGCCAGCCCACCTGTCAACTCTCTTCCTGGTTGCAGTGGCTCGTGGCCATATTTGATCGTCTTTTCGCACTTTTGCGGCAACTGGCGTAGGCAGAAAAGGCACCCTCCGCAACTGGATGTCATCGCCCATGTCACGCGGTCCCCGGGTGCGAGCGATAGCCCGTTTCGATCTTCCAGTGAGGCTCCGGCCCCCATAGATTCAATTCGCCCGATAATCTCGTGCCCCAGGATTGTAGGAGTCGGCGCAACGCGGCGGCCTTCGTAGGTATGCAGATCACTGCTGCATATCGTGCAGGCAGTTACACGAACAAGCGCTTCGCCCGCTTTCGGGTGTGGGACATCGAATCGCCTGATTTGTAACGGCTGTCCGACCTGGGTAAAGACGGCGGCCATCACACTTCGCATCATACCGCGACTCCTTCACCGCGAATTATTTTTCCCGGTTGCCTTGGTCGAGTTCGCGCTGCGAAGTAGAACCAGCCCCCCGCAAGCAGGAGGAAGGCGATTCCCGCTCCGACCCACGAGAGCGCTATGAAAAAGTCTAGAAAGCCCGCGTTGGATTTCGACCCTCCTCGCGCAAGCATCACCACGACGTAGCCCAGATAGCCAAATGAATCGGCGAGGTACATCAAAAAACCTATGTTGCCCTTTTCGCCCGTCATCGCTATTAACCTCTCAAAGATTGTCGTGTGTACTGCCACGTAAGGAAGATAGAGTCCGAGCCCGATTACCACCATAAACTGAAAGCCGTCGAACCAGGTGTTGTTCAACCCGACGAGAGCCAGCACGACCAGGCAGAACCCGGCTACCGATGCGGCCATTGCGGCGAAGAATGCTCTTCGATTGTTGATAATGAATACCGCCATCCCATTGATAAGAACGACGCCGAACATTACATAGATTTCTGAGCGCGCGAAGAGCGACGGCGGTGCCGCATGTCCTAACCCCTTCCAAATCTCAGGCGCGAAATCCGCGCGCACGCTGCGCAGAATGGTCAGCAGCAAATATACGCCGACCAGCAGAGTCAAGCCCGTCGCATATTTCAAAAACAGCCGCCGCCGGTCTTCACCAGTCATCGGCGAGCGCCGGCTGCGATGCGCCTCGTCGCTTTCGGTCGGCGACGGGATCCGCGACAGCATGCCGACGAAGACCAATAACGGAACCGCGAAAACCGCGCCCGCGCCGAAAGGCATCCAGAACTTGCTGACGCCCGCTGTCAGCAGATACGAGCCAGCCGATTTGGTCACGCCGTCTGCCAGAATAAAACTGGCGCACAGACCGGCGGCCAAAGCCTCGGTCGCGCGCCTTCCTTCCAGGAATCCCAATACAAGGCCGAAGACCATCCCCAGCGGCAATCCGTTGACGAACAGGCATATGAAGTTCCATGGCGCTGGGACTAGAGCGAAAAGCAGCAACGCCGCCTGCGCCATGCCGATAAGCGACAGGATCGCGCGGCTGCGCCGCGCGGGAGGCATTTCAGAAATCACGCGAATGCCGATGAATTTCGAGAGCGTATAGCCGAGCGCTTGAGCGGTCACGAGGACGGACTTGTAGCTCAACCCCAT
>Ga0126377_10003870_pt1 | contig 10728 bp, 7 predicted proteins | sample PanSoiMetPlot_22_FD_92647 | JGI IMG/M metagenome (GOLD analysis project Ga0126377, IMG submission 92647) | Tropical forest soil microbial communities from Panama - MetaG Plot_22 | ecosystem: Environmental > Terrestrial > Soil > Tropical forest > Bulk soil | place: Panama | collected 2016-02-17
CGACAATCACGTGCAAGGACACGCGTTCCTCCTCTGGCTAGCGCACCGCCGTCCGGAATGGCCCATCGTCCCACACACCCAGTCCCGACGATTTCGCACGAGCGGTGACTGTCGGTACGACGCGGGCTGTCGAAGTGCCTTTTCGACGGTGCGGGATGCGTGTCGTTCGCCAGGGCGAATCTTGCTCGACCGAGACTGTGCTCTCGCGGAAGCGCTCGACGAGCCGAAGGCCCCCAGCGAGACGAGCAGCGGCAACTCCTGCGGGAAGGTGCTCCTGATTTCGAGCGGCGCAGTGTGATGCGCCGGAGCGGTCCCGGGTTCCTCACTGTCGATGACCCGACCTGCCGGGGCGGTCATCGTGGTTGATACACGCTCATCCGGCTGATCTGCGGCTCAGTCGGAGCGTAGGACGCGAGTGCCGGGTAGCTCGCTGCGAGCGTCAATCGTTCCCGGGGCAGGTGTCCTCGGCCAGGGTCGCCGATGAGCACACGGGCACCGCGTGCGTTGGCACGGTGCAGGAACGGCCACATCCGCTGTGCGAGGGCGTCGCTGTAGAACACGTCACCGGCGAGCACCACGTCGGCATCGCCACCGTCGCCATCGAGAAGGTCACCCGGGCACACCGACACCGCCACCTCATTGGCCCTCGCGTTCAGCGTGATCGCGGCCAGGGCGTACGGATCGACGTCGTTCGCCGTCACCGTGGCGGCGCCGGCCAACCCGGCGGCGATTGCAACCAGCCCGGACCCGGACGCTACGTCCAGGACCCGCTTCCCTGCGACGGTCACCGGACGGTCCAACACGTACCGTGCAAGCGCCTGACCGCCCGGCCACGCAGTGGCCCAGAACGGGGCCGCCAAGACCGCGCCCGCGTCCGCCTCCACCCGCGCCCACCACAGGATGGCATCCTGTGCCAGGTGCAGACGGACCTCGGGAACCGCCGGCGCTGGCACAAGGCAAAGCCGATCCAACCCGGATGCATTCGGCGCGGCCAACTCGTCCTCGAGGTAGGCAAGTGCACCGGCGCGACTCATCACGGAACCAGCATGACCTACGGGGGCGGCGCCAGTACCCCAATCCGATCTGCCAGAGTATCGACAACAGCCGCGCGAAGCTGGTCTGGGGGACTAGTGTGCATGGGTCGGCCGATCAACGCGGCGGCCGCACCACCAAGGAGTCATCGCATGCCCACCGGCACCGTGAAATGGTTCAACTCGGAAAAGGGATTCGGCTTCATCACCCAGGACAGCGGCGGCCCGGACGTCTTCGTCCACTTCTCCGCCATCGCCAGCAGCGGCTACCGTGAGCTCACCGAAGGCCAGAAGGTCGAATTCGAGATCACGCAGGGCCAGAAGGGTCTCCAGGCCGAAAACGTCCGCTCCACCTGACGAACGTCGCTCGTTCGTAGGTCGAGCGGCGGTCCCGCAGTGGCTCGAGTTGACCGAGCGTAGGGTTCCACTCGGCAGCTCCGGCGATGACCGCCAGGCACCGCCGGTAAGCCACCCCTTCCGGGCGTATACCTGCCACGTCGTGTTGGCGTGCCCGATCCGTGCCCGTCGTGGCGGTGAGTAGAGGTCAACAAGAGCCATCAGCGGGCTCTGCTCGGCCGCGGGTCGAGTGATGCAAGCAGAGCAATTATTCTCTGCTTAGGCCGGTGGGTTACGACTTGTACTTCTGGCCGTCGGGCGCGACCGGTGACCCGGGTCAGCCGCCGCCACCTGCGCCTCTAACAGGCCCACGGCCTGCATCCGCACCGCCTGCCTGAGGGCCCGCACCCGTGCATCCAGGCAACCACTGTCGGTGTTACGTCATGCCATCGATGCTGACCAGTCACTCGCTCGACGCAACACCCGGATGCCGCGATCCCAAGCTCACCGTCGAATCCACGGTCCCGATCAAGCAACCGCGTCCCGGGCGTAGCCGACGTGTCATGCTGGCCGCGTTGGCACGGGCGAGATGAGGCCGGGTTGGCGCATTCGATTGTCGGCAGGACCGAAGAGCGGGCGGTCCTTGATCGGTTCATGGGCGATGCGATGGCCGAACCCCGTGTGCTGCTGATCAAAGGCGAGGCAGGGATCGGGAAGTCGACCCTACTCGACGATCTTCTCGAGACGGCGGCGCAGCGAGGTGTGGTCGTGTTGGCCTGCCGGTCGTCGCATTCCGAGATGGACCTGTCCTACGTCGGCCTGATCGAGCTGCTCGCCAGCCAGGCCGACGAGGTGATCGAGGCGCTGCCCGGCCCGCAAGCCAAGGTGATCAGGATGATCCTGCGGCGGGAGGAACCAGACGGCCAGTTCGATCGCCTTTCCCTATACCTCGCGGTCGCTGCCGCAATACGTTCCCTTGCGGCGCTTGGATCCGTCCTGATTGCCATCGATGACGCGCAATGGCTGGATCACCCGAGCGCGCGAACGCTCGTCTTCCTCGTGCGCCGGCTGGCCGGGACGGCGACGCGCATCGCGATCGTGTGCCGTGCCGGTGAGGCGACCGAGTGGATCGGCGATCTCACCCGGGCGATCCATGGCAACCGGGTCGACGAGGTTCGGCTGACCCCAATGGGGCCGCGCGACCTGTCACGGGTGCTCCGGCGGGTACTTGGCTGGGCACCGGCGTGGCCAAGAACCGTGCGGATCGCTGAACTCTCCGGGGGCAACCCGTTGCACGCGCTGGAGCTTGCCCGGGTGGTCGGCAGCGTCCGCGAGGGCGTCGACCTCGACGGATCCCTTCCCGACAGCGTGGTGGAGCTGGCACGTTCGCGCATCGCCAAGCTTGCGCCACAGGTGCGCACAGCGCTGGAGATCGCGGCGATTCCCCACGCGCCGACGCTCGATCTGTTGCGGCAACTCGATCCCATGGCCATTGGTCTGGATGCAGCACTGTCCAATGCGGAGCGTCGGGGCATCGTGACCATCGACGGTGAGCGGGTGCGGTTCTCGCATCCGATCCTGGCCGCCGCGGTGTACAGCTCGATTCCCACGCCGCGCAGGCAGCGGCTGCACCGGGCGGCCGCCACGCTTTCGGCCGAAATGGAGGAGCGTGCCCAGCACCTCGCGCGCGCGAGTGAGAATCCCGACCCAGAGGTGGCTCTCGCGCTGGCCGAGGCGGCGGAGGTGGCTTGGCGGCGGGGCGCGCCGACCGCAGCCGCCGACCTGCTTCGGCTGGCATGCCTGCGTACCCCGGACGATCAGGCCGGCAAACTTGCGTTGCGGCGCATAGCTTATGGCCGGATCCTCTACAGCGCCGGCGATGCGGCCGGCGCCACTGCGGAACTGCAGTCGCTCGTGGCGACCTCGCCTGCGGGGGTCGTGCGCGCCCGTGCGCTGTTCCACCTCATGTACATCACGCGCATGTCGGGCCTGCTTGGCACGGCGATCGACTACGGGTTGCGGGCGGCAACCGAGGCCGCCGGCGATCCATCGTTTCAAGCCGAGGTCTACGCACTGCTGTCTCGGATCTCCAGCAACGACATCGAACGGAAGCTTGACGCCGCACGCAAAGGGATCGAGGCGATCGAGCGGCTCCACAAGCCCGACCCGTACGTGCTCTTCCACGCGCACGCCACCCTGGTCGAGGCCGAGTTCTACGCCGGACTGGGGATCCATCTCGAACGCCTCGACGGCCTGCCCACGCCAGCCGGGACCCGCTTCCCGCCGGTACGTACCGCCGTGGCACGAGAGGATCTCATCGGCCGGCTCCTGACCTACGACGGACGTGTCGACGAGGGCCTGCGAGTGCTGCAGGGGATATATGACCGCGCCGTCGTGGAGGACATCTCGCTCGCACCCGTCCTTCTCGGCTGGATGGCCGAAGCCGAGATCATGGCCGGACGCTTCCACCGCGCTGCCGAACTCACCCACGAGGCCATCGAGCAGTCCGAACACATCGGGAATACCGAGGGCAACCCTTGGGAGGTGGGCTTGCATGGCGTGGCTCTGGCGCTGCTCGGCCGCCTCGATCAAGCCGAAGCCGTCGCGGCCCGGGTGCTCACCCGGGCCGAGGCCGATCCGGTGATGGGTCCGGACGGGGCGCAAGCACACCTCGCATTGGGCATCGTGGCACTATCTCGCGGCGAATTCGCGTCCGCGGCGGAGTATCTGCGCCAGGTCGACCGGGTCAAGCGCGACGCAGGAGTGCGCGAGCCGCGGCTGTGCGCGCACGCCGGCGAGCTGATCGAGGCATTGGTGGGCGCGGGTGAGCTGGGGGAGGCGGCCGAGGTGCTGGCCCGGCTCGAGTCCGAGGCCGCCAGCTCGGCCGGACAGTGGTCGCTGGTCGTCGCAGCCCGCTGCGGCGCTCTCCTGCACGCGGCACATGGCCGGCTCGACGAGGCGCTCGCGTCGGTGCGCAAGGCCCAATCCCTTGCCGAGGGCCTGCCGATGCCGTTCGAGCGCGGCCGGACGCTCCTGGCGGCCGGACAGATCCACCGCCGCCGGCGGGAAAAACTCCTTGCCCGCCAGGCACTTACGGCGGCGTTGGAGGTGTTCGACGGTTTGCCGGCACCGGTATGGGCTGAGCGTGCCCGCGCCGAGCTCGCACGGATTCCCTTGCGGCGCAGCGATGGCAGCCTGACGCCCACCGAACAGACCATCGCCCGGCTGGCCGTGGAGGGCCTGACCAATCGCGAGATCGCCGACCGCGCCTTCGTCAGCCCCAAGACGGTCGAAGTGAATCTCACGCGCATCTATCGCAAACTCGGCGTGCGCTCGCGAGCCGCACTGGCGAGCCGGTGGGAGTCGGACGAGCGTTCAGCGATGTAGAAGACGCGGCCGGATCCGGCGTCAAGCCCAACCACCCGCAGCGGCTCTCCAACGACCCTAGCGCCGTGGCCCGCGCGCGGCCTCATCTTCGGCGTCGACCAGCATTCCGACCGCAAGCTGACCCTTGCCGGCGCATAGCTGCTCGGGCAAACACTCACGGCCGTCTCTTCAGGGGCAGCTGAGCACGCGTTCGGCCTGGCAGAGGTCGCCTCCGGCGCCGCCGTCGGCGACATCGGTGCCGGTGTCTCCGATGAGCAGGTCGTTTCCAGCGAGTCCCCGGAGCTGGTCGTTGCCGCCGAGGCCACGAATGAAGTTTGGCCCCGCGTTTCCCGTCAGGGTGTCGTTGCCGCCGCCACCGATCAGGTTTTCGGTATTGATGACATTGTCTGCCTCGCCCGGAGCGCCGTCGTTGGCCAGACCGTCAAGGCTGACGGTCACGGCGGTGGAGTGCTCGGCGTAGGTGGCGGTGTCGGTTCCCCCACCGCCGTCGATGATGTCGCGGCCCGCGCCGCCGGCGATCGTGTCGTCACCGCCCAGGCCACGAATGACGTTGCCTGCCGCGTTGCCGGTCAGGGTGTCGTTGCCGCCGCCACCGATGATGTTTTCGGTATTGATGACATTGTCTGCCTCGCCCGGTGCGCCGTCGTTGGCCACCCCGTCAAGGCTGACATTCACCGGGGTGCTGCGTTCGTCGTAGCTGACGGTGTCCGTCCCGTCGCCGCCATCGATGAGGTCGGTGTTGGCGAAGAAGGACAATTCGCTGTCGCCGTTCATCGTGTCATCGCCGCCGAGACCATGGATCGTGTCGGTGTCGCCTCCGCCGATGATCAGGTTGTTGCTGTCCGATCCGATCAGGATGTCGGCAGCAGCTCCACCAGTGATGTCCTCGACGTCGGAGCGGATGTTGTCGTTCAAGGTTGCCGGCAGCGGGCCCTGCTCGTCCAACGGGCCGTCGTTGGCGAGGTCATCGAGCGAGATCGACACGCTCAAGACGTTGCCGTACTCCACCTCGTCGCGGCCCGGTCCGCCGAAGACGTCGTTCGCCACCCCTGTCGAATTTCCGAACCCCGCTCTGTCGTCGCCGTCGCCGAGCAGGAAGAGGTCGTGAAGCACGGTGTTGAAGTTCACCGAGTTGTCGATGACGGTGTCGTTCCCGTCGCCGGTGATCACGGTTACCGGCTGCACCTCCAACAACGTTTGGACCACGTCGTCGCCTGCGGAGGTGAGGACCAGGACCGATTTCACCTGATCAAAGGGGCAGACGACCGTGAACGGAGCGTTCGCCGGCGTGACGCACGGTGCGGTGGCGATCGTTGAACGGTTGGATTGGACAAACATGTGAGCGAATTGACCGTTGACCTGGATTTCCGTGTCGTCATCGGGCGAGGTGACCTGCAGTTCTCCGTCACCAATCAGCTTCACGATCACGGAATGGGTAGCGTCGGCTTCCGACGGTGCCCACGCCATCTGCGTCCGCGGAACGGTCATCAGGGCGATCACGGCCGGAACCACGGCCGGGAAAGCGATGACGAGAGCGAGTCTTGAATTCACGATTCCTCCTTTGCTGCTGCGATCGCCTCGACGACACGAAGCGACTCGGGACCGGCCGGCGTTGCCGCGGCCGGCCCAGCGCCCACCAAACTCGCGCGACGCACTCCGGCCGTGCCGGGGCGAGCAATCTCAACGACGAGGTGGCGCGCCCCCGACCGACGCTAGGCAGCAGGGCTCAGCGTGGAATCGTGCGTTCCCCGGAACTTTGCTCATCCGGCCGAAACGTTCTCGCAAGCTCGGCCCGCGACCGCACGCCAAGCTTGGCGTACACACGGGTGAGGTGCGTTTCGACCGTCCGCATGCCCAGGAAGAGGACGGCGGCGACTTCCCTGTTCGTGCGCCCCTGGGCGACAAGAGCCGCCACCCGCCGCTCGGCCGCCGTGAGGCCTTCCTCGCGCACGCGTCCGCCGATACGACCCAGCTCGGCGCGGGCCCTCTCGATCCACGTCGCCGCCCCGAGCTTCTCGAAGCCTTCCAGCGCGGCGGCGATCGCCTCGCGGGAGGCGCGCTTGCGCCGCTGGCGCCGCCGGACGACCCCGAGCGCGAGCAGAGCGCGAGCGCGCCCGAAGGAATCGGCCGCCTGCTCATGCTGCGCGACCGCGTTCTGCAGGAGCGCGGCGGCTTCGGTGACTTCGCCGCGAGCGGCGGCGACAAGACCGCGGCAGCGCGTCAAATGCGCGAGCGTCCGGCCGTCGCCGTGCTGTCGCTCGTTCTCCCAGGCGTCGAGAACCCGCACGGCGTCGTCAACGCGTTCGAGCGCGAGCAGCGCCTCGATCTGGTCGCAGACCCACCAGCGGCGGCCCGCGTTGCGCCAGCCAAGCCTTGTCGTGACCGCCTGGGCCTCGGTGAACCATTGCACCGCCGTCTGCAGATCGCCGCTCTGCGCTGCGACGAAGCCGAGTGTCCCGAGGTGCACGGGCGGGTGCCGCCCGAATTGCTCTTCGCCGAGCCGCAGTGCCCGCTCCGAATGTTCGCGCGCAAGGGCGAGCCGGCCGCGGTGGGCGGCGACGACGACGATCGGCAGATGGGACCATGGCACTTCGAGCCCGTACTGGGTCGTCAGGTCGTACGCGTGCTGCGCGTGCTCGGCTGCGAGCTCCCACCGGCCGGCCCGCAACTCCAACCAGGCGAGGCTGTTCAGCGCCTGGGCCGCCGCCAGATCGTCGCGCTCGCGGGACTCCGCGTACTCGCGCTCAAGCAGCGTACGTGCGGAACCGTAGTCACTGGTGTTGATGGTCTCCAGCAGCGCGAACCGCGTTCTGCGTATCAGCCGCGCGTCCGCGGTGGCGACGGCGATCTCGTGTGCCCGCTGCGCATACGCTGTCGCCTGCGGATCGCCGACCGTCGAGCCGAGAAACGTCATCACGTCGAGCGCTTGCATCCGGAGCGCGTCGTCGTCGACCAACTCGGCGAGCTCGAGGGACGCGCGCGCATGCTCGAGCGCACGGTCAAATCCCTTCGCGAAGCGAGCCGACCATGCCAGCCGGCACTGGATCGCCGCCTGCATGGCCGGCGACGTCGCCTCCCGAAACGCTTCCTCTAGCAGCGCGACGGCGCGGTCGAGGCCCTCGAGGTCGGCGAGGAGGAGGAGCACCTCGGCACGCAACGAGCCGAGGCCGTTGGCCTCGAGCAGCTCACTGGCGATCGTCCGCGCGCGTGTCCACTCGCCACACGCGCGGTGGGCGCGAGCTGCGACCAACGCCCGCCGGTGGCGCTCGCCGACCTCGTCCGCCGGCGTCAGTCGCAGTGCCGCCTCAGCCAGCTCGGCCGCGCTTGCCGAGGCTCCGCGACCGCCAGCGATCGTTGCCGCATCATCCAACGCGGCGGCGACAGCCGGGTCAGGCTCGTCCGTTGCGAGCGCGAGATGACGCGCGCGCAACATTGGGTCGTTCACGAACGCGGCGATGCGTTCGTGAACGACCCGGCGGTGCGTCCCGAGATCGTTGTAGAGCACCGAGCAAAGCAGCGGATGCGTGAACCGAATCGCGCCGCGCTCGCGCTCCACCACCTGCGCCGCGATTGCGGGACCGAGCACATCCGGCGCCACGCCGATGCGTTCAAGGAACCGCTCTGACGGCGTTCCGAGTGCCGCCACGTACGCGAGCGCGTCGCGCGTCGCCATCGGGAGGCCGTCGAGACGGGTGCCGACAAGCTCCTCCAGCGTCGCCGGAACCGGCAGCGGCGCCAGCGGGTCGACATGGTCGTCGAGCACGCGCGCGAGCTCCAGCGCGAAGAACGGGTTCCCGCCCGACTGCTCATGGATACGCAGCAGCGTTTGGCGTGCGAACGTCCTACCGATGCGGTCCTGAAGGATCCTGTGCAGAGCAGCGACGCTGAGCGGTCCGATCCGAAGCCGTTCGACGTCCACCGCCTGCTCCAGATCGGAGGCCTCCAGCCGGCGAGCCAAGACCAGCCGGACGACACCGTCGAGGCGTCGCAGTGCGAAGGTAAGTGCACTCGCCGACGAGGCGTCGAGCCATTGGACGTCGTCGATGGCGACGACGACCGGTTTCCGTTTGCTCAACAGGCCGAGCACATCGCGCACGGCCACTGCGACCGCGCGAGGGTCGGCGGGCTCGCCCGCGGCCTCGTCACGCAGAAGCGCGACCTCCAGCGCGCGCCTGCGCGGCGGGGACAGCTCGCCGATCACGTCGTCGAGGACCCGCTCGAAGAGATCACCGAGCCCGGCGTACGCGAGGCCGCGCTCGGACTCGGCCGGATGCGACGAGAGGACGATCGGGTCAAGCCGGCGCGCCGCCTCGACCGCCGCGAACCACAGTGTGGATTTACCAATTCCAGGCTCGCCCTCGAACACCAACGCGACCGGCCGATCGGCGGCGCGGTCGAGGAAGCCGTGGACGGAGCTGCGCTCCGCGTCGCGGCCGACGACCTCGACTACGCTCACGCAACAATCGTGACAGCGCCACGCTCGCAAGTCAGCCTGCGCTGAACTCCGGGCGTACCTGAGGCATCGATCCCGGGTTGAGCTTCTTCACGGGTGCCCGCCGCCGGGGCCGCAGTTGTCCGGCTTGGGGTTGGCACCACTGGTTCGCTCGTAACAGCGCCGCAACGATCAGGCCGGACTCATCTGTAACAGGTGCCCAACGGGCGAGCCCGGCCAATGCTGGTCGCATGAAGATGGCGGCCGGCATCGCCGTCACGGCGCTGGCGTTCGCGTTGGGCGCCTGCACAGCCGGGCATGTCCACAGCACACCGACCCAGCCGCCGTCGATGCACTCGACGCCCGTCTGTGACGGCACCGTTGCCGCGACGCCGTACGCCAACTTCGCCGCCGCGCTCGGCACCAACCAGCCCGCACTGGCCGCCACCTTCTTCGCCGGCGGAGGGAACTTCTTCTGGTGGGATCCATCCGACCCCCTCGGTCATGTACAGAAGTTCGACGAGCTCGCCGACCACTTCGGCCACCTCTACGACCTCGGTGTCCGACTGCCGACCACGCTTGACCTCCAGATCCTGGCCGGGGAAGCACCCGGCGCGGGCGACTTCAGCTGGGACGACCACCGCGGATTCTCCGGCAAGGGTGGCGTCGACTGCCAGACTCAGAAGATCACGTCCATGGTTATCGATACCTGGACCACGGCGATTGCCGGTCGTGCCCCGATCACCCCACCGCCACCATCATGATCGTTCGAGACGGCGGCGGCACGGCCGGGTCGGCCGCGGCCCGTAACGGCTCGGACCGACGCACCATCACCTGGCGGCGGGGCACCGATACACATCGCGGACCAGCACGGGCGCTAGTTCGTCACGGTGACGGTCGCCTGGGCGGTGACGGTGAACGGGCCGTTCAGCATCCACTGGAAGGTGAGCGGTCCGGGGGCCGTCTGCGCCGGTACCCGCAGCCACATCTCGAACCGGACGGTGGCGTGGGCGGGTATCGGGCCGACGAGGGAGCAGTTGAGCCTGTACCCCTCCTTCACCGACGTGGACGGCGTCGTGATGGTTTCCAGGTAACCGGGGCAGCCGTCGGGGTACAGCGCCTGTATTGGCTGGTAGAGCTGACCGGCCGGCCACCTCACGAGGGTGATGGCCCGGTCCGTCGGGTTGGCCAGCTCGGCCGTGTAGATGAGGGTGGAACCCGCGGCGACCTGGTCCGGCACCTCCAACGACACCACCAGGTCACCCAGCCTGTCATGCGCCAGCACCGGCTGCGCCCGCTGCACGAAGAAGGGCGTCAGGTGCAGCCCGCAGCTCACGTCGAAGCCGTTACCGGAAGCGTGCATGGTGACCGTGCCGCCACCGGGCAGCGCGGCGGAGGATGACAAAGTTCGGTGCGCTCTCCTGCGCAACACCCATCCCCAGCAACAAGAACCCGCACATTTTCTGCTGGCGAGACAACCCATTATTCGCTTTCTCTTCTGTTGCGACGAGGCAAGCCATGCCCGGAGAAATGAGCCAGAAC
>Ga0126377_10003872_pt1 | contig 10727 bp, 14 predicted proteins | sample PanSoiMetPlot_22_FD_92647 | JGI IMG/M metagenome (GOLD analysis project Ga0126377, IMG submission 92647) | Tropical forest soil microbial communities from Panama - MetaG Plot_22 | ecosystem: Environmental > Terrestrial > Soil > Tropical forest > Bulk soil | place: Panama | collected 2016-02-17
AGCTTGCGTTCTCGCCGGCTTCCCAATCCAGTTTGAGTTTCTCGCGGCCCTTCATCGCGGCCCAGGTGTTGTCGGCGATCACCGCCACGCCGCCCAGAGCCTGGAATCCGTGCGGAGGTTTGAATCCGGGAAGCTGCACGACCTTCTGCACGCCGCGAACTTTGCGCGCCTCCTGATCGTCGTAACTCTTCAGCTTTCCGCCGAGGACAGGCGACCGCGCGATCGAGGCGTAGACCATCCCCGGCATCGCCGCGTCAATGCCGAAAGTCCCGCGTCCCGCGCAGATGTCGTCGCGGTCCACGGTCGGCGTGCCTTTCCCGATGTAGCGATACTCCGCCGGAGATTTGAACTTCAGCTCTTCTTTTTTCGGCGCCGGTTGTTTGGCCGCCGACGCCGCCAACTCGCCGTAGCCCAGCTTCCGCCCACTGCCAGCGTGAACGACCCGATGATTTTGAGCTTTGCATTCGGCGACCGGAACGCCCCACTGCGCCGCCGCCGCGCTTTCCAGCATCATTCGGGCGCTCGCCCCCGCTTCGCGCATCGCGTCGTAAAAATTGCGGATCGAGCAGGAGCCGTCGGTGTTCTGATCGCCGTATTTCTTGTCCCCGATGGCCTGTTCGATCTTCACGCGCGCCCAGTCGGCGTCAAGCTCGTCGGCCAGCACCGAGGGGAGCACGCTGCGAATGCCCGTGCCCATCTCCGAGCGGTGCGCGACGATGATGATCGAGCCGTCGGTTTCAATACCCAGATAGACGCTCGGATTCCATGCGGCCTTATCGGCGTCGGTCGAAGCCAGGGTTTCCGCAGGCAGGAGACGGACTCCGAGCACAAACGCGCCGGCTGAGAACATGCCTCCTAAAAATGTGCGACGAGTGACCAGTTCGATTCTGTTCATTTCTTCACCTCCGCAGTCGCTTTGGCCGCGGCCGGTTTATTTGGAGCCGGTTTGCCGGCGGTAGTCTTGCTGGCCGCAGTCTTGATCGCCTCGCGGATGCGTTGATAGGTTCCGCAGCGGCAGATGTTGCCTTTCATCGCAGAGTCGATGTCGGCGTCGGTCGGCCTGGGCTTCTGTTTGAGCATCGCGGCGGCCTGCATGATCTGACCGCTCTGGCAATAGCCGCACTGCGGGACGTTGGCCTGCCGCCATGCCTGTTGAACGGGGTGATCGGCCTTCGCGCTCAGGCCTTCGATGGTCACGACCGCCTTCCCGGCCACGCTCCGCATCGGGAGTTGGCAGCTGCGCGCGGCGGCCCCGTTCACGTGAACCGTGCAGGCGCCGCACAGCCCCTCGCCGCAGCCGTACTTCGTACCCGTCAACCGCAACTCGTCGCGCAGGTACCACAACAAGGGCATATCAGGCTCGCCGTCGAATTGACGGCTGACGCCATTCACTTTCAAATTGATCATGCATTTTCTCCAGGAGTGTGGTTAAGCTCGATGATCCCTGACGAAAAAACCAGTGGAATGATATGGCGGCTCTTCGAGAGGCGCAAGACTGCGGGTTGGATGTTGGAGAATTATCTGCCGAGCGGGGAGAATGCTGAAAATTGATTGCCCTTGCGACGGCGCGGGATTATACTCCCCGCCGTCTCAGGCTTCAGCGGCAATCAATCAGTCGCAGTTTTCTCCAGCAGTCAGGAGGAGCGCTTATGCAATCTCGGCGGACATTGGTTCTCGGTCAGAAAGGCGCAAATAACTTCTTCGAACGTTATGGCGAACAGTTGATCTGCGTCCGCTATCACTATGACGAGCATCTTGGCAAACGCGGCAGCGCCGTCGAAATCATTGTCGAATGAATCTGGCTGGTCTCTGCCTGAGAAGCAGGAGATTGTCGGATTACGGTTTGATTTCCTGGAAACTGAATTGCAGCATCGTGTCAAAGAGGCGGCAGATGAAATTCCGCAAAACGAATCTGGGAAATTAACTGTGACTAGACAGTGGCGCTTGGTCTCAAGAAACGGATTGTGAATCTGGAGGTGTCTGATATTAGACACCATCAGGTGTCCGATACTAGACACCTGTAAGCACCTAGTATCGGACACAAATATCCGATACTAGGCGATAGCACCATTCGCATAATTCTAGTTGGGGGATTAAACAATGCTCAGTCTGTGTACATGCGGGAGTTTACAAAATGGATAACGATTCAAGTGACGTTAAGGTCGATGATACGCAGGAAGATTTGAGTCCTAAAGCTGGCGCGAAGAAAGTTAAGAAGCAGTCAGCTAAAAAACTAAGTGGAAAGAAAGCCGCTAAAAAATCTGCATCTAGGAAATCATCTTCAAAGCGCTCTTTTTCTGGCCCAAGGCCTTTTCCTGCTGAGACTTTAGAAAATGCGATAAGGGTTCCTAAAGTAATAAAAGAATTGAACGGTGGAAATCCTTGGCCACCTAATGAAGTTGCAACTGCCTTGGGGATGAAGCTCGCGACAAACCCATTCTACTATTTGACTGCAGGAGCACGTGACTATGGATTGACTTCTGGGACAAGAGAAACAGAACAAATTACACTCAATACAATTGGGCGTGACCTAGTTTATGCTACTTCTCCAGAGTCTGAACGTGATGCGATTAAGCGCGCGTTCTTTAATGTCGAGCTTTTTAAAAAAGTATATGAATATTATGGGGGGGGACTCTACCTGAGCTCAAATATCTGCAGAACACCCTCGAGAGTGTTTTTGGAATTCAACCTAAATACCACGAAGAATTTTTTCGCATATACACAACCAATTGTAAGTTTCTTGAGGGCTATGGCATAACTGCTGACGCTGAGCTTGCTCTCGACGGAGCTCAAACAGGACAAGCTCCCCGTTCGATTATCGTCGGTTCACCAACCAATAATGACTCCTTAGTGGCGTTTGTTGCAATGCCATTTAGCGAGAAAACTGGGTCATACTCAAAAGGTTTCTTCAATGAGGTGTTAAAAAACTTGATTACTCCCGCAGGGATTGATGCTGGATTCAAGGTTGAGACAGCGCAAAGAGAAGGGAGTGATATCATCCACTCAACAATAGTCAACGATTTATTAGATGCCGATTTAGTAATTATTGATTTGACTGAACACAATCCAAACGTACTATTCGAGCTTGGTATAAGAATGGCAGCTGAGAAGCCAATTTGCCTTCTCAAAGCTAAAGGAACGCCTGCGATCTTTGATGTGGATAACCTGCTTCGGGTGGTTGAATACGACCCAAACTTATGGAAATCAACTTTGGAGGAAGATATTCCCAAGTTAGCCTCACACATTAAAGGTAGCTGGGAGAATCGTGAAGTCAACCCTTCATATATTCAGATCCTTAAAAGGCGTAGTTAGAGATCAGGTCACCTAACTACCACTTTCATTGGGTGCGCGAAGCCTCTTGGCGACATTGACTCTTGCGGAATCATCCGCACAGACAAAGGGGTGTGACCATATCTGCTCGGATGTCACGCCCGATGCCATTGGCTTTTATGAACGGTGCGGTTATACGTTTGTTCAATTAGCGCCAATCATAGGAACATGTATTTCAATGCAGAAGAAACTCGCATCATGTCCGTAATCCTTGCCTAACACCTGTTCAACTGGAGCCGCACCAAGGGACGCCCTCACTTGATCACAGCAGCGCAAGCGGGCCCAGTTAACCCGTCTGTCTGGTGGCTAGACAGCGGGGGCTACCACGAATTGGGGGAATGAATGAACTGCTTTGTCATAATGCCGTTCGCTGAGGAATTTGATGATGTATATGGAGTGATAAAGCAAGCGGTCGAATCAGCGGCCAGTACAAATGATGGACGTTGCTTCCGTTTGGATGAAGCACGGCCTGCCGGCCGAATTACAGACCGTCTGCTTGGCGAGCTAAGAAGTGCGACGTTATGCGTTGCAGATATTACGGGCGCAAAGCCAAACGTAATGTGGGAGCTTGGTTTCGCGATGGCGCTTGGGACTCCTGCCATCGTCGTGACTCAGAGTCTTGCCGATCTGCCGTTCGACATTCGAGATATGCAAACGATCGAGTATCGACGGAGTCACCTTGCGGCATCTCTTGGCGCGCCGCTCCGGCGAGTCTTGCTCGACACATTAGCAGGTTTGGAAATCAGCAAATTCGCCTCGGAGGCATCAGCTCAACAGTCAGAAGCCGTCGGCTCTCTCCGCGGAGAAGTCGCTGAACTGAAAAAAATTGTTGCTGAGGTTGTCAAGGTATGGAATGGGCCTGGGACGGAGAGGGCCGAGGCTTCGGCCGAGTTGCAGAGCATGACCGGTCACTGGCTGAACGTTGAAAGTGGGAGCCATGCATACACCCGAGTGATTCGTGATGAGCTTGTGACGCCATACTGCTTCATGAGCAATGAGGCTTTGACGGGCATATATTTCGGATGGAGGCGCACAGGTGACTATTGGTTCGCCCGGTATAGATGGCTGACTGCGGACATTTCGGGGTTCTCTTTTCTAAAGCGTGATTCAGTTGATTCTCTGATTGGGGCCTGGTGGTCCTCCGAACACGAAGCGCATAACTCGGAGAGTCCCCCGCGACTTGCCGGCATTCCGGCCAAATGGGTGCGAGTCAAAGACAAGGATGTTCCTATCTGGGCGGACGAGGCGTTCAAGGAGGTTGAGCGCGAGGGACTTGCCAGTTACTTTGCGAAGATAGATGCCACCTAGCTTGTAGCGCCACCGAACAAGTGGTTCCAGATGAATTCAATCGCTAGACGCATTCAGGAATGGAATGCCCGAGTACGACATCACGAGAAAATCGCGTCCGGTGGTTGTCAGCAAATACGACTCGCAGCGGGCAGCCGAGCTCACATATCTCACTTAGCGCATCTGCGCAGGATTATCCGCCGAGCAGCGAGAATCCCGAAAATTTAGTTGCCCTGGCAACGGGGCGGGCTTATACTCCCCGCCGTCTCAGGCTTCAGCGGTAATCAATCAGTCGCGGTTTTCCCCAGCAGTCTGGAGGGGCGCATATGTGGGCTCGGCGAGCATTGGCTCTCGGTCAGAAAGGCGCAAAGAAGTTCCTTAAACGTTATGGTGAACAATTGGTTTCGGGTCCGCTGTCGCTACGGCGAACAGCGGCGCAAACCCTTCAATACCGTCGAAATCATCGTCGAAGAATCCGGCTGGTCCCCACCTTAAGAAGCCAGCCATCGTTGGATTACGAGTTGATCTCCAGGAAACTTAATTGCAGCGTCGTGTCAAACAGTCGGGCGACTGATGGAATTCCGCATAACGAGTCCGGAAATTCACTATGACCGGACAGTGGCGCTTGGTCTCAGGGGACGGATCGTGAAGCCGGAGATGTTCGATATTAGACACCGTCAGACGCCAAATACTAGAAACTATCACCGTCCGCGTAATTCTAGTTAGACCCAATCGCAGGAACAATAAGATATGTAAAACAAGGAGTAATATGAACGAAAAGAAATATCAAGTTTTTATCAGCTCAACTCAGCAAGATTTGGCCGAAGAGAGGCGTAGAGTTATAGAGGCGGTGTTAAGTGGACAGTATATTCCAATAGCAATGGAGCAATTCCCCGCCCATATAAATACCTGGAGTTTGATAACAAATTTTCTCGAACAGTGTGACTATTATGTTCTTATCCTTGGCGGGAAATACGGGTCAATAAATGCTGAAACCGGAATAAGCTACACTGAAATGGAGTACGATTACGCGAGGGAGAAAAAGATCCCGATTTTAGCCTTCACTCATCAAAATAGAGAGGCGCTTCAGGTAGATAATGATGAGGGTAAGGTAGAGAAGTTGTCCAAATTCTATGAAAAGGTGATGAGTGAAAATACAATTAGGCATTGGAAGGAAGGCGGAGATTTGGTAGGAGGTGTTCTTACTTCCCTTAATTACTATACGCGCGAAATTCCACGTGCAGGTTGGATTCGTGGAGACTCTGTGCCGGCAAATCTCTCCGCATCATTGAGTAATATTCTTAGGCCATGCGAAGCTCTTGGAATCGTAAAAATAAGTACAGATGGGAAATCGGAAAATGCCATTCACCCTCTAGGCAACGAATTGAAAAACGCGAAAGAAATACGGATCATTTCAACAAGCGCATTTAGAATATTCGAAGACTATCAATCGCAAGTGACCAAGGCGATAGCTAACGGCGCTATTTTAAGAGTTCTTGTTCCTGAGAGAAGTAGTCAGTTTTTACAAGACGTGGAGGAGTCTGAAAGAAGGCCTTCTGGTGACAAAATAGCTGATGAAATTGCGCGAGTCGAGGACCGCTTATTGTCCTGCGTACGTCAGGCTCAAGAAGAGCAGGTTGGTTCAAAAAGAATAAGGGGGGCTTATTTAGGCCATTTTTCAACACACCTTCGCTCTACAATCATTCTCTGTGATAGCCGAATTGACAATAATAAATGGGGCTGGCTTACCGTAACTTTACCCCCGTTAAGAGCGGTGCAAACAGCTTCATTCGAAATGCGGGATATCGGAGATGAGCCTTTGATTATATCTTGCCACAAGCATTTCGAACGGGTTTGGGAAATTGCGGAAAGTCGGAATCAAATCAAGGAACTGAAATAGTAAAATGGAAAACACAGCCGGAAGACAGCGCCTCATTGGAAGCGAAGATGATTATCTTTATTGGGAGCGAAAGTATGAAATCGCTCTTGAATTTATGAGGTCCAGGCAGCATAGCTCAGGGAGCCTGATAGAAATTGCAGCGCAACATCCCTTAATAGACGGCACTATACCAAATGAAGAGTTTGAGAAAAGGCTGTTATTGGGGAAAAGCATATATGAAAAAGAAAGAGCCCAGGGGCAATCTGTGCAAATCTACATCCCAGGAAGCGTACATGTGCATAACGGGATCAAAGACAAAATATCGCTGAGTAGGGCTGGGAGAGTGTTCCTTGAGGGGAAGGGGGTGCCAGGAGAAGATTTATTTGGTGAAGCGTTGAATGAAAAGTATAAACCTGGCAAAGGCGTCTACAATTCTGCGGATGAATGCTACGTCGCTTCTTGCTATTTTAAAGACAGTGAATTTGGACGGCTTATTAGCGTTTGTTCTCCAGCGCAAATGATGCGCAAAACAATTCATTATATAGAGTTTGGCGTTTTGCCGCTAAACTATACGGCGCCAGTTTGCGAATCACATCATAATTACTTTTATGAGATATTTGAGGCGATTCCATACGCGTTGTTCGTTGATCCTAGCATGCAAGGCGAAGATTCGATTAAAGCAAATGAGATACGTAATCAGAGAGCGCCGGGAGATTAGTCTTCATATTAACATTGTCGTTAGACCATCCAATCGAGCTATCGAACCAGCAATTTTAGAACGGGGGAGAATATGCCCGATGAACTGAGGGGGCTCAGAAAGAGAATCGCTAAGCTGCCCTCTGTAGAACTACTGCGCATTGTCAATAACGAATCTGAGGGTTATCGCGCAGAAGCAGTCATCTTCGCTAAAGAAGAGTTAGAGGCGCGAGGCCCCATCTCATTTCAGGAAAACGATAGTGAATGTAACAGTACAATCGATCAAAGTTCGCGTTGCCGAAGCTGCGGCGGCTCGATGCGTTCAGGATTACTCTCAACAGAGAAAGAACTGATGATCATTTTTACTGACGACGGTGAGGAGCGGTACTTGGACGCATTGGCTTGTACGGAGTGTGGAGAGGTGAGGTTTGTCGTAGATTTCGAGACCGATGTATGACGCGGGAAAGATCTAACAATTACCCATTAGGCAGCCCTGAACCCCACATATCGGTAGATCGATGATCTTCAAATGCACAAGTAAAGTCAGGGAGATTTTGGAGGTATCCAATCGCGATCTGAATACTATTCCAGAACAATCGCCAGACATCATCAAGCTCTGGTACTGCAATTTATTCTATTTGGATCGACACAAATGTTTGCTATTCACTCACGCAAAAACGCTATTTAGTTTTTTGGCGCCGGGAGTCGGGAATGCCGCAATACGTGACTTTGGCAAATTGTTTCGATCCAATGCGACTGTCGCATTGGTGGCCGAAGGAGTGTCGTCGCAAAATATCCAGAAGCTGATCGATAATGGGCCAGACTTCTACGCGAAACCAGATAACCGCTCAGTGCTTGGCTCGATGAATGATCATATACGAAGCTGCAAGTTTTATCTGAAATATCGAGGCGGCTATAACAACTTGAACTTTACCGAATTGGGTCGAGAGTTAAACATAGCGCCAATGAAATATATCGAAATGGAAAGCGCATGCAGATATCTTATGGGACTATTGAAATCTGGCGACTTTGGTAATGTTTGAATGCAGAGGCCGCCTAACATGGCCTTTAGGCCAACGAAAGAACCGTGTGCTCCGATTGATTTAAGAGAGTTGACCGGAGCAAATCAATATCTTTTCAATCAAGCAGTACGTCGCGCATTGTCACGTTTGAAAGAAACCAAACCTAATAATCTTACAGAGGACACGATTACTTGCGTATCTCTCATCGCGGATATGATTGAATGTGCGGAGAGAGGCGAGCCTCCACTGAGCCTTCCAGACTGGGATTCCGTGGGGCCGCCTTCGGGCAAGAGATTGGGACCCGGATGGGATGAGGCTGACTGACAATTTGAAAGATAGGTTGAGATAGCGATTTTAAACTTGTTGAAGCAGGGCGGGCTTAACAATCACATCCGGCGAAGGCCGCGAAGAGAGTTTTGAATGGTTTCTTTGAGTGTTCGGGGCGCCCTCTCCGATGTGGGGCGTTGGGCTAAATCAGGCCAAACAAAATTGGGACACCGGTACAGTACCGCGCGCGATTGCTGCGCGGCGGGCTTATCGGTCGGCCGCTTGCTTACGCGCGCGGTACTGTGCCGATCTTGCGTGGCTCGATTTAGTCACGAGGTGAAAACAATAAGCGTATGCCGATACGTTCGAGTTCCTTACCTTCACTCCACCGCGCGGTTGGGTAAATCAGGCGTTACAGGACGGAATCGCATACCGGCGCGCGAGCGGAATCGGACTGATCGCCTTTTACGCGAGCTATCCGGCGGCCGGCTCCGCCTCGGACGAGTATGTCCGGATGTGGCGCGCGCGCGTCGAACCAATCCTGCCCGGGCCGGCGCCCAAACCACAACTTCAACCCGATGGCGACTATGTGGCGGCGGTGGGCGCCAAGCAGGTTGACGCCCAAGGCACGATCACCACGATCTCGCTCATCACCATTGTTGGGCGTGGTCGCGCCATCGGTGTTTTGACCATGGCCGCCGGAGACGAGGTAAACCGTGAGGTGACCGCATTCCTCAACAGCCTTGACGTTGCGCCGGCTACTCCCGCAGCCACGACGTCAAAGTCAGGCTCGGTTCCGGCCGGCGAGATCGAAGTCGACTTCGACGCGCCGTCGGGTTACGTCTCGCAACGGGACGGCCGCATGGTCGTGTTGACTCCAACAACGGTCGATGAGAAGACTCCGTGCGCCTATGGCGTCAGCCCGGCCCGACCTTCGACTGGCGCGCTCGACTCAGATGCCCGCGCAGCCCTCCTCGAAGCGCTGCCCGGTTGGCAGCTCAAGAGCGACAGCTACAACGCGATGCGAGGCATCGCCGGCGCCGGGTGGCCCTACTTCTGGTTCCGCACCGATGTTCAAAGACTCGTCGGGGGTAGCTACGAATACGCCACGGCCATGACGATGGCGTTTCCAGCCGGCCCGGGGCGGGTAAACATCGTCTGGGGAGTTGGAAACCCTGCGCGGTGCACGTTGGACGATCTCGCTTTCGCCCGTCTGTTTCACAGTCTCCGTCCACGCGGCTGGAACTCAGACGGCGGCAAAGCGTTATCCAAAGAGCTTCAAGGAACGTGGCGTAACAGCCAGAGTCTAGGCATTGCCCAGTACAAGTTCATGGCCAACGGCCGATATGAGTTCGGTATTGGAACCGTCACGAGAGTGGGGTTGCTCGAGAGGACGTCTTCAAGCGTTTCAGATGGACGCTACGAACTTCGCGGCGCCGAGCTGACCATCTTCCCCGATCGTCGCGACCGCGGCGCCTCCAAATATCGCGTGCGCATCTACGACGAGTTCGTCCTCGGACGATGGACCCGCGCGATGTCGCTGCTCGACGAGAACGCGAAACCGGCCTTAGAAGCGCAGTATATGCGAATCGAGGATTCCCGCTGATTGATGCGCCCTGACAGCGCCAATCAAACAACGAGCTGAACGGACGTCCAGGCGGCGGAGTCGCGCTTGTTGTTTGGACGCCGTTTAGCGCGAGCGTTAGGCTCCTTGGGGAACACAACAGATTCCCGGTCTTGAGATTATCGTTATGGAAGAGGATTATCCGCCGACTGGCGAGAATGCCGAAAATTGATTGCCTTGACGGCGGGGCGGGATTATACTCCCTACCGTCTCAGTCTTCAGCGGTAATCAATCAGTCGCAGTTTTCTCCAACAGCCAGGAGGGGCGCTTATGAAATCTCGGCGGACATTGACTCTCGGTCAGAAAGGCGCAAAGGACTTCCTCGAACGTTATGGCGAACAATTGGTATGCGTCCGCTATCCCTATGATGATCGGCGGCGCAAACGTTTCACTACTGTCGAAATCATCGTCGAAGAATCCGTCTGGTCTCCGCCTTAGAAGCCAGAGATTGTTGGATTGCGCGTTATTTTCATGAAAACCCTCCATGGCTCTCGGCTCAAAGCTTGGCGATAACGTTCCCATCTGCTATCGCCTAACAACCGTCGCACACGGAGCGGCTTCTCATAGCGAATTGACTCGGTGGCTAAACGCGCCGCCCAGTGAACGTAGTTGTTCGCATTGC
>Ga0126377_10003873_pt1 | contig 10727 bp, 9 predicted proteins | sample PanSoiMetPlot_22_FD_92647 | JGI IMG/M metagenome (GOLD analysis project Ga0126377, IMG submission 92647) | Tropical forest soil microbial communities from Panama - MetaG Plot_22 | ecosystem: Environmental > Terrestrial > Soil > Tropical forest > Bulk soil | place: Panama | collected 2016-02-17
AGTGATCATTTGAACTTGATGGGTGTCAATCCTCTGGTTGGCCCAAACGACGATAGGTTCGGTCCAAGATTTCCGGACATGACTGCCGTCTACTCCCCGGCTTTGCAGGAACTCGTCAGTGAAGAAGCGCGGGCCATGAGTATCGAGGTGCGGCGCGGGGTGTATGCCGCACTTTCGGGACCGAGTTACGAGACTCCGGCTGAGATCCACTTGCTGCGGAACTGTGGCGCCGACGCGGTTGGTATGAGTACGGTGCCTGAGGCTATAGTGGCGCGGCAAATGGGTTTGGATGTACTGGGTATCTCCTGCATCACAAACATGGCTGCTGGCATCAGCGACCAGCCAATCAATCACGAGGAAGTGATGGAGACGGGGAATCGCGTGCGCGCGACATTTGCCGAGCTGTTGAGGCGCGTGATCGCTCGACTGAGTAGCAAGACTTAAGTATCAATACCAGGGTTAGAGTGGATTTGTGAGCATGATAATTGGCATCTGTGGGGGCACGGGATCCGGAAAAACGACGGTCGCCAATCGTATTCTGGAATCCGTCAGTGCTAATGAAGTAGTTTTTATTCAGCAAGACTCCTACTACCGTAACGTCAAAGACCTGCCGCTTGACTACCGCAACGTTGCCAACTTCGATCATCCTGACGCGCTTGATAATGACCTGCTGGTGAATCATGTGCGCAAGCTCAAGGCGGGTGAAGCGATTGAGTTGCCCCTCTACGATTTCAAAACTAACTCGCGTTTGCATGAAACCAGGTTGGTTGAACCCAAACCGATAGTTATTGTCGAAGGAATTCTGATTTTCTCCGAACCTCGTTTGCTCGAACAGATGGATATCAAGGTCTTTGTTGACACGCCTGACGATATTCGCTTCATCCGCCGGTTGCGCCGCGACATTACGGAACGAGCCCGCACTCTTGAATCGGTGATTGAGCAGTACCTGGCGACGGTGCGACCCATGCACATGCAGTTTGTCGAGCCATCAAAAAGGTATGCAGACGTAATTATTCCCGAGGGTGGTCATAATCTTGTGAGCATTGATCTGTTGAGCGGCAAAATTCGCGAGAGACTGGCCAAATCTTTAACTACAGTTGGAGGGCAGCTTTGAGCGAGGAAGATTTTCAGTCGCTGATCGATGCGGCTAAGGAGGCGCGGCTACAATCAGTCGCGCCGTTTTCTAACTTTAAAGTAGGGGCAGCAGTCAAAACTGACAGCGGCAAGGTCTACACCGGCTGCAATGTGGAGAGCGCGAGTTATGGATTGACAGTGTGCGCCGAACGAGTGGCGATCTGGAAGGCTTTATCAGAAGGTGAACGCCACTTTACTCAATTGGCGGTGGTAGCGGATACCGAGACTTTGACCCCGCCGTGTGGGACCTGCCGGCAAATTATTTGGGAGTTTGCCAAAGGCGCAGACATTGTATTCGCCAATCTCAAGGGACAACGTGAAACCTTTCATATCGCTGATCTTCTGCCCCGAGCATTTGATGCTCGCTTCTTGAAAGGCGCAAGCCAGGAATGAACGAGACTGGGAGCGCAGGCGGCTCGCCTGCCACATCAATTAGCCACGATGTTAAAGAGCAGGCGGGCCGCCTGCGCTCCCAAGCAAAGAATCTATGCCAAAACAGCTGCTGAATTTTGTGACCCTCGTAATCATGCTTGCCGGTTTCGCTTCAAACGACATGGCCCAAAGCAGGCGCAAGCAACCTGCGGATCTCTTAGTGTTGGGCGGAACGATTGTGACGATGGATGGAACTCGTCGCGTTCTGGACGACGGCGGAATTGCTGTCAGTGGGGGGCGGATCCTGGCCATTGGGCCACGCGCGGAGATCGCGAGTAATTATTCTTCACGCCAGGTTTTGAATGCCGCCGGCAAACTAGTGGTGCCGGGACTGATCAATGGCCACACTCATATTCCCATGGTCCTGTTTCGTGGCCTTGCCGATGATCTCGACCTGCAGGACTGGCTAACCAAGTACATATTTCCGGCCGAAGCAAAAAATGTCAGCGAAGAATTTGTCAGGGCTGGAGCGCGACTTGGTCTGGCCGAAATGATCCGCGGAGGCACAACGACCTACTGTGATATGTACTACTTCGAAGACGCGATCGCTGAAGAGACCGAGAAAGCTGGGGTACGCGGGGTACTTGGAGAAACGGTAATTGATTTTCCGGTTGCCGACAACAAGAACAACAGCGAAGCGATGTCCTACGTGGAGAAGTTTATTAAGCGCTGGCAAGGGCACCAGTTGATTGTGCCGGCCATTGCTCCGCACGCTCCCTACACTGTTTCCGAAGAGCATCTGAAAGCGGCCCGCGCGTTTTCGGATCGCACCGGTTGCCCGATCGTCACCCACATTTCGGAAACCAAGCGGGAAGTTGAAGACAGTATTAAAACGAAGGGTGCAAGTCCGGTTCATTACCTGGAACGAATAGGCTTTCTTAGCGACCGTTTGATCGCTGCCCATATGGTCTGGCCGCAAGACGGAGAGTTGGAGCTCTTGAAGCAGCGGGGCGTAGGCGTCGTGCACAATCCCCAGTCAAACATGAAACTGGCTGCCGGCGTTGCGCCGGTGCCAAAAATGATGGCCATTGGGATTCTCTTAGGTTTGGGTACCGACGGGGCCGCTTCAAACAACGATTTGAACATGTGGGAGGAGATGGACACCGTCGCCAAACTGCATAAGGTGTTCTCGGGCGATCCCAAGGTGATTTCCGCGCAACAGGCATTTGAACTGGCAACTATTAGTGGAGCGCGCGCCATACACCTGGAGAAAGAAATTGGCTCCCTCGAACAGGGGAAGCGGGCGGACCTGTTGGTCATCGAGCGCGATGCGCTGAATCAAATCCCGCTATATAACATCTACTCCGACCTCGTCTATGCGACCAAGGCGTCAGACGTCCAGACGGTGGTGATCAACGGACGCGTGATAATGCGTAACAGGCAGCTCCTAACGTTAAACGAGGCTGCAATAAAAGCCAGCGCCGCGGTCTTTCGAGAGAAGATAATCAAGAGCCTGGGGGGTACCCCATCTAACTGATAGTTATTTTGGTGAAGGACTTCACTAGAACTGGGAGGTGGTGGATTGTCACTAACTTGTGTCTAAGTAGCTTGCCTGATCTTGCTAAAGCGTACATAATGAGTTGTCTAAACCATGTACATTCTAAAGCGAGCGTTATGCTCGCTTTTGTGTTTTTTAGGAGTTGAATTAGTGAGTTCAGTCTTCCACCTTAATTCAAGTGCTCGACATATCATCCCGACAGTACTGATTCTTATTTTCTCCGCTTACGTGGCGGGTCAAACAACTTCTTTCAACCAGCCCGAAAATCCTGCACCAAACCCAGTTGAACGTCGCATAGAGAGAGCAAAAGCCCTGGCAGCGGCCCATCAGCTCCAAGCCGCGGCGACTGAGCTCGAAAATGTTCGGGCTACAGTCAACGACCTGGCTATTCGCAACGGTACTTCGTTGATGTTGCTCGGGATCTATCTCGAGGAGGGCAACTATGGGCGTGCTCAATCACTGCTCGAGGACTCGTTTCAGACGCGGGCCGCGCAGAAAGATGATTCCATCCGCACCTATTTTGCGATGGCCGGTCAAGCGATAAATGGGGTTCGCTCCCATTTGGCTCGTTATCGAAGCTATGGTCTTAATACCGGCGAGGCGGGCCTGCCGCCGGAAGCGACCACGGACCTTGATCGTGTTCGCAACTTCCTGGAGCGCTTGATCGCGCAAGCCCGAATAATTACTAAGGAAGATGGTCGTCTTTACGATGGTTTGGCACTACAGGAAGACGTGCTGGGAATCCGGCTGTCAGTACCGCGTGACGCCAATGATCGAGATAAATGGCAGACCGAATACGTAGCCGCGAGGGAACAACTGGCCTCGTCGCAGATTCAGGTAGCGTCGCTGGGAAGACAGCCCGCCTTAGCGGCGGTGGCGGCAAAGTTACCCAACCCCTTTGCGACGCCAACACCGGCCACGCAACCTGACGCCTCGCCAGCGACCAACAATGCCGCCCCCGCGGGGTCCAATAACTCAGCTGCGCCGGCTGCTGGTCCCAACCCCACAACCACACAAACTTCTCCCCCACAACCCGAGGCCGCCGAGCCCAAGCTGGTGAGTGCGGGCACACTGAGCGGCCGAGAGACTAAGCGCGTAACGCCCCAGTATCCCGCCCAGGCAAAAACAAATGGGGTTGCGGGCGTGGTTCGTGTGTTTGCGATTGTTGATGAAAAGGGCAAAGTTTGGGTCACTGGTTCTGAGGGGCCCGTGCTTTTACGAACCGCAGCAGAAGAAGCTGCTCGCAATTGGATTTTTCCCCCCTCCGTATTTGCCGGAAAGCCTGTCCGAATCGCCGGCTATATCGACTTCGAGTTTAAGCTCTAATAGAGAACCGCGAGCGGCAGCGAGCGGAAATCCCTACTCAACTAGCTTCTTACAGTTGAATTTAGATTTCCGCTCGCTACCGCTCGCGATTCTCTATTTGTAATCTTGACTTAAAAGTAAGGTATAGCTTAAGATGCAGTCGCTGAATAATTTAGGTTGAACTTATGAAGATCTCAGCCCAAGAGGAGTACGGATTACGCTGCCTGCTGCAGCTCGCGCATGCGGAAACAAAAGGCGAGTCGCTCACGCTGTCGCAGATCGCGCGGCGCGAGGGTATTTCGGTGGCGAATGCGGGAAAGTTGCTTTGGATCTTGAGCAAGGCTGGCTTAGTCCAATCTCAGCGAGGCACAAAGGGTGGCTACACGCTTTCCCGGGCGGCCTCTGAGATTCACTTGAATCAAGTCATTAGAGTGCTGGAGGGGGAACCGGCCGAATCGCATTGCAAGAGTTACGCTGGAGTTCTCGATGCCTGTGTGCACACCGGTGACTGCGGGATTCGTCCGGTGATTGTGGAACTTCATCAGATTGTAGATAACGCGCTGGCGGAAATAACTCTTTCGCAACTACTCGGCAGCGAAGCCAAGGTTGACGCCGCGCTCCATCAGATCCAGGGCGTCAAGCCAAGGCCGGATTCGCCGGTTGGCGCATAGCACAAGTCGAATAAGGAAGGCCACGAACTGTAAAAGAGCATGAGCACCGTTGAACTGTTAGGCAACCAGGAATACAAGTACGGCTTTGTCACTGACATTGAGTCGGACGTAATTCCTCGCGGCCTGAATGAAGACACGATCCGCTTGATCGTGGAAAAGAAGAATGAACCTGAGTGGATGCTCGAGTTTCGTCTGAAGGCGTACCGTCACTGGTTGACGATGAAGGAGCCGAAGCATTGGCCCAATCTCAACTACCCGGAGATCGATTACCAGGACATCATTTATTACAGCGCGCCCAAGCAGAAGCCAACCAAGCAGAGCTTGGACGAAGTGGATCCGGAGTTGCTGCGCACGTTTGAGAAACTCGGTATTCCGTTAACGGAACAAAAGCAGTTGGCCGGCGTTGCGGTCGATGCGGTTTTTGATTCAGTTTCGGTCGCCACCACTTACAAAGAGAAACTGAAGAAGCACGGCGTCATCTTCTGTTCGTTTACTGAAGCGATTAGAGATTACCCTGACCTGGTCCGTAAGTACCTGGGCTCGGTTGTGCCTACGAATGATAACTTCTTTGCCGCCTTGAACAGTGCTGTCTTCTCTGACGGCTCATTCTGTTTCATTCCCAAGGGTGTCCGCTGTCCGATGGAGCTCTCCACTTACTTCCGCATCAACAATGCCGAGTCTGGACAGTTTGAAAGAACCCTGATCGTTGCGGAAGAAGGGTCATATGTTTCCTATCTCGAAGGTTGTACGGCGCCAAAGTTTGACCGAAATCAACTGCACGCAGCCGTAGTTGAATTGGTCGCGCTCGACGACGCGCAGATCAAATACTCAACAGTACAGAACTGGTACGCGGGTGATGAGACTGGCAAGGGCGGCATCTACAACTTCGTCACCAAGCGCGGTAAGTGTGCCGGCCGCAATTCCAAAATATCCTGGACGCAAGTTGAGACAGGTTCAGCAATTACCTGGAAGTACCCTTCGTGTATTCTCGCCGGCGACAATTCGATCGGTGAGTTCTATTCAGTGGCGTTGACTAACCACGCGCAGCAGGCCGATACCGGCACCAAGATGATTCACCTGGGTAAGAACACACGCTCGACCATCATCTCCAAAGGAATTGCTGCCGGTAAGTCAAACAACAGTTATCGCGGCCTTGTGAAGGTGATGCCGAAAGCTGAGAACGCGCGGAACTATACGCAGTGCGACTCGATGTTGATTGGATCACAGTGTGGCGCCAACACCTTCCCGTACATCGAGGTGATGAATAACAGTTCCAGCGTTGAACATGAAGCGTCGACCTCGAAGATCAGTGAAGAACAGCTTTTCTATTTACAACAGCGCGGCATTTCGCAGGAAGATGCGGTGTCGCTGATTATCAATGGCTTCTGCAAGGATGTGTTTCTGCAGTTGCCGATGGAGTTTGCAGTTGAAGCACAACGTTTGTTGGGGCTGAAACTGGAAGGCAGTGTTGGTTAAGAGACAGATTTGGCGTCGGGTGTTATGTGCTTAGGTGAGTGTGGCACTTAACACCCGATACCTGTGAGTGCTTACGGAGATAAATTCCAAGAATGTTAGAAATCAGAAATCTGCATGCAACCGTCGATGGCAACGAGATTCTTAAGGGGATCGACTTGACCATCAACAAGGGTGAGATTCACGCCATCATGGGCCCGAACGGCTCCGGCAAGTCGACACTCGCCAAAGTACTAGCGGGACATCCGCAGTATGAAGTGACTGGCGGTGAGGTGATCTACGAAGGGCGGAATCTACTCGAGTTGTCGCCTGATGAGCGCGCCCGCGAAGGGATCTTCATGGCTTTCCAATACCCGATCGAGGTGCCTGGAGTTTCGAATGCCCAGTTTCTGCGCCTGGCCTATAACGAAAAACGTAAACATCTCGGTGAAGAAGAATTGGACCCCTTGGAGTTTAAGGACTTTCTTAAAGAGCGCGCCAAAGTCGTGGAGATGGACGCGAGTTTCATGTCGCGTTCAGTAAATGAAGGTTTCTCGGGTGGCGAAAAAAAGCGCAACGAAATACTGCAAATGGCTGTGCTTGAGCCGAAGCTCGCAGTACTGGATGAAACGGATTCCGGTTTGGACATCGACGCCTTGCGCGTTGTTGCCGGCGGTGTCAACCAGCTGCGCACCCCCGAGAATGCGATCATTGTGGTGACGCACTATCAGCGGCTGCTCAATTACATCGTTCCTGACTATGTGCATGTGTTGGCCCATGGACGCATTGCGCGCGAAGGCGGCAAGGAATTAGCACTCGAGCTGGAAGAGAAGGGCTACGACTGGATCAAGACCAGTGCCGGCCAAGAAAATGGCGCGGTGGCTCGTAATTAAAAAGATGGTTTCAGATTTAGCTACACCCGAGAATAATTACCAGGCTGCGTTTCGCGCGTTGCAGCAGACGAAGCCGTCGGCGCCGTGGGTTGAACTGGTGCGCGAGAGCGCTATGGACCGCTTCCAGTCGCTGGGATTTCCTTCCGTAACCAACGAAGAGTGGAAATATACAAACCTCGCTCCCTTAGCTAAAGACGCGAGCTTTCGTCCGGCCACTGAGGAGCGTTTGTCCGCGATTACTAAAGACGCGATCTCGAGTTTCGTCTATCCCGAAACCGGTACCAGCCACCTGGTTTTGGTAAATGGATTTCTGAGCCCTGAGTTGTCGACGATTACTGGAATTGAGGGTGCGGTTGCCCTCGATCTTTTCGCGGCAGTGTCTGACGGGAAGTACGGCCGCTTGGTACGCGAGTATTTGGCGCGCAACGCCTGTTACAAGAACAACGGCTTGAGAGCACTGAATACTGCGCTCCTGCAATCTGGCCTGTTCTTACTGATTCCCAGGAACACGAACCTGCAAACGCCGATACAAATAACCTATTTGTCTGGTTCACCCGATTCCACGGACGCAAGTTTCCCAAGGGTGTTGGTGCTTGCGGAAGAGAATAGCTCGGCCACGATAGTGGAAAGCTATGTCACTATCGCCGGGAATCGCTATTTCACCGACGCCGTGATGGAACTGGTCCTCAAAGAAGGAGCGCGTCTGAAGCACTATCGCGTGCAAAGAGAGAGTAGCAAGGCATTCCACGTGGCCAGTACCTCTGCGGAACTGGGACGAGGCAGTAGTTACGACGCCACTTCAATCAATCTGGGAGCCTTTCTCGCGCGGCATGACATTTCGGTGGTGATGGAAGATGAGGGGGCGGAGTGCTGGGTTGATGGTCTCTACCTGGTGGGTGCGGATCAGCACAGCGATACTCATTCGGTTATTGACCACAAAAAACCGCATTGCACCAGTCACCAGCTTTACAAGGGCATTCTCGATGGCAACGGGCGCGCGGTCTTCAATGGCAAGATCTTCGTGCGCGAAGGGGCGCAAAAGACCGATGCCATGCAGACAAACAAGAACCTGCTGCTGTCGAGCCAGGCTCGCGTGGACACCAAGCCGCAGCTGGAAATATTCGCGGACGATGTGAAGTGCGCTCATGGTGCTGCGGTGGGCCAGATCGACGAGGAAGAATTGTTTTACTTACAGGCCCGGGGCATTAATCCTGACCTGGCCCGCAACCTGCTTACCTACGGGTTTGCGGAGGAAGTGATCGGAAAGATCACTATCGATTCAATTCGTTCCCAGCTGGATGCAACTGTATTGCATCAGCTGCACGCGCAAATCGAAGCTTAGGCCTCTGAAAATTGGCCCAACCCGGAGGGTCACATGACGAGAAAAGTGCAGGAACTTGATACCTGCAACATAAGTTGAGCTTCGTAAACGCGTAGAGAAGTGAGTGAACCCATGGTTTCATCAACAGCGGACAGACTAACTACCAAAGACTCTATTAACGGCTGGAACGTAGAGCGCATCCGCGCCGATTTTCCGGTGCTTCATCAAACGGTCAACGGAAAGCCGCTAATCTACCTGGACAACTCAGCTTCATCACAGGCGCCGCAGGTCGTTATTGATCGGGGCAGCACCTATATCGAGCAGGAACATTCGAACATTCACCGCGGCGTCCACTACCTGAGCCAGAGAGCCACCACGGCTTACGAAGGTGCGCGCGAGAAAGTGAAACGATTCATCAACGCTCGGGAAGCTCGGGAATGCATCTTTGTTCGGGGCGCTACCGAAGGCATCAACCTGGTGATGTACGGTTACGGACGGAAGTTTATTGGTAAAGATGATGAGATCATAATTTCCGCAATGGAGCATCATGCCAATATCGTTCCCTGGCAGATGCTCTGCGAAGAGAAAGGCGCGCGGCTGCGAGTGATCCCGATGAACGACGCAGGCGAGTTACTCCTCGATGAGTATGATGCGCTGCTCAATGAGCGAACCAGGCTCGTCGCCGTTACCCACGTCTCCAACGCACTGGGCACCATCAACCCGATCAAGTCGATGATTGCGCAGGCTCACAAGTATGGAGTGCCCGTGCTTATCGATGGGGCCCAGAGCGCACCGCATATGCCAGTGGACGTGCAGGATCTGGATTGTGATTTCTTCGCCTTCTCCGGTCACAAGATGTATGCGCCAACCGGAAGCGGCATCGTCTACGGCAAGGCTGAGTTGCTCGAGCAGATGAATCCTTTCCAGGGTGGCGGCGATATGATCAAGACCGTCACTTTCGAGAAGACAACCTACGCTGATCTACCGAACAAGCTTGAGGCTGGCACTCCGGCTATCGCGTCGCAAATCGGACTCGGGGCGGCAATTGATTACCTGGACAGCATTGGACGCGAAAGTGCCGCGGCGTATGAAGCGGAGCTCTTGCGCTATGCCACCGAACGCGTCTCGGCCATCGAGGGCGTGCGCATCATTGGTACTGCCAAACAGAAAGCCAGCGTATTATCGTTTGTCATCGACGACATACATCCGCACGACATCGGTACTATCCTCGACCAGGAAGGGATTGCTGTCCGCGCCGGGCATCATTGCGCACAACCGGTGATGCAACGATTCAATGTGCCGGCAACAGCACGCGCATCGTTTGCTTTCTACAACACCAAGGAAGAGATCGACACGCTGGCCGCGACGATCGAAAAGGTTATTGAGATTTTTGGCTAGAGCGGTGCTGACTTCATGGCCCAGAATGTCCTAAAGCCCCTGTCAGTTCGGTCGCGAGTCCGTTGTGTAGTCTGCTGTTGTTTTCTGCTGATCGCGGGTACATCTGTAGCGCAAGAACCCGCAGCGGAAGGGGCGCAAGAATCTGAGTATGAGTTGTTAGCGAAGGCGGAGGCGGACTCAAGCCAGGCATTTTCATTCGGTTGTCGGGATTGCCTGGGTTTCGCCATTAAAGCTCACAAGAGACTAAAGGGCATTCTCCAGCGGAACCCTGAGTCTGTTTACAGGTTACAGATTCTGGAAGATATGAAGCTCATGGAGGAGCTCCTGGGGCAACATCAACTAGTGATAGCGGTTTTCTACATGGAGAAGTCACATGCAGGTGCAGTACGCTGGAAAGCTGCCGAGTCACGCCTCTTGCAAATCGTCAATGAGTATCCAGCGTTTTCTAAAATGGATGAGGTGCTGCTGCGTCTGGGAGATATTGCGGCGCGAGATAAACGGGTTGACGATGCCTCGCGTTATCTGTGGACCGCCGTTTGTAACTATCCTGAAAGCAAGCTGTCTGAATCTGCATTCGGCAAACTCAACCAATTGGGCTCTGCCTTCGAGGGATGCAACAAGGC
>Ga0126377_10003874_pt1 | contig 10727 bp, 10 predicted proteins | sample PanSoiMetPlot_22_FD_92647 | JGI IMG/M metagenome (GOLD analysis project Ga0126377, IMG submission 92647) | Tropical forest soil microbial communities from Panama - MetaG Plot_22 | ecosystem: Environmental > Terrestrial > Soil > Tropical forest > Bulk soil | place: Panama | collected 2016-02-17
CATGGACGCGTTTTATGCGTCGGTCGAGCAGCGCGACGATCCATCGTTGCGCGGGAAGCCGGTGGCCGTGGGCGGCCAGCCGACGAGCCGCGGTGTCGTCGCCGCCGCCAGCTACGAGGCGCGGAAGTTCGGCGTCCACTCCGCGATGCCGATGTCGCGGGCCGTTCGCCTCTGCCCCTCCCTCGTCATCGTCCCTCCGGATTTCTCGCGGTACAAGGCCGCATCGAACGCCGTCTTCTCGATCTTTCGCGAAGTGACACCGCTCGTCGAACCGATGTCGCTGGACGAAGCGTATCTCGACGTCACCGAGAACGCATGGGGCGAGACGCTCGCGACGACCGTGGCGAAGCGACTGAAGACGAAGATTCGTGAAGAAACCGGACTGACGGCGTCCGCCGGCGCCGCGCCGAACAAGTTTCTCGCGAAGATCGCGTCCGGCTGGAAGAAGCCGGACGGCCTGACGGTGATTGGCCCGCAGCGCGTCGAAGCGTTTCTCCAGCAGCTCGACGTCGACGCACTGTGGGGCGTCGGACCGGTGACGGCCGGGAAGCTCCGTGCCCGCGGAATTTCAAAGCTCGTCGACGTTCGGACGGCGGACGCGGCGCTGCTTCGCGAAACGGTCGGAAGCCTCGCGGACTGGCTGCGGCAGCTGGCCAATGGCGTCGACGACCGCCCGGTCGTTCCGAACCGCGACGTGAAGTCCTCTGGCTCGGAAAATACGTTCGTCGAGGACCTGACCGATCTCAACACGATCCGCGAGGAGATCGCCGAGATGGCCACGCGAACGATCGCGTGGCTCAAACGCAGGCAGCTGCTCGCGCGCACCGTCACCATCAAGGTCCGCTACGACGATTTCACGACCATCACGCGAAGCCACACGGCGCCGGCGTCACGGGACGAAGGCGCGCTGACAGAGCGAGCGGTCCGCTTGCTCGACAAAACCGAGGCAGGGACGCGCCCCGTTCGCCTGCTGGGCGTGAGCTTTCATAACCTTTGCGAAGAAGGCGCGCTGGATCCCGAACGTCTTCCCTTCGACCGCCATGACAACAACTGACACGTGGAATGCCGCGCAATACAACCGCTTCCAACGCGAGCGCGAACAGCCGTTCTTCGATCTGATGGAGCTCGTCGAGATCCGCGAGGGTATGCGCGTGGTCGATTTGGGCTGCGGAACCGGCCGGCTGACTCGGCGGCTTCACGAGCACCTCAACGCACGCGCGACCGTCGGGGTCGATCGTTCAGCCAACATGCTCTCCGAACAGCGCACCGGCGATCTGCCGCAAGGGCTGTCCTTCGAAATCGGCACTATCGAATCATTTCCCGGCAGCTACGGAACATTCGACCTCGTGTTCTCGAACGCCGCGCTCCACTGGGTTCCGGACCACGCATCGCTGCTGGCACGCCTGGCCGGAGCGCTGGAACCGTCGGGGCAGCTCGCCTTCCAGGTACCGGCCTCCCACGACGACGCGTCGCATCTCGTCGCAGATGAACTCTCGGACGTCGAACCGTATTGCAGCGCGCTTGGCGGCTGGCGCCGCGCGACAACTGTGCTCGCGCCCGAATCGTACGCGCGGATTCTCGTCGCGCTCGGGTTCCGCGATCCGAAAGTGCGCCTGATCGTCTATCCTCATGTACTGGCCGGACCCGAGGGCGTGCTCGACTGGATGAAGGGAACGCTGCTGACCGAGTACGCGCGTCATCTGCCGGCCGAGCTGTTCGACTCGTTCGTTCAGGACTACTGGCGCCGGCTCTCGCAGCGTCTCGACGCATCGCGGCCGTTCTTCTTTCCGTTCAAACGCATCTTGTGCTGGGGACAACGTGCTTAAGGGAACGCGCGACGGCATTCTGAAGAAGGTTCAACCGGTCAGCATCCACGGTCAGGTGTCCTGGGATGTCTTCTTCACCGACGTGGAGGATCCAGACGGACAGATTACGGTCGCCCGAATCGGCCCCGAGGCCGTCATCGGCAACAACCTCGAGCCGGGCGACCGCATCCAGGTCGAATACCTCGTCGGCGTAGCCGTCAAGGTCACGCGGGTCGTGCCGGTCTAGACGGCTACTTCACTTTCTCGATCGTCACCGATCGCAGGTCGATCCGCGTACGCGGCGTTTCCCCATCACGCGGCGCGGCCTCAATCGCGTCCACCGCCGCCATCCCGTCCACGACACGCCCGAACGCCGTGTACACGCCGTCCAGCGCCGTTGACGTGCCGACACAGATGAAGAACGAGGTCGTCGCGCTGTCCGGCGCGTCGCCGCGAGCCATCGAAACGATGCCCTTGACGTGTTTCGTGTCGTTGAACTCGGGCGGAAGGTTGTGTACCAACTTCTGCTGCTTCTCGGACAGCGGCGCGGATCGCGTGGAGAGCGCGCCGGTCTGAATCACGAAGCCGGGTGCGACCCGGTGGAAGGCCGTCCCGGTGTAGATACCTGTCGCCGCCATTCGCATGAACTGACGAACCGTGTTCGGCGCCTTGTCGACGAAGAATTCGATCGTGATTGGACCTGCGCTCGTGTCGAGGACCGCGTGATAGCCGCCAAGCTGCTCGGGCGTTTCGTTGATGAACGGTTCCGCGGGAGTATCGCGAATCGTGACGTGCTTGATTTCGACGCGTTCCGCGACGAGGCCCTTTTCGTCGACGGGCGCCTCGGAAATCTTCTGCAACACGTCGAGGCCATCGGAAATGTGGCCGAAAACCGTGTACTGGTTGTCGAGCGACGGCTGGTCGGCGAGGACGATGAAGAACTGCGAGCCGGCGCTGTCTGGCTTCCCCGGCACCATCACCGCGGCGACCGAGCCGCGTGTCATCTTCGGTGTCCTGGCTTCCGCCTTCACGGCGTTCAGTCCGCCGGTGCCGTACTGCGTGCGCCTGGCCGGATCCTTCGTCAACGGATCGCCACCCTGCACCATGCCGTACTTCACGACGCGATGGAAAATCGTGCCGTCGTATGTGCCGTCCGTCGCCAGCTTCATGAAATGCGCGGTCTGGTTCGGCGCGGCATCCGGAGCGAGATCGATGACGAAGACGCCCGCGCTCGTCTCGACCACGGCCTGCCGGGGCGCGCCCTGCGCGATCCCGCGCGCCGACGAGACAGCCGCCACGAGCGCCAGCGAGATCACAACGCCGCCGACCGAATGTCTGATCATCATGTCGAGGCCTTTACGCCGGGCCGTCGAGAATGCGCGCGGCGTGCCAGATATAGTGAAACCCGGAGATCAACGTAATCGTCAGCGACGCGTAGATGAACAGATCCACCAGGACCGAATGGAATCCGAGGTAGTTGAACAGGAGCGCGACCACCGCGGTCAGGATGTACGTGGCGGTCGCGACCTTGCCGTACATCGACGGCCGGAACGTCCGCGGACCGGTCGCGAAGTTCACGATCGCCACGGTCAGGACGATGCCGACATCGCGGCTGATGATGAGCACGGTCAACCAGATTGGAAGGCGGTTTGCCAGGCCGAGATTCGGCAGCGTGAGCACGACGAACGTGGTCACGAGCAGGAGTTTGTCGGCCATCGGATCCAGCCACGCTCCGAGGCTGGTGTTCTGGCCGGATCGGCGCGCAATGAGACCATCGAGCGCGTCGGTGATTCCGGCGAGGCCGAAGACGACGAGCGCCCATCCGAAGTGCCCGTACACGACCAGGATGACGAACAGCGGGATCAGCAGCATCCGCAGCAGCGTCAGCTGGTTCGCAGGCGTCAGCGCGGTCATTTCAGGCCCGCGAGCAACTCCAGTTTCCCGATGGCCTCTATCGCTTCAGCGCCGGTGATGGCGCGCGACGGCTGAAACGTGTCCTCCGCGCCGACCTGCAGGACGTTTGCGCCCACCGCCATCGACGCCGCCGGGTACGCGAGGTGCGTCGGCGCAAGGTCGCTGAAGTGCGGCCGGGCGGACTCCCAGATCTTCGCCACGGCAGGCCGCGACGATCCAATGATCTTCAGGACCTTCGCGGTCGCCTCGGCGAGATCGGCGCGCCGGACAATGGCGCGCGGCTGAAACGCGTGATTCGCAAACGGCTCCATCACGCCGGCGCGCGCGACGGCGACAATCCACGTCTGCGCCCAGTTGTTCCGGATGTCGGTGATGAGGCTGGCGTCGCCCGCGGGTGCCCCCTGAAGCAGAGGCCCGAGGCGAATGCCGACGAGCGCCGCCAGATCCGCCCGCGTCACTTGCGGCGCCTGCTCGATCGCGCGGTACTCGGCGGGCAGCTTCTCGAGCGCGGCTCTTTCCCGCAGCGCGTCGAGCTTTTTCTCGACTTCAGGAATCGAATCGAGCGACGCGGCGGACTCGTACGCCTGTGTGGCGCCGTCGAAGTCCCCGCGATTTTCAAGAATCTCTCCGATGTGCACGAACGAGCGAGCATCGCTCGGATCGAGCTCCACGACGCGCTTGAAGCGCTCCAGAGCGGCGTCCTCGCGGCCCTGGCGTTGTTCCACGACCGCCAGCTCGCGATAGAGAAACGGACTGTTCGGTTGAGCGGTGATGGCCGTCTCGTACGCGTGTGCCGCTTCGTCTAGGCGCCCCGCGCCCGCGGCCGCCCGCGCGTGCGCGATCTCCTGCTCGAGGACGCGAAACTTCAAGACGTCCACCCGACGCCGGGCCTCGGCCTGGCCCGGATCGACCGCGAGAACGGCTTCAAACGCCGAGAGCGCGTCGCTGTCCTGTTCGAGAGCCAACAGCGCCTGGCCGCGGCCGAACAAGGCGCCGACGTCCGTGCGCTGCTGTTCGAGCGCCTTGTCGAACTGGGCCAGCGCCGCCTTGGGTTCCTTGCGCGCGAGTTCGAGATAGCCGAACGACGTCACGGCCGGATAGAAGCGCGGGTTGTTCTTCAGGGCTGCCGTGAACTCGTGCTCTGCGGTCTTCAGGTCGCCAGACTGCAGGAACGCCCAGCCGCGATTCTGATTGATCGCAGCTGGCGAGCTCGCAAATTCGGACGGAACGGCCGGCGCGACGAACTCCGGGAACTTCGGCGTCGTGACGATCGGCGCGGGTGTCATGGCCGGCGTGCAGGCACTCACGGCAATCAACACGCAAACAGCGGCCCTGCGCATCGTCGAAAGTCTACATCGGCGCATGGCTATCTGCTTTCAATCCGGGCCAGCACCCGCCGCGGCACTTCGGCGACGATCGACACCCGGCCGTCGCGCGCCTCATGAGTGAGGACGCGGGCGTGCCGATACAGGCGCGCGATCCGTTCGCGATCGGCCGCGTCGTCGGGATCGAAGGTCAGCGTTACCCGCCGCACGTCCAGCTCGAGGCGTGAAGCGATGGTATCCACGAGCTCCCCGATTCCGTCCTTCTTCAGCGCCGAGATGTTCAAGGCGGAGGGGTCGAGATCGCGCAACCTGCGGCGTTCGTCGGCGGTGAGCGCGTCGCATTTGTTGTAAACCTCGAGCATGGGAACGGTGGTGGCGCCGACCTCTTCCAGAACGCTTCGCACCGCAGCCATCCGGCGGTCGCGATCCGGCGCGGCCGCGTCGATGACGTGAAGCACCAGATCCGCTTCGGCGACCTCTTCGAGCGTCGCGCGGAACGCCGCGACGAGCGCGTGCGGCAGTCGATCGATGAACCCGACCGTGTCGGAAACGAGCAGCTCCCGATTGTCCGGGAGACGGACCTGGCGGACGAGTGGATCCAGCGTGACGAACAAGGCGTTGGACGCTTCGGCGTCCGCCCGCGTCAACTCATTGAACAGCGTCGTCTTGCCGGCGTTGGTGTAGCCGACGAGAGCGACAGTTGGCACCGACGCTTTGTGCCGCCGTTCACGCAGCTGCGCCCGGCGCTGACGCACGTGCTCGATGTCGCGGCTGACCGCGTGGATGCGCGTGCGGATTCGGCGGCGATCCGTTTCCAGCTTTGTTTCGCCGGGTCCGCGCGTCCCGATGCCGCCGCCAAGTCGCGACAGCGCGTCGCCCGCGCCGACGAGCCGCGGAAGCAGGTATTTCAGCTGCGCGAGCTCGACCTGGAGCTTGCCTTCGCGCGTCCGGGCGCGACGCGCGAAGATGTCGAGGATGAGCTGCGTTCGGTCCACCACCTTGCGATCGACCGATTCCTCGATCTGACGGAGCTGCGCCGGTGTCAGCTCGTTGTCGACGATGACCAGGTCGGCGGACGTTTCCGCACACGACGCCGCAAGCATCTTCACCTTGCCGGTGCCGAGGAAGGTCGCGGGATCCGGTTTCGGACGTTCCTGCAGGACGCGCAACACGACTTCCGCGCCGGCCGCCTGTGCAAGACCGGCCAGTTCGTCGAGCGAGCGCTCCGCATCCAGCCTGCGTACCCGGCCGGAAATGAGACCGACGAGAGCCGCGCGTTCCGACCGCATCAGCCGAGGTGCCGCAGGCATGCCTGAACCTCTTCCCATCCGATCGCACCTTCGCGGACAAGCGTCGGCGGGTCGGCCGTCACGTCCACGATCGTCGACGGCGCACCGCCGGGCGTCCTGCCCGTGTCGAGCAGGAAGTCCACGACCGTGCCGAGCGTGCGTTCGACGACATCCGGATCGCTGGTCGCAGACTCGCCGGATCTGTTGGCGCTCGTCGCCGTGACCGGAGTCCCGACTGCGGCCGCCACCGCGCACGCAATATGGTCTGCCGGGACGCGGACACCGACGCGCCCGGTCCCGGCGCTGACGTCCCGGGCAAGCGCCGCAGGCGCCGGCAGCAGCAGCGTCAGCTGGCCGGGCCAGAACCTGCGCGCAAGCCGGGCGGCGGTCGCCGTGAGCGGACTGATGTGCGTCATGACCTGCGCCGCGTCCGCCGCAATGAGCGGAACCGCGCGATCGTCCGGCCGGCCTTTCGCGGCAAACAGGCGCGCGACAGCTGCTGCATCGAACGGATTGACCGCGAGACCGTACAACGTGTCGGTGGGAATCGCAACGACCCCGCCCGTGCGGATCCACGTGGCGGCTTCCTGAATCGCGTCACTCTGCGGCGCCAGCGGATCGACCTGTACTCGTCGCACGCGTATCGACCTATGCCAGCCGCCGCGTGTCGGGCCTCATCGCCCGCTCGACGGCGAACGCCAGCACGCCCATCACGGCAAGGTCGACGAGAAAGACGACGCGAATGCTGCGGACGCTGAGCAGGCCGGCAACGAACGGACTGCTGGCCATGCCGACGAGCGAGGCGCTCGTCAGTACGCCGAAGCCGGCGCCGTGCGCGCTCGCGGGAATCACGGCGCCTGCCGCGCTATACGACGCCGTCATCGCGGATCCGATGCCGATGCCGAACGCGGCGGACGCTGCGCTCATCACCCAGAGATTCCCCGACACGCCAAAGAGCCCGCAGCTGATCGCCGCCACCGCGCTGCCGGCGGCAATGACCTGCTTCGTCGGATACCGTCTCATGAGTCGTCCGCAGAAATGGTGGCCGAGCGCTCCGGTGCAGGCCATGACGGAAAACAGGATCCCCGAAACGATCGGAACACTCGTGCGCGCAACGCCAACCTGCTCGACGTAGAGCGGCAACACCGGACCAAAGCTCCGATCGACGAACTGGAGCCCGAAGATGACAGCCATCATCAGGATGAAGTTCTGGAATGCAAGCACGTTCCGGAACGACACGCGGCCGCTGCTGCTGCCGAACCCTTCCCCACTTCCGGCATCGAGCGCCGCAGCCGTCGCCGCATCGTCGTACATCAGGTGCACGACGACCAGGCCGATCGCATAGAACGCCGCGGTGGCGAGAAACCCGCCGCGAAGGCCGACCAGCCCGGCCAGGATGCCCCCGATGACGGGCCCGATGGCAGGACCGATGCGCTGCGCCGTCTGCACGAGTCCGATCGCCTGGGGCATCCGATCGCGCGGCGCGGACTCGGCGGCCATCGCGACGGACAGCGAACCGTACCCCGCGAACAGGCCCTGAACCGCCCGAATCGCCAGCACGTGCCACGCACGGGTGACGTACGCCATCGCGGCCATCATGATGACAAAGCTGGCGAGCGATCGTTCCACCATGATTTTCCGCCCGTAGCGATCGCCGAGCCGGCCCCAGGCAGGCGCAAGCAGCGCCGTCAGTCCCGGCGTGATCCCGAGGCTGACGCCGGTCCACATCGCGACCTGACCGACGTCGGAGACACCGAGTTGCGCGATGAACAGCGGCAGGAACGGCATCACGAGCGTGAAGCCGGTGTAGCCCAGAAACGACGCGGCGGTCACCGCGTAGATGTTGCGCCGCCAGCGCTCGGGGCTGGCAGCCTGCGCGCGCTCAGTGACCAGGGTCCTCCCTCCAGACCGCCATCAGAAACGGATCCTGACGTCCGTCGCGGGATTGACGTGAATGCTGTCGATGAACCGGATGCGGTGCGGGTCGTTCTGCATGATGACGGAGCTCGTACGGATGCCGTCGCCGAAGAACCGGACGCCGCGCATCAGCGTGCCGTCGGTCACACCCGTCGCGGCAAAGATCACGCGCTCGCCGGGCGCGAGATCCTTCGAGCGGTACACCTTCTTGATGTCCGTAATACCCATCGCGCGGCAGCGCTCTTCGTGCTCGGGCTTGCTGACGACGAGCCGCGCGAAGATTTCCCCGTTCAGGCACCGCATGGCAGCCGCCGTCAGGACGCCTTCCGGCGCGCCGCCGGTGCCCATCACTGCGTGAACGCCCGAACCGACGACCGCGGCGGCAATCCCGGCGGACAAATCGCCGTCGCCGATTAAACGAATGCGCGCGCCCGTTGCGCGGATGTCGCCAATCAGCTTCTGGTGGCGATCGCGATCCAGGACGATGACGACGAGATCTTCGACGTGACGCCCGAGCGAGCCCGCAATCGCCTTCAGGTTCTCGTGAACGGGCGCATCGAGGCTGACCTTGTCCTTGGAACTCGGCCCGACAACGAGCTTCTCCATGTAGAGGTCCGGTGCGTGCAGCAGGCCGCCGCGGTTCGACGCCGCGAGCACCGCGATCGCGTTCGGGGCGCCGGTCGCGCACAGGTTCGTGCCCTCGAGCGGATCGACGGCAATGTCCACCTGCTCGAATCGTCCGTCGCGGTTGGCAGCCAGGTGCGCCATCCCGACCTTCTCGCCGATGTACAACATCGGCGCTTCGTCGCGCTCCCCTTCGCCGATGACGATGGTCCCGTCGATTGGCACGCTGTCCATCGTCTTGCGCATGGCTTCGACGGCGACGTCATCGGAGCGGTGGCGGTCGCCCTGTCCCATCGTGTGCGCGCACGCAATGGCGGCCTGTTCGACGACGCGGAGGAACTCGAGTGAAAGGTCAGCGTCCATGATCAGAAAGTCTCAAGTCTCAACTCTCAGTGTCCTGAGATTTCACACTTGAGACTTGAGAGTTTCGAAGGGAGGCAACTCGCAGCGTGTCGGTCGATCGCTGCGGTAGCCCAGGAGGTAGTCGGCCTGCATGATCTTGTGGATTTCGCGCGTCCCTTCGTAGATGACCGCGCCCTTGCAGTTGCGGAAATAACGTCCGACCGGGTATTCATCCGAGTAGCCGTTCGCGCCGTGGATCTGAACCGCGTCGCCGGCGGCGCGTTCGGAGGCAACCGTCGCGAACCATTTCGCGAGGCCCGTCTCGCGCGTGTTGCGTGCGCCGTTGTTCTTCATCCAGCCCGAGCGGAGCCAGAGCAGTCGCGCGGACTGATAATCCGACTCCATCTGCGCGATCATTTCTTTCACCAGCTGGTGCTGACCGATCTCCACGCCGAACGTCTTGCGCTCCTTCGCGTACTTCACGCTCGCGTCGCGGCACGCCCGGATGAGGCCGGTGGCGCCCGCGGCCACCGTGTAGCGGCCCTGGTCGAGCGCGAACATCGCGATCTTGAATCCTTCGCCGGGCTTCCCGAGGACGTTGGCGTCGGGCACCTCCACTTCATCCATCTTGAAGAAGCCGGTATTGCCGGCGAGGATGCCCCATTTCTCCTTCATCGGGCCGCTCGAAAAGCCCTTGGACGAGCGCTCGACGATGAACGCGGTCAGCCCTGAAGGATCGCGCTGCTTTTTCTTCTCGGCGTCCGTCCAGGCGATGACGAGGAAGTTGTCGGCGACATCGGCCAGCGAAATCCAGCTCTTCTCCCCCGAGAGGTAGTAGCGATCGCCTTTCTTGATCGCCGTCGTCTGGATGGCGCGTGCGTCGCTGCCCGCGCCCGGCTCCGTCAGGCCGTAGCCCGCGATCTTCGTGCCCTGCGCCTGCGGAACCAGGTACCGACGTTTCTGATCCTCGGTGCCCCACGCCAGCAGCGTCAGGCAATTGAGCCCGGCGTGGACGGACATGATCACGCGGAGCGACGTGTCGACGTACTCGAGCTCTTCGCTGGCGAGCCCGAGGCAGATGTAGTCCATGCCCGCGCCGCCGTACTCCTGCGGGACCGACACGCCGAGGAGCCCGAGCCGCGCCATGCCGCCGAGGATCCGGTCGCGGTCGAAGTGGTGCTTGCGATCGTGTTCGCGGATATTCGGCGCCACTTCGCGCGCGGCCCACTCGCGGACCGACTGCTCGAGCAGCCGCTGTTCATCATTCAGCGTGAAATCAATCATGACCCACCTGGCCTACGCGACTCATCTGACCCGAGCGAAGCCGCTGATGGTATCACGCGGAACGGCTGATGGTCACGGGAACGCCGCGCCCGACGGAGAGAGTATCCGCCGCGCTTCCGCCATTGGTCGCGACCTCGAGATGGTCGGTGCTCCCGAACAGCGCGCAGACTTCGCCGGCGGCGGCGTCCGCGTACGTGCTGACCACGCGGGTGACCGGATGGCCGCCG
>Ga0126377_10003875_pt1 | contig 10727 bp, 8 predicted proteins | sample PanSoiMetPlot_22_FD_92647 | JGI IMG/M metagenome (GOLD analysis project Ga0126377, IMG submission 92647) | Tropical forest soil microbial communities from Panama - MetaG Plot_22 | ecosystem: Environmental > Terrestrial > Soil > Tropical forest > Bulk soil | place: Panama | collected 2016-02-17
CTTCGGCACGATCCTGAACTACACGTATGTGGATTCGGAGTTCAAGTATCCGAACGGCGCGACCGTGATCATCGAGCAGCTCGACGGCTTGTCGCGCACTTCATGGAACGCCACGCTGTACTACGAGAAGGATCGCTTCTCGGCGCGTGTCTCGGGTGCGTATCGTGATGACTTCCTGACCCGTATCCCGGGCCAGAACGGCAACTCCGTGGAAGGCACGCACGAGACGCTGACGATCGACGCTTCGGCTCGCTTCAGCGTGACGGACAGCCTGGACCTGACGCTCGAAATGCTGAACCTGACCGACGAATTCCAGGATCAGTACGTCGACGTCTCGGATCGTCCGAGCTTCTATCACCACACGGGCCGCAACTACATCTTCGGAGCCCGCTACAAGTTCTGAGGATTCCCCTGTTCCTCAGTCTCTGCCGGCGTCGAGTCCTCACGGGCTCGACGCCGTTTTTCTTTCCACCGTCCGCTGAAGGAGGCCAAACCAGCCGACCAGTCCCTGTCTGAACCCTTCCACCCTTCGCTTTGGGGGATCAAGTCATGCACCTCACCAGCATCGTTCTGCGCACATTCACGCTGGGTCTCGCCGCACTGACGGCACAAAGCATCTCCGCCGCCGACCTCGGCCGCGAAACACTCGACCCGATGGATGGCTGGGCCGCCTCGGGGAGCGGCGTCACGGGCGGTTCGCTCGCAAGCGCTGCGCAGGTCTACACCGTTACGAATCGCGCCGAACTCATCGCGGCGTTGAACAACGGCGTACCTTCTTCGACGTCACCGTCGAATCCATCCAACGAACCCAAGATCATCTACGTGCAGGGAACCATCGACTTCAATGTCGATGATGCGAACAACCCGCTGACCTGCACCGACTACTATCGCAACGGCTACACGCTGGAAGCGTTCCTGGCGACGTTCGATCCAGCGGTATGGGGTCGTACCAATCCGACCGGCGATCTGGAGGTTGCACGCGTTGCGTCGCAGGCGGCGCAGCAGGCACGCGTGCGTATCCGTGTCGGCTCGAACACGACCATTGTCGGCATTGGCAAGAAGGGACGACTGCGCGGCGTGTGGCTGGATCTGCGCGGCACCGCCAACGTCTTCAACAGTCGCAGCAACATCATCGTCCGCAATCTCACCTTCCAGGACACATACGATTGCTTCCCGCAGTGGGCGCCGACGGACGGTGCGCTTGGCAGCTGGAACTCGCTCTACGATTCCATCTCGCTGCGTGACACGAACAATGTCTGGATCGATCACAACACCTTCGAGGATCGCGAGACGGCCGATGATTCTCTGCCGCAGCACTTCGGCGTGCTGTACCAGGTACACGACGGCCTGCTCGACATCACCAATGCCTCGGACCTGGTGACTGTCTCCTGGAACCGGTTCCGCAACCACGACAAGATGATGCTCATCGGCTCGTCCGACAGCGCGACCGCGGATCGCGGCAAGCTGCGTGTGACGCTGCACCACAACCTGTTCGACGGCATCGGCCAGCGTGCTCCGCGCGTGCGTTTCGGGCAGGTCCACGTCTACAACAACTACTACAAGATCGAGCGTCTGCCGACTTATCAGTACAGCTGGGGTGTCGGCATCGAGTCCGGCATCTACGCGCAGAACAACTTCTTCAAGACCGACAAGTCAGTGACGCCTGATGAGTTTCTGCGGCGCTTCAATGGCACCGCGATTTTCGCCGAGGGGAACCAGGTCAATGGCACGCCGGCGAAGAACGTGGTCGATCTCGTGGCTGCGTACAATGCGGTCAATGATCCGGACCTGCTCACCGATGTGGGCTGGGTGCCGACCCTGTTCCGTGAAATCCAGCCGACGAAGCAGGTGCCGTCGACGGTGCAGGACAATGCAGGTCCGTTCATCTGTGAAGACTGAACCGGTGGCGGCCGCCGGGGGGAGGGTTTGAATGACGTTGAGAGGTGCGGTCATGTGTGCGGCGCTGATAGCCAGCGCCGCACTGGCACACGCGGAGCAGGGACTGCCGTTGTACTCCGGTGCAATCCCCGGAGCGATCGACGCACCGGATGAAGAAGCCGTTCGCGATCCGCACGAAGCCTATCCATTCCTGCTCAATGTCTCACGACCGACGCTCACGCCGTACCTGCCGGCGCGGCGTGACGCGAATCGTGCCGCGGTCATCGTTCTGCCCGGCGGCAGCTATCGTGGCGTCTCTATCGTCAAGGAAGGCGACGACGTGGCGCGCGCCTTCAATGAAATGGGCATCGCGGCGTTCGTGCTCAAGTACCGCACGCCGAGCACGACGCACATGCGCGACCCCACGCTCGGGCCGCTGCAGGATGCGCAGCAGGCCATTCATCTGGTGCGCGAGCACGCTGCGGAATGGAATGTCGATCCCACGCACATCGGCGTCATGGGTTTTTCGGCCGGCGGTCATCTCGCATCTCAGGCCGCAACGCATTTCGACCCGCCGGTCCTTGAAGACTGGAAGGATGAGAATCTGCGACCGGACTTCCTGATGCTGATCTATCCCGTCATCAGCATGGGTGAAGAGCTGGGACACGCGCGATCGCGTCAGATGTTGCTCGGCGATGCCCCCTCATCCGAGGTGATCAGCAGGTACTCGAGCGAGCTGGCCGTCACCGACCGTACGCCGCCGAGCTTCATCGTTCACGCCGCCGATGATCAGACGGTCCCGGTGGGCAACAGCATTCGGTTCTTCGAAGCGTTGCAGGCCCACAAGGTCCCCGTGGAACTGATGGTGTATCCGGCAGGCGGTCATGGCTTCGGCCTGATCAATGTCACGACTTCGGATCGCTGGATGGATCGTTGCCGGCTCTGGCTGCAGAGCCGCGGACTGTTGAGCCAGGACCTCACGAAAAAATGAAATCTCCTTCCGGATTGACTTCACGCCGTGATGTTCTGCGTCACGCGCTCAGTGGCTCGGTGCTTCTGACCGCCGCACAGCTCGGTGTGTTGCCCGCGGTTCACGCTGCTTCCAACCGCTCCGTCGTCGCAACGACGCGTAGCGGGAAGATTCGCGGCAACACCGACCAGGGCGTCCATGTCTTCAAAGGCATTCCCTACGGCGGGGATACGTCGACGCGTCGCTTTCGCCCGGCGTTGCCACCGGCAGCGTGGAAGGGCGTTCGGGAAACGCTCACTTATGGTCCGTCCTGTCCGCAACCCGGTGTCACGGACGCAACCAGCGAGGATTGCCTGGTACTGAATGTGTGGACGCCGGGTCTGCGCGATGGCGGCAAGCGCCCGGTGATGGTGTATTTCCACGGCGGCGAGTTCAGCTCGGGCTCCGGCTCAAGCCCTCTCTACGACGGCACGCACCTGTGCCGCCGCGGCGATGTCGTGGTGATCACCGTGAATCATCGGCTCAACGCGTTCGGACACCTGTATCTCGCACGGCTCGGCGGCGCGGACTACGCGTCTTCGGGCAATGTCGGCATTCTCGACCTGGTGCAGGCGCTGACCTGGGTGCGTGATCACGCGCCGGAGTTCGGCGGCGATCCGGGATGCGTGATGGTGTTCGGCCAATCCGGCGGCGGTGCGAAGATCGCCACGCTGATGGCTATGCCGGCGGCACGTGGACTGTTTCATCGTGCCGCCACCATGAGTGGACAGCAGATCACGGCATCGGCTCCGCGCAGCGCCACGCTGCGTGCCCGCGCCTTCCTGGATGCGCTGAAAATTCCGCCGACGGAACTCGCGCGCATCAACGCAGTGCCGACCGCCGAACTGGTCGCGGCCACGCGGGCGTCGGACGCAACGATGGTCGGTCGCTCGCTCTATTTCGGTCCGGTGCTCGACGAAGGTGCGTTGCCGCGGCATCCGTTCTATCCGGATGCGCCGCCACAGTCCGCCGACATCCCCATGATCATCGGCAACACACGCGATGAGACGCGTGCATTTCTCGGCAACCAGCCCGGCGTCCACAACCTCGACTGGAAGGAGTTGCCGGAGCGCCTGCTTGCCGATCTGCACGTCGATATCGATCCGGACTACGTGATTGCGGAGTATCGACGCCTCTATCCCGACTACAGCGCGACGGAGGTTTTCTTTGCAGCGACGACAGCGGGGCGTTCGTGGCGCGGTGCGGTCATCGAGGCCGAATTGCGCGCGGCGCAGGGGTCACCCGCATTTGCCTATCAGCTCAACTACCGCTCGCCGCTGGAAGGCGGGCGCTACGGCGCCATGCACACCATGGATATTCCACTGGTGTTCGACAACATCACGCAGCCGCAGTCGCTGACCGGAACGGGTGCGGATGCGCAGAAGACTGCCGATCAGATGAGCGCAGCGTTCATCGCGTTCGCGCGTACCGGCAACCCCAATCACCCCGGGTTGCCGCAGTGGCGTCCATACGAACTGGGCAATCGAGCGACGATGGTCTTCAACGCCGAATCGCAGCTCGTCGATGATCCCCGCGGTGCGGAGCGGAAGTTGTTCGCGCAGGTGCCCTACATCCAGAGAGGGACCTACTAGCGGCGCGACGGCACGCGGCCGGGAGTGACGAGTGAGGAGCAGGCATTGCCCGTCACTCGTCACGTCGTTCCTACTTCGGCGTGTTCCTGCCGGTGAATGGCACTTTCGACGTCATCGTGGCCAGATCCCAATCCTTCTCGCTGAACGGCTGGCGCGTTTCCGGGTAGTGCGGATAGCCGCCGACCTGGCTTTCATCATCGATGATTTCACCGCGACCCTCGATCGTGTCGGCGACGATGCGCGCGTCCACCTTGTCGCGATCCCACGGGCGTGCACCGACGTTCTGGATCACCGTGTCCTGCACCGCGACAGCGCGGATCGGCGCGACACCCTGCGGCATCGCGGGCTTCACCATCGGCAGGATCTGCGCATTCGAAGTGGTGTAACGCCCGGTCTTCGGCAGCGGATTGCCCAGGCGATCGACGGCGATGTTGTCTTCCTCGTACAGCTCGATGTCACCCGAGCCGCCCAGCATGAACAGCGCCACATCCTTCGGCGTCGAAGGGCCGGCGCGCATGACGTTGCCGATCAGCGTGAGCTGGCCATTCTGGTAGGGATGATCGGTCCACTCTTCCGGAATGAGGTTGTAGTGGACCGCGCGCTGGCCGGGGTTGTAGATCAGGTTGTTGATCACCATGCCGCGCACGCCGCCTTTGAACAGCGGGTTGCGCTCGTAGTTGTGCGCGTAGAGATTGTTGATGATCAGGATGTTGTTGACGTTGTCGTGAATGAGCGAGCCCTTCGAGTGCTCGCCCTTCGAGTGCGTCGAATGTGCGAGACCTTCGGCGACGATGTTGTTGCTGAACGTGATGTCGTGCGACACGTTCTTGCGCCATTCGTCAGGCGTCTTGCCCTGGAAGCGCGGGCCGGACGCCGACAGGTTCTCGTCGACGGCCCACGTCAGCGAGCAGTGATCGACGATGACGTTGTAGGCGTTGATGGTGGAGAACGCATCCGGCTCCCAGCCGCTGCGCTTTTCCGCACCCGCTCCGCCCGTGCGGATGTGGATGTGTTGCATGATCACGTCGTGTGTGACGAGATCGATGCCAGTGCGGATCAGCGTGATGCCGGGCGAGGGCGCTGTCTGACCGGCAATGGTCAGGAACGGTTTGGTGATCTTGATCTCATGGCGCTCCATGTCGATCACACCACCGACTTCGAACACCACGATGCGCGGTCCGTCGGTTTCGAGCGCTTCCAGTAGCGAGCCGGGGCCCGAGGCGGCGAGCGTGGTCACACGAATGATCTTGCCCCCGCGGCCACCGGCCGTCTGGGCTGCCGAGCCAAGCGCGCCCGGAAATGCCAGCTGGGGAGCGGCGCTGGCGCTGCCCACGACACAAAAAAGTGCCGCGAGGGTCGTTGCCAGCCGCAGTGCGGCACGAGCTCCGCCGTGATTATGGTGATCGTTGATTTGCATGCAGATTCCCCCACGACGCGTGGTTTTGATGGTGCGGCTTAATTGTAAATGACACCGGTTTCCTATATACAGCCCCACGACATTAAAAGTGCTTGAGGCGGGGGAATTTCGTCTTGAACAGTCCTGAGAATATCGCCGCGCAGTTCGTCCAGGCCCGGCGGGCGGGCCGCTCGTTGCCCGACTATCCCGGTACCGTGCCGGCCGACCTTGCCACAGCGTATCGCTGCCAGGACATCGCGATCGGCCAGTGGCCGGATCGCGTGCGCGGCTGGAAAGTCGCACGCATCGGTGCGCAATGGCAGGCGCAATATCCCGAAGAACGCCTGATCGGACCGGTGTTCAGCCGCAACGTCCACGTCGCGAAGAACGGCGAGATCGTCGCCTGCCCGGTGTTCGAGGGCGGCTTCGCCGCCGTCGAGGCTGAAATCGGTGTCTATGTACGCGCGGATGCACCGGCCGGCAAAACCGACTGGAACGCCGCGACTGCGGCCGATCTCGTCGCCGAAGTGTGCATCGGGGTGGAAATCGCGAGCAGTCCGCTCGCGACGCTCAACGACCTCGGCCCGGGCGCCGTGGTTTCGGACTTCGGCAACAACTGGGGTGTCATCGTCGGCGCTGCCGTATCCGACTGGCGCACGCTGAGCCAGGAACTGGCGGTGGAAACTTTCATCGACGGCCAGTCGGTGGGTCGCGCTGCGATCGCCATTCCGCAAACCCCACTGAGTGCGTTGGCCTTCGCCCTCAACAAGGCGGCGCAACGTGGCCGACCGCTGCGCAGCGGTGACTACATTTCGACCGGCATGATCACCGGCGTACATGACATCCGCATCGGCCAGCAGTCGCACATCAAGTTCGGTCGCTACGGCGAAATCCGCTGTCGCGCCATCCGCGCCGAAGCTTTCGCCGGGGCCGCGCAATGACGCTGAATCGCAGGCAGATGCTGCTCGGCGCGGGCGCACTGGGCTTGAGTGGCACTCGATTCGCGGCGGCGGCCACGAATGGCCTGCTGACTGCGGCAGACGTGCACGTCGATCACTATCCGACAGTCGAAGCCGTGCGCTGGATGGGGAAGAAGCTCGAAGAGCAGACCCAGGGACGCCTGCGGATCCGTGTTTACCACGCCGGTCAGCTCGGCCGCGAGGGCGACACGGTCGATCTCACACGCTTCGGCGCGCTCGACATCACGCGCGTCAATTTCGCATCGCTCAACAACGCCTTCCCCCTGACGCAGATGTTCGCACTGCCCTATGTGTTCAACTCGGTGGAGCACATGCGACGAGCTGCGGATGGTGAAGTGGGCAAGGCGGTTCTGCAGGGATTCGAACGGCGCGATCTCGTGGGTCTGGCGATCTACGACGCGGGTTCGCGTTCCTTCTACAACGTGCGCCGGCCGGTGGCTGAACCGGCAGATCTGCATGGCCTGAAAATCCGTGTGCCGCCGTCGGATATTTTCATCGCGCTGGTGCGCACGCTGGGCGCCAATCCGACGCCGCTTCCCTACGGCGAGGTGTATTCGGCGATGCAGACGCATCTGATCGAAGGTGCTGAAAACAACTGGCGCACGTTTCACACCAGCCGGCAGTTCGAGGTGGCGCGCTACTGGTCCGGCTCCGAGCATTCGTACTCACCCGAAGCGTTGCTGCTGTCGAAGCGCACGTTCGATGCGCTGTCAGCGGACGATCGCGAACTGCTGCTGACGACGGCGCGCGAATCTGTCACTTACATGCGCACACTCTGGGACCGCATGGAAGCGGAATCACGCGACGCGGTGATCGCGGCGGGCGTCAGGACCAATGAAGTCGATCGTGACGCCTTCCATCGCATTGCGCGACCGGTCGTCGATGCCTACATCAAGCGCAGCGGCCTCGAGCAGCTCTACGCGGGGATTCGTGCGCTCGCCTGACAGCGCGGCGATTTCTGGGGGATTCATGAGTAATGACAGCAAGCCGCTCAACGCGGTTCTCGGTCGCGTGGCCAGCATTGCGCTGGCGATCGCAGGCACTGCGCTGGTCGGCATGGCCGCCGTCGAGGCGTGGCAGGTATTCGCACGTTACGTACTCAATGACTCGCCCAGCTGGACCGAGCCCGTGGCGCTGCTCCTGATGAGCACGACGATGATGCTGGGCGCGGCCGCCGGCGTGCGTGCCAACCGACACTTCGGCTTCTTCATCGTAGTCGACCACGTGAAACCCCCGGTGCAGCGGGTTCTGCGGACGATAGCGCGGCTGATCGGCATGGCGATCGGGCTGATGTTCGCCACCTGGGGCGGTGACATGCTCATCGATGCCTGGGACTTCCCCATGGCCGGTGCGCCGCTGCCACAGGGCGTCGTGTTCATGCCGATGTGCATCGGCGGTGCCCTGATCGCGGTTTTCTTTCTCGAGCAGCTCATCAGTCCGCCGCCGGTAGCGGCGCACGTCGCGGAATAAGAATTCGGAGAACCCCGTGGCCGTAGCAATCCTGTTTGGCGTCCTGATCCTGATGCTGTTCATCGGCGTGCCGGTGGGCTTTGCGCTCATCACGGCATCGCTTGCCACCGTGCTGTATCTCGACCTGCCTTCCATCATTGTCGTGCAACAGACCGTCGCTGGCGCGAACACGGCATCGCTCATTGCCATTCCGCTGTTCATCTTTGCCGGCGAACTGATGATGCGCGGCGGAATCTCCGAACGACTGATTTCATTCGCCTCGTCGCTGGTCGGTCACATTCGCGGCGGCCTGGGCCAGGTCAACGTGCTGGCGTCGCTGCTGTTCGGTGGCGTTTCGGGATCGGCCATCGCCGATGTGTCTGCCATCGGCGGCACCATGATTCCGCAGATGGTGAAGCGCGGGTTCGATCGTGATTTCGCAGTGAACGTGTCGATGACCGCGGCATTGGTCGCGTTGCTGGTGCCGCCGTCGCACAACCTCATCCTGTATTCGGCCTCGGCAGGCGGCTCCATCTCTATCGCCGATCTGTTTGCGGCCGGCGTGGTTCCGGCGTTGTTGCTGACGGCCACGCTGCTGCTGGTGACGTGGATCATCGCGCGTCGCCGCGGCTATGTGGTCGAGCCATTCCCGGGTTTCCGGCAGGTACTGCGGCGCTTCGTGTCGGCGCTCCCCGGATTGCTGCTGGTCGCGCTGATCTTCATCGGCATTCGCGCCGGCATTTTCACGGCGGTGGAGAGCGCTTCGATCGCTGTCGGCTACGCCCTGCTCGTTACCGGGCTGGTCTATCGCAAGATGAAATGGCCGATCTTCGTCGAAACCTGCCTCAGTGCGGTGCGCACGATGGGCCTGATCCTGTTCGTGATCGGTGCCGCTGCTTCATTCGGCTGGCTGCTCGCCTATCTGCAGGTGCCGTCCGCGGCGGTCGAGACGCTGACCGGGATCACGGACAACAAGTACCTGATGTTGCTGTTGCTGGTCCTGGTGCTGCTGGTCATCGGCACGTTCATGGACCTGGCGCCGCTGATCATCATCTGCACACCGATCTTCCTGCCGGTCGCCAAGGCCATCGGTGTGGATCCGATTCACTTCGGCGTCATTCTGATCCTGAAAGGCGGCATCGGCCTGATCACGCCGCCGGTTGGCTCGGTGCTGTTCGTGGGAACTGCGATCGGCAGGATCAGCGTCACCGAAACGCTCAAGACCATCTGGCCGTTCTACTTCTCTGCGCTCGCCGTACTATTGATCGTGGTCTTCGTGCCGCAATTATCGTTGTGGTTGCCCGCACTGCTGAGGCACTGAAAGCCGGTGACCAGTCCCCAGTCCCCACTTATAACGTCACGCCATCCTTCCAGATCGCGATCTCGCGCTCTTCGTTGAGCTCATTCCTGGCCGGCTGACCCGATGCCGTCGCGACGATGAGTTGCAGGAACTCGTCGGTGAGCGCCTCGGGATCCTCACCTGACAGCACACGGCCGGCATCGAAGTCGATCCAGTGCGGCTTGCTCTGTGCGAGCGTGGAGTTCGAGCTGATCTTCAAGGTCGGGGCAGGGAAGCCGAGCGGTGTGCCGCGGCCGGTCGTGAACAGCACGATGGTTGCGCCGGCGGCGACCAGTGCGGTCGAGGACACGCCGTCGTTGCCAGGCGCTTCCAGCAGCGTGAGCCCCGGCTTGTCCGCGCGCTCCGCGTAGCGAACCACCTGCGTCACCGTTGCGTGACCGCCCTTCTGCACGGCCCCCAGCGATTTCTCTTCGAGTGTGGTGATCCCGCCCGCGATGTTGCCCGGCGAAGGATTTTCGTGCACCGGCTGCTCGTTGCGCAGGAAGTAGTCCTTGAAGTCATTGACGACACTGACGATGCCGTTGAAGACCTGTTCACTGGCTGCGCGCTGCATCAGAAGGCGTTCGGCGCCGAAGACTTCCGGGATCTCCGTCAGGATCGCTGCGCCGCCGGCCGCAGTCACGCGATCAGCGATACGACCCACGAGCGGATTGGCGGTGATACCGCTGAAGCCATCGGAGCCGCCGCATTTCAGTCCGACTGAGAGTGTGCTGAGCGGACACGGCTCGCGCTGTGCGCGCTCGGCGAGTTGCACCAGTTCTTCGACGGCACGCAATCCTTCCTCGGTTTCATCCGTCGTGGCCTGCGCCGAGAAGGCCCGGATGTGTCCACGCTCCTGCGCGGGGATGCCTGCCAGCAACTTGTCGAGCTGATTCGATTCGCAGCCGAGGCCCAGGATCAGCACTCCGCCAGCGTTGGGATGGCAGGCGAGCGCCGCGATCAACCTGCGTGTTCGATCCAGATCGCCGCCCAGTTGTGAACAGCCGAACTGGTGCGGGAAGGCATGGATGCCATCGACGCGTCCGGCGAAGCGCTGCGACCCCAGGCGCGCGATGCGCTCGGC
>Ga0126377_10003876_pt1 | contig 10726 bp, 9 predicted proteins | sample PanSoiMetPlot_22_FD_92647 | JGI IMG/M metagenome (GOLD analysis project Ga0126377, IMG submission 92647) | Tropical forest soil microbial communities from Panama - MetaG Plot_22 | ecosystem: Environmental > Terrestrial > Soil > Tropical forest > Bulk soil | place: Panama | collected 2016-02-17
GTGGATTACGCCGCCTCCGAACGCCTGATTGACAGCAAATCAGCGCTGCTCATCAAACCGCCCCCACAACCCGAGCCTGAATTGGAAACGCAGAAATCTGAAGCAAAAGAGGTTGGCAAGCCCGCGCCCGGCGCCGTCCAATTCATTGTCGGCCATTTCGAACGCGAAGGCCCAATATACGCGGCGGAACAGCGCGGGCGCACGATCTATATCGAATGGAACGGCGACCATCCGTTTTATCAGAAGGTGATTCTGGCCAACCGCGAAAACCGGGATGTGATCAATGCGGTGAATGCGATGGTCTTTTCGATGGCGGCGGCGGAGTTGCGACTGTTTACGGATGAAGACGCACAGGGGCTTTTTGAGTCTTGGAAAACTGATTTAAGCTCGAATCTCCGTATATTGCTCTCCTGAAGCCACTGTGTTTGTAATGCTCAGTAGGAAAGTAGTCTAGCTAAAACTTCCTGTTGACAAACTAATGAGTAACGTATATTCTCCGCGCCGGCTCTGATTAGATCAAATGTCTCATGGGGAGCATTTGATCCAGCGCTTCATCCTGCAGCGGGAGTACCCACTGCCCAATTTAAGGAGAATAGAATCATGTCAAATTCTACTTCTGTAGAGTTGCTTTTTCCCACCACTGAGTTTCGTTCCCTCCCAATTCCCAATTCCGATTCAACTAGGAGAGCTAAGATTGCTACGTGCTTTGTTCGCGTGAGTGACCTTCCCAAGGAACTTGGCGACTGGATGGACGTCAATCCAAGGATTCCCAAGGTAAATAAGAGAGATCAGCTTCAAGGGCCTGTAGCTAAGGCGATCATGGATACCTTGCGAGACGACCCAGAGAAATTTGCCTTGAAAAACCAAGGCATTTACCTACTTGTCAAGCAGGTGGAGTTCAAAAAGCAAGAAGGTGGACAAGGTTTCGTCCATCTCTTGTTTGATAACCCCGAGTTTCACGGCCTGGTTAATGGAGGACATACTTATCTTGCAATTCGACAAGTCCTCTCCGAGAGGGAATCCGAAGAAAGTGATAGCTCTCTGCCTTTGGAAGCTTACGTTCGTGTTCATATCTTTGAAGGGATTGAAGAAGATCTCATCACAGATATTGCGGAAGGGCTGAATCGTTCTTTGCAGGTTAATAATCCAAGCTTGGCAAACTTAGCGGGAAAATTCGAGGAGATTAAGTCCCACCTCAAAGGAAAGCCAGGCGAGGATCAAATCGCATATCACCAAGGCCATCCAGGCGAGATTGACATCCAAGAAGTACTCAGCCTTATGAGCTTACTTGATCTCAGCCGATTCCCGGACCGTAAGACGCATCCAAACATACTATTCGGGCAACCCAAAAAGGTGCTCGAATATTTCATTGAGGATCAGAAAAAGGAACAATCTGTGTTTGGCCGAACCCTCCCCAAACTTCATGAAATACTTGTACTCTCAGACCTAATTCAACAGCGCGGAGTTCTGCAAGATTTAGGGCGACTGAAAGTCACCAACTCAAAGAAGGCAGCGAAGGGGGGAGATCGTGTTCGCTCCCCCAAGAACTTAGGTCGCCCCGCACATTTTGCGGGTGGGACTATTGAAGGGCTATTTCATCTTGGATGGCTCTATCCTATGCTGGCTGCTTTCAGGGCCAATATCTCGCGTTCAGATTGGGAAAAAGGAGAACTCAAGTGGCTGATGGAACCGAAACAACTCCTCGAAATAGTAATCGAAGAGATGTCTCGGATCATCAAGCAGGAACACATAGACAATAAAGCAAAGCCTGCTGAAGTCGGGAAGAAGGAAGCTTCTTACCGTGCTTGCTTTAGTGAGGTTGCACTGAAGTTGGCCGAACGCGGGTTACTGCCTCAAAGCTAATTCTGTGCACTTTGAAGCCCCGATTCTCAATGGCGGAATCGGGGCTTCAACACCAATCCGCGTCATAACGGCAATTTCTCTTGTTCATCCATCTGGATAGCTATGAATGCTTCAGCAACCCTCAAGCTGTTCTTGCCGTACGGCGATGCCAAACGGCTTCGCACAGGTGAAATCTCAAATTGGACAGGGAAAGCGATTGCCGCTCCAAGAACAGATTTAGCCGAACTTCTGAACAGAGAGGAGATCGACACATCTGGTGTGTATTTTCTCTTTGGTACTGATCCAGAAACTGGAGTACCACTCGCATACATCGGCGAGGCTGAAGTTATTAAGGCTAGGCTAAAACAACATAAGGCAAATGATTTTTGGGTATCAGTCGTAGTGTTTGTCAGTAAGGATGAAAACCTTACGAAGGCTCACGTCCGTTACTTGGAGCGCCGTCTCATTGAAGAAGCAAAGAAGATAGGCCGCTACCGGTTGGAGAATAGCAATCTGACAGGGGCCAAGCTCCCAGAATCCGACCGTGAGGATATGGAGGTCTTCTTGCATCGAATACAACAGATGTTGCCGGTTCTAGGTTCTGATTTACTTACGCCGATTACAGGTTCAGTAAAACCCAAAGCTAAGTCTCAGATTCTTCTTTGTAAAAACAAAGGGGCAGTGGCAAGAGGTCAGAGAACCGAAACAGGTTTTGTTGTTTATAAAGGGTCAACTGCTGTTGCAAAAGAAAGACCATCGGCTGAGAAACAGCGTCCTTTTGTAGTAGAGCTTCGAAGGAGGTTGATACAAGATGGCACGCTAACATTGAAGGATGGGTTCTATGTCTTCACGAAAGACACAGAGTTTTCCAGCCCTAGTGCGGCTGCGGCTGTTATTCACGGTGGAGGAACGGCAGGTCCGTTAATGTGGAAAGATGGAAATGGAAGAACCCTCAAAGAACTTGAAGAAGGCTGAATCTTAACTGCGACTTCTGAATTGTAGTCGGCCAAATTCACGATTAACTCTGATGATATAATCACCCTAATAGTTACTACGCAGAGTCTTCCTTTGCTCTATGCGGAAAACTTTCCTAAAGAACTGTACGAGAGGGCTTCGATAAACTTCAGTGTTTAACTCATCAAGCCGCTTCTTAAGCCGCTCAATCTCCGATTCGATTTTGGGAGCAAGTTCCTTCGGAAATACGTGCCCTTCGAACCGCTCTGTTTGACCTATGATTTGCCCCTCATAAGCGAGGTGAATAAGAGTAAAGTGAGTGCTTGCTCTTTGCAGGACGGGCTTTAATTCCCCATCATCAATTAGGCCACTTTTTGTGAGGATCATTTCTTCCATTTTATCAGTGACCTTCAGAATCTGCTCCAATAATACCTTGTCGTTACCATCAAAACTCTGCCCTTCAAGTAGGGCAATGAGGGTGCGGGGGGAGCCTCCACGAGAGCGATTGAAGATTTGGTATAGCTCAAAGCTCTTTCCTAGGAGCTGTTGGAAAGGGCCGTAAAATTCGTTCAGCTTCTTGTAAATTTCTTTGCGCTCATCATCTTGCTGCTTCTGAACAAGTGATCGCCGGTTAAATTCGCTAACAAGCCGCGTGCTTACAAGGCTAACGAGAACGGCCAAGAAGCTTATAAAAGTGGGGCCTAAATCTTTCACGGCGTCTCGCATAAGGCATATTCCTCTAAGTTATACCGGTGAGCCGTATTTGTAGTGGCTCCCCAAACTGTCCGATTTTAGGAGCCACTACAAATCTTATCTAGTATTCGCGGCACGTCATCGATAAAGAGACTATCCACCGTATGTCAACGTTACTACCGGGTGGCGTTCTCCTATGCTCAACCATTGTTTCACTCTCAATCAATTCAAAGCCATGTTTTTCAAGTATTCGATGCCATTCAGTATCTTGATAGAATGTGTTGTATCTTCCCATGGAGTCTATATGCTCACCATTTCCCTCTTTCACAGAAGTAAGAAACAATGCGCCTTGTTTAAGAACGTTGCGTATTTGTTGCAGAGCTGAGTTTATAGAACGTGGAGGAATATGTAGCAATGAACCAATTGCCCAAGCTGCATCGAATACATTGTTCCCGAAAGGAAGGGCCTGGAAATCTGCCTGAATCACAGGCTGCCTGGAGAATCTTTTGGCTAGCCTCAACAAATTAAATGAATAGTCTAGACCTACTATTTGGTAGCCCATCTCTGAGAAAAAAAGCAAATCACGTCCTGAACCACAGCCAAGATCTAAAATACGCGCGCAGGGCTTAAGCCTGTTGGTTAACTTATCCCACATTGAGTATGGGGTTACATTGGATGTCGCCTGAAAGTATTCTTGAGCAAACACCTCATAAAAGTCCCTTGTAGAATCAGCTTTCATTTGCACCTGATATGAAAGATTTAGCCAGCCAATACTAGTTTTCGCAACCGCCAAATGGAATTGCTCAGATGCTCTCCCACAAATCTAACATCTGCGTCCGAATTCTGCCGCCCAAGTCCAAATCTGATTGAGCTATGTGCTCGTTCCTCTCCATAGCCCAAAGCCAAAATGACGTGTGATGGCTCTACTTTGGCGGTCGTACAGGCTGACCCAGTTGACAATGAGACATCGTGTTTGATCTGCACCAACAACGAACGGCTCTCCACACCGGGAATCGCAACGCTCAGATTGTTTGGTAATCGTAGCGTTAAGTGGCCGTTGAGTTGTATATCTTCGAGCTTATCCTTCAACCCTTGCCACAACAAGTCGCGCAACTCGCCGACACGCTTCGCTTCCGCTTTCATCTCTTTTGCCGCGAGCTCCACAGCTTTGCCCAAACCGACAATGCCGGGAACGTTGAGTGTGCCGGAACGCATACCGCGTTCGTGGCCGCCGCCATGCATTTGCGCTGCCACGCGTACGCGTGGGCGGCGTTTACGCACATAAAGAGCGCCAATGCCTTTGGGACCGTATATCTTGTGCGCCGAAAGCGAGAGTAGATCAATGTTCAACGCTTCGACATCAAGCGTGATGTAAGCCGCTGCTTGCGTTGCGTCAGTGTGAAACAGGATTTCGTGTTCGCGGGTAATGCGCCCGATGTCGGCGAGCGGCGCAAGCGTGCCAATTTCGTTATTCGCTGCCATCACCGAAATCAGGATCGTTTGCGGCGTGATGGCGCGGCGCAGGTCGTCCGGGTCAATCAGGCCGTACTGGTCTACGGGCAGGTAAGTGATGCGGTAGCCTTTCTGTTCCAGGTACTGGCACGAATCGATCACGGCTTTGTGTTCGGTTACGCATGTGATGATGTGATTGCCCCGGTCAGCGTAATGTTCGGCGACACCGAGGATAGCCAGATTGTCCGATTCGGTCGCGCCACTAGTAAAGATGATCTCGTCTGGTTGAGCGTTGAGCAGCCCGGCGATTTGTTGCCGCGCCCTTTCAACTGCGCGGTTAGCTTCAGCGCCATATTCGTGATCAATGCTGGCGGCATTGCCAATGATCTCAGTGAAATAAGGCAGCATCGCTTCCAACACCCGCTTATCAACGGGCGTGGTGGCGTGATGATCCATATAAACCGGTCGGCGAGAAAGACCGTCGATTTCAGGCTCGTGATGCTTTGGCATGGCCGTTTTTCAGAGATGCGCGCTGCTGCGTCTCGGCGACAATTGAAGCAAGATCCGCGACGTTTTTGAGCCGCTGAGAGAGCAGCATCACGCCGCGATTGAGATGCGCCTTGAACTGGGACTCAAGATCAGCTTCCAGGTCGAGGCCGTCTTGATTCAAGCGTTCGCGCAGCAATGCGAAGAAGAAAGAATCCCACTGGCCGGTCAGCGTATAGCGGTTGAATTCACGAGCGTTGCTGTCGGCGAAAAGTTGCGCGTCAGGGATGCCCGGTTCGGCCAGCGATAAACAAAAACCGAGCCGACAGAGTAAATTGGGCGTAAGGCCGGTGCGGGCTTTCAAGTTGCGCAACCGCTGATCAGTCTCTTTGCCAATGTGAATGCGATTAAACACGATTCTTTCGCTTCTTTCCTTCGGATTGATGTCCATTCGCGGCGTGATCGCTAGCGCCGTTGTTCAGAACCAAAGGGATCAACTTGCAATCATCGATGACATATTCTTCCGGCCCTTCGATATTGTACGTAGCGATAATGGCGTAGCCAGCATGTTGGAGCTTATATGTCCATTCATCCTGCCAGATCTCGAAAAGCTGCCGCTGGGCTTTGAGCGCAGGCACGATGTCATAATCGCCAGTGATGCGCTGCAGCTCTTCGATACCCGCCCAGTTTAATTCGCCATCTTCCGGATTACATAGCACTAGCCGTCTGGAGGACGCTGGCAGCACGGCTTGTCTAACAAGTCTATACTCTGCCGCGTGTTCGACGTCAGTCGTCCAGGTTCGGCCCATACCGCCGTGAACATCTAACCCGATAGCTCCTGGCGTTTCTCCGCGATACAGCGTGAGGCCGCTTTCCGGCGTTTTATCCAACGAAGTGACCACGGTTTCTTGCTGCTCAGCGTTGAAATGCAGTCGATAGGCGCGCGCCAGCCAGGGTTCCGCCTGCCACAACAATCGCCCATCCAATTCGGCGTCAGTTGTCAACAACACGACTTGGTCGCTGGCCTGCGGGACGAAATCATGCAACAAGCGCGTGCGATGGCTGTCATCCAGTCGGGCGAGTGGCGTGTCTATTACCAACGGCAACTGGCGTCCGCTGACCTGTCGCAGCGACCACAGCAAAGCAAGGGCGAAGAGTTGCCGCTCTCCGGCTGAAAAGGCCGACAGATCGAGCGCGCGCCCGTCCGCGCCACGCAACTCTACGGTAAAGAGTTCTGGGCTGATGCTGACCTGTTCGATCAGATGTTCTTTGCGACAGATGGCGTTGAAGCTCTTGATCAACGCCTTTTCCAATGCGGCGACACGCTGGCAAAGCAAAGCCTCGTGGTAGCCGCGGAGCGCGCGTCGGCTGCGTTCGGCCAGTTGCGTCTGCCGCTGGCGCGCCTGGGCGGCGGCAAACTTTTCGCTGACGCGCCTCAGTTTTCTGTCGGCTTCAGCGCGTTGAAATTGTCTGGCGCCGATCTGTTCGTTGAGTTCAGCTTGTCGGTGACGTAGTTGTTCAAGCTCGGTTTGCAAGCCCATGATTTCAGCATGAATCGGCTCCAGCGTGGCTTCATCAGGCGCGCGCCTTAGGTCGGCTTCAATCCGCGACAGTTCTTCCTGTAAGGCGCGCAACCGGGCGCCGATGAACAAGGTTTGTTGCGGCACGGCGTGTTGTGCTTGCGTGATCCAACTCTGCAAGCGTTCGCGTTCCGGATCAGCCAGTTGGTGAAGGACGGAGTCTCTGGCGGTCTTTTTTGCTCTGGCGGCCTTGCGCAATTTCTTTATCAGCCTGTCGGCGAATCGGTCGCGGTTGTAATACGAGATTTTTATATCCTTCCAGAGATCGTCAGCGTCAAGGACGCTTTTCAGCTCGTTCAAATGTTGTTCGAGTTGTTCATCGGACTGGGCGCCGCCGAGAGAGGCTTCGATTTTAAGCCTGTCGCTCACGCTTGCGCAGAGTTCCGGGGCGAGCGCAAAAGGCAAAAGTTCGGCGCACATATCGCGCAACTGTGTGGATAGCTCCTCAATGTCGCGCTCGACAGTTTGCAATCGCTCCTGCATTGCAGAACGGCGCGCGGCGTATGACCCGCCCTCGGCCACAAGCCGCCGCTCTTGCGTGGCGAGTGATTCAACAAGCCTCTTCTCTTCAGTGAGGAGCTTTTCCGATTGCTCCTTCAGTTCCTCCAGTTGCGTCTCCAGTTCTTTGAGCTCGGCCTCAAGCTGTTCCTTTTCGTCGCGCAGCTTGTCGCCTTCCTTGCTGCCGCCGCCTCGCAGCATCAGATAGCGATCAAGATCATTTTGCAACCGTTCGACCAGGTCGAGGCCGAGCAGTCGTCGCAGCGTGCCACCGAGCAACTCGCTGTAATGCTCCGGGTGAGAGAGCGCTTCGAGTTTTTCCGCATCGAAGAAACAGACAGCGGCGAGTCCTAGCGGGAAGAGATCATTCAGCCAATTCTGATAATCTTCGGCGGCGACTTCCGGTTCCTTGCCGTCGCAAAAAACCTTCAGCGTTTCGGCGACCTGTTCTCCGCTTCGGCGCCATCGACGCTCAATCAGAATGCGCTGTGGCTGCCCTGACTGCACATAACGAAAGCTGAGTGATACGGCCGCATCATCCATCATCACGGGAATACCGATTCCCATCCGCCGGTGCAACCGGCTCAGGAGAAAGTCGCTGTAGGCTTGGCGGCTGACCTGATCGCCCAGCGCCAGCGAACCATGCAGCGCCAGCATCAACGCTTGAAACAGCGTGCTTTTCCCGACGCCGTTCTGCCCACTGATGACTACAAGCGGATGCAGCGCGTTTTCCGCATTGCGGACGCAGGCAAGGTCATCGCTCAAAGGCGTAAGGTCAAAGTCGTGCCTGCCGTGGAAGACTCCGAAGTTCTGAATTGTCAGGTTAAGTAGTCGCATGCTCAGAGCGGAGTTGTTAGTCAGTTTTACAAGGTCGTTTGCGCGGTCAGGATTTCTTCTTCACTGCGCCATTCCTCAGCCAGCACTCGCTCAATCGCTTTCTGAATACCGGCGCGGCGAGCCATTCCATTTGCGCGGCGTTCCTCTTCCAGCATTCGCGCTATCAAGTCAAAAGGCGCTTCGTTTTGCTCACAGATGCCGGCGAGCAGCTTTTTCTCTTCATCGTCGAAGTGGCCATTGTCGTCCACCAGCCAATCCAAATCGTGGCCGTTGACTTCGCGGAAGATGCGCGGGACAGAATCTTCCCAATCCTGCCGCTCGGTGCGCCAGAGTCGCCGGATTTCGTGCAACTCTTCTTCTTCAACTAAATTGGCTTGCGGGTCCGGGCCATTACGACGAACCTGTTGCTGGATGCGTAGAACTTTTTCGAGCATTTGCCGGCTGGTGTCCGGTTTGTATGTACGCACAGCGGGCGTGCCGTCCTTTTTGATTATGACCCTTCCGTCACGCCCCTTGATGTCGCGGAACTCGCGTTTGCGTGCCGGATCAATCGTCTGCATCAACCAGTCGCGGAATTCGAGCAGCGGCTCCAACCACTCTTCCCCGTTATCAATCATCGATTCCATCGAAGTGTCGCGTGTTGCGACTGTGCAAACCCAACAACCGAACCGCGAATTGCCGCACGACGGCGTCGAATCATCAATTACCAACGGGCACTCGCCTGCGCTGGCATTGCGATAGAGCGCCGCCAGATCACGGTTGTTGCTGCCCCAAGGCGAAGGAACCTGCAGCAGGTAAGTCCACACATCATCGGTGGAGAAGTCGGCGATCGGAGCGTAGACGTAAGCGCCTGGTAACATCGAGTGGCGGCGCAGGAAGTGATCGCCGATCTGATTGGTCCGCATCAACTGCATCCGCGTTGAGCTTTCTGTCTTGCGCACCCCCAGCACCATAATCACTTCGCCGTACTGACCGACCTTCTCGGCAATGAATCGGTTTGCCGGTTCAATCTTCAATCTTTCCGTACACCATCGAAAGCGCGAGGTCGGAGCCGGATAGCCGCGCCCAATCAGGTTGACCCAGAAGCTGTTGTTGAGCGTCGGCATCACCTTTTCGGCGCGAAAAGGCATGCCTGTGGCCGAGGCCGTTTCGTTAATGCGGCGCAGCGTCTGATCTATGTAATCCACGATGACCGGCGTTTCAACCTTGGTGTCAGAAGCGATGACAAATATCTGCCTCTGGCGCTCCTCAGGCGGCATTTCCTCCAGCGCTTTCCACACCAGTTGCAACACAGTGGTGGAGTCTTTACCGCCGCTGTAGCCGATGACCCAAGGTTGTGAGTAGCGGCGATAGACATCGCGGATCTCGTTGTAAATATCCTGAATCGTGCGATGCTCTAAGATCGAGCGTTCATTAGGCAAACCGTCAGCCATAATTTTGAATCGCGGTTTCTACTGATCAGGAGCCGTCCTTTCTCCTGATTCTCGTTCAAAAATATAAGCACAATAAATTGTGGCTAGAGTTTAACGCATATAGGCCATATTGTGGAGTTATATTTTGAAGCTAAGCCAGTAAAACCTCCGGATGCTTCTTCGCGATTGTCAAAAGTTTAAGCGCCGCATCGCTCGGCTGGCGCAGCCCCTGTTCCCAAGCCTGAACCGTCTTTACGCTCACATTCAGCACGCTGGCGAAGACTGCCTGAGAAAGATTCAGTTGCTGACGCAGCTTCACGATTTCCTGTTTCTTCATGGGCTTGGGCGGCGCGGGCAGCACGGTTGTGCGCAAATCGCGCCGCTCGCCTCGCGCGTGCTGGAGCGCTTGCTCAAGCGACAACTTCAACTCGGCGAAATCTTCATCGCTCATGTACTTCTTCTTTTTCATCCTTCCTCCTTTTTTTGCGCCCTCTTGATCGCTTCGATCAGGGCCGCAATCGCTTTCTTCTGATCCGCGTTCAAAGATTATGGCCAACCTCTCTTTCGATCTTACGTCGAACGTTTTAGCGAGTCGCTGACATCAGTTCTCTCCCGTGATGATCACTGAATTGCTGGCGATATTGACATATCTGCATGTGTCTTCATACTAAATACTGACGCTATGTGTTTACCGAGCGCGGCGACCGGACACGGATCATTCACGCTCCTCGGAAAGGGTAGGGCAAACTTCCTGGGAGCGCAGACATCCTTGCCTGCTTTATTCGGTCAGTCGGTTATTGCCGGAAACCCAGCAGGCAAGGATGCCTGCGCTCCCAGGGCCCTACCCTAGCGCCGTGATTTTCATTCTTTCAGGGGGACCGCAACGCGACATGAAGGCGCCTCAGCCAATGTGACACGCAATGGGTGATCGCAAACCATCGAAAGAGGAACTGCTCGCCGCCGCAGGGAAGA